>Ga0315275_10005952_pt1 | contig 11603 bp, 12 predicted proteins | sample YL17G03_0_MG_FD_205557 | JGI IMG/M metagenome (GOLD analysis project Ga0315275, IMG submission 205557) | Sediment microbial communities from Yellowstone Lake, YNP, Wyoming, USA - YL17G03_0 | ecosystem: Environmental > Aquatic > Freshwater > Lake > Sediment | place: USA: Wyoming | collected... | reverse complement strand
ATCTGCACACCGACCTTCCTACGCCCGCCGTAGCGGGCTTCGCGAAGGCGGGAGCGTTTGAGCGTCCAGAGGCGTAGGGGGGTATTTCATGGAGGTACCACGGGCTTTGCCCGTGGGGCTCCATGCACCTTTGTAAAGAGAAGGAATAGAAGGAAGCTACTGAATTTGATCGTCGCTACAAGAAGACAAGATTCTTTGAGTCCCAGAATGGGAAGCAGAAGGATACCTCCCCAAAGTCCCCCGAAGAAGCCTCCCAAGAGATCCGATCCGTAGAGCAATCCAGCGGTTTGACCGAGGCCTGCTGTTTTCGAAGGAAGGTTGAGGTAGATCTTGGCGCCGAGGGGGAATTGAGCCCCGATCAACAGGCCGGATAGGAAGGATATCGCCAGAAAGATTCCATAGACAAGAGCATCCAGGGTACCTTTCTCCATAGAACGGGATAGCATGGAGAATGCGAAGGGTAGAAGGATGGAGAAAAGAATAATGGCCAGTTCTGTTCCCAGGAAGAGGACCGTGCCCTTTTTTATCCTTTCCAGCCTGTGGGTTATATAAAGGCTGCTGCAGGCCACGCCCCCCATGAAAAGGGTGACGAGAAGGCCGATCTGGTGATAAAGGTAACCATAGAGCGTCTGAAACGTGAAGATGATGGCCAGTTCCAATACCATTCCAGTAACGCCTGTGGTGAAGATGGAATAGGGCAAAGCCTGTCTGGAGAAGGAAGGCTTTCTGAAGAAGAGGATCGCTGCGAAAAAAGTCAAGAGGGCCACAAGGGCAAAAATCAATGTGAGACTGAATCCCTCAGACCACTTAAATATCGTGGCAATATAGGGGGAGAAGAGAGCGTTCCAGTAGGAGAGATGATAGAAGACACCTAAGGGACGAAAGTCAGAATTCCGATGAACTGCCCCCGCTTCCAGGGACTTTGATAGCCACTGGGACCACCGCTCTTGCAGCCGATCTTCGATGTAACCTTTTGTAAGAAGCCCTGTCCGGATCCTTCTCTCTTCATAGCGTTTTACGATTTCCTGAAGGGTGATTTTCCCCAATGGATCAGAGTCGGAAGAGAGGTAGAGATTGACATCCCCGGGGATGATTCTCACATGACGGTAAACATCTCTCAGAGTCTCTAAGATGCATCGATTCAAGTCTCGTAGTTCAGGACTCAAATAAGTAAGGGAACCAGGAAGCGTCAAAACGATGATTCCTCCAGGGTTGAGTTTGCGTTTTGCCATCGAAAAGAACTCAGAGGTAAAGAGCCTGTTGGATTGGAGTTCGTGAGGAGCAGAGAGCCCGATGAAGATGATATCGTAGAGGGACTGGGTCTTTCTCAGGAAGAGTCGGCCGTCCGAGTAATGAATCCTCACCCGTGGATCCGCAAGCTCAGACTGAGTGAGTGGGGTTTGGAATCTCTGCACGAGCTTCAGAAGGAGGGGGTCCAGTTCAACGTAATCAACCTGGGTCACGGGATACTTCAGGATCTCATAAATCATGCCTCCTGCTCCCCCGGTCAGGACAAGAATGGTTTGTGGTTTTCCATGGAAGAGCATCGGGAAATGAACCACATCCTCTATCGCTGCAACGTCCGGGACCGGGGTCGTCATAGAGGGGACCCCATTGTAGAAAAAAGTATATTGTTCCCCCCTTTTTGTAACGGTGATGTTCCCATAGATTGAATTTTCATTGTGGACCACTTCCAGCCCTCTCCACTGGGAGCGGATCGAAGCTGCCTGGAGGGCCCTCGATCCGGGAGAGAACAGCAGGAACGTATAGAGGAGTGACAGGAGGAGGGATAAACCCCAGAGACCTCTTCGAAGGCTGGAGGAAGGAGCTTCCTTTTTCGGCGAAAGGAGCAGGACCGAGATGAACGCATTGATGAGAGAGGCTACGAAAGCGATCTCAAATGAGTTCAGATGCTGGATGAGGATGAAGCTTAAGAGGAGCCCACCTGCCATCGTCCCAATGGTCTCCAACGCATAGACCCTGCCGATAGGGGAAGGATTTTCTTCAAACCCCTCGGAAGAGAGCTGGCACCCAACCGTGAAAAGGGCCCCGTGAGAGAGAGCCACCGGCAGCATGATGAGAAACGAAGCGATGAAGATCGGACCCAACCCTATCGCTTCCCCCGGGATCGTGGAAAGGATGACCTTGAATGTCCTGGAAAGGTAGATGGCCGCAGGAAGAGCAATGGAAAAGAGCAGTTGAAGGGATACGTAGGCTTCCAGTCTTTTCTCTCTTCTCTTTACAGATCTGCCGATGGTGAAGGAGCCGATAGCTTCGAGGAGGAGCCAGTTGGCGAGAATGATCCCGAGGGTCAATTCGTTCCCCAGGAAGGAGACGAGAAGCTCTCTCAAGAAGAGGATCTGAGCCACGATCCCACTCAGCCCCATGACGAGCAAGGAAACTCTAAGAAACTTAGTGCTCAAGGAAACGCCTCATCTCTCCCCGGAGCTTTGATTTGAAGAAGAAAGGGGGCAGCCTCTTCACGGTGCGACAGCGAGGGGGAAGTCATGCAATCAGGTTAGCAGAACAGGGAGGAATGATCAATGAAGTGTAAACCGGGGATGATAGAGACGATCGATCCTTTAAGTGAGAAGGCCCTCGCTATATTTCGAAGGAAGGGGACATTGTCCGAGGGCACTTCCTACCTCACCTTTGGAGCGATGGTGCGTAGACCGCTCTTGCTCCCAGATCCTCTTCAATACGAAGAAGTTGGTTATACTTCGCGACACGATCGGTTCGGGAGGTCGCTCCTGTCTTGATCTGGCCGGCACCTGTCCCCACAGCGATATCCGCAATGGTCGTATCTTCGGTCTCACCCGACCGGTGGGAGATGACGGTCTTATAGCCAGCCCGCCTGGCTAACGCGATGACTTCGAGCGTTTCCGTCAGGCTTCCGATCTGGTTGACCTTCACCAGAATCGCATTGGCAATCCCTTCCTGGATTCCGCGAGAGAGGCGATGGGGGTTGGTGACAAAGAGGTCGTCTCCCACCAGCTGGATCTTCTTACCCAACCGAGCGGTCAATTCTTTCCATCCCTTCCAGTCGTCTTCCGCGAGCCCGTCCTCGATGGACAAAATAGGATATTTCTTGGTCAAACCTTCATAATAGTCGACCATCTGGGAGGAGCTCTTCTTGGCCTTCTTCTCGGCCTTCAGAAAATAGAATCGATCGCGGTAGAACTCCGAAGCCGCGGCATCGATGCCGAGCGCCATATCCTTGCCGGGCCTGTATCCGGCTCTCTTAATGGCTTCCGTGATCAGGGCGAAGGCTTCCTCATTCGATTGGAGATCAGGGGCAAACCCTCCCTCATCGCCCACGGAAGTCTTATAATGTTTTTCCTTCAAAACTGCCTTCAGATGGTGAAAAACCTCTACGCCCATTCGTAGACCCTCTCTGAAAGTCTGGGCGCCTATGGGAAGGATCATACATTCCTGGAGATCGAGATTATTATCCGCATGGGCTCCACCATTCAGAATGTTCATCATGGGCAGGGGGAGCTCGGTCGCGGACAGGCCTCCAAGATATCGATAGAGGGGGATGCCCAGATCATTCGCGGCGGCCTTGGCACAGGCCAGAGAGACACCCAAAATGGCATTGGCCCCCAGCCGTCCCTTATTTGGGGTTCCGTCCAACTGAAGCATGAGGTTATCGACCCCTTTTTGGTCCAGGGCATCCATGCCGATCAATTTAGGAGCAAGCGTCCGGTTGACATGGTGCACGGCTTTTTGAACCCCTTTCCCAAGGTAGCGTTTCGGGTCCTGATCCCGCAGTTCCAGAGCCTCGTGTGTCCCGGTGGAGGCCCCCGAAGGGACCGAAGCTCTTCCCATGAAACCGCTTTCCAGGTAAAGGTCCACCTCTACCGTGGGGTTTCCTCTCGAGTCAAGAATCTCCCTTGCGAGTACTTCAGTAATGATCGGCATATCCGAACCCTCCTTATTTTGCCTTGCCATTTAGAATTCTTGCCCCTAAGGAGATGTAATGTGCTCCTGATAGGACTGTAAAAAGAGTTGTTCCATAAATGGAGAGGGATGAGAGATGGATGAAGACGGGATGATATCCTTTCATGAGAGCGAGAAGGATCGTGGAGATCTGGAAACCTGTCGTTACCTTGCTGATCAGGGAAGGCTGCATCCTGGGGCGGTGATTGGTAAGAATGAAAACGGATAAACCCAGCAGGATGATCACATCCCGGGTGAGGACGATCACGGTCAGCCAGCTGGGGAGAACTTCCACGATGGCGAGAGTGATAAATCCTGCGGCAAGCAGAAGCTTGTCGGCGATGGGATCCAGATAGGCTCCCAGTTCGGTGCGCTGGTGGGCGATCCGTGCAATCAGGCCATCGATCCCGTCCGTGACACCGGCGACGGCAAAGGTCACCAGAGCCCATCCAGCATATTTGTTGATGACCAGGATGATGAAGATGGGAATTAAAAGGACCCGTACCAGAGAGAGGGCGTTTGGGAGGTTCATACCAGCCTCTATTGATCACTCCATATCACTGACTATCGAATCGTCCTTTCCCAATGAGATCGGTCAACACGCCCTCCATGATCCGAAGAACTCATTCGTAGACATTCCCGGACTCTCCCCGGTACAGCTCTTTAAAGGTCGTGAACTTATCTAAGTAGGCGAGATCGATCTTGCCCGTCGGGCCGTTGCGTTGTTTTCCTATGATGATTTCGGCTTTCCCCCGGTTCGGGTTATCCTCCGCACGATTATAAACTTCATCACGATAGATGAACAGGATGAGATCGGCATCCTGCTCGATGGCGCCCGATTCTCTCAGGTCTGTCAGCTGAGGTCGCATCCCCTGGCGCTCCTCAGTTCTTCGGCTCAGCTGAGAGACCGCGACCACGGGCACATTGACCTCCTTGGCCAGGGCCTTCAAAGAACGGGAGATCTCCGAGATCTCTTGCTGGCGGTTTTCCACTCTCGACCTTCCTTTCATCAGCTGGAGATAGTCGATGATGATCATGCCGAGGCCGTATTCCGCGTCCAGCCGTCGAGCCTTGGCTCTCAACTCAAGGACGGAAAGCGCGGCACTATCGTCGATATAGATAGGAGCATCGGACAGGTTCCCAGCGGCCAGGGTCAGCCTCGGCCAGTCACTCTCGGTCAAATACCCCGTCCGGAGTCGGGTGCCCTCCACCTGGGCTTCGGAACAGAGCATGCGGATCACCAACTGTTCTTTGGACATTTCAAGAGAAAAAACGGCCACAGGGATCTTCTTTTCGATGGCAGCATACTGTGCCACGTTCAGGCAAAAGGCAGTCTTGCCCATACTGGGCCTTCCCGCAACGATGATCAGATCTGCAGCCTGGAACCCGGCCGTCCGCTGATCCAATTCCTTGAAACCCGTAGGGACACCCGTCACAAGCTCTTTTTTCTCGAAGAGCCTCTCGATCGTCTTAAAGCTTTCCTTGACGATATCCCGGATGGGGTAGAAGGATGGTTTGACTCGGTTTTCGGAGATCTGAAAGATAGCCTGCTCGGCCTGATCCAGCAGGGACTCCACGTCGCTCCGATCCTCAAAACTCTGGGTGACGATGGTGGTGGCCGTCTCGATGAGTTTTCGAAGGATCGACTTTTCCTTTATGATCTTCGCATAGTATTCAATATTCGCGGCGGTGACCACGGAGTCGATGAGGGAGGTCACATAGGAGGCGCCTCCCACCGCATCCAGTAGATCTTTCTTTCGGAGCTCGTTGGTCAGCGTGATGAGGTCTGCGGGTTCATCTCGCTCGGAAAGATCGATCAGGGTATCATAGATCCTACGGTGAGCCTCCCGATAAAAATCCTCGGGAGTGAGGGTCTCCATCACCTTGTGGAGGGCCCCATTTTCAATGAGGATGCCTCCCAGGACAGATTGTTCCGCCTCGATATTTTGAGGGGGAAGCTTGTGGGAGGACGTTTCCGTCCCGTCCATGAGTCCTTACTCCTGAACCACCCAAACCTTAAGGTTGGCTGTAATGTCCGGATGGAGCCTGATCGGCACAGTGAACATCCCTAAACTCTTCAGGGGTTCCTCAAGCAAGATCTTCTTGCGATCGACCTCGAGGCCATTTTCCTTGAGGAAGCTCTCGATCTCCATCGACGTGACCGAGCCAAAGAGCTTTCCGCTTTCTCCGGCCTGTTTCGTAAAGGTGCAGGAAAGTTTTTCAATCTCCTGGACAAGCCTGGCCGCGTCCTTTTTGACCTTTCCCAAGCGATTCTGAACCTGGCGTTTCTGGTGTTCCAGAGTCTTCACATTTTTTTCGGTGGCAAAAACGGCTTTCTTTTGGGGGATGAGGTAATTTCTCCCGTATCCATCAGCGACTTTTACGAGATCGCCGGTTTTTCCCAAAGAGGGGACATCCTCCAATAAAATGATCTGCATAGTCACCTCCCTTTTTTCTCTTGAGCGCCCATGGATTAGGTTTACCCCTTCTCCTCTTCGTATCTTCGCAGGGGGGCAGGGGATGGATGAACGCGAAAGATTAGTGAGTCGCCGTCGTGAAGGGCAAGATGGCAATATTTCGTGCCCTCTTGACGGCCACCGTAATCTGTCGCTGGTGCTTTGCGCAGTTTCCCGAAATCCTCCGGGGAACGATCTTCCCACGTTCCGTTACGAAAAAGTGAAGGATCCTCGGATTCTTGTAATCGATATCCAACTTCTTATCGGCACAAAAGCGGCAGACTTTCCGCCTTAAGAAAGGTCTCTTCTTTCTATCCGGCCCCGACCTTCTATCGGTTCCTGACCGTTCAGCAGGTCTTCTCATTCTCTTCTCCTCTCGCAGTTGAGTTGGATGTGTCCACCGTCCGGAGATCCGTTGCAATGACCTCTGTACGGGTTCGATCCCTTCCTTCCGGAGTTTGCCAATGGCGTTGTTTCAGATGGCCCTCGACCCGGAGCTGTTGACCATTCTGAAGGCGATTCGATTCGATCTCAGCCAATTTGCCGAAGACGACAATGTCTATCCGATTTCGACCCGACCGGGCTGACCCGGGCTCCTGATCATTCAACTCCAGAGGAAACTGAAGGACGCAGGATCCGTCAGGACGAAAGGATCGCAGAGGGGGTCTGGTCACCCGACCCGTAAGGATCACCCGATTCGTGGGGGTCATGCTTCCTCCGGTGCTGATCCCTCCTCGAGAGGCTCCTCCGGCGGAGGGGGTTTGGTGGTCATCTCTTTCCGTTCATCCAATCGAACGGATTGAAATTTGATCACGGGATCCATGACTCGGAAATTTCGGTGCAATTCGGAGAGAAGGGCAGGGGGACCCGCAAAGTGGATTAAAACGTAACGACCTCTGACTTTCTTCTTGACTTCATAGGCCAGTCGTCTGGGTCCCCAATCTTCGAACTTGAAGAGCTCGCTCCCCTCGAACTGCGTGACAATGCCTTTAATCTTTTCGAGGGCCGACTGAGCAACCTCTTCTTCGAGATCGGGATCCATAATAAAGATGGTTTCATACCTTTTCATGAGACACCTCCTCGTGGATTATAGCTCTAAAACACCGTTTAGAGCAAGGAGTTGAACGTCAACGGTCCATGCAAATCGGTCAATGCAAACAGATCATTGACCGTTTGAGATCTAGTCGGCTTTCATCACATCCTGCCTGACCACACTGGCAATATTCCCGCGATTTATCTTCACTCTGACTTTGTCTGAAATTTCAACCGTCACGACGTCGTCGCGGAGGCCGGTGACCCGGCCATAAATGCCTCCACTGGTGAGGACCTGGTCTCCCAGTTTGAGATTTGACAGGAGAGTCCGATGGTCCTTGGCCCGTTTCTGTTGAGGCCGGATGAGCAGAAAGTAAAAGATCACAAAGATGAGGATGATGGGGAGGAAGCTCATCAGTGAGGACCCTCCACCCCCTCCTGGCTGCAGCCCCATGGCATACGCTATACCCATAAATTCTCCTTTCTATTTTTCACCCCTTCTCAGTTGGTTTGGGGGTTGGCAGAGACCTGTGTGTCCTACCCCTCTGAGTTTAGGGACGAAGCCTTGTAGAGATCGAGAAGCCGATCTTCTCGGATCGCCTCCTTGATTCTTTTCATCAAGCCAAAATAATAATACAAATTATGGATCGTATTCAACCTCGAAGATAAAATTTCTTTTGACAGGTAGAGATGCCGCAGATAAGCCCTGGAATAGTGGCGACACGTGTAGCACATGCATGCCTCGTCAATGGGCCTTCCGTCCTCTGCATATTGTGCCCATTTGATCGAAATCTTTCCCGAAGAGGTGAAAAGCGTGCCGTTTCGGGCGTTCCGTGTCGGGAGGACACAGTCAAAGAGATCGATCCCAAGCATGGTCGCTTCCAGGATGTCGGTGGGGGTCCCGACGCCCATCAGATAACGGGGGGCGTTCTCGGGCAGCAAAGGGGTCGTCCACTCGAGGACCTCCCTCATGGTATCTTTCGGTTCTCCCACGCTGAGCCCGCCAATGGCATACCCCTGAAAGGCGAGATCCACCAAGGCCTTTGCGCTTTCTTCTCGTAAGTCCTGATAGGTTCCTCCCTGGACGATGGCGAAAAGGGCGGGACCGTCTTCCCGTCTCAGATGAAGACATCTCTTGGCCCAAAGGGTCGTTAACGCCGTCGACGTCTTCACATACGGGTGGGGAGACGGGTAAGGGACACACTCATCCAAGACCATCGCAATGTCGGATCCCAGGGCCTTCTGAATTTCTATCACCTTCTCCGGGGTGAGAAAGTGAAGGGAACCATCCAGATGAGATTGAAAGGTCACCCCCTCCTCCGATATTTTTCGCAAGGAGGCGAGGCTGAAGATCTGAAATCCACCGCTATCCGTCAGAATGGGTCCCTCCCAATGGATGAACGCATGAAGTCCTCCCAACTTTCGGATGGTCTCATGTCCGGGTCTCAGGTAGAGATGATAAGCGTTGGCGAGGACGACCTCGGCACCTAGCTGCACCAATTCATCAGAGGTGAGCGATTTGACCGTGCCAAGGGTTCCCACAGGAAGAAAAGCCGGCGTGGAGATGGGACCGTGGTCGGTTTCAATCCTTCCCAGTCTTGCCCGGGTAGCGGTGTCCTTTTGAATGACCTCGAATCGAAAAGCCATCGTGTCTAAAAATAAAATCCGGGTATCGAATTTTGAAATCCCAACAAATGGGGTTTTTCAGCACCCAAGCCGTAGTGGCTATAGGATCAGCATCGCATCGCCATAACTATAAAACCGGTACTTCTTGGCAATCGCCTCCTTGTAAGCCTTCATCAAGAAATCTTTCCCCACCAGGGCTGATACCAGCATGATCAGCGTCGATTTGGGAAGATGGAAGTTGGTGACCAAGGCGTCGATGATACGGAAGCAATAACCCGGATAGATGAAAAGGCGAGCAAGATGTTGCCCCGGCTTGACCCCCCCCTGCGAATCAGCCACAGATTCGAGGGCCCGGGTCGTGGTGGTTCCCACAGCGATCACTCGTCCTCCCGTCTGTTTGGTCTCCTCAATGGACTGCGCCACTGTTTCCGGAATCTCGACCCATTCTGTCTCCATGGTATGGTCTTGGATCTCCTTGACCCGGACGGGCGCAAAGGTTCCAATTCCTACATGGAGCGTGATCCGTGCAATGTTGACCCCTCGGGCTTGGATCGATTGGAGAAGGGAATGGGTGAAATGGAGCCCCGCAGTCGGAGCAGCGATGGATCCATCCTTTTCCGCCAGGATGGTCTGATAACGCTCCCTGTCCTGAGGTTCATCCGGTCGCCTGATGTAAGGGGGAAGGGGAATATGACCGAACTTCTGAAGAAGATCCATGACCTCTCCCCCGGGAGTGAACCGAATCTTCGCCTTCCCCCCCTTCACTTCCAAAATATCCCCAGAAAAACCATTCCCAAATTGGATCCGGGTTCCAGGTCGGATCTTTTTCGCATCCTTGATCAGAGCTTCCCATTCTCCTGGAGGTCCATTCCAAGAGGGTATGAGAAGGATTTCGCACTTTCCTCCAGTCTCTTTCTTCCCGATGAGCCGGGCTGGGAGGACCCGAGTATTATTCATCACGACGAGGTCCCTAGGGCGCAGGAAATCGGCCAGATCTTGGAAGGTTCGATGTTGAATCTCCCCCGAGTGCCGGTCGATCACCATCAAACGAGAGTCACCCCGTTTGGGAGAAGGGTACTGGGCGATCAGAGAAGAGGGAAGGTTAAAATCGAACTCTTCAATTCTCATAGGGAGAAACACAGCCTCATGTCAAGTTTAAAATAACAAAGTGCCTTTGAATCCGCAAGGTGCGTTTGCCCCTCTGGATGCCTTTCGGCCGGCAAGTACCTCATAGATCCTGCCTTTTAGGCGGGGTCAATGGGCACCCTAAACATGGGCGGTACACTACCAGAAAGCGCCGCCCTATGCCTGCCTGTTCTGCCTACCGGCAGGTAGGCGGGTGGCAGGGGGGGAGATTCGTAATGCCCGGATCTTACGGCCAAGCACCGAGCAAGCTCTCTTACCCAAGAGCCGGAGAGAGTCGAACGGTTGACTTTTTCCGGGTCCTCGATTAATTTAGAGGAAATCCAGAATGGATTCAGTCCTCGGAGATAGACCGTGAAAAAGATCTCATACAAAGATGCGGGGGTGGATATCGAAAAAGGGGATTCATTTGTCCAGGCGATCAAGCCGATGGTCGAATCGACCTTTCGGCCAGACGTCGTGACAGGACTGGGCGGATTTGCGGGATGCGTCTCGCTCAGTCTCGAAAGATACAAAAAACCCATTCTCGTATCTTCCACGGATGGTGTGGGAACAAAATTGAAGATTGCCTTCATGATGGACCGGCACGATACGATAGGCATCGATCTCGTGGCGATGTGTGTCAATGACATCGTGTTGACCGGTGCCAGGCCGCTCTTTCTGCTCGATTACCTGGCGACCTCTCAACTGGACCCGGCTCGTGGGAAAGCGGTGGTGGAAGGCATTGTGAAAGGGTGCCTGGAGGCGGAATGTTCTCTGATCGGGGGTGAGACGGCGGAGATGCCCGGTTTCTATAAGAAAGGGGAGTACGACCTGGCCGGATTTGCCGTTGGTATTGTGGAGAATGCTGAACTCATCGATGGGACCCGGGTGACGGTCGGGGACAAAGTGATCGGGATTGCCTCCAGTGGGCTCCACAGCAACGGGTTTTCCTTGGTCAGAAAGGTTCTTCTTGACCATCATAAGATGAACCTGAAAAAGCAGGTCGAGGAGATCGGTGAGATTCTGGGTGAGGAACTTCTTCGACCCACCCGCATCTATGTAAAGACCGTCCTGAATCTCGTGCGAGATTTCAGTATGGGTGGGATCGCCCACATCACCGGAGGGGGGATCACGGAGAATATTCCGAGGGTGATCCCCAAAGGTTGCCGCGCCAACATTCATCGGGGGACTTGGGATGTCCCCCTGATCTTCCCTTTTCTCAAAGAGAGGGGGAAGATTTCAGAAGAGGAAATGTTTCGAACCTTCAATAACGGCATTGGGATGATCCTCATCGTGAAGCCCAAGGATCTCGAGGATATCTTGGGACGGCTTCGTTCTCTCGGTGAGAAGGCTTTTGCCATTGGTGAGATTGAGCGAGCAAACAAGGATCAACCCAGGGTCGTGTTTTCGTGACCCCTCGTCTTA
>Ga0315275_10005951_pt1 | contig 11604 bp, 9 predicted proteins | sample YL17G03_0_MG_FD_205557 | JGI IMG/M metagenome (GOLD analysis project Ga0315275, IMG submission 205557) | Sediment microbial communities from Yellowstone Lake, YNP, Wyoming, USA - YL17G03_0 | ecosystem: Environmental > Aquatic > Freshwater > Lake > Sediment | place: USA: Wyoming | collected... | reverse complement strand
CCCGCAGGTGCATGAGCACGACGGGGACCTTCCGCCGGGCCAGCAGGCGCGCCAGCTCCTCGTTTCGCTTCAGTCCCGAGATATCGTTGATGATGTCCGCACCCGCGTCCAGGGCCCTCTCGGCGATCTCTTTTCGGCGGGTGTCCACCGAGATCATGATATCGAACTCTCGCCGAATGGCCTGCACGACGGGGATGACGCGGCGGATCTCCTCCTCGGGCTCGATGGAGTCCGAGCCCGGCCGCGAGGACTCCCCGCCCACGTCGATGATGTCCACCCCCGCGCCGATCATCTCGCGGGCGCTCTTCATCGCCTCGCGCAGCGTCTCATTCCTGCTCGCGGGGTAGAACGAGTCGGGCGTACAGTTGAGGATCCCCATCACGTAGGTCTTGCGCGTGAAGTCCAGCACGCGGCTGCCCCACGACATGAGCCGGGCGCCCGAGGAGATGCAGGCGTCGATCTCGGCCGCGATGCCGTCCAGGCCGAAGGGCTCGCCGCGAAGGCGCGTGGCCAGCAGCGAGAGGGTGCGGCGGCTGCCCGAGATGATGAGGTCTGTCTCGCGCACCGTGAACTCCTGAGCCTCCTTGCGCATGGCGAGGGCGCCGCCGAGAGTCTCGACGCAGGTCTTCATGAGGTTGGCCGCCCGGGTATCCACCCCCTCCAGCTTGATCGTGCTGTAGAGGAACTGGTCGGCGGTTTTCTCGATGTCCCCGTCGGTGATGTCGATTTCGCCGAGGTGCCGCTTCAGGTCGCCCGCGGACGAGATGTCGATGGGATGGGCGTTCGTGTCCGACGTGCGCTGCAGAATCGATGCCACGCAGGCGATACTATCAGCGGGTTTTCCCGAGCGTCAAGGGAGCGCTGTCCCGCGCCGCCTCGCGCTATCTTGCGAACAGGACGTCGATGAGGCTGTTGAGGTAGAGCAGGAGCAGCTCTCTCTTGCGAGTCTCCGTGATCGTGAGTGTTCGCGCGGCGGGTTGCGCCGCGGCAGCTGGCGCAGCGGCGGCCGTTGTCCCGGCTGCGGTAGTGGCCGTGCCCGCGGCGGCCGTCGTCCCAGTGGCAGACGCGCTCCCTGCGGCAGCCGGTGCCGGCTGCGCCGCGAATATCTCCTGCAGGTCTCCTTGAGTAAGGGTCTCGCGGGATGGGCGCAGGAACGTGCGATAGACCAGCCGGGCGCCGGCGAGCTGCGAGAGCGCGATCCGACGCTTCGAGTCCACCAGGCGCGGATCGACCAGCCCCGAGACGGTGATCGACTCTTCCTTCCCCTCGACGGAAATCGAGCGGGACCCCTGCACCTGCGCGCGGCCGTCCGCGCCGACCTGCGCCACCACGACGGGAACCTGCGTGCGCAGGCTCAGCTCTTCCTTGCCCTTTGCGCTTTGCGCGCCGCCGGTCCGCACCTGAGGCAGAAACGAAAAGAGATTCCCCGACTCCCCGCCGGAGAACTCGAGAGTGAGGTTCTTTGAATCCGTGTTTGACGCCGAGAACGAGAGTGAGGAGGACGCGTCGATCTCCACCACGAGCACGTCGCCGGCTGCGAGGCTTGCGCCTCCGCTCAGGTACCCCTTGAAGTCGGGGGACCAGAGGCTTTCCGCTCCCGCCGACGCAAGGCCGGCCAGGAGCAGAATGGCGATGGCGATCCGCGCGGTTTTCACCGGACGATCCTCCTCGAACGCCACGGGGGCGAGCTAGCGCAGCTTCTTCTTGTGCCGGTTGGCGCGCAGCTTCTTCTTCCTCTTGTGGGTGGCAATCTTGTGTCGCTTTCTTTTCCTACCGCAAGGCACAGTGCCTACTCCTTTCCAGTATTATCTCGCGTGAACATACACTATGCGTTTTTTTCTCCCCGAAGGTCAAGGGGCGCTGCCGATGAATGCCCTGATGCGCGCGCGCAGGGATTCTCTGTCATCCGGGTGCGCCCACTGCACCCCAGCGATTGCATGGAAAAACGTAAGCTGCCTCTTGGCATACCTGCGCGAATCGCGCGCAATCGCCTCCCTGACCTCGGTGAGCGTCGCGCATCCCCGCAGCATCTCGAGGAACTCGCGGTAGCCGATGCCCCTCATGCCGGGATCACTCGGCCCGTACCCCATGGCGATCAGACGCTTCACCTCGCCCACCAGCCCCGCATCGAACATCTGCCGCACGCGCTCGTCGATCCGCCGGTACAGCTCCCCGCGCTCGCGGTCCAGGCCTATGAGCAGGAAGTGGAAGTCCTGCCGCAGGGTGTCGGGCCAGCGGAACGCGAAGACCGACCGGCCCGACGTCTCGAGGATCTCGAGGGCGCGGAGGATCCTGTAGCCGTCGTTGGGCTGGATGCGGCTGGCTGCCAGGGGGTCCCTGCGGCACAGCTCCTCATAGAGCGCACTGCGGCCTTCGCGCCTTTCCCTCTCCCGCAGCCTCTCGCGCGCCTCGGGGCTGCCGGGAGGAGCCTCGGGCAGGCCGTACAGGAAGCTGCGGATGTAGAAGGCCGTGCCCCCGCTGACCACGGGGATCCGGGCGCGCGCCGAGATCTCAGGAACCAGGGCCTCGGCCGCTTTCACGAACTGCCCCGCGTCGAACTGACTCGAGGGCTCGACGATGTCCACGAGGTGGTGCGTGAGCCGCGCCCGTTCGGCCGGCGTCGGCTTCGCGGTTCCGATGTCCATGTGCCGGTACACCTGCATGGAATCCGCGCTGATCACCTCGCAGCCCTGGTCGAAAAGGGAAAAGAGAATGTCCGATTTGCCGACTGCGGTGGGTCCGAAAACGACTATGACGCGGGGAGGGTTTTCAGGCTTCCGGGTGGCGATACCGAACCTTCTGAGTCAGTATCTGCTTGAGCGCAGTGGAGACGATCTTCCCGTGGTTCGCCTCGAGCTCGTCGTCGCCCGCGAGGTTGATCTGGATGCTGCGCTTCATGGCCGCACAGGTCATCTCGTACACATTGCCCTGGAAGCTGGTGAGGAGATCCAAAGGAATTACCATAGTTAAGATGAATATACACCGAATCAGCGTCCATGATCAAGCGAGGTTTGCGCGATTCTTTCGATTTCCAATTGAGGAGCGGCCCTCTTTGGGATACATTTGAGCATGGAGGGCCACACAAATGCGCAAACGGTCTCTTCTCGCGGGAGCCGCTGTCCTTTTGCTGGGCGCCTTCGGGCACTCCCAGACGCAGTCGATCGACCTGAACCAGTACTACCGTTTCCCCGTCTCGATCGGCGTCGGCTACCAGAACCTGACCGCCCTATCAGCGTTCAACACCCCCTACACGATCTTCGACATCGCAGGGAGCGTCACCATCCCGATACCGAGCGTACCGGTCCTTCAGCCATTCGCCCGCGGGGGGGTGGTTCGGTTCGACAGCATCGATTCGGCATCCCCGGACAAGTGGGATCACTACCACCTCTACGGAGCCCTGGGGCTCGCATACGTGAGCAGGTTTGCGAAGAACTTCGAGGTCGGCGGGGAGGGGAGCGTCGGCATCTCGGAGGCGGTCTTCCCGAAGGCCGTCGACACTGGACCAGTCGGGTCGCCGTACCTGCTCCTGGGCCTGGGCGGCAGGATCAGCCTCACCCCCTCCTACAGCTTCAGCATCGGCTTCGATCCCACGCTCCGTTACCAGCTCGCCCTGAGCCCTCTGAGCACCTTCAACGGTTTCCTGCTCTCACTCGGGGTGTCGGCGAGCTTCCGCTTCGGAGAAGACCCCGACTCGGCGCAGGCGATCATCCGAAGCCTCCGTTTCGACAACGCCGCGATCCCCCCGGTATTCAGCGCGATGCAGGGCTACTACGCGAAGAACAAGGTCGGCGACGTGACGCTTGTCAACACGGAACGCCAGCCCTTGACCGACGTCGAAGTCTCCTTCTTCCAGCCCGGCTACATGGACTCTCCCACCGCCTCCGCGACGATCGCGAAGCTCGCCCCCGGCGAGAGCGCCGCGGTCCCTCTTTTCGCCGTGTTCAACAACGAGGTCTTCCAAAAGGAGGGAAGGATTCCCCTGTCCGGGCAGATCATCGCCACCTACAAGCAGGCGGGGAGGGCCGCCGAGCAGCGCCAGCCGGTGACCTACGACCTGCTGGACAAGACCGCGATCACATGGACCGACGACCGCAAGATCGGCGCGTTCATCACCGTGCAGGACAGCGCGCTGAAGAACTACTCCGCCTGGGTGAGCGAGATCATACGGTCGAAGGGCCACGAGCTTCCCAACTACAACGAGGCCCTCCAGACCGCCATGCAGATCTACGACGCGCTGCGCGTCCTGGGCATCTTCTACCAGGAGGACCCCTCCTCGCCCTTCACCAGGGTGCAGGGAAAGACCGAGGCAGTCGATTCGGTGACCCTGCCCCGCTTGACGCTGAAACGGAAGTACGGCGACTGCGACGACCTCACGGCCCTGTTCTGCAGCCTCCTCGAGACCCGCAACGTCGAGACCGGCGTCATCACGGTGCCCGGCCACATCTACGCCGCGTTCAACACGAACGCGCCGGCGAGCTCGATCCGGGAGTTCAGCCCCGACCGCACCATGGTCCTCGTCCAGGATGACAAGGTGTGGATCCCCGTCGAGGTCACGATGCTGGACGGGAACAGCGGCTTCATCGATGCGTGGACACGGGGCATGGATCTGTGGAAGGCGAACGAGAAGACCCGTGCGTTCTACCGCACCCGGGATGCCCAGCAGGTGTACGGCCCCGTCGTCCTCGAGGAGAAGGACCTGGGTCTCCAGTACGGCAACGACGAGAAGATCGCCGCGGCATTCCGCCAGGACCGCGACAGGCTTGGCGACAGCGTTCTCAAGTCGATCACGGCTGACGCCGAGCGCTCCAAGACGAAAGGCGACTACAACAGGCTCGGCATGCTCTCGGCCCAGTTCGGCAGGTTCAGGGAGGCCGAGGACGCTTTCGGCAAGGCGCTGAGGATCGACCCGAAGTACACGAGCGCGATGATCAACCTTGGCAACGTCGCATTTCTACGAAAGGACTACAAGAAGGCGATCGACACCTACAAGAGCGCCATTCCACTGATGGGGAAGCCCGACAGGGGCAGCTTCGCCGCCAATGTATCGGTGATCCTCCTTGTGAACATGGCCCGCTCGTACAGCGCGCTCGGCAACACGGCCGAGGCGGGCAGCTATCTCGCCCAGGCCACGAATATCGACAAAGAAAAGGCGCAGCAGTACTCGTACCTGGCGGCAGCCGACCAGGGCGCCAGCAGAGCAGCCGATTCCTCGGGGCTCGCGAACAGGATGGACTTCATCGACGAGGAGCAGAAGGAATGAAGACGCTCATTCGGACGCAGTTCACGTCGGCAGTGCTCGCCGTCCTCGTGGTAGGCATTCTCCTACTCTCAGCCTGTCCCAACCCCGTTACGCAGACGACGTTCAACCAGATGACGGATAAGGCAGCACCGATCATCGACATCTCATCTCCCGCCAGCAATAGCGCCTATACGCAGACGGTGACCGTGCAGGGAACGGTGGTCGACAGCGGCCAGCTTCGCTCCCTCACGTATACGGTCACCGGCACCCTCGGGGTGCTGACAACGGGAGAGGTCCCGCTGGAGTCAATCGGAGCTAGCGGCACGTATTCCTTCCAATTCGGAACGATCACCTTCAACGGGCCGATCGCCGTCACCGTCTCGGCAAAGGACTGGAACGACAACGTCGGCACGGCAGTGCTCACCCTCACATCGCCCGGAACTGCTATTTCGTCCTTCACCGCGACACCTGGCAACAAGACTGTTGACTTGAACTGGGAAGGAATATCCGGCGCAACCTACACGCTCTACTACACGACGAACGTGAAACCGCCGACAGAGAGCTACTATGCCGGCAAAATCGACCTGGCCGCGACGTCGTACACGCTGTCAAATCTCAAGAACGGCGTGCTCCATGTGTTCCTCCTCAAGGCACACACCGCGAGCACGGATTACTGGTCGGGATACGCCCAGGTGATCCCGCTGTCTCCCTTCACCCTCGCGCCGCTTGTCACCGGCGGGTACAGGGAAATCCATCTCGAATGGAGCGAGATCGAGGGAATCGACAAGTTCGAGGTTTACCGATCAGCGGATCCTGCCGGACCCTATGTCAATCACACTGGCGTCATCACGGGGAACACCTTCACTGACCCCAACATCCCCGACAACACCTGGTATTACTACAAGGTGAAACCGGCCATAGAGGGGAACATCCTCAGCACCTTCAACAGCGCGCAGACCTTCCAGATCCCGCCGACAACTGAAGGGGCGATCAACACCGTCGATACGCCCGCCCCCGCCAACAGGGTAAAGATCTCGGGTTCGTACGCGTACGTCGCGGCAGGAACGGCCGGGCTGCTCGTCATCGACATCTCGACCCCCAAATCCCCGCGCATCGTTGCCAGCGTTCCCACCACGAACGCGCGTGACGTGGACCTCGGGGGGAGCTATGCGTACGTCGCGGACGGAAGCGGAGGGCTTGTCGCGATAGACATCTCGAATCCCCTTGCACCGTCCCCCGTGGGCTCCCCACTGACCTGGGCCAACGCAAGCGCTGCCGTGGTTTCGGTGGTTTCTGGATTCGCCTATATTCTCGACGATTACGGTGGCACCAGTGTGAAGGGCATGAATATTAGCAATCCGGCGAGCATGAGTCTGGTGGGGTCGTATTCGGATGCCTCATACACCTTCGCTGACGTTGCTGCGACGATCACCAGTGGCAACCACTTTCTCTACATCGCAACCGGCACCGGGGACAAGCTCCTGGAGGTCTATGTCCAGTACCCATCCACTTGGGCACCAAATCCACCATATATTTATCGCTCCTACACCGACAACGATGCGGGAACAAACTATTTCCCCATGCGGGTCGCAATCAAGCCGGCGACCGTCAGCGGAGACAACGTGTACGTTCTGGGCATGGCAAAAACTATGATGGAACCGCCGCCAGGCTTCGTGCTGCAGGTTCTCAGCAAATACCCGGCTGCCTCCACGACGAAAGTCGGGGAATCTGCATCATCGAACGGCTTCATCGCCGATTTGAATGTCGGCGGCACGCTGATCTCCGCGGCAGACGGGCTTGGCCTGCGGCTGTACGACGTATCGACGCCCACGGCTCCCGTGATGAAGCATTTCTGGAACACCCCCGGATCCTCCACAGGCGCGGTGTCGGATGGCAGCTATGGCTACGTCACTTCGGGGTCGCTGGGCTTCCAGGCCGTCGACCTCCACCTCCCCACGACCCTCCAGATCACGGGAACGTACGCGGCCGCCAGCGTCGCCGCCTCGGCAGTCAGGGCAGCTTACGCGTACGCGGCTGTCAGCTCAGGCAGCCCCCGACTGCAAGTGATCGACATCAGCAGCCCGGCGACCCCCGAGGAACGGGGCAGCCTCTCGCTCTCCACCCCTGTAGCAGTCTGCCTCTCGGGCAACTACGCGTTCCTCGCCAACGGTTCCGCCGGCTTCAGCATCGTGGACATCTCGAACCCGCTGGCGCCGACTCTCGCAGGATCCGCACCCGCGATCTTCGGCGACACGGTACGGATTGCCGTGAAAGGCGATTTCGCCTGCCTCGCGAGCAGGTGGGGCCTGCAGATCTTCGACATCTCCGATCCCCTCAATCCTGTCGGCGTTGGCTATTCTGACTCGGACGGCGGCGGCATGTGGGACGTCGCCATCCGGGGTCATCACGCGTACGTCACCGACGGGGCGTACTTCCAACCCAACAGCCTGAAAGTCATCGATATTTCCAACCCGGAGGTCCCTGTTGTCGTGGGCAAGGGGCTGAGCGGCGGCATGCAGAACCACGGGGTCGCACTCTTCAGTGACTATGCGTTCGTAACGGACAATTTCCCGGACCAGGGCGTGTTCGCGGTCGACATCAGCAGCCCGTCCATCGCTCCCGCGATGGCGAGCTACGGTCCCTGCGACACCACTCCCGGAGTGCCGGCCGGCAAAAGCGAGAGAATCGCCGCATTCGGCGGTTACGCATACGTCGCGGACAGCGCGAGCGGGCTCTCCATCGTGGATATCTCGCTGCCGTCCGGGATTTCCAACAGCTCTCTGCTGTCCTCCCTGCCGCTCACGGGCGCGCAGGATGTGACGTTGAGCGGGCAGTACGCCTTTGTCGCGGACAGCAGCGGCTTGAGGATCATCCGCCTGTACTGATCCCTTAGGCTTGGCGCGCCGGCTCACCCGCCGGCGCGCGCCCTCTGGACAATGATGTCCGCGACAGCTTCTTGGTCGAGCGCCTCGGCATCGATGACGAGGTCGGCGAAGCGATAGGAATCCACGTCGTAGCCGTAGAGACGCAGGTACCTGTCGTGGTCCCTGCGGTCGCGTTCGGCCGTGTCCGCAAGCGCGGCGGCGAGCGGCATGCCCTCCCGCCGGGAGATCCGGGCGGCGCGGGCTTCGAGCCCCGCCTCGAGGTAGACGGTCAAGGCGGAATCACCCAGCAGCCAGATCGCGAGCCGGGAGCCAAGGACGCAGCGGCCCTCCTCGGCAAGAGAGACCTGCATGCGATCGATGGTGAGATCGTACTCAGGATCGCTTTCCGCTAGCCTACAGACCTCTTCGAAGCTCAGGCCCCTTTCCCGGGCGAGGTCCTTGAAGGTGTAGTTCACGAGGCGTAAGCCGAGACGCCCTGCCACGATGCGCGAAACCGTCGAGTTGCCGCACCCGCTCTTGCCCGAGATGGCGATGCGCAGGTCGCCGGGCTCCCCCCCGCGCGCGGGACTATTCGACATTGCGAAGCTGCTCCCTGACCTTCTCGAGGCTGTCCTTCACGGCAATCACAGCCTGGTCCACCTCGAGCATCACGCTCTTGGAGCCGACCGTGTTGATCTCCCGGCCCAGCTCCTGGCAGATGAAGTCCAGGCGCTTGCCGTGGGAGCCGTCCTTTCCCAGGGCATCGAAGAGGGTTCCGAGGTGCCCCTTCATGCGCTGAATCTCCTCGTTCACGTCCGAGCGCATGAGCTGGACGGCCGTTTCGGAGAGAACGCGGGATTCGTCGACACCCTCGCCGAGAAGCTCTCGGAACCGCTCACGCAGGCTGTCGCGGATCTTCGCCTCGATCGCGGGCACCTTTGCCTCGACCATCACCACCTGGGCGCGGATATCCTCGGCGCACCGACGGATGTCCTGCTCCGTCTTTCTGCCTTCGACGGCGCGCGAGGCGTTGAACTCGGCGAACACCTTCTCGAGCAGCGGGAGAGTCTGCTCCCAGAAGGCCTCGGGGTCCTTCCTGCTCTCCGTCTTCATGATCTCTTCGAGGCCGATAAGGTGCGCCAGGCCGATTCTCTCGCGGACTCCCGAGAGCCTCTTCAGCTCCTCCAGCGCGGTGACGTAGCTGCGGACCCTGGCGGGATCCACGTAGACCGCACAGTCCTCCTCCAGCTCGGTCACACCGAGATAGAACTCCACCTTTCCGCGGAGAATCCGGGCCGAGAGATACTCACGGACCCTGGGCTCCAGCTGCTTCAGGCTGTAGGGAAGGTTGATGGCGAGCTCGAGGTACCGGTTGTTGTACGACCGTATCTCGATGGTCATGTGGATCCGGCTGTCGCGGTGCTCGCCGTGCCCGAACCCCGTCATGCTGGTCATTGTCCGCCTCCCAGGGCATGGAAGAGCTGCCGGCCGATCTTCCAGTTGTCTCCCGCTCCCATGGTAATGAACAGGTCGCCCGGGCGCAGCTCCGTTTTCAGGAACGGGATGGCCTCGGACGGCTCCGCGAAGTACAGCACGCGCGCGTGATTGCGCGCGACCTCTCGATATAGGGCCTCGTCCAGACCGGTCCCCGGATCCGCCTCCCGGGCAGAGGCGTAGATCCTGTGCAGGATCACCATGTCGGCAGGGCTGAAGCACCTTCCGAACTCGGCGAGAAGCGCCCGGGTGCGGGAGTATGTGTGGGACATGAAGTCGACGATCAGCCGCCTGCCGGGATGAAAGCGCCGGATGCCGGCGAGCGTCTTCTCGACCGCCGTGGGATGGTGGGCATAGTCGTCCATGAACAGGATGCCCCCGGCCTCTCCCACGATCTCGGAGCGCCGGCGGCTCCCCGTGAAGCTTTCCAGCGCACCTGCCGCTGCCGCGTAGTCCACGCCCCGCATCCCGCCGTGCTCGCGCTCCCAGAGCCGGCTCGCCAGAGCGAGCGCGGCAGCCGCGTTCAGCACCGAGTGCTCGCCGGGGATCCGCAGCGCGAAGGCGCCTGGGGTGCCCGCGAGCGAAAACCTGCTCCTCCCCTCCCCCTCCTCCACCGCGGTGAGGCGGAAGTCCCCCTCGGCGCTCTTGCCGTAGGGCACCATGAGGAGATCGTCCCGGCGTTTCAAGATCCGGGCAGCTGCCGCGCTCGCTCCCGGGTCATCCGCGCAGTACACGACGGTTCCGCCGAACGGGAGCGACCTGCCGTACGTCTCGAAGGCAGAGAGGATATCCTCCAGATCCCTGAAATAGTCGAGGTGGTCGGGCTCGATGCTGGTGATCACGATCCGCTCGGGGTGAAAGTGAAGGAAATGCCGGCGGTACTCGCAGGTCTCGGCAACGAGGTACCTGTCGCCCTGAACCAGTGTAGACCTGCCACCGAAGGCGGGCACTTCAGCTCCGACCAGGACGGTCGCGGGAAATCCCCACGCCTTCAGGATGATGCCGCACAGCGCGGTGGTGGTCGACTTTCCGTGCACACCGCTCACGCCGCTCGCATCCGAGCGGGCCGAGAGCAGACCAAGGGCCTCGGGGTAGAGCACGGACGGGATGCCCCTCCTCGCGGCAGCGGCCAGCTCGGGGTTCTCCTCCGGGCGGTATGCGGCGGAATGAACGACGAGCTGCGAGTCTGTCGGGAGGTTTTTCTCCGAGAAGCCCTCTGTGAAGGGAATCGAAAGCCTGCGCAGGACCTCATCGGTATAAAAAGTCTCGGATGTGTCCGAACCGGTCACGCTGGCGCCTCGGGCCAAGAGAATCTCGGCGAGGGCAGCCATGCCTGTTCCCTTGATGCCGACGAGATGGACGCGGAAGCCCGCGAGTGACTCGGGAAGCGAGACCGCCTTATCCATGGATGAACGCCAGGGCAGGCATCGGGATCATCCTTTCGGAAGAAAGGGGCTGGAAACAATCCGTTCCCAGCCCTTTATCTCCTAGGGGATTCGAACCCCTGTTGCCGGGATGAAAACCCAGTGTCCTAACCCCTAGACGAAGGAGACACGTATCGCTGAAATATATAGCCTTTGGCGGGAATTCTTGTCAAGCCTCGTCAGGTCGCTCGCGTCGGCACGAGGGCCTTTGCCACGAGATTCGAGAGGAACTCGACCTTCATGCCCAGGCCGTAGTGCTCGTTGAGGTCGGAGAGCTGGCTGTGGCAGTTCTCGCACGCCGTACAGAGGATCGCAGCCCCCGACACCTTCACCTGGTCGGCCTTCACCCGTGAGGATTTCATGCGGAAATCCTTCTCCCCCATGGCGACCAGGCCGCCCCCGCCCCCGCAGCACCAGTTCTCCTCGCGGTTGGGCTTGAGCTACACGAAGTCGTCGGTGAGATGCCGGATCACGTACCGCGGCTCTTCGATGACCCCGCCGTTTCGGGCGATCTGGCAGGGGTCGTGGTAGGTCAGCCTGCCGGCCAGCCTGGTGCGGTCGAGACGGATACGGCCCTCGCGCA
>Ga0315275_10005949_pt1 | contig 11606 bp, 9 predicted proteins | sample YL17G03_0_MG_FD_205557 | JGI IMG/M metagenome (GOLD analysis project Ga0315275, IMG submission 205557) | Sediment microbial communities from Yellowstone Lake, YNP, Wyoming, USA - YL17G03_0 | ecosystem: Environmental > Aquatic > Freshwater > Lake > Sediment | place: USA: Wyoming | collected... | reverse complement strand
CCGTTCGACTCTCTCCTCGTCCATGCCGATCTCGGGCCTGAGAAGCTTGAGGGCGACGTTCTCCCGGACCTTGGTGTCGAACGCTTTGTAGACCTTGCCCATGCCGCCCCGGCCGAGCTCCTCGATGATCTCGAAGCGGCCGGCGAGAGTCGTCCCGCGCTCGAGCTCGCGAGGGGGCTGCAGGGTCTGGGTGAAGGCGACGCTTGAGCTGGCCGTTCCGGGGAGCACCCGGCCGCAGTTGCCGCAGAACCGGGTATCGTCCGGGTTCTGGTACTGGCACACCGAGCACTTCATGGAAGAGGCCCCTTTTTTTCCTCAGGATATCAAGTACGTTCGAAAACGTCAAACAGTTACGGCTTCCGGACGATGCAGGCGATCAGGTATCCATGACGGCCGAGGCGGGGGAACTTCCGGTGGAGGCCGGCGAAGAACCCGACCGCGGGCGCGGCAAGGACCGCGAGCCTTGGGTTCCGTACCTGGAGCCAGAGGTCGAGCATCCGGAGCCAGCCGGGAATGAAGAGGATCCCCGTCCGGTCCACGACCTCGAAGCCTTGCGCGACGAGCAGTCGCTCCAGGGCCTTCATGCTGAAGGCCTTCTCGTAGCCGTAGGCGTAGAGCCCGAGCCGCCGGAGCCCCCAGACCAGGAGCGGCCGGAGGAAGGGGTCCCGGGCGTTGGGCACGCCCATGACGGCGACCCCACCCTTCCGCAGCACCCGGAAGCATTCCCGGATAGCTTGTCTGTGTTCCTTGAAATGCTCGATCGTCCCCATGCTGTAGATGCCGTCGAACACGCCTTCCGCGAAGGCGACGGCCCGGACGTCGGAGACGATGAAACCGCGCCGGCCCGGGCTGTCCCGGAACGCTTCTTCCGCCCCCCGGAGGATCTCGATCGATATGTCGATCCCGTAGACCTCCGCGCCGGCGTCGGCCGCGTATCTCAATATCTTCGTGTTCTTGGCTTCGTCCCAGAGATCGGTCTTGAGGATCCTCCGGCCGGCGAGATCCGGGAAATACTCGCGAAAAAGCCGCTCCTCGCATTCCCGGTAATACCGGGTGGACTTGGCCTCGGAGAGGGAGGGGAAATGGGCTCCCGTCCAATCCCAGAAGGACCGGTAGCCGTTCGTCCCGGGTTCAGCGGGCGCCATAAAACGCGAATGACCCATCGTCATGGACCTCGACCTGGCCCGACCAGCGGACCTTCACGAGCCCGGGGACGTTCCGGCACCGGAACCTCGCGATCTCCGGCATTCCCGACCTGATCATGATTTCCCGCGGAATTTCGTTCCAGGACGCGACGGCGCAGTACATCCTCCGGAAGCCCTTCGCCCGGATCGCCGTTTTGGCGAGAAAAGCACCGTGAGCATAGATGCCGGACCTCTGGAACTCCGGATGAACGAAGGCTTCGTCGGCGTAGACCTCGTCAGGGCCGAGGACGAGGCGTCCGTGCAGATAGGGGATGTCCAACGATCCGACGAGCATCCAGTGGCTGTAGACCGGTTTGTCTCCGCTCCGGCCGAGGAAGGCCAGGTGGCCTTCTTTCAGCCGTCTCTCGAGCAGTGCCCGCGAATAATACCCCTTGCGCAGCTCCATGAGGGCCGGGATATCCTCCATTCCGGCCGGCCGCACCCGGCACGGGACCGATGGCGGAGGAAAGGGGACGATTCTGTCGAGATCCTGAGAGAAAATGGAGTAGACCCGACCGAACGACCAGGGGAGGACCCGGATCGCGAACTCCCAGGCGCCCATGTAGCGGACGACGTCCGAGGCGGCCCGGAGCCTGCTCCGTAAGCCCGCGGGATAGGCCCGGGTCCGCCGCGTTCGTCGACCCTCTTTCAGGCCTCCCATAGGTCCTCCGGGTATACGCCGCGGGCGACGATCTCGCGGATGGCGGCTTGGACGCGAGCCCGATCCTCGGGGTAGGTCACGCCGAACCACTTCTCAGCCGTCGGTAGGATCTTGACCCGGGCTTTTCCCTCGCGCACCAGGCTCCCGACGACCTCCGGGATGAGGAACTCGGCTTTGAGGATGTCCGGGGCGCTCGCCCGGAGGAATGCGGGGAATCGGGCTTCGAGCTCGCCGAAAAGGCCCGGCGTGAACCCCCAGATGTTCATGGAAACGAAACTCCCGGCGGGGAGTCCGACCCACGCGCCGTCGTCCCCGGCGAACTTGACGCCGTCGGGAAAGCCGCGGACCCTCTGGCGCTCACGGATGTCGACGAGACAGCCGTCCGCCCCGGTCTTGCAGACCCCTCTGGCCACGTGCCCGTGCTCGGATAGGGTGTTCTCGAGGACATAGCCGACCATGGCGTAGTCGGAGATCCCTCCGGAATCCCCGGCGTTCCGCAGGTGCCCGGCCAGGGCGTCGAACGCTGTCCGGCCGTAAAAATCATCCGCGTTGATGGCCGCGAAGGGGGTGACGACGCTTCTCCGGGCGCACAGGATGGCGTGTCCCGTTCCCCAGGGCTTAGTCCTCCCTGCGGGGAGGGAGAAGCCGGCGGGGAGGCGGTCGAGTTCCTGGAGGACGTAAGTGGTTTCGACCCGGCTTTCGACACTCCGGCCGATCCTCTCGCGGAAGGCGTCTTCGATCTCGCTGCGAATGACGAAGACGACCTTGTCGAATCCCGCCCGAAGGGCGTCATAGACCGAATATTCGACGACGATCTCACCGTTCGGCCCGACGGGGTCGATCTGCTTGAGACCCCCGTACCGGCTCCCGATGCCGGCGGCCATGACCAGGAGTGTCAGGGATGCCATTCGTTAGTTCTCCGTCCGAAGGTTGATTCTAGCATATCCGGCGGACCCGGAGAAGGCCGCCGGGAGGCCGGGCCGTCCGGGCAAGGCGCCTTCCCCGCCTTTACTTATCCGATGCCATTCGCTATCATTACCAGAAGAGAAATCTTGTCGGAAATCGAGGTGTCCGCATGATCCGTTCGACGACCGTCGTCTGTATCCGGCATCAGGGCCGGGTCGTCATGGCCGGGGACGGTCAGGTGAGCATGGGGCAGACCGTGCTCAAGGCCACCGCCCAGAAGATCCGGCGGCTCTACAAGGGGGCGGTCCTGGCCGGTTTCGCGGGGTCCACTTCGGACGCATTCGCCCTCTTCTCCAGGTTCGAGGTCAAGCTCGAGGAGCACCGGGGGAACCTTTCCCGGGCGGCCATCGAGCTCGCCAAGGACTGGCGCTTGGACAAGGCCCTCCGCCAGCTGGACGCCCTGCTCATCGTGGCCGACAAGGACGTTTCGTTCCTCATCTCCGGGACCGGGGACGTCGTCGAGCCCGACGACGGGGTCGTGGCCATCGGATCCGGCGGCCCCTACGCCCTGGCCGCGGCCAGGGCGCTCCTCCGGCATACCGGCTTGTCGGCCCCTGAAATCGCGACGGAGGCCATGAGGATCGCCGCCGGGATCTGTGTCTATACCAACGACCGGATCACCCTGGAGGAACTCTAGATGCCGATCATCCTTCCCGAGTCCATGGACAGGCCCTCTGAGGAACCCAGGGACACGGAGCTCACGCCCAGGGAGATCGTCGCCGAGCTCGACAAGTACATCATCGGCCAGAAGGCCGCCAAGAAGGCGGTGGCCATCGCCCTGCGTAACCGTTTCCGACGGCGCAAACTCCCCCCCGAGCTGGCCGATGAGATCGCGCCCAAAAATATTCTGATGATCGGGCCGACCGGGGTGGGGAAGACCGAGATCTCCCGCCGCCTGGCCAAACTCACGTCCTCGCCGTTCCTCAAGATCGAGGCCAGCAAATTCACCGAGGTCGGCTACGTCGGGAGGGACGTCGAATCGATGATCCGGGACCTCGTCCGGATGGCTGTGGACATGGTCAAGGCGGAGAAAGTCGAGGAGATCGCCGAGAAGGCGAGGGGGACCGTTGAAGAACGGATCCTCGACCTCCTCCTCCCGCACCCGGGCGTCCGCGAGGACGCCGCCGACGAGGACGCGTCGCGGTTCCAGGAGACCCGCGAGAAGCTGAGGAAACAGCTCCGGTCGGGCTTCCTGGAGGACCGGCCTGTCGAGATCGAGGTCAAGGAGAAGGCGACGCCCGCCTTCGAGCTGTTCTCGAACGCGGGGGTCGAGGACATCGGGATGCAGATCCAGGAGATCATCCCCGGATTCCTGGGCGGGAAGTCCAAGAGGCGGAAGATGAAGATCCGGGAGGCCCGGGAGATCCTCCTCGAAGAGGAGGAGAAGCGCCTGGTGGATATGGACCACGTCTCCCGCCTGGCCATCGAGAGGGTCGAGCACTCGGGCATCATCTTCCTGGACGAGGTGGACAAGATCGCCGGACGGGAGACCGGGCATGGGCCCGAGGTCAGCCGCGAAGGCGTCCAGCGCGACCTCCTGCCCATCATCGAGGGGACCACCGTCAACACGCGCTTCGGGCTCGTCCGGACCGACCACGTGCTCTTCATCGGCGCGGGGGCCTTCCACGTCTCCAAACCCTCCGACCTCATCCCCGAGCTCCAGGGACGCTTCCCGATCCGGGTGGAGCTCACGCCCCTCGACAAGGGGGATTTCGTCCGCATCCTGACCGAACCGGAGAACGCCCTCATCAAGCAGACCGAAGCCCTGATGGCCACCGAGGGAGTCCGGGTCGAGTTCGCCCCCGAGGCCGTCGACGAGATCGCCGCCATCGCCGAGAAGGTCAATCGCGAGGCGGAGAACATCGGGGCCCGCCGGCTCCACACGATCCTGGAAAAGGTCATGGAGGACATCTCCTTCGAGGCTCCCGATATCCCGAACAAGGACATCCTCATCTCCCGGGAATACGTCCAGAGCCAGCTCAAGGACATCCTCGAGGACCAGGACCTGAGGCGCTTTATCCTATGACGAGGAAGATCGCCACCTTCGCCGTCCTCATGGCCTGCGCGGCCGCGTTCGCCTGCGGAAAAAAGGGGGCGCTTCTGCCCCCTCTCATCCGGACGCCCCAGAAGGCGGAGGCGGTGACCGTCCTTCAGCGGGGCGCGACGCTCTTCGTAGAATGGAAGAACCCCGTCAAGTCCGTCGACGGGAATCCCCTGGCCGGCGTTTCCGAAGCGGAGGTCTGGGTCCTCGAAGAGGTGAAGGCCAAGACCGCGGCCGGGGCGATGACCGCCAAGGACTTCGAGGGCAAGGCCCGGCTTGAGGTCTCGCTGAAAAAGGACGGGCTTGCCGCGCTCCGGAAGGACAAGGGGACCGACGAAGCCGGGTTGGTTTATCCCTATTCCTTGGCCGGGAAGACATCGGCGTCTTTGAAGGTCCGCTTCGCCGTTCGGGTGCGGGACGGCCGGTCCCGGATGTCCGAGCTCTCGGACCCCGTCGCCTTCGATCCCCAGGTCGGCCCGGGGCCTCCGCAGGAGCTCGCCGCCCGGGTCCTCGAGGACCGGATTGAACTCGTCTGGAAGGCCCCTGCGGCCAACTTCGACGGGTCGACCCCTGCCGCCGTATCCGGCTATAACATCTATCGTCGGGGAAAGGACGGCCCGGCCGCGCTCGTCAACTCGAGCCTCATCCGCGAGCCTACGTTCGCGGATCCCGACGTCGCCTATGGCGTCCCCGTCCGTTATTTCGTCCGGGCCTCGGCCAAGGAAACACCGCCCTACCTGGAGAGCGATGACTCCGAGATCCGGGAGCTCGTTCCCGAGGACGTCTTCCCTCCCGCCGCCCCGGTCGGCGTCGTCCCGGTGGCGGGGAGCGGGTTCGTTTCCCTGAGCTGGGAGGCGAACCGGGAGAAGGACCTTGCCGGCTATAGGGTCCGGCGCCGCGAAGAGGGGGGGACGGAGGACCTCGTCCTGACCCCGGCCCTTCTTCTCGAGAACGCCTGCACGGACCCGACGATTGAAAAGGGGAAACGTTATCGATATTCTATGAGCGCCGTGGACATCAGGGGAAACGAAAGCGCCCGGACCGAGGTTGTCGTGGACGCCCCCGGGGGCGGGACGCGATGAAGATCTACCATTTTCGCTACAGGAAGAGGATCCTTTACGGGGTCCTCAAGGAAGAGTACCTCTTCCCCCTGAAGGGCTCGGTGTTCGGGGACTTCCGCATCGAGGACAGCCCCGTCCCGGTCGGGGACGTCCGGCTCCTTCCCCCCGTCGTGCCCTCGAAGATCGTCGCCGTCGGCGCCAATTATCGGGACCACGCCCTTGAGATGGGAAGGCCCCTGCCCGTTGAGCCCCTGCTCTTCCTCAAGCCCCCCTCAGCCGTCGTCGGGCCCCAGGACTTCATCGCCTACCCGCGGATGTCGAAGTGCGTGGACTACGAAGGGGAGCTCGCGGTCGTCATTCGGAAGAGAGCCAGGAACCTCGCGGACGACGCCCGGGTAGAAGATTACATCCTCGGCTACACGTGCTTCAACGACGTGACCGCCCGGGACTTGCAGGCCAAGGACGTCCAGTTCACACGGGCCAAGTCCTTCGATACCTTCGCCGCCTGCGGGCCGTGCGTGGCGACGGGCATCGACCCGTCCGCGCTCCACATCAAGACGTTCCTGAACGGGAAGCTGAAACAGTCGGGAAACACGGCCAACCTCATCTTCACCGTCCCGTTCCTCGTCCGCTTCGTCTCGAGGATCATGACGCTCGAGCCGGGCGACATCTTATCCACCGGGACGCCGGCGGGCGTCGGGCCCATGCTGCCGGGCGACCGGGTGGACGTCCAGATCGACGGCATCGGGACGCTGTCGAACCAGGTCATGAGGATCACCGAATGATAGCCGGACCCAAAGGCGGAGGACCTGAGGAGGGATCATGAAGTTTTTTCTTGACACAGCCAACCTGGAGGAGATCCGCGAGCTCGCGAGCTGGGGGATCGTCGACGGCGTGACCACCAACCCTTCGCTCTGCTCGAAGGAGAACCTGAAATTCGACGACCTCGTCCGCGAGATCTGCCGCATCGTGCCGGGCCCGGTCAGCGTGGAGTGCGTGTCGACCTCCGCCCCGGACATCGTCGTCGAGGCGCGGGGCCTGGCCGCGGTGGCGCCCAACGTCGTCATCAAGATCCCGGTCTCCATCGAGGGGCTCAAGGCGACGAAGGCCCTGGCAGCCGAAGGGATCAAGGTCAACATGACGCTCGTCTTTTCCTCGCCCCAGGCTCTGCTCGCGGCGAAGGCCGGGGCCCGCTACGTCAGCCCGTTCATCGGCCGGCTGGACGACATTTCGCAGGACGGGATGGAGCTCGTCGAAGAGATCGTCGCCATCTTCGAGAACTACCGGTTCGAGACGGAGGTCATCGTGGCCAGCGTCCGCCACCCGCGGCACGTCGTCGAAGCCGCCCTCCTCGGCGCGGACATCGCCACCATCCCCGCCTCCATCCTGCGGAAGATGGTCGCCCATCCCCTGACCGCCGCGGGCATGGAGACGTTCCTCAAGGATTGGGCCAAGGTCCGGAAATAGCATGGAATGAGGATCCTGAAAAGGCTCAAGGGCCTCGTCGCCTTCGTCGCGATCATGGCCCTGCTCGTCGGGGCGCTCGTCGTCGGCAAGAACATCTTCCTCCGCCAGGCGAAGAAAAAAATCGAGGCGTCGTTCGCCTATTCCCGCCTCCGTCTTTCGGCCCTGCCCCCGTCCCTCGTGCTCGAAGACGTTCGGACCCTCGACCCGGCGCCCTTCTTTTCGGCCCGGAAGGTCACCGTCGGCATCTCCTACGTCTCGCTTCTGCGGCGGGAAAAGCCCCTGATCGTCCTCATCGAGGGAGCCGCCGTGCGCATGACAGGCGAGCCGGGGCCGGCCCGAAAATACTGGCCTCTGCCCGTCGCCGTCGAGAAGGGGATCGTCAAGGACGGCGAGATCTCTGTCCAGCTCCGGGGGGGACTCCTCCGCTTTCGCGGCCTGAAAGCCCTCTTTTCGGAGAGGGGCGATGCCTTCTCCTTCCAGGCTGTCGCGGAGGCGGGGAGCTTCACCCCGTCGGCCGGGCCGGCCTTCGGGGGTGCGGTCACCCTCTCGATCTCCGGCAAGGGGCGGGAGGTGACGGTCCACCGGGCGGTCGTCGAGGGACCCGGCTTCGTAGTCAAGACCCGGGGCCGGCTCGTCAACCCGGAAAACCCCGTCCTCGAGCTCAAGACCTTTTTCGACGTCGAGACCTCGTTCGTGACCGGGCTCCTGAAGCTCCCCTTTGTCTGGAAGGGGAGGGCCGAAGGCTCCGGCCTGTTCACGAGATCGGCCGGCGAGATCTCCTTCCGGTCGGACCTCTCAGGATCGGACATCGTCCTGAACGGGGTTCCGCTGGGCTGGGTCTCGGGGAGCGTTGGGATCGACGGAAAGGGCCGCGGGGAAGTCGACCTTTCGGTCGTCGACGGGGGGCCGCAGGGCGCCACCGTCCTCGTCAAGTTCGCGGGCGGCCGGGTCGAAGGCCGGGTCGGAGGGACCCGTCTCGACCCCATCATGCGCTTCGTCAAGATCCCCTGGCCGGTGCGGTCGCCGGCATGGGGGACCTTCTCCATCCAAGGGAACAAGCTTGAGGCGGAGGGGGAATTCCGGGACACCCGGGAGGAATTCGAACACCCCCTCTACCCGTTTCGAGGGAGGTTCCAGTTCTCCATGGACCTGAAGACGCTGGAGCTGGCGTTCTCCTCGCCGGAGATGGACTCGAGCTTCGGCCGCTTCGAGGTCCGGGGGGGGGTCCGCATCGGGCGCGACTTCGACGTGGACATCAGGGGCGAGATCAAGGACGTCAAACAGGGCCGGGAGTTCACGTCCTATATCCTCCGGAAGAATTTCGTGTTCCCGGAGATCCGGGGGAGGGGAACGGCCGACATCAGGATCGCGGGGGACTACCAATCGCCGCGCGTCACGGCCGATTTCTATGGCCTGCCTGCCGGCTTCGCGAAGTTCGACGCGACCTCGGTCGAGGGGAGCATCGACATCCTGGGTGACAACGTCACCGGGAGGTTCCGGGTCGGCGATGCGGACCTCAAGGGCGAGATCGGCCTCGCCGTCGCCGGGGAGCGCGTCGAGGCCGACCTGCGGCTCGACGACGGGGAGGTCGAACGCATCCTGCCGCCGCTCGACATCGTCCTGCCGCTCCGGGGGAGGGCTTCGGGGAGGTTTAAGCTCGTCCAACGCGGCGCGGCCATCGAGCTCATAGGGGCCTTTTCCAGCCCGGAGCTCTTCCTCCTCGGCCAGTCGACCCGGAACTGCAGGGGAGGGCTCGAATGGAAGGACGACACCCTGCGCCTGAACGACCTCGCCTTCGGGCTCTACGGTGGGACCGTGAACGGGGACCTCGCCCTGACCTTCCCCGGCATGGGCTTCGACATGGACCTCTCCGGGAAGGGCCTTCGGCTTTCCGACGTCCGGCCCGGGATCGGCGGGGCGCTCGATTTCGGCCTCAAGGGAAAAGGGGTCTTCGGGACCGACCGGCCGGGCGGGGCGTTCGCGATCAAAGGCCTCCAGCTCCAGCCGATCCACGACACGGAGGCGAGGGGGGATTGGACCCTCGGCTATGCCGGGGACCGGATCGGGCTGGACATTCGGGGAGGGTTCCTTCCCGGCGGGAACGACTTCCGCGTGACATTCGACCTGCCGCTCCACGAAGACGCCATCACGGCGGACATCAAGGGGAGCTTCGACGACATCGACCGGATCCTGCCGTGGAGCGGGGCTAAGGGGCGGCTCAATTTCCTCGGCGAGATCCGCGGGCCCAGGAGCGCCCCCTTGGTCAACGGGGTCATCGACCTCCAGGGCTCCCTGATGCCCCTTCCCGGGTTCGCCCACGCCCTGACCGACTATACGGGGCTCGCCTTTATCCGGGAAGGCCGGGTCACCATAAGGTCCTTCCAGGGAAAGCTCGGGGGCGGGGATATCCGGGGCGGCGGCACGATCGACATCGGGACGAATGGCATCGGGGCCATCGATGTCCGGGTGGACGGGACGAACATGCTCCTTTCCCCCCTGGCCCGGACGCGGGCCCTGACGAACGGCTGGGCCCGCCTCGTCAAGGATGACAGGAGCTTCGTCCTGGAAGGAGAGTTCGACGTCTCGCGGCTTTCTTGGCGGAGGGAGCTCACCGAAAAAATAAGCCTCTTTTCCTCCCTTTCCGCCCCCGCGCGCCAGGGGAAAGGGTTCTTCGACGACCTCGTCCTCAACGTGAGGCTCCGGGCCGGCGGGAACGCCCGGATGGAGAATTCCCTCGGCCGGGTCAACGGCAAGTTCGACCTGACCGTCACCGGGAACGTCCGTTCCCCGGTCGTCCTCGGGGACATCGAGGCCATCGATGGAGAGATCTACTTCCAGGACAGGAAGTTCCGGGTCGTCCGCGGCCGGCTGAGCTTCTTCAACCCGACGTCTGTCGAGCCCTTCCTGGCCTTCCGGGGCGAGACCTACGTCAAGGACTACCGGGTGACCTTCTCCCTGAATGGGCTCGTCGACGGCCTCAGGCCGGAGTTCGTATCGTCGCCGCCACTTCCCCCCGAGGACGTTCTTGCCCTCCTGGCCCTCGGCGAGGCCTTCCAGCGGACCTATTCCTACGATACCACCACGCGGCTCAGCACGGCCTCCCTCCTGTCGTTCCAGATCGCCGACCAGGCCCGGAAGCGCGCCGAAGGCCTGTTCAGCCTCGCCCGGTTCCGCGTCGACCCCTTCGTTATGGGCTCCTCGTCCGAGATGTCGGCCCGGCTGACGGTCGGGAGGCAGCTGTCGAGGAACTTGTCCATCCTGTATTCGACCAACCTGACGACCCAGCGCGAGGAGATCGTCCGGATGGAATGGGAGATCAGCAAGGATTTTTCCCTCGTCGGCATGCGCAATGAGTGGGGACGGATCAGCTTCGATGTCAAAGTTCGCAAGAGATTTTGACCGCCGGCGGGCGGCGGGGCGCCTTCCGGCCCTCGTCCTGGCCGCCGCGGCCCTCGCGGCGCCGGCTGTTCTCGCCCTCCCGCGCCCGCTGGAGAGGGAGGCCCCGGTCGTCGAGAGCGTCGTCGTCCGGGCGGACGGCCGGGCCGGCGAGCAGAACATGGAGGAGCTCATCTCCATCAAAAAGGGCGACCGCTATGCCCTGATGGCGGTCGACCGGAGCATCAAACAGATCTACGGAACGGGGCTCTTCGCCGACGTCCGTGTCCTCAGATCGGGTGATGACCGGGTGGCGCTCACGTTCGTCCTGACCCGTCGCCTGACGGTCCGCAGGGTCGATTTCCGGGGAGGGGACGATCTCCCCCAGGCGAAGATGAAGAACGGCGTCGAAGCCCTCCGCCCCGGGACCTTCTTTTCAGACGATAAGGTCGATCGGGCCGTCGCCGAGCTTCGGGACGTCCTGGCCGGTGAGGGATATTTCGGAGCGCCGGTCAAGGCCTCGATCGAGCGGGACCTCGAGGCGTCCGGGGCCGATGTCGTCTTCGAGATCGGGTCCTGGAAGCGGTACCGGATCACCGGGATCGCCTTCGAGGGTGCGGTCCTGGTCTCCGAGAGGGAGCTCCGGGAACGGCTGCGGGACAAAGCAGGGGATGTCTATGTCCCGTCACGGTTCCACACCGACCTTCAGAAGCTCAAAGCCCGCTACGCCGCCCTCGGCTACCAGCGGGCGGAGGTCGAGCTCGCCCGCGAGACCTTTGACGAGGCCGCTGGTCAGGTGGACCTCGCCGTGAGCGTCCAGCCCGGCGAAAAGATCACCTTCCTCATCCGGG
>Ga0315275_10005948_pt1 | contig 11610 bp, 12 predicted proteins | sample YL17G03_0_MG_FD_205557 | JGI IMG/M metagenome (GOLD analysis project Ga0315275, IMG submission 205557) | Sediment microbial communities from Yellowstone Lake, YNP, Wyoming, USA - YL17G03_0 | ecosystem: Environmental > Aquatic > Freshwater > Lake > Sediment | place: USA: Wyoming | collected... | reverse complement strand
TTGCGTAAGATCTTCAAGCCTGACAGTGGCTTCAAACTGAACCTCGTCATTCTGCACCCCGACAATTGCATGGGACTCGGTCCCATTGAAGACATGGTCAAGAGCGTTGCAGCTGTTTTGATTTCCCTTAGTTTTGTTTTTTTCATGTGGCAAGGCGGCGTCTATTACTCAAATCTCATAAACCTAACAGGCCCAAGTTCACTTGGTCCTGTTGGGAGCATTATGAGAGAATTTGGCGAGATACAAACAAAAGGCATGCGTGGGCAGGGTCTGCAGGCCGTCGGAATTCTGGCCGCTTGGTTTGCGTTCTGCTTGTTCTCGCCATTGGTGTTCTTCGCCCCCTTGACCAGCGCAAAGCAAGAAATGGCTGCTCTCAAGCGGGCGAAACTGCTTGAGTTGGGCGCCGGGATTGTCAATTCTCGCAGCATCGATCAGACCCTCGCTCTGTCTGAACACTACCGGCAAGTTCAGAAGGCGCGTGTTTGGCCTTTCAACATCAAGACCATCGCCTCTATGGCGAATTGCTAATTCGCGCCTCAACTCCAAGCGATTCCAGGGTTTGTTATGATAAGGAAATGCGCGATCTCGTCATCCTTTTCGTCCATGTCACCGCCACTCTTGCCCGGCTCCTGGGTCCGGGCGGCCTCCGTTCCGTTGTCGCCGAGTCCGTACTCGTCAAGCATCAACTCCTGATCCTCAATCGTTCCCGGCAGAGATCACCCCATCTGCGTACTTCAGATCGTTTTGTTGCCGGTTTGTGTGCTCTCCTCATCCGACCCGCCCGCCTGATCCGTTCAGCCATCACGCTGAAACCCTCGACTCTTTTGAACCTCCGCCAGGCCATAATAAATCGTAAATACCGTCTGCTGTTCTCCCCGAAACACCACGGCACAACCGGCCCAAAAGGACCGGGCAAGGATCTGATTGAAGCGGTGGTCCAGATGAAGCAGCGCAATCCCACTTGGGGTTGTCCCCGAATCGCCCAGCAGATCGCCTTGACTTTCGGAATCGAGGTCAACAAGGACATGGTTCGCCGTATCCTTGCTGCCCACTACTGCCCGGAGAACAACGCCGGCGGTCCGTCCTGGCTGACCTTCCTGGGCCACATGAAGGACAGCCTTTGGAGCATAGATCTGTTCAGGTGCGAATCCGCCACGTTGCGGACCCACTGGATCCTGGTAGTCATGGACCAATTCACCCGCAGAATCGTTGGAGCTGAAACGGAACGTCGCCCTCAAGGCCCTCCCCCCCGAACTGGTAACCGACCCGGAAAGGAAAAGGCGCTTCGTGCAGGAAGCGCGGGCCGCCTCGGCCCTGAGTCACCCCAGCATCATCACGATCTACGACATTGCTTCAGAAGGTGGCAGCGACTACATCATGATGGAGTACATTGCGGGCCAGACGCTGGACCGGAAGATCGGCCGCAAGGGAATGAAGCCGGCTGAACTGCTGAACTGCGCCGTCCAGATCGCCGACGCGCTTTCGGCGGCGCATGCGGCGGGGATTGTGCACCGGGACCTGAAGCCGGCGAATATCCTGGTCACGGAAAACGGCCAGGTCAAGGTGCTGGACTTCGGGCTGGCGAAGCTGACTGAGAGGAAGCTGAGCCGGGTCAGGAATCGTCGACTTCGCTTCTAACCGAGGAGGGCCGGATTATGGGTACGGCGGCTTACATGTCGCCGGAGCAGGCAGAAGGCAAGCCCGTCGATGCGCGGTCGGATATTTTCTCGTTCGGCTCGGTGCTTTATGAGCTGGCCACGGGGCGCCGGGCGTTCCAGGGGGAGAGCAGCGTGTCGACCCTGTCGGCGATCCTGAGCCAGGAACCGGCCCTGTTACACTTACTTCATTTAATGGCGCCAGGCACGCAGGCGCTCCGCGCTGGTCGCCGGATGGCCTGGAAGCAGTTAGACCGCAGCGAATCCAATCTGATGCTGATTGACAACTTCCGCTGATACCTTTTTAAGGCGCGCCGCCATCGACTTACATCGTGTGCCTGCAATGTGTTTTAGATATATTACTCTTGAAGTATTACGTGTAGCATAATAGATTGACTCTGTGATCAAGTCCTTCATAGACAGGGAGACCGAGGATCTCTTTCACGATCTCTCCGTGGCACGTTTCAAGACAATCGAGAGACCTGCGCGCAGGAAGCTGCTGTACCTTCATCGCGCAAGAATTCTGCAGGACTTGAGGGTGCCGCCTGGCAACCGCCTCGAGGCTTTGAAGGGAAACCGGCAGGGCCAATACAGCATCCGAATCAACGAACGTTGGCGGATATGCTTTCGCTGGGAAGAGGGAAGCGTTTTCGACGTCGAGATCGTCGACTATCATTGAGGAATGAGTGTATGCCCAGGAAACAGCTTGACCCGATTCCGCCCGGGGAGATCCTCCTCGAAGAATTTATGAAGCCGATGAATATCAGCATCAACCGACTCGCCCGCGATATCGATGTGCCCCCCAATCGAATCAGCGCCATTGTGCGCGGCAAACGGGCTATCACGGCGGATACGGCGCTTCGCCTCGGCAAGTATTTCAGCGTCTCCCCGGAGATATGGCTTGACCTTCAGTCCGATTATGAACTCAGAGTGCTCCGCCGCACCGAGTGGCCGCGCATTGAACCGCGCATCCGTACGGCCGCTGCCTGAGGAACAGGCTCGGATTGTAAGGTAGATCTGGGTTATAATCCGTTCACGTTCAACCCAATCGTTTTCATCCATCAAGGAGAACCATCTTGTCGGTCGGTCCGTCCGAGGCGTGCCCAGCCCCATGAAACCCGAGCGCTGGCAGCAGATCAAACAGCACTATGAAGCGTCGCTGGAGTTGGACGACATCCGGCGCGAGGCCTATCTCCGGGAGGCCTGTGCCGGCGATGAGCCGCTCCTGCGAGAGGTGCGGTCTCTGCTGGCCCAGGATGCCGCCTCGCAGGATCCGCTGGAATCCCCCGCCATGGAACACGCGGCCAGGGCGCAGGCAGGAGACAAGGGTTCCAAGCCGCGCCTCGACCTCCTGGGCAGGACGATCCTGCACTACAGCATCGAGGAAAAGATCGGCGAAGGTGGCATGGGCGTGGTCTACCGCGCCCGGGACGAGCGCTTGAAGCGGAACGTCGCCATCAAGGCGCTTCCACCGGGGCTTACGGCAGATCCGGAAAGAAAGAAGCGCTTTGTGCAGGAAGCGCGGGCCGCTTCGACCCTGAGCCACTCCAATATCATCACGATCTACGACATCACCTCCGAAGGTGGAAGCGATTTCATCGTGATGGAGTACGTTGCAGGCCAGACGCTGGACCGGAAGATCGGCCGCAAGGGAATGAAGCCGGGCGAACTGCTGAAATGCGCCGTCCAGATCGCAGATGCGCTTGCGGCGGCGCACGCGGCGGGGATTGTCCACCGGGACCTGAAGCCGGGCAATATCCTCGTGACGGACGATGGCCGCGTAAAGATCCTGGACTTCGGACTGGCCAAGCTAATCGAGTGGGAAGGGGAGCCGGGCCGGGGGTCCTCGACTTCGGTTCTGACGGAAGAAGGCCGCATTATGGGTACGGCGGCCTACATGTCGCCGGAGCAGGCTGAAGGCAAGCCCGTCGACGCACGGTCGGACATATTCTCCTTTGGATCGTTGCTTTATGAGATGGCGACAGGACGCCGGGCGTTCCAGGATGAAAGCAGCGTATCGACCCTGTCGGCCATACTGAGCCAGGAACCGGCCCCGATTAACAGTGGTTTGCCGTCGGAATTGGAGAAGATCATTCAGCGCTGCCTGCGCAAGGAACCAGATCGACGCTCACAAAACATTGCTGACATCAAGATTGCGCTGGAGGATCTGAAGGCCGAGTCTGAGTCAGGCAAATTGGGCCAGACAGGCGTTCAATTACAGCCTAAAGGGCGCAGGACCGCAAAATGGGTTGCTGTTATTGCGCTCCTGGTTTTGGCGGTAAGTTCCCTATCAATATACTTACTTCACATGCAAGGGGAGTCTTCGTCCCTCACCGTGATTCCGTTGACAAACTATCAGGGTATAACAGGTGCACCGTCTTTCTCGCCGGACGGAGGCCGGGTGGCGTTCAATTGGAATGGGGAGAAGCAGGACAATACTGATATATACATCAAACCCATCGGTCCAGGGCCGGCACGGCGACTCACAACCGATCCCGACGATGACCTAGACCCTGCGTGGTCTCCGGACGGCAGCTTGATAGCTTTCAATCGCGGCGGATTCATCTTCCTTGTTTCTCCGGAGGGCGGACCCGAGCGCAAACTTACCGAAGGTTTGATTCCGTCATGGATGCCGAATGGGCGATTCCTTGCCGTAAACTGGCGATCTTCACCGGATACGCCTTATGGGATTTTCCTGGTTTCAGCTGAAACTGGAGAGAAGGTATGCCCTCTCACCGTATCCCCGTCTAGGATATCCGGAGATTTTAATCCCTCTGTATCTCCCGATGGCCAGAGTCTGGCTTTCATCCGGGATTGGGGGTCTCGGGCTGCGATAAATATGGGAGACATTTTTATCCTCCCTCTTGCCAATGGAAGGCCTGTGGGAGAACCCAGGCGTCTGACGAACGACAATCGCGATACAGGCCGGCCTTCCTGGATGCCAGATGGCCGGGAACTCATTTTTGACTCCAATCGTAGCGGCCGTCGATGCCTCTGGAGGATTGCTGTGTCCCCGGGGTCGAAGGCTGAGCGGATCCCGGGCACGGATGACGTGAGGTGGTCGGCAGTGTCAAAAGGAACTCCCGCCCGGCTTGTTTACAATCGCCCCCATAGCAATTACAACATCTGGGGCATGCGCATCCCCGAAAGCGGTGAGGCGCCCGGAATCCCGGAGCGGATTGTATCTTCGACAGATTGGGAATGGGACCCTCAGTTCTCCCCGGATGGGAAACGGATATCATTCCGATCCAATCGTTCCGGATTCGAGGAACTGATGGTCGCCAACAGCGATGGATTCAGCCCTGTTACACTGACTTCATTTAATGGCGCCAGGCACGCTGGCGCTCCGCGCTGGTCCCCGGACGGCCTCAGGATCGTTTTTGATAGCGGCGGCACTGATGGAACAAAATTATTCATCATCGATTCCCAGGGCGGCGCTTCCCGCCAGTTGACCAGCGGCAATGGATCAGATTTCCGCGCCAGCTGGTCCCGAGACGGCCGTTGGGTTTATTTGGGCTCCACCCGATCGGGGATGAACCAGATCTGGAAAATGACACCTGAAGGCAGCAACCTCCAACAGGTTACGCGGAATGGCGGTACAGAGTCCTTCGAATCGCCGGATGGGAAAACGCTGTTTTATACCAAAGGCGGTTTCGCCGATCCTGGCCTGTGGAGCATGCCGGTGGATGGTGGAGAGGAAAGGGTGCTGCCCCAATTGTCATCCGTCGTATCGGGATGTTGGGCAATCGCGGACCGGGGCCTTTATTTCGTCGATTTTCCGGGCGCCCTCCCTGTGTAGAGATTTACACATGGCAACCAACCTGTCCCTTGATCCTGACCTTCTGGATAAGGCGCTGAAGGTGAGGGGCGAAAAGACCAAAAAGGCTGCGGTAACCAAAGCCCTCCGGGAGTTCATTGCCCGAAGGGAGCAGCGCGGGATCGTCGATTTGTTTGGCTCACTGGAGTGGGACGCGACCTACAATTATAAAAGCAAGCGGTCCCGATGAATATCCTGGTGGATACGAGCGTCTGGTCCCAGGCCCTGCGGCGGGACTCTCCTTCGCAATCCCGGGAAGTGGTCCGTTTGAAGGACGCCCTGCAGGGTGGAGAGGCGGTTTTCACAACCGGCCCGATTCTGCAGGAGCTGCTTCAGGGCTTCAGCGGGCCCAAGACCAGGAACCGGATTATCGAGACGTTCGCAGCCCTGCCCTCGATCACTCCCGACCGGAAGGATCACATCGAAGCGGCAGCGCTCAGGAACAGCCTCAGGCGGAAAGGGATCCAGACCGGCACCATCGATGCCTTGCTGGCCCAGCTCTGTCTGCGACGCGGCCTGCACATGCTCTCCATCGATGCCGACTTCGCATACATGGCACGTCCTATACCGCTGCTGCTTATCTAACGGCTGGTCGGGGAATCCCAATCTTGGTAGTAGAGCCGAAGGAATCGTTGTCTGGCCGGACGCTCTCGGGTTTTTTACCAGATCTCCAATGCAAACTCGCAATAGTTCCGGATCAGCCTGAAATCGGAGCCGTTGCTGGTGATAAGCCTCGCCCCGTGACCGCGGGCCGTCAGAGCAATCAGAACGTCGAAATGCAGGTCCCTAAGCTTCCCGGCGGCGCATCCGGTTTCGCCCCTGATCTTTCCGAGAAGTTTTCCTCCCTTGCGGATCATCAGCTTCTTGAATTTCTTCAGGGCCACAGCCTCACACAGCGCGATGTGAACCGCCTCGGTTCGATTCTTGACCCCGAGCTCGCGAACTGCGTCGTCCGCCAGTTTCGTGTCCAACCGGATCGATGTCATTGTCACCGGCATGGTTTACATCCTCCCTTTGTATAAGCATTGCTACAGAATCATATATATTTCGACCACGCCCAGGAGCTACGCGCTCTGTCCCCGCAGGAGGCGGACGGGGCCGAGCAGGCCCATCGGCTGCGCGGGGATGTTGTGGGTCCAGCGCTGCGTTGCCGCGTTATCCTTCAGCGACTTGCAGTAGTTCCCGAGCACCGTTGTAACCCGGACCTCCAAGTTATTTATCCCTGTCTTGAGCGCTCCCTCCAGCCCGTACAAATGCCTCCCGTACCAGCGGCAGCCCAATGAACGGCCGTTTAGCTTAACTTCCGATATGCCGGCGACCTTTCCGAGGTCGAGGAATCGCAGGGCATCTGCGTCGGCAGCTTTAAACTCCAGCCGGTAGGTCGCCGTCCCTGCGAAATCGGCGTAGCCGTCCATCTGCAAAAGGTCGCGCAGCACCTCGAGCGCAGCTTCCTGCCGCCGTCCGTCGACGTGCGCAAAGGCGACTCGCCATGGTCCCGCGAGCGAGCGGGACTGATCGTCGACCGGCTTCTCTTTGCGCGACGATGGGGCGTTCCCCGGTTCGAAGACCAGCAGAAGCGATTCCGCCGGTTCCAGGCGCAGATCAAGTTTTTCTTTCGCTTTCCCGTAGGGGTAGACCGACCGCTCGCCGGTCTCCGGGTCCCAGCGCCACGGGGTTTTACCGGTAGAGCGGAAAGAAGCCTGAAATTCGGCCGGAAGGTCGCGGCTGACGTTTACGAAAAAGAAAATGTCGCGCTCACCGGCGCGATGCCGCATCTGCATCACGTGCCAGCGCGGCGGCGCGATCCGGACATCGGGCTCGAGGTTCAGACGGCCCTGCAGGCTCCCGAACCAGTCGAGGATGTCGCTCTCCGGCGGCGCCACGGTAAGGCAGTTTGCGGCATGGCGGTCGGATATCCTCTGCATCGCCTCGCGCACTTCGCGGTCGTTTTGTTCCGCGTTGCGCAGGCCCGGCGAGCGGTCCGGCCTTTTTCCGATGAAGGCGATCTTCCCTCCCGCCGCCGCAAAGGCTTCGAGGGCCCGGGCCGCCTCGGCGCTAATGGTTTCCACCTCCATGAGAATGATTGTGTCATAACTCCGGCTGCTGAAGTGCGCCGCGCCATCCTTCATCGAGCAGCGCGCCAGCAGGCCTTCGGTCAGGAAATCGCAATTGTGCCCGTTCTGGTGGATGGCCTGCCAGAGATTGTGGGCATAGGGCGGATGAGCCAGCTTCGGGAAGGGGTCGCGCTGCATCCCCCACCGGCTCCACAGGTCGGCGAGAGGGTGAAGGACGGCGATGTTGGCCCGCGGCTCGGCAGCCTGGAGCAGCGCGCTCAGGCGCGCCTTGTAGTCCATCCACCGGCGGACGAAAGGCCACCAGGTATTCCGCTCGTTGAAATAGGTTCCGTAGCGCACCCAGCCGGGGAAAGCCGTCTCGAGCGGCGAGTAGTTGAAGCCGTGCAGGATCGAGTGGGTCACGCCGGACAGGTTGCTCTCATCCCCCGTGATCTTGATCAGCTCCAGCGGGGCGAAGAAGACGAAGCTCGTGTTCGTGATTTCCTCGCAGCTCACCAGGCGCTTCCCGGCAAGCCGGGCACCGGAGGCGACGAACTTGTTGCTCATGGTGTAGCCGCGGCTCCGCGTCGTCCCGATGTCGCGGTTGAGCCAGGTTTCGCATTCCGGGATATCGACGAGCATGCTGCTCTCGACCGGGTCGTACCCGTGACCATAGGCCTGTACGCGCGACTTGCCGCCCTGGTCGCGGCACCAGGAGGCGAAGGGGGCAATGAAGCGTTCCCGGAATAACTCGATCAGCGTAATCCAGTAGTCGTGGCGCGCCCGCCGCACCACGTCTTCAGCCGCCGGGCCGAGCCTGGCAGCCTGGGTGTCTTCCACGGCGTTTCCCATCTCGCCTGTCTTGAAAAGCACGAACGGCAGGAGAGGCGCAAAGTCGTATCCGCGCCGGCGCTGGAATTCAGCGATCAGGTCGTCGCACCAGTTGGCGCCTTCCAGCTCGAGACTGTCGCAGAAGAAGGCGCGAAAATAATCGCCCAACCGTCCCAGGTGCGGCCGCATGCCGTCCGACATGTGCCTGAGATAAAACTCCACTGCCGTCCTGTTGAAGTGATTCAGCACGGGACCGTCCGATCCCGGCGCGCCGTTGATCACCGCCATGAAGCCGGTCTGAATAACCAGGTAGTGGACGACGTGGGGGCCCGGCGGGATCTCGAAGGTGAGTTTTCCATCCGCAAAGGATCCGGTCAGGTCCCTGCCCGGTTCGAATTTCTCGATCGATGCAGGCGTCAGGTAAATGCGCCAAATCTTCTTGAGGATGTCGTCGTGTTTGGAGTGCATCGACAGCTCAACGCCGGCGAACATTTCGGCTTCGCTAAGGGTCATTTTTCCAGGGCCGGCGCAGGTGCGCCGCCCGACGCTGTTTTGGCGGCGGCGCTCCACTCCGGGCTGAGCCAGGTCAGGACGGGGACATTGAGCGGATCCGAGTCGTCGGGAAAGCGGATGGGGTTCAACTCGAAACCGCCGATGCCGGCTGTTTTCATGACATCGAGCTCGCGCAGGATTTCTTTGGCTGTCACCTTATCGCCGTTCCACCACCATCGGACAAACGGCCGGGCGGATATGGGCGGCTCGTGGAATACCCGCCAGAGTTCGTCTTCGTCCACAGGTGCAGCGTTTCCGGACGGCTTCAGGATGCCGGTCAAACCCGCCCCCGCCGCCACAGCACTTCCCCGAACAAAGTCTCTCCGCGTAATCACGGGCTTTTTCGGGTTCATGACTCTCCCCCCAAATTAAATTGGTGCCTGGCACCATATGCACCATTTGATGTCATTCGATCCTGGCAACGCCATCCCCCGGTTTCGGGAACCGCTCGAAAACGGCCGGGTCATGACCCGGAAGGATCAGGCGAGGGCTCGAGGCGATCTTCAGCATTCGCGCCTGGGCGCGCAGGTCCGCGTCACGATCCTCCGTGAGCCCCAACGGCAGTTGTTTCTCAAGGTTTTCATACATATAAATGTTGTCTGAAGCGACCACGACGGTTCCGGCAGTGGTCTTCACGCCGACATACTGGACCGAGTAAGTGTGTTTGCCGCCCGTGTAAACCGTGATCCCCGGGATGATCTCAAGGGCATCTCCATCGACCAGCGTGAGCCGGCCGGATTTCTGCAGGTTCATCAGCATCGCGGCGTCGTCGGAACCGATGGCATCGAAACGCGGTTTGCCGCCGGCGTCAACATAATGATCGAACTCATCCCGTTGGATCCACACACGGGCCTTGGGGAAAAGATCTACGCCGTTCATGTGATCCCAGTGAATGTGGGTGATGATGATATCCGTGATCTGATCGGGTTGCAGGCCGACTTTGCCGATGGCAATCGATGGCTTGATGAAGTCACTGAGCTTCCACTTCTCGAAATCCGGCCCGCGATAACATCCGGCATCTACCAGAATGTTTCGGTCACCTCTGTGTTTAAGGACCCAAAACATGAAGGGAACATCCGTTGTCCGGGATGGATCGGCGCCAACCGCAAGAGATGACACCTTGAAGTCCCGGGATACGCCATAACGCACGGTGAAGACTTCAAACGAAGCAGCTGCCTTGCCCTGTGGGGCTTGGGCTCGGAGTTTAATGGCAGTTGCCGGAATTGCGGCGAGGAGAGAAGCCAGTCCCGCCAGAATCGCAGCCCTCTTGATTTTACATCGTGCTGATCGCGCCATCGCTGATCACCTCGGCATCAATGGGAAAAACCTCAGCTCTGCATCGCAGCCTGCCCTCATGCCCTGCCGACTTCCAGCCTGCGGGTCTGCCGCGAACCGCCCCTGTCTGCTATCGCTATTTTGCCTTATTGAAGATTTCGACATAGCCCTTCCGTCCCAGAAATTGGAAGTAGCCGACATAGTCGAAGTCCTGCGGTCCGAGTTCCAGTTCCGTCCGGCGGATCACTTCGGCCAGGTCCCTTTTGCCGTCGCACCAGTAAAGTGCGGTCTGCAGCAGGTTGTCCCACGCGCCGGCTGGCCAGCCTTCCCTTTGTTCCACAGGCAGGTCATCGAATGTCACGCTGCCGATCCGTTTGCGCTTCACGATGATTTGCGCCGCTGCTGAACGTCGCGGATCCTGCGCCGGTGCAGCTGCCTTGATCGGAGCAGGGATGCCGAGTTCAGCGGCGCGCCGGTTGGCCGCTGCGCGCAGCCTTTCGGACTGTTCGTCGGTAAATCGCTGGATGCTTTTCAGCATTGGGTCCATGGAAGGCCGGATGCTTTCCCGCCGGGCTTCGGGAGCCAGGCGCAGCGCCGACAGCAGTGCTTCCTGATCGCGCGCGGAACAATAAGTTACTTTATCGAGCGCTGTGTATAGCTCGCGGCTCAATGCATCGGATTTTTCAGCCATCGCCAGGCGGTTGAAATAAGGCTCGGCCGCCCGGACCAGGTTTCCAAAGCCCCGGTTTGCCGTGATTTCGCCCAGCCAGGGAATTTCCGTTTCTCCCGCGGAGGCCAGGTAATAGAGGTAAACCGCCAGCATCGAGCTTAAATCGCGCAGCGACCGACGGTCGACACGGTCGATGGTGTCGGCTCCGTTATGATGGACGTTCACGCCCGCACTGCCGCTGGCGGCGACGTTGGGCACGCCGATCATGGGGTCGGAAAGAAATGTGTCGGTTCCGGGTCCCCATGGGACCCAGTGCGGAAACCGGCGCCTGACAGCTATGTACGAGTAATAGCTTTCCGCGACCCGCATCACGAGCGCGTCCTGATACGAGCGTGCGATATCTGGATTCAGCCGGAAATTGAATTCGGTGCCCGCGAAGTCGTATGGGCCCGCGCCTGAATCGACACAAATCGCACCGATCGTTTTTTTGATGCGGTCGGGGTTGCTGGCAACGTAATGCATGGAACCGTAGAGTTCGGGCATCGCCAGAACGCGAATACTCCGGCGCGGCCTTTTCAGTTTGCCGGAATCGATCAGGCGGTTCAGGGTTGCGACCGACTCGAGCATGCAGGCGACGCCGGTTGCGTTGTCGTTGGCGCCCGGTTCCGTCGTATGTCCCAGCTCCAGGACTTCTTCCTCCGAGCCGGCACCTTCGATGATCCCGGTCGCGTAGGGATATGAACCGGAGTAGAGACG
>Ga0315275_10005947_pt1 | contig 11610 bp, 9 predicted proteins | sample YL17G03_0_MG_FD_205557 | JGI IMG/M metagenome (GOLD analysis project Ga0315275, IMG submission 205557) | Sediment microbial communities from Yellowstone Lake, YNP, Wyoming, USA - YL17G03_0 | ecosystem: Environmental > Aquatic > Freshwater > Lake > Sediment | place: USA: Wyoming | collected... | reverse complement strand
AGATCGCCTCTCCGGAGCAGTTCCTTTGCTTTTTGTATTCTCATACGATTAACAAATTGCATGGGGGACATTCCCGTGTGCTGAAGAAATAACCGGCAGAAGTGATATTTGCTGACATTTGCCTCTTTTGCAAGATGGCTGAGTGTGAGATGCTCCGAAAAGTTTTCCTCGATATACCGGATAGAACGAATAAGATATGCCGGCTTATCGGATGTGACTGCATTCATAAGATCTTTAGTATCACTGTTTCCATTGGATGGAACGTATGCGGATCGCTTCTCCTCAGAAGACCTTTTTAACTTAAGGAGTCTTTCTATCGAGTTTCGCAGTTCAATAACCTTAAAAGGCTTTTCGATGAACTCCCGTGCCCCTGCGTGCAATGCCTCCACTTCCAAGGCCGCCCTTTCTTCTGAAAGGAAGATGACCGGAGTACGAGGGCAGAGAACCTTGATTTCTTTCAGCAGTTCTAAGCCTTTTTTAAACTCAAAGCCGCAATCAAGAAGGATAAGGTCACTCTGGCACTTTTTGATGAAACCGCAAGCCTCTTTTAGAGTAGAGACCTCCACTTTCTCTCCTTTCAAATGAAAGGATTGATAAAATTCATGAATCTCCTTGGGGGCAAAAACTATTACCGACATAAGGTCATCCTGTTAGATAGCTCCTTATAATTATTCGACTTTTTAAAACAGAACTTTAGTTTTTATTTCTTTGGTTGGGAAAACTACTGTTCTTCTGTTTGGGGGAAGGGGAAACAAGATTTATCGAATGAGGTATAGGAGATTCCGGGGTAAACTACGCGGACACATCACCGGAAGAATTAAAAGAGCCTCAGTTTTGTGCCGGCTTTTAATATTTTTTCGGAAGAAATCCCATTGAGTTTTTCTAAGTTTTCTAATGTCATGTTGTATTTTTTAGCAATTGAAGATAAAGTCTCTCCCGCTACAACGATATGGCAGTTGGGACATGATTTCTGGAATGGTTCCTTCCATTCAGGCTCAGGGACATCCTTTTTAACCGTCCCGGATTGAGGCATCTGTTTAGGTATATCTTCAGGTTCAATATTTTTCTCCTGGGACTTGATATCTGCTGCAGCTCTCGCCTCCTTCATGTTTTCATGCGCCCTTACATAAAATCTGGGGTTGATTTCAACGGCCTTTTCAAAAGCCTCTATAGCTTTTTCCTGTTTGCCCTCTGTCATATAGATGTACCCAATGTTGTTATAAGCGGTAGCCTCATTCCCGCCTTTTTTGAAAAGCTCGAAGGCATCCTGGTATCTGCTCAGCTTGCTCAATGCCAGAGCCAAGTTGTTATTAACCTTTCTGTTTGTACCCTCAATTTTTAAAGCCTCAGTAAAGGCATTAACCGCTCTCTCATAGTCTTTCTTGAGATAATAAGACATTCCCAAGTTATTTAACACGATACTTTCTTTTGGTTTAATGGCTATAGCACTCTTGTATTCACCTATTGCAGATTCAAAGTGCCCTTGACGATCATAAATGATACCGAGAAAGTTATGTGCCTGCCATAACCCATCGTTGAGCTTTATGGCTTTACTAAAATTATTCTCAGCCTCAATCATGTTGCCCTTTTGGAGAAATGCTTTTCCCATACCTTCGTAGGCGAGGGCGTTATTGGGATCGTCATTCAGGATCTGCTGAAAATCTTTTATTGCTTCATCGGGCAGTCCTTTCTTCATAAAAATGGATCCTGTCTTGTAGAGTATGTCAGACCTCTTCGGTTCCACCTGAAGGGCTTTATAATATTGGATATATGCCCGCTCAATATCCCCCTGTCTGAGAAAATTATCCCCCATCGCCTCGTATTCCTTGACGGTCAGATCTGGCGCCTTCTTTGAGGCTTTCTCTTCAGCAGCAGCTAAGGCCTCCTTTTTTTGCCTTTGCTGTTCAATGAATATTTCATATTCACTTTTCCTAAAAGGATTAAGGATGCTGTTCCAGGAAGCGCATCCCCAAAATGCAGGTAGTATTATGAGGATGAAAAGATAAGAAATGGTGCGGGGGTATGAGTTTCTCACGATTCCCAAGAAACTACCTCACGCTCATTTTCATCAATAATCGATTTATCCTGCTCTCCGGAGAGAAGACAATAATATTTTCCCAGAAAATAGGTCATCGTAGGGCACAATATCTTTCCCAATAAGAATCTTAACCTTGATATGTGGTCGGTCAGTTTTTCGAATGGGTTCCATACTCTGGACCCCTGGTAGTTGGCTGAAAATGTAATAGGCAGCATCCCGATAACCTTCCTGGTAGTAAATCCTGGTGTTGCGATATCTAAAATTATTGGCATTGGTCAGTCTGACCACCCTGACCCCATTCTGTCTTAAATAGGTGCCGACCCTCCCTGCCATTCTGCGAACCCCGTTTCCGTTCGAGATTTCAACTTTAATCTCTTTCAGGGAAGCCAACTGTTCTCTCGCAGTCCCTTCATCCTGTATCGCCAATGGTTCCCTATCTGTCTTTACGACAATAGACTGAATTATTAAAGGCTTATAATCATACTCCTTTTCTATCTTTTCCTTGAAGGTTCTCGCCTCATCCCTGGTAGGAAAAGAACCAACGGTGATACGATGCCATTCATTCCCATCTTCGCTCTGCCAATTCCTTACACTTGCCCGATATCCTGATCTCTGAAGAGATTTTACTGCTACGTTCGCATTCTGAGGAGATCGGCTGGAAGCAACCTGAATTTCGTACACTACTTCTCTCTTTTCTACTACGGGTTCTTGAGGCTTGAAAGGCTCAGGGTTGAGACTGACTAAAATATCAGGCGCCACTCCTTCCGGCGCTTCCTTGTTGATAAAGGATGGCTGTTCAGGAATAATCAATACTTCTTTCATGGCCTCCTCAGCAGACGGCGGTTGAGGAGAAATCCTGGCCATGGCTTCGGCTGCTTCAAATCCGGTCTTGGCACGGCTCAAGGAAGAATCCGCAGCTAATGCCTTGGAATAATTGCTTTGCGCCTCTTTATAGAAACCCTTCTTATAATAAAGCTGTGCAATATTATAATATGCCTGTCCTTCATCTCCCGCCAGCTTAAATTCTTCCATCGCTACGTCAATCTGGTTATTCATAGCATATGCCAATCCCAGATTATTGTGCACTTTTTTGTCCTGCCCATTCAAAGCAACGGCCCTTTTAAAAGCGGTGATGGCTTCATCGTGCTTCCCCTGGAGCAGGTATGAATACCCGAGATTGTTTTGAACATAGCCTAAATTTGGATTTAACTTCAGAGCCTTCTCATAACACTCTACGGCCATGGGGAAATCTCTGGTGAGATCATAGGAGACTCCCAATCCGTTATATGCTTTTACATAATTAGGATCAATGTAAATAACCTTTCTAAACTCTTCTATTGCCTCCTTATGTCTGCTCCTCTGCTGGTAATAGCAAGCCAACTGGTAGTGTGAATCCGGATTGCCCTGATATGGACGTACCGTACGCAAAAACTGTGCTACTTCCTTATCTGTTACACCTCCCTTTATCTCTTTTGATTTCAAGAACTCAGGCAAGAGAGCGCTCTTTTTTACCGTTGAGCATTGTGTCAAAAAGAGGGATGCAGTGCATAAAAAGACAAGCCCTACTGTCCTTACATTTTTTCTTTTCATATCATCCTCCCCTTTCTATTGTCCGGCCATTGCCGGGAATAACACCCTTATTACCCTGATCACTGCCGGCCCAACTACTACTGCAAAGATTGTCGGAAAGATAAATAAAATTAACGGAAATATTAACTTAACCGGCAGCTTTGCAGCAGCCTCTTCTGCTCTTTGGGTTCTCTTTGTCCTCATAGCATCAGAATGAACCCTCAGGGACCGTGCCATACTGGTACCAAATCTTTCCGTCTGAATTATGAGGGTTATAAAGCTGCTTACATCATCTAACCCCGTCCGAAGTGCTAAATTCTTGTACGCACTCTCTCGTGACTTTCCTGCCCTCGTTTCGAGGTTCACCAAGTGAAATTCATCCGATAACACTTTGTTGCTTAATTTCATTTCATCCCCGACACGTTTGATCGCAGCGTCCAGCCCCATTCCTGCCTCAACACAAACGACCAATAAATCCAGAGCATCAGGGAAACCTTCCAATATCTTATTCTGCCTTCTTCCAATCTTTAACCGCACCCACCCGTTCGGCAGGTAAAAACCCGCCAGAGCGAGGGCAATGCACAGCACCATAAAAAGAGAAGGAGGAAACATCTTGAAGAAAAGCACTCTGACCAGGAATAAGGCTCCGGGTAACAAGACAGCACAGAAGGCTTTGATGCCAAAAAAGATTATGGGTCCATTTTGTTTTCGGTAACCTGCCATGATGAGTACTTTCATCACACGGGAGAGTTTCTCCTTATCTTTGGGTTTCATGAGACTTCCCAATGCAGTAACAATTGGAAGGAACATCCTCTGAATTGCGTTGAAAGGTTTAGCCTTATACTCAGTGCTGACACCTTGTTCTATGTCCGGTTCATCTTGATTCTCAATCCTTTTGATTAACCTTCCGTGCTCTCTAGCGTAATTCTGTATAAAGTATATTCCAGCACAGAGGAGTACTATGGAAACAAAAACTAAGGTGGCAATAATGAGAGTAATGTTCAAAAGACCCTCCCTAAACCTTGATTTGGATCATCCTTTTCATGACATAGGCACCAATGAGCATCAGGCAAATGCTGACAAAAGTCATTATCCTGCCAAGGGGATCAGTTGTTAAGGTCATGATATATACTCGATTGGAGAAATAGAGGAAAAAAGCGACAAAAAAGGGTAAGCAGATGAGAACAATTGCGGAAAGCTTTCCTTCTGCTGCCAAGGTTCTGATGCGGCCAAACAGCTTAAACCTTTCACGAATAAGGAAACCAATATTTTCTAAAAGATCCGCCAGATTCCCTCCGGTTTCTCTCTGAATTAAAACTGAAATAATAAAAAATTTCAAATCCGGACAATCAACCCTTTTCGAGAGGTTTCTCAAGGCATCGGCGATACCAACTCCAAAGTTGAGCTCGTCCATAACCTTGCCAAATTCAGTGCCTATAGGATCACCGAATTCATCGCCTATCATCCTGAGTCCTCCTGAAAAGGCATGCCCAGCCTTTAAAGCCCGGGCAATTAAATCCAAGGCATCAGGGAGTTGCCTTTGGAATCTATCCATTCTCTTCTTTCTTTTATACTTGATATACAAAAAAGGCAGAGCCCCTGAGGCGAAGGCACAAATGATTGAAGTAGCAAAAACCTTGGTAACCAGTGTAGCGAGAACATACCCAACGACGAACATTAAACAGGTAAATAAAAAGAATACCCCGAGTCGTTGCTGTGATCCGGACTGTTGCAAGAGAAAATCCATCTCTTTCATCAGCGGAATCTTAAATAGGAACCGGTTGAGCCAGGGAAGCTCGCTTAAAGATCTTTCTCTCAGGAGTTTGACGATTTCTTCATTTGTGTACCCCTCGGCTGCCAGATTCCTGAGTCTCTTGTGGATTATTTTCTTTTCTGGATCTCGTAAATTTTTAGAAAATAAATAAGCACCTTCTATCAAGAGCACTGTAAATATAAATACTGTTATTCCGACGAATAAATTCATTGATCGCTGCTTCCTTTCACCTCAGACCTCAAGCTTCATATCGGGCTCAAAAATATCGTAGGGCACAGAAATGCCCAGTGCCCTGAATTTTTCAATAAAAGACGGCAATATGCCTCTCGAAATAAAATGCCCTTTTACCCTTCCATTCCCCTCATCTACGCCTGTCTGTTCAAAGCAAAATATCTCCTGCAGTGTTATGGTGTTCCCTTCCATTCCTGTAATTTCTTGAAAACTCATCAGCTTCCTGCTGCCATCAACCAGTCGTGAGATATGAATAATAATATTGATAGCAGAGCTGATATATTTCCGTATCGCTTCATTATTAAGATTAAGCCCCGTCATGGCTATTATGGTTTCCAACCTCATCAATGCATCACGAGGAGAGTTGGCATGGATCGTGGTAAGCGATCCGTCATGACCTGTATTCATTGCCTGCAACATATCCAGCGCCTCGCCTCCTCTCACCTCACCAACGATGATGCGGTCAGGGCGCATTCTCAAAGTGTTTCTTACCAGGTCACGCTGGCTGATCTCCCCTTTTCCCTCAATATTGGCCGGTCTCGTCTCCAGGCGCACCACGTGTTCCTGCTTGAGCTGAAGTTCGGCTGAATCTTCGATCGTCACAATTCGCTCTTCCATCGGTATGAATCGGGAAAGCACATTTAATGTGGTTGTTTTACCAGTGCCCGTACCACCTGAGATGAGTATGTTCAATCGTGCTCTGACAACCCCTTGTAAAAGTACTCCGATCTCTGGTGTGACTGTCTTTAAGGTAATTAAATCATCCAACTCTAACGGATCAACGGCAAAGCGTCTTATCGAAAGGATCGGTCCGTCTAAAGCAAGTGGAGGTATGATCGCATTCACCCGCGAACCATCGGGCAGCCGTGCGTCAACCATGGGAACGGACTCATCAACCCGTCGCCCAACTGCAGAAACAATCTTGTCTATAATCTTTTTTAAGTGGTTATCATCCTTAAATCTTGCTTCGGTTAGTTCAAGTTTCCCGAATCGTTCTACATATATCTGAGAGTACGTATTAACGAGGATATCGGAGATTGTGGGATCCTGCATAAAAGGTTCTATGGGGCCTAATCCCATCACTTCGTCTTGGATCTCTCTAAATAATGACTCCCGCTCTTCAGCATTGAGCGGTGTTTCTGTCTCATCCGTCAGAATATTTCCGACCAACCGCTTGATCTCTAATTTGAGTACTTGTGGATCAACAGAATCGATCAGCGAAAGATCCAAGAGCTCTACTAATCGGTAATGAATCTTGTTTTTCAGTTCATTATATTCATTGGTAACGTAGAATTTAATTGACTGGTCATCACGTACTCTTTCACCAGATGAAGTTTTCCTCTGCGTTAAACCTAATTTATCTTTTAATTGGCTGCGGATATCGACCATATATTTACTCTCCTTGTGGGATACTCACCGTCATCTATGTTGGCAAATCTGAATCCCTTATCTATCTTTCTGCCTTCTTTTGAAAAAAGCACTCCGTTAGGAACCCCTTTTCCAAAAAGCAATCTTTTTGTTCTCTGCCATCTCCCCTTGAAAGAGGGTTGAGACCAATTGCTTAAAATCCTGGGCAATTTCAGACCCGGCTGTAAGTTCGTGTATGGTTTTCCCCTGATTTATAGCTGACATTGTAGTCATGTAGTCATTGGAGATATACCCGAACACCTTCTTGTTAATGCTTTGTTCTGCTTCTTTCAAGGAGATTGTGGATTTTTTATGGTAGCGGCTGATCAGCACTTTCACTTTTTCATCCCGGGGGTATCCTATCGTGATAAAGTTCTCCTGGAGTCTTTTAATATTAATCAAACAAGGGACGCTCAATATCGCAACAAGGAGAACCGTATCTGCTATTTCAAGAATCTTCATTGAAATATCATCAAGAGACTGCCCGCTATCTATCACGATGTAGTCAAAAGTAGTCTGCATCATCTGCAAGAGCTTCTGTATTATTGCCGGCGTCGCTGAATTCATCCCGATGAAGCTGGTGGGGGATGGCAGAACGTAGATCCCTGAAGAATGCTGGCAAAGGATGCTCATTAAATAGGTGGAATCCAAACGGGCAATGTTTCTTACCACTTCTTCCCAATTGAAATTCGGTTTTAGATTTAAGAAAAGAGGTATTTCTCCGAACAGCAGGTTCATATCAATGAGCGCCACGCGTGATCCCTCTTTCAACCGGATAAGGGAGTCGGCGAGATTCACCGCAACTGTCGTAGCTCCCACTCCTCCCTTACTGCCTAAAACATCTATAATGTTTCCCCGTTTGCCTGGTCTTTCATGGGCTTTTAAACTCTGCTTTCGTTCCTTAAACTTCAGCAGGGCATTCTTGACATCATCTGTATTGATGGGCTGCGAGAAAAATTCTTTTGCTCCTGCCCGTAAAGCCTGTATCAAAATTTCAGCTTCTTGGCGAGAAGAGGTTAAAAATACTTCCTTTTGAGCATCCTTTTGCAAAATATCATGAATGGTCAGAAAATCTTTCTGAACGTCATCTCCTATTTCGAGGATTAGCAAGTCAAAAGAGGCTGAATCATCAGCAAGTTGAAAGTGAAGACCGGGGTTTTGGATAATAATTTTTTTAAGCTCTTCTTCTACCTTCTGATTCTTTATATTCAGCGTTATTTTAAAAGTATCTTTAGACATTCAAATAAACCCTTTAGAAAAACTATTAATCAACTAAACAGGGAACGCTGCCGTAGGTCCCAAAATATTCACCACATGCCACAACCCCTGAACCCCCTTCGCTACCAGGTATTTTTGGTTGAATAAAATAGTCACATAAAATTTGGCCTTCTATCACCTTGCCATCAGGGGGCAATTCTATGTTCGTGATTTTGACTGTTGCTATTCCCACGATGGTCCTCATTTTATTTGGATTCTTGCATTGTAAGCCCTCATCATCATATACCACAACGCCTACTGTCCAATATTCGTCATGGCCATCTCCGTCCTGATTTTTCTCTTGATTCCAAAGATTATACATCGCTTCAAATGTTGGTTTACTTAAATCTCCACCAATAAAACCAAACTGGGTCTTATTAACCTCAACCCCTGGGAATGGGATTGTCCCATCTGTTAATCCTTTGATGATATTCCTCACCTTATTATCACTTGGATGTTCTTCGGTATAAGAGTTCCAACCAGCACAAGAATCAGGATTATTGGTAGGGTGAAACACTATAATATCACCGCAATATGTTTCCTCCGGGGTTAGATCAAAATAATATTTTGGAATCCCCACAGGTAGGATTTTTAATGGTGGTTCACCTTCTGAACCCTCGGTGGGGAGAATTTCACTGGCACCGCTTAGCGCAGCAGTGGCTTTAGCACTAACACCTACAATATCGACTCCAAACACCGCTGCAAAGACTGTCGGGATGGGATCATTGAGCAAGGTGTCCCGCCGGCCTATGACTTTTACCGCATTTGGTAGGACTAAAGGATCGGGCACCGTAACAGTGCTTGTTGCTTGATCCCAGATTCCGATAGTTATATCCGCATTTCTGATGTCAATATTTTTCCCTCCTGCCTGATTTCTTTTGGCTGCATCTATAACTCTATTTCTAATCATTTGCACATCTGCATCTTCAAACTGGTCTCCTTGATGTTCAGCGGTCCGCCCTTGATAAACCTCGCCAAGTGCGCTCCCACCAGCTAAGGCTGCGGCATCTGCCACGTTTTGGAGCTCGTTTCTTGTCAGCAGGGCATAACCGATATCAACTGCAAGAGCAACCATACCCAGCAAAAATACAATCATAACTCCGACAATGACCGCTGTTACACCCCTCTCATTGTTTCTCATTATCTTCCTTAAATTTTTCATGCCTCTGCCCTCCCATTTCTTGGGATATTATGGATATTATTCTTATAAAATGTTATCAACGGTTTCTAAAACCTCATTCCATGTTCATTACGGTCTGACCTTTCAATGTAATACTCGGAACAAAAAAGAGGGTTAAAAAATCATACTGATACGTAACCGTTACATAGAGTGGTGTCCCAGAAATCCTTGATGCATAATCAGGTGTGATGGTAATGTCCGCGGCTGTTAATATGTCGCTCCCAAAGGTAATCATAATATCTATTCCATCTCTTTTACAGTAGCTTAAAATCTTGTTCTTAATAGCTGGGTCGTCATTATATGGAGACCGATAAACAATCCCAAATCGGGCACCTTCTCGGCTTGCATTAGTAATGATTGCCTTATCAAACATAAGGAAGCCGAATTCGATTATCCCAAAAACTATTACAACAAGGACGGGCAGCAATATAGCAAACTCTACTGCTGACGCTCCTCGCTGATTTCTTAACTTCATCTGTTATTTCTCCTCTCTACTGACCACCCCCACCAACATTAATGTTCAGTATTGAAGACATGGGGGAAGCTGCCTCTGGAGCAGCTTTTTCAAAGTCTTTTTGATATCTTTGCACAACTTTCTGTGCTGCAACACCATCAAGACCAGTAACTGGCTTCAGGTTTTTCTCTGCCTCAGGATTTACTATCTGGTTAAATTTAGCAAGATTATATGATGTGCCGTAGTCCATTTCCAGACGGGTAAGCTGCGTTCCGAGACTTCCACATCCTGCCACTATTAAGAACATAGCTGCTAATCCAACTAAAACCATGTATCTCTTTTTCATTTTATCCCCCTTCTTTTTTTAAAAAGCCGTATGTCGTTAGTCGGAAAAGTTTTTGTTACCCTATAAACATCAAGTACCAATTCCATTGCCATTTTCCACACATCCAACTTCTTATGTGGCCTCTCCATTTACGATTCACGACTCACCACTTACGACTCACGCCTCACGGCACTGCATGTCCAAATTCCCCTTCCAATCCCCCTGTTTTACCCTCGGGAGAAGAAGGTACAGCGCTCGGGGATTTCACATCACCCTTCCCCTGCATCTTTCCCAGCAGGTAAAACTCAAAATCATTCGGTTCAATATACTGATCAGTGGGCAGGGTCTGTTTCGAAAGATCGAGAGGCTTTACGAGATGGGGTGTAGCAATAATCACCAGCTCGCTCTCACTTTTCCGGAAAGACTGACTTGTAAATAGTTGGCCCAAGATAGGGATATCACCTAAAAAAGGATACTTGGAACTTTGACTCCGGACCTCATCTTTGAGCAGACCCGCTATGGCAAAACTTTGTCCATCGGCCAATTCAATCACCGTAGAAGCCCGCCTTGTAGTTAGTGCTGGTACAACAAATCCTTGAAATCTTTGGCTGTTGCTAAAGTCGAGTTCTGATACTTCCGGTGAGACCTGCATACTGATTTTGTTAGAGCTCAACACTGTTGGAGTAAAGTTAAGACCAACCCCAAAAGTTTTGTACTCAATGGTAATTGTTTGTCCTCCACCACTTCCTATGGATTGCGGTACTGGAATTGGGAACTCACCTCCGGCAAGGAAGCTGGCGGTTTTGCCGCTTAACGTGATCAGTGTGGGTTCTGCAAGAATCTTTGCCAACCCATCTTCTTTCAGGGCATCAATGTACAGTGTCCAGGTAGCACCACCGCCTAAGAAGCGAAAGAAAGCATTGACAGCTCCACTAGCCGCCGTACCCCCACCAACTCCAGTGAGTTGACTCAAACCACCAAGTGTACCTATACCCAGAAGGTTACCATTTTTGCTGGCTCCGGCAAAATTAATGCCAAGCTCTTTTAAGAGGCTCCGGCTGATTTCGGATACACGAACCTCGAGCATAACCTGGTGCACACCTGCCACCTCAAGCATATTAATCACGCCGCCACACCCTTTTTCCTTCTCCTTCCCGCATGCGTAGGACTCTGCAATGACAATAACCTGAGAAAGATTGGCACTACTGGAAACGGTTCCTGACAGTGTGATGCTATTATTTGACGTGGTTATCATGATGTCTTTCTCTTCCGGAAACATTTCGTGGAGCTTCTCCTTGAGCCGGGCAATATCAGGGATGATCTCGAGTTCGGCCATTGCAAGAATGGTATTGTTCGCATCCCATAAAGTAAGATT
>Ga0315275_10005945_pt1 | contig 11613 bp, 15 predicted proteins | sample YL17G03_0_MG_FD_205557 | JGI IMG/M metagenome (GOLD analysis project Ga0315275, IMG submission 205557) | Sediment microbial communities from Yellowstone Lake, YNP, Wyoming, USA - YL17G03_0 | ecosystem: Environmental > Aquatic > Freshwater > Lake > Sediment | place: USA: Wyoming | collected... | reverse complement strand
CAGATCGCGCAAAACCAGCCCGCTAAAGATGCTAAATTCCAGAGATTTTAGAGTGACGTTCTTGCCGGTCTGCTTGGCTAGGCCGGAAACAATCAGTGATTTGATTTTTTGCGGTAAGAGTACCTGATTCAGATATGCTATGCCGCCAAAAAGAATTAGGAACAGGATGACTGCGATTATAATAAACTTCTTCATTTACGAGATTTGATACGTTCGGCGGCATTCAAACCCCTCCCTTTAATGCCGCCCTTAGTATCAATCCTGAGCATACCCCGGGCCTTAGCCCGGGGTGTCGAAGGGTTAATTAACTTAGTCGCTAACTGCCAAGCCTCTAATTTATTCTTAATCTTACCGATGGCCTGAGCTTCTTCTAGCTCCGCCAACAGTTTACCAATCAAAGGCGAAGCCGGCAATTTGAATTTATTCATCAGATGATTGCCGTTTAAAAGACGCACTAATTTCTTTTCATCTTTCTGCTTTAATAATTTACGGATTAAGACCTTGACGGTTTTCTCATGACGCCGGCGTGAGTCGGCTGTAGTCAGTGGTCCCTTAGTGGCACGCTGATCAGCCAAAGATAATAAGAGTACGCCAAGTGCGTCGTTGCCGGTATCACGAAAATAACGAAAAATTGCCCGCGCAGTTGGATGCGGGTTATCCGCCAGATACCCCGGCCTTAAATGCCAGAGCACAATCCTCTCTAAAGCCCGGCCTTCATCATTGGATAATTTCAACCTGCGCCAGATTATCCGCGTTAAACCTAAACCTATCCTTTCATGGCCATGGAAAATAATTTTTTTCTTTTCCCTGCGCAAGGCCTTAGGCTTGCCGATATCATGCAAAATACAAGCTAACTTTAAGAGACTGGATCTTCTACGCAAACCGGCGACTTCCTCCTGCAGATAATCTAATATTTGCGGAGTCTGTTTAGCCCCCTTAATGATTAGCTCAAATTGGCTCAAAGTTTCTAAGGTATGCTGCCAAACATCCAGATGATGATACGGCCCCTGCCCAATCCCGCGCAGGGGCTTGATTTCCGGAAAAATAATCTCTAAGATCTTTAACTTATCCAGACTGACTAAACAAGTATAAGCCATCGGGCTATCCAGGATCTTAAATAATTCTTCACGGATACGTTCGCTGGATACCGTGCTAATCCTATTTTTTTCTTTTTTGGCCAGGCGCAATGTTTCTTGATCTAAGCTAAAGCCGAATGTACAGCTAAAACTAAAAGCCCGCAGGATCCTTAATGGGTCTTCCTTAAAAGAGCCTGGAGCGGTAATCTTAATTATCTTAGCTTTAAGATCTGCCCTGCCAAAATACGGATCAATAATCAAGGTATCTAAATCTTGATGCCCAAATACATCCCCTAAGCCTAAGGCCATGGAGTTGATCGTAAAATCCCGATGCAGCAGGTCTTTTTCTAAAGTCGCGGCGCGAAAATCCGAAAAATCAAAGGTAAACATCTTCTGGTTTATCTTCTTCACTAAACGGCAAGCAGCATGTTCTTGGTCTAAAACCACAAAAGCGCACCTTAGTTCTCTGGCCAGCTTGGCGGCGAATTTTAAGGCACCGGATTTTAAACAAAAATCAAAATCCGGATTCTCCTTAGTTCGATCTAAAATCAAATCCCGTAGAGCTCCGCCCACCAGATATAATTTTACTTTCTTAGCTTTAGCAAAATTATAAATCGGGTTTAAGATATTTTTGTCTTTTAGGTTAAGTTTGAGCATGAATTAATTGCACAGCACTTTTAATTACCAGGTGGGGCAAAAAGGGGCCGTTTAAGGCTTCTCTTTATTATTAAACAGCTCATACTGATTGATAATCTCATCTTCAACCAAGATCGGCGCATGAAACCTCACCGCCAAAGCAATACTATCACTTGGCCGGGCATCAATCGTCTTCAAGCTGCCGCTGGCAGTTTTAATGATAATCTTGGCATGAAAAGTATTCTCTTCCAACTTATCAATAATAACTTTCTCCACGGTTGCCTCAAGATCCTTAATGATCATAAAAATTAAATCATGGGTCAACGGGCGCGGAGGATTAAAACCACTGATCTTTAATTTTATGGCTGAGGCTTCATTTAAGCCGATGACAATCGGTAAAACCCTGGAGCCCCCTTTTTCCTTTAAGGCAATCAACTGATCATGCCTCTTCTCGTCAATCACAATTTTACTTAACTCCATCTCAATCATCCCATCTCCTTTATATTCTAGGCAAAATAAAAATGTATACGTTTATAGGTATTTATTATAAAGCTTGATCGGGAGATTTACAAGAAAATTCAGGATTTAAAGACGCTCTAGTCGAGCAATATTTTAATCTTTTCCTCCAAGAGATCAAGATCAAAAGGTTTAGCGATGTAGTAGTCCGCCCCGATCACCCGACCAACCACCCTATCCACATCCGTGTTCTTGGCCGTCACCATAATAATAGGAATCTGGCGGTATGCTTCGTCTTTTCTCAATTCCCTACAAATCTCCTCTCCGGGCAGATGCGGCAGTCCGAGATCAAGGATGATTAGATCTGGCTTAGATATCTTGGCTTTCCTTAACCCTTCCTCTCCATCAAATGCGGTCAGAATCTCGAACCCCAGAGAATTCAGGTGCAACTCCACGGTGCGAGAGATATCCTGGTCGTCTTCTACAATCAATATCCTTCTCTTCTCGTACATAGCTTTCTTAAGGGCGATTGTTGCGTATTTGATAACCGCGTATCGACAATCAACAATCAGACCGTTGACATTCTAATCGGGAATGTGCACCGGTGTTGTGCTTACACTGTATACCCAAAATCTAATATGTAACCTCATGAGTAACATTACCATTTTTATCATAACATACCCAATCTTTTACAATCTTACCGTCTTCATATAAAGACTCCGCTTTCACCTTGCCGTTCTCGTAGAACAATCTCCATATCCCATTTACGTTATCATTAGTATACGGTTTAATCTCTTTCAACTTTCCATCCGGATAGTAGGATTTTTTCTCTCCCTGTGCCAGATCATTCTGATAGGGCTGCTCCGATTCAAAAACACCCGCCTCAGAATATGCCCTGGCTATACCTTGGCGCTTATTTTCCACAAATGGCACCTGGCCACTGAGCTTACCATTCTTATAATAAGATTTAACTACGCCATTTTGTTTACCATCAACAAACGGCTCTTCTGATTTCAATGCTCCGTCTTCATAGTAATTTCTACTTACGCCGTTTAGCCGGTCATCTTTAAACTCTTCTTCATAACTAACCTTCCCCGTATTTGAATAATATTTCGCAATACCCTCCCGCTTATCCGTCACGTATGGCACTTCCATAATCAATTGCCCGGCGGCATAAACTTCGTCATCGCGTAACTTTTCCCTAAATTTGCTATCCAGTTTTATCGGCGTAAAACCTTGATAACACTTGGTTAAACCTTCCCTTTTATCATTTTCGTATGACTGTTCCAAATACAGCGTTCCCTTAGAATCATAAAACTTGCATACCCCTTCTTTTTTACCGTCGCTGTAAGGTAATTCATCCCTCAAAACTCCATCGGCGTAATAAAACTTCGTTAGCCCATCACGCTTGCCATCTTTAAACGACTGTTCACTCACTAAACGATTATATTCATAATATTGCGCCACTCCTTGAAGCCAGCCATTCTTATACGTTTTACGTGCTTGCACTGTCCCATCTTGCCAAAATACAGTCTCGTACCCATCCTTGACACCATCTCTATAAGTGGACACCTGCTGAATTGACTTATCTGGCCCGTATAGTATTCTCTCCCCTTCTCTTTTACCGTCCTTCATCGACAACTCCACAAATAGCGTACCATCCGGACGATAAACTGTCCTGGTTTCAGCAAACGCCGCATCTCGTAAAAACATACTCAAGATAAAGGCGGCTAAGAATTCTACTAATGCATTACTTTTGATAATCAAGATAACCTTCCCCCGCTCCTTGAATGTCCTTGGTGTCAGGATGATAAAGCAGATGTTCTTATTCTAATTTATTCAACTCATCAAAATGCTTATCTCGAATATCCTGTAACTTATTTTTGGTGCTATCTATAGTTGATTTATAGCTTATGGTATCTATACCTGATTCTGATATAACTCTTTGCGTCTCTTGGTTAAGAGCAGGTTGCTTAAAATATAACTTAAATGCTTTAAAGGCAATAAACATAATTATCGCCAGAACCAACAAAAGTTCTATAAACATAAAACCTGTCTTAATCTTTCTCATCTTTCCCCCGGCATCCTAACCACCCAAGTAACGATTAATTGTTTTTTATTCATTTCTTAATTTCCGCCTGCGGGTATAATCCTACTTATTTTTTGGCCAAATAATCTATTTCTGACGTTGAACCGTAGAAAAAGCATCTAAAGCTAACTGGTTATATTTTTCAAAATCTGCGGAATCTCCTACGCCGTAAACCAGGTCGAAACGTATGCCCTGGTCATAAAAAAAATATTGTTCTTGTTTTATCACCTGGGGAATTTCAAAACCTATCTTTACTACATTACGGCCATTCAAAGTAGCCCAGGAAAGAGAAAACTTACCCTTGGGAAAGCGCCGCCGGTAATCTTTAATATATTCTTTTTTTTGAAAAAAGAGGTTGTTTAGATCTCCGTCGTTAAATCCAGCAATAACCCCCAAAGCTGCTTTTCCATCAGGGGAAGTAAAGTTTACCTGAGACACAGTATCATTTACAATCTCTTCTTTTTTCCAATCCGCAGGCGGGCAGAAGGTAAAATAATTGTTTTTATCCTTATAAATATTAAGAGAGGAATCCTCTGCCTGAGCAAGAGGGAAAATAAAAAAGACCGCGGAAAACAAGATCAGGATTCCGGCAATAAATAAAATTGTCTGTTTACTCACTCCCTCAGCCTCCTAACCGCCTGACGATGAGGCGGATTACTCTAAAATCCTTTTCTATCTACAGTGCTTATGGTCGCATCTCCGCTTAGCCGCAGATTGCCTGAATCATTCTTCGGAGATTTATCTTGTAGCAAAGTACAGCCACTTAATAACAATATCACTACCCCAGCCGCTATTAATTGTTTTTTATTCATCTTAAACAGTGTTTATCAGAGAGTAGATTATCCCCACGGCGGCTACCACCACTAAAAACATCCCCATTATTTTAGTATTGCGGATTTCTTTTGGCATAGAGACGGGTTCAAGACGCCAATTGATTCTTTCATAAAATTTCTTTTGGATTTCGATAGTCAGTTTTGGCTTAAAAAAGATAAATAAACCAACGATTATGCCAATCACAGAAATTAAAACTGGAGTAAGCAGTGTATTTATAATCCAAACCATTACGCCCATCTTTCCCCCAATAATTTTGGTGAGATCATACTTAATTCCGGATTATGTTATACCCTATTATTTCAAAAATTTGAGCTTAAGAACCGCTCCTTTTGTCTGCGTACTTTTTTCCGCAAAGTTTACTTCCAGAGAAGCAAGGATTTCTTCCGCTTCTTGGGAAGTGATCGAAGAATGGGATCTGACTACGGTCAGGAAGAGGAAGGAACGAAACCAACCGTACTTATTTCTCACCTGTTCCTCTATCTCTTTTGGTGTATCCTTCCATATATCATAAATATATGCTTGGCCATTTTTTTTAAGTACGCGATGGATTTCTCTGATATATTCTGCAGGCTTTAACCAATGGTGCAAACTAAGGGTACTTATGACAAAGTCAAAATACTCATTTTCAAACGGTAGACTTGCCGCATTAGCCACCTTGAATTTGACGCGGTTAGCAACTCCTAATTCTTCTGCATTTTTGTTGGCTAACTTAACCATCCCGCAGGACAAATCAATCCCGGTAATCTCTAAACCCGGAGCTCTTTTTGCAATTTCAAAAGGGACATACCCGGGCCCGGTTCCTATATCCAATATTCTCCCCGAAGATATCTTAGCGCACACCTCTTCTGCTACTTCTTGATGGATATCACGTATGCAGTGGCTTTTCTTGGCCACCAATGCATATAATTTAACGCCGAAATTAGGAATAGCCTCAATTCTTAATCTTCTCTTAATCATTTGCTACCTCATTTCTTCTTATCCCTCAAAAGGTAGATTATTAAAATACCTAAGATTAAAATGGGGATATATACCTGCAGTATGGGGATAAAAAGATTTATTTGTGATTGAAGAATATTAATAAATGTTTTTAAGTTAAAAACTACCACAATTAATCCGCCCACCACATATGAAATCAAACCCAATGCCACGATCAATTGTTTTTTATTCATTAGAGAGTTACCTTACCGGATCTATTTCTGTCTTCATTCTGATATTCTATCCAGAAATTTATTAACCAGCTCCCAATGTGTTCCTCGCCAGTAGATTTTTTTACATTTAGGGCACCGCATAAAGTTTTCCTGTGTTTTGACGACCAGCTGCGGCACTTGATCCTTTACGGAGTCTTTTTCTGCTGGCTCCAGCGGTTCATTACAAAGAACACATATACTGAATAAATTGTTTCTGTCTATCTTTAAATTGAGCTTTTTTATCAATTGCTCCAGTTGCTCTTCCACAAAGTCGCTGTCTATCTTTACTATCCCGGTTCCGGTAAACCGGGAGGACTTGGAATCTCTAGTGAGGATTATCCTTTCCTCTCTTAGGCTTCTCATTACGAGGTTAGGTCTATCCTTTTCTAGTACCGTGTCAAATCCCAGTATTCGAAGCCACCTTAAAAGCCTACCGAGTTCATCAGTAACGATAAATCTCATCAATTTTTTAAAGCGCGCTTTTGGTACTATTCCAATTATAGGGTGGCACTTTACGGACTCCCCCCCTATTACACGCTTTTGGTTTTTATGAAATTTTTCATTGACCGGTCATAAGTCGCTTCAGTTTTTTTATCAAAATAGCAGGCCGGCAATTCATTACTTGATCGATGATATACCAGACATTCACAACATATCCCATGCCTGGGGCATCCGGGATAGCTGCAATTACACACCAAATCATTTTTCTTTTTATTCAAACAGTCCATTTTTCTAAAATATCCTTATCTGCCTATCTATCTTAAGCCGTGCACCTGGCTCCGATTGGAATTGCGCCAGTGCCACCTAGGTAGGTGTGCATACACTAGCGCAGTTTTTCAATGCATTCATCCACATTCTTAACAAAAGTAACCAGTTTATTGCAACAAGAAATCTTGCGCAGATTCTTCGTTTTTTCGCTTAATATAGGCTCCTTTTTCAAACAGGTTAAAGCCGGCTTCCAAAAATCACCTAACATAATTACCGGCTTAGGGTCAATTAACCCTTTATTCATATGTTCAAGTGCAGCGGATAATTCTAATAATGTTCCGGTTCCACCCGGAAGAACAATAAAAGCATCAGCTTGTTTAAGCATAATGTCAATTCGCTCAAACAGACAATCCGCGACGATCTCTTCGTCGATAAATTCATTTGCTTTGTTGTATAGAGGCTTCTCCCATTTATACCATGTCACGCCTATGGTCTTGCCCCCGGCAGATTTGGCCCCGCGCGAAATATCCTCCATCGTGCCACCAAAACCTCCGGATATCACGGTCGCGCCTCTCTGTGCCAGCAATTTCCCCAGCCGAACAATCTCTTCCTTTTCTTTTTTGCTTAAATCTTTATAACTGCCAAAAATACATACTTTTTTAACCATGGGCATCACAATAATTATTTACAATATAACAATATTATTTCAGGTACACTGTCCCCCTGCCTGCCGGCAGGCAGGGATTGCTCCGGAAGGTGTCTGCTTATTTGTGTTTATTTGCTTATTTCTGTTTATTTCATTATTATTTTACTCTCTTTTGGCAGGGTTTCAATGGGATTTATAGCACCTTCTTAAATAGACGAAACTTAACGTTTATTATAGCTATAAGTTGGAGGTAATAAAAAACCCGTAGCAAGAGTACGGGTTTTAGAGGAAACAATAATTACTTATCAGCCTTGGTCAGCTTCCATGCCTTTACGTCTGTTCTGCCGTTCCTGAAAACGGTCTTTTCTGCCTTCCTTGCGTTTTTCCATAGCTTGATGCAATTTGGAAATTTGTTCAGGCGTCAGAATCTCCTTTACCGCAAAAATACCGCTTACGCGCTGGTCAATCAGTTGCGCCTGTAAAGATTTAATCTCGTTCACCAACGGTTCAACCTTAGCCCGGGTAACAACGGGATCTTTTAAGGCTTGCTGCAGTTGCTTTTCTTTTTCCATCATGGTTGTGCGCAATTGCGTGGTTTTTTCGCGATGCACCTTGCGGTTTTCTTCTAATTTCTGCTGTTGCTCAGGAGTTAAATTCAACTCTTTGTAAATGCCCTCTTTTGCCCTTGCCCCATCTGGCTTGCCTACGTTTTGCTCCTGGGCATACACAGAGCTAACCGTAAGAAAAGATACCGCTAAGCCGATCATTACTAATCTTGTCTTTTTCATAATCAATTCCCCCTTTCACTAACTTAGACCCTTAATAATCGCAAAAAGTTCCCTTATAAGAAATATTCCTCTATGCTTGTTCCCAGGTCATAAAGCACGTATCCGTTTTTATTGTTTAAACTATAACCCGCAATGCTTTCTGCGGCATTTTGTTTGCTCAGCAGCACTTGCCTTTGAATGGCAAAATTAGCAAAAAACGCAAAGATAATTATCATTGAAAAAAGAGAAGTAGCTAAAACCACTGCCGGCCTACGCAAAAATATCAAATCTCTTAGCCGCTCAAGAATACCCGGGGTTAAGCCCTCCTGCTGATTTAAGCGTTCCGTAACAATAGCATCGGCAATGTTACTCCATATACGCTCAGGAACTGGCTCAGGTTTTACCCCCTTAAAAAGCATACGCTGGGCTTGTAATGATTTTTCCAGCCCGCTGCAGGCAGAACACTGCACAAGATGTTCTTTAATAAACTGCGCATCTTTCTGATCTAATTCTCCGTCTAAATAATCGGCTTGAAGTAATTCCTGTATTTTTTTACACTGCATCATGGCGATCTCCTTTTGTCTCAACCAGCAGCGCCTGGCGCGCCCGTTTCAAGCGGGAACGCACAGTATTCATTGGAATTTTTAAGGCGCCGGCAATCTCCTGATAGCTTAAACCCTCTATTTCTCGCAAGATCAAGCAGCTCTTATGTTCCGGGCTTAACTTATCTAACAGCGCATTAAGCCGGGCTTGATTATCGCTTTGGCTAATTCCTTCCAAAGCCGGGCGATTATCAGGTAAGGATTCAATTACATTATCGTAATCGACCCTATCTTTTTCTTCTTTATTTGATTTACGATAATGATTAATCGCAGTATTTACCGTAATCCGATATACCCAGGTCTTAAAGGTTGAACGAAACTGGAAACTTGTCAAGTTTCTGTATATCTTCATAAAGACGTCCTGAGTAACTTCCTCGGCATTAGCGCTATTACGGGTAACCCTTAAAGCCACGTTATAGACAAAACTACTGGTGGCCCTATAAATCTCTTCAAAGGAGTCCATATCCCCCGCAGAGGCCCGTTCTATGACATCCAGCGCAATATCATTCATTGCTTAGCTTTCCTATATATTAGACTAAATTTAATTGAAAAAAGTTCCCCGGATGCCTCTATTATATCCCCAATATTAGGCTAATCCAACAAATCTTACTTTCCGTACAGGCTCTTTAATTGTTCGATAGTCGGATTACCGGGATAAAATTCTCCCTGAGGCCCGAGGTAACCGCCTCCTTGCTTGACGAGTATAACAGTAGTATAACTGCCGTTTGAATTAAGAATATTTATCGGTACTTTTTCACCGGATAAATTTTGCGTAACGATCACATTCTGACTTACCTCAGGCTCAGGGACAACGACATATCCGGAAGAACAAGCCCTATAGTAGATATTATTAGAGTGATAGTAAGTTGACCCGCCGATTACAACCGTCCTAAACCCAAAAGGAAGAAAACTAACCACTGCGCCTAGCGGAGGATGAAAAAGAGCAATATCAAACCAGAACCAACTCGGTTTATAGAATCTGCCATCGTGGTAAGCATATCTCTGGTGGCCCACAGTAATGACTTCCCGCGACCTTCCCCTATCCCTATCCCCATCCCTATCGCGAGCAAAAGCATTTGTGGATTGTAAAACCATAACTAGACCCAGACCCGCTACTACCCATAACCTCTTTGCAAAATCTTTTTTATTCATCTCTACTCTCCTTTCGTTTTCTTAAACATTAGACAATCAAGAAAACGAAAAAGTTCCCTAAAAAATAAAAAAGCCAAAATCGCTTTTGGCTTATAAGTACACTGTCCAGCACAATAATCAGGTTAACTATTTTCAAAATCAATTTGCCCCTTATAGGGGTTCATCCCGATCAAGCGAACGCGGAGTTTCTGCCCGACAGTCAACCCCTTTTCCCCGCGCATAACCCGTCCTTCAGCCGGAGGCGTCAAAATTCGCACATACGTCCCTTTATCAGATACTCCCGTAACTATCGCTTCAAAAGATTCATTGATTCGGCCGCTTAACAACACCGCGGCCGCTGCTTTACGCATGAAGCGCTCGACCTTTTTGGCGGCTTTATCGCGGTCTGTGTATCTGGCGGCGCAATCAATTAATTCATCCTGGCTATATGGACAAGGATACTTAGCCAGGACCGCTTTCAAAAGCCTTTGGATGATCACATCGACATAGCGCCTATTGGGCGCTGTCCCATGAGTATAGTCCATTACCGCAAGCCCAAAATGCCCAACAGAAGATGCCTGCGGCTCAAGCATCATATATTCCCCCGGACCCAATAATTTGACAATGGTCAAAGAAAGGTCTGGAAACCTTTGTGGATCGGCAATTTTTCTCTTCTGAAGAAATTGCGCCAGCGCCTTAGCCTCAGGTTGAAACGGCAATCTCTCATGGCAAGCAGCAGCAACCTCAACAATACCCGGCCAATTTTTGGGAACACGCACGACCCGCTGGATCATCGGAACTCCCGCTTTTCTCAAAAACCCTGACATGGTAACATTAGCCGCAATCATGAGATTTTCTATAATATAACGCGCGCGGTTCTTTTCCTGGATGAGAAGCCCGATAACTTTATCTTCACGTATGACCGGTTTAGCTTCAATGGTATCAAATTCAAGCGCTCCCTGCTCAATGCGTAATTTGCCCAAGCGTTTAGCTACTTCATCCTGCAGTTCTAATTGTTCTTTGAGGCCGGGAACATGGCCGACCGATTCGGGAACGCCGGTTTTACCTTCAAGCCAATCACCAATTTCTTCATAGATAAGTTTTGCTTTATTACGGATGAATGCCCGATAAATATCACCCAGTATAATTTCTCCATTAGGAAAAACACCGAATTCAATGATCAAGGCGTCGTGATCCGCATCAGGCAATAAAGAAGTAAGCTCCGTTGACAGGCGCTTCGGCAACAAGGTAAAAACTTCAATGCCGGTATAAACCGATGTCCCGTTACCTGCGGCGTAGATATCAGTTTGAGATTGTTTCGAAACAAACAAATCAACGTCAGCAATAGCAACCTTAACCATAATCTCATCGTTAGCGCCGCGTTCGCAGTACTCCAACTGATCAAGATCCAGGGATTCCGTGTTATCGATCGATGACCAGAGAAGGCCACGCAAATCTCTTAACACACCTTGTGCATTATC
>Ga0315275_10005944_pt1 | contig 11613 bp, 10 predicted proteins | sample YL17G03_0_MG_FD_205557 | JGI IMG/M metagenome (GOLD analysis project Ga0315275, IMG submission 205557) | Sediment microbial communities from Yellowstone Lake, YNP, Wyoming, USA - YL17G03_0 | ecosystem: Environmental > Aquatic > Freshwater > Lake > Sediment | place: USA: Wyoming | collected... | reverse complement strand
GCTCGGGAAGAACGACTGGATCGACCGCTTGCGGCACTGCGCCTGAGCGCCTTTTCCGCGGGGGCGGAAAAGGTCGCACGGCGCATGCAGCGTTGAGCGAATCGGAACGCAGCTTCCAGCGGTAGTGCTCCGAAAGCCGCCGCGAGCACCGCCGTCGACCTCGGGCACGTCTCGCTGAGTCGGCTCCCCTGTCGTATCAGGCTACATGCGCCGTCTCGCGAGCGATTGATCCGGGACCTTCCCCCGAGCGCGTGTCTGCCTTTCCAAGCTCGGGGGAAGGTCCCGGATCAATCGCCTGCAACCAGCGGCGCCACAGCCCCTCACTCGACACTCAGCGCCTGGTCAGCGAATAAGCCACTTCATGCAGGGCGTCGAGTCCCGCTGCGGCGAACTTCGGGCTCTCACCGATGATGTCGATGCGTTCCAGTTCCTCGACCCGGAACGTCTCGCCGTACAACGTCACGACTTCATCGGGGGTCACCGAGAACGGCGGGCCGTCCTTGATCGTCTGCTCGTACTCGAACGCGACCAGCAGCGTGCGACTGCCTGCCGGCATCAACGTGGCGAAGTGCTGCGCGTACCGCTTGCGCATCGAGGGCGGCAGCGCGACGAGCGCGGCTCGATCGTAGGCCGCCTGCACCGGGCCAAGCAGTGCGGGCGTGAGTTGCAGCGCATCACCCTCGAAAATCTCGAACGTGCCGGATCGATGCCGGTGGAGCGGGCCGTGCTGCTCGATCTGCACGTCGGTCCGTTGCTGCTCGCCGAAGAACTCCTCGACTGCGAGCGAACTCAGCTCGGAGCCGACGACGCGGTAGCCGCGCACCGACAACCAGACCATGTCGAGGCTCTTGCCGCAGAACGGCACGTAGACGCGAGACCCCGCCGCCACGTTGAGCGAGGGCCACCAGCGTTCGAGGAAGGGATGCGGAGCGGACTGGTGAAATCCGATCTGACGGGCTTGCCAACGTTGCTGCCAGAAGTCGGGATCCATGGGAGTTGCAGCGTTTCGTCAGTGCCGCGGTGGATCGTCGGATTCGTCGCTCGATGGCTGGACGCCGTCCGGCGAGATTTCCTCGCCGGGGATCGCGTGCTTCTCGGCCATCCATGCGCCGAGGTCGATCAGCCGGCAGCGCTCGCTGCAGAACGGGCGCCACTGCGCCGCGGCGGACCATTCGACCGGGCGCTGGCACGTGGGACACGGAAAGGTCGGCATGACGGCCTGCTCGCGGCTGGGCGCCTGCGGTCAGGTGCAGAGCGCCAGCATGAACGGGACCTCGCCGGTCATCTGCACCGGGTGCGTGCCCGCGTCCTGCCAGGAGAGGAAGCGGATGCTGACGCGGTAGTGGCTGCCGCTGATCTCCGGGTAGATCTCGGTGCCCCGCGGCAACACGATGCGGATCAGCTGCACGGGCACGTCGCGCTCGAGCGTCAGGTGATACACGCCGTTGGCTGCGACTTCGCGACGCGTCCTGCCCTGTTCGCGCGTCATCCAGAGCAGCTCGGAAATCGCGTCGCCGAGCGGACGGATCACGACCAGCCAGTTCGCGAAGTCCGCGCCGCGGATTTCGTCCGGCTGGTTGAGCCAGTGGGTGTAGTCGGGCAGGTCGAACTCGCAGGTGCCGCCGGGGATCGTGCTGCGGTGCTTGATGGCGTTGAGGAACTCCGAGTCGCGCAGCTTCTGCATGAAGAGCGCGCCGACCGAACTCAGGTCTTCGCGCATGCGGTGCAGTTTCGTCAGCAGCAGCTTGAGCCGCACTGAATCAACGCCCGGGCGTGCGCTGAAGGCCGACAACTGGTGCGTCTGCCGCTCGAGTTCCTTCAGCACCTCGCTGCGGATGTCGCCTCGCTGCGTGATTGCGAGGATCTCGAGCAGCGAAGAGACCGCGGCCCGCGTGGACCAGGGATCGGGCAGGGTGTGATGGTGCAAGGCCTGCTGGTACAGGAAATCGAGGCGCAGGAAGTTGCGCATCCGCTCGTTGAGCGGCTGTTCGTACGCGACGACGCGGGTCGCCGCATCCGTGGAGGGCACTGCGGCCTCGGTTGAGTTCATGGTCGACTATTGTGCGGCATGGCCGTTTGGCGGCACAACCTGGCGTTCCATTCTTGCCGCCGCCAACCTCACGTAACGTTCGTGCAGCGCGGCGACCTGCTCGCGCAAGTCCTCGATCCGCCCCGTGTTCGTCACCACATCGTCGGCGATGCCCAGCCTTGTCGCACGCCGCACCTGGGCTCGGAGCGACGCTTCCGCCTGTTCCCGGGTGACCGCGTCCCGTGCCATGAGTCGTTCGACCTGCACGGTCGCGGGCGCGTCCACGACCAGGACGCGGTCGACGTGGTCGCGTCGGCCACCCTCGGCCAGCAGCGGAATCACGAGCATCTGGTACGGCCCGGCCTGTGCCGCGGCAATCGACTGACGTTCCATTTCGGCGCGAATGGCCGGATGCAGGATCGCTTCCAGCCGGGCGCGTGCCGTGGCGTCGCTGAAGATGATCTCGCGCAGCCGACGCCGGTCGAGCCTGCCCTCGGGGTCGAGTACGTCACTGCCGAAGGCCTGGGCGACGGCGGCAAGTGCCGGCTGGCCGGGCTCGACGACCTCGCGGGCGATGAGGTCCGTGTCGACCAACGGCACGCCGTGCGTCGCGAACAGATCGGCGACCGTGGTCTTGCCGCTGGCGATGCCGCCGGTGAGGGCGACGCGGAAGGGTCGGGACGCAGGCGGCTGTTCGGTCGACGTCACGGTGGTGCTCGAGCGATCAATGGCGCAGGCCGGCCAGCGTCAGGTAGCCGCCCATGATCTGCGGCCCCCACAGCAATGCGATCCAGCCGGCCGCCGCGAGGTACGGGCCGAATGGGATCGGCACGTTGCGGTCCCGGCCACGGAGCAGGATCAACGTGATGCCAATGACGGCGCCGGAAAAGGCGGAGAGCAGCAGGATCAGCGGCAGCATCTGCCAGCCCATCCAGGCCCCGAGCGCGCCGAGCAGCTTGAAGTCGCCGTAACCCATGCCTTCCTTGCCCGTGGCAAGCTTGAAGGCCCAGTAGACGGTCCAGAGGAGCAGGTAGCCGCAGGCTGCGCCGAGGATCGCGGAGGATGGATCCGCCGGGGCGGGTGCCTCGAGACCCGCATGCCAGAAGAGGCTCAACAGCAGGCCCAGCCACAGCAGCGGAATCGTGATGACGTCGGGCAGCAGCGTGTGATCGAGATCGATCACCGTCAGCGTGATCAGGGCCCAGGTGAACAGCAGTGCCGCGAGTGTCTGCCAGTGCCAGCCGAAGTGCATGGCGACCGCTGCCGAAAGCACTGCCGTGGCGAACTCCACGATTGGATAGCGGACAGAAATCGAAGTGCGGCAATTTGCACACTTGCCGCCGAGCAGCAGCCAGCTGACCACCGGGATGTTCTGCAACGCCGTGATTTCGGCATTGCACTTGGGGCAGCGGGAGCGGGGGACGAGGAGGTTGTAGCGTCCGGGGATGCCATCGGTCCGATCGTCGGGCGTACCGTTGTCAGCGGCGCGCCCGGGTTCCGCAAGTATTTCCCGCGCCTGCACCTGCCACTCGCGCTCCAGCATGATAGGCACGCGGTGGATGACGACGTTCAGGAAGCTGCCGACGAGCAGGCTGAGCAGGAATACGCAAGCGGCCAGCAGCCAGGGCGTTGCGGCGAGGATTTCGGCGAGGTCGGTCATTCGTGCGATTACCTATGTGAAAACGCCGCGCAGGGCGCGGCGTTTTCGTCCGTACAACGGGCTATGGCAAGGCAGAGGCCGCGTCAGACGACCGCGCCGAGCTTGAAGATCGGCAGGTACATGGCGACGACCATGCCGCCGACGAGCACGCCCAGGATCACCATGATCATCGGTTCGAGCAGGCTGCTCAGTGCGTCGACGGCAGCGTCGACGTCGGATTCGTAGAAGTCCGCCACTTTGCCTGCCATTTCGTCGAGCGAGCCCGATTCTTCACCCACTGCGATCATCTGCACGACCATGTTAGGGAACAGGCCCGTGTTTTCCATCGCGCGTTGCATGCGCATGCCGGTGGCGATTTCGTCGCGCATTCTGAGCACGGCGTCCTGGTAGATGATGTTGCCGGTGGCGCCTGCGACCGACTTCATCGCTTCGACCAGCGGCACGCCGGCGCCGAACATCGTTGCGAGGGTACGAGCGTAGCGCGCGATGGCCGACTTCTTCAGGATTGGCCCGATGACCGGAATCTGCAGCGACATTTTATCGAGGAACTGGCGCATTGGGCGTGAGCGCTTGTAGAAATAGCTGAACGTAAACACGGCTACCGTTCCGAATATCAGCAGCGTCCAGCCTTTCGTCTGCATCCAGCGCGACATGTTGACGACGAACTGGGTGAAAGCCGGAAGATCCGCGCCAAAGCCCTTGAACAGGCTTTCGAACTGCGGGATCACGAAGAGCAGCAGGATCACCGTGACGATAACCGCGACCGCAAGCACGGCAGCCGGATAGAACAGCGCCTTCTTGATTTTCTTCTTCAGGGCCTCGGTCTTTTCCTTGTACGTGGCGATCTTCTCGAGGACCGTCTCAAGGGCGCCCGCGTGCTCGCCGGCCTCGACCAGGTTGACGAACAAGTCGTCGAAATACAGCGGATGCTTCGCCAGTGCCTGGTTCAGCGAATTGCCGGTCTCGATGTCGCTCTTGATCGAAAGCACGAGCTTCTGCACCGCCGGCTTGTCGTTGCCGACGCCGATGATCTCGAAGGACTGCACCATCGGGATGCCCGCATTGAGCATCGTGGCAAGCTGACGGGCGAAAAGGGCGATGTCCTCGGCGGTGACCTTGCCTTCGCTCTTGAAGAGCTTGGATTCCTTGCGGACCCTGGTCGCGGCGATGCCCTGCTTGCGCAGGTCGGAGCGAATCTCCATCTCGTCACGGGCAAGGCCGCGTCCCTTGACGCGATTGCCCTTCTTGTCCTTGCCTTCCCAGAGGAAGGTCGCCTGCTTGGTTACCGCAAGTTCGGCCATGTCGTTGGAGTCCCGGTTCCTTCAGGTTCAGTCGACGGTGACGCGGTTCACTTCGTCCAGCGACGTGATCCCCATGCGCACCTTGTTGATGCCCGCCTGGCGCAGGCCCCAGACACCTTCGCGGGTCGCCTGCTGCTTGATGTCCATCACATTCCCGCCCGCCATGATGATGCGCCCGATCTCTTCGGAGACCGGCATCACCTCGTACAGGCCCGTGCGCCCCTTATACCCGTCCGTGCAGTTGCTGCAACCCACGGGCTGGAAAATCTGGAGTCCGTTCGCGATTTCCTCGTCCCCGAAGCCTTCTTTCTTCAGCGCTTCGGCCGGAATCTTCATCGGCGCCTTGCAGCTGTTGCAGAGCCGGCGCGCCAGGCGCTGGGCGATGATCAGGCTGATCGAAGTCGCGATTGCATAGGGTTTCACGCCCATGTCGACCAGGCGAGTCAGGGTCTTGGGCGCGTCGTTGGTGTGCAGCGTGGAGAGCACCAGGTGACCCGTCTGGGCCGCCTTGATCGCGATCTCGGCGGTCTCGAGGTCACGGATTTCGCCGACCATGATCACGTCCGGATCCTGGCGCAGGAAGGCGCGCAGTGCGCCGGGAAAGGTGAGGCCGACCTTCGGGTTGATGTTCACCTGGTTGATGCCGGGCAGCATGATTTCGACGGGGTCTTCCGCCGTCGAAATGTTGGTGTCCTCGGTGTTGAGGATGTTGAGGCCCGTATAGAGCGACACGGTCTTGCCGCTGCCGGTTGGGCCGGTCACCAGGATCATGCCGTGCGGCCGCGCCAGGCAGTCCATGTATAGCTTTTTCTGGAAGGCTTCGTATCCCAGTGCGTCGATGCCCAGCATCGCGCTCGAGGGGTCGAGGATACGCATCACGATCTTTTCGCCGAACAGCGTCGGGCACGTGCTCACGCGGAAGTCGATGGCCCGGTTCTTCGAGATCTTCATCTTGATGCGGCCGTCCTGCGGCACGCGGCGCTCGGCGATGTCCATGCGGGACATCACTTTCAGGCGGGCTGCCATCTTGATGGCCAATTGCACCGGCGGGTTGGCGACTTCCTTCAGGATGCCGTCGAGGCGGAGCCGAATACGGTAGCTGCGTTCGTAAGGCTCGAAGTGGATGTCCGACGCACCTTTCTTGATCGCGTCCAGCATCACCTTGTTGATGAAGCGGACGATCGGCGCGTCGTCGACGGCGTCGGAGGAGCGATCAGAGTCCCTGGCTGCGTCCTCGTCGTCGCCCGAGGTGACTTCGAGACCGTCCATTTCGAAATCTTCGCCGGCCAGTTCCGGCATCGACGTGTCTACCTGCTCGAGCGAGACCACGAGCAGCTTGTTGAGCTTATCTTCCTCGACCACCACCGCTTCGATCGAGAAACCGGTGGCGAACTTGACCTCGTCGAGCGCATGCAGGTTGGTCGGATCGGAGATCGCGATGAACAGTTTCTTGCCGCGCTTCACCAGCGGCAGCACACGGTGCTTGCGCAGGATCTTTTCGCTGACGATGCGGACGGTGTCGAGGTCGGGTTGGATGGAATCCAGGTCCAGCAGCGGGGCGCCGAACTCCTGCGAGGCGGCGATGGCGATCTCGCGCGCGTCGGCCATGTTGTGCTCGACCAGGTAGGACACGACCCCCACGCGGCGTTCCTTCGCCGCGGCAATGGCATCGACCATGGCTGAATCCGCCACGAGACCGTCAATCACCAGGCGCTGCGGCAGGCCCTGGAGGCCCGACCGGCTGAGCGTCTGTGTGGAAATCGCGAAATCGTTCATGGGCTTAGCCTTGCCCTTGTGGGGTACCCGGCGGACGGAAGTGGTCTAGTGCAAGACTAGCAAATGTTAAGTCGCTAGGGAGATTGTGCCCCGACCGGACCCCGGATTGTGTGAGCCGGTCCACAGGGTCCGCAAGGCGATTTTGACCACCTACGGGGGAAATCGGGCCGCAGGCGCTGAATTCGGTCGCGATGCCCTTTCCGTCGGTCCAAAAAAGAGAGCCCCCGCAGGGCGGGGGCTCTCGCTCGCTATTTGCGGGAAAATCCCGCAGCGGCACCTGTTACGGACGGCAGGTCGACGGCAGGTACTTGCCCGGGGTCGGATTGGCCGGGGTCGCTCCCGCAGCCATGGTGGCACCAGCTACGGCCGTGCCGTCCTGGCAAACCCAGACGATGTCGCCGTTGACGGTCGCGCCGGCATGCAGGATGACGTCCGTGGTCGCCAGCGCGGTGTTCGCATTTACGCCGTACGTGACGACAATGTCGCCGCCTGCGACTTCGATGCTCGCGACGTACTTACCAGAGGGAATCTGGGTCCAGCCGAGATCGCCACCACCCGTGCCGTCGTCCGTCGGCCACGCGCCCTTGTCGGCATAGTATTCGCTGACCGCGGCCTTGGAAGCCGAGGCCATGGCCAGGCCTTCCGAGGCCTGCGCACGGATCGTGTAATCCTGGTACGCCGGGATCGCGATGGCCGCGAGGATGCCGATGATCGCCACGACGATCATCAATTCGATCAGGGTAAAGCCTTTCTGCAACTGCTTGGTCATTTCATGACTCCTGGAAAAATGTTTGGTCAGCGATCAAAAGCGATCTGCGAACCAGACAAAGCAATTGCCGTGCCAACGTCAGGTTGATTGGATTTCACCAGCAGCCGCAACGAAAAATCGGGTTTCGCCTCGACGGGGCGGACCCTGGGTCGCCTCGAGGTGACGCGTTGCGTCACTTGGTGACAAAAAAGGGAAGCCGCTGGCGGTCACTCTGACCAGTTACCCCGGCCAGTCACCCCGGCCCGTCATTCGATCCCCAGCTTCTTCACCCGATACCGCAGTTGCCGGAAAGTCATTCCCAGCAGCTCCGCTGCCTTTGTCTTGTTATAGCGGGTCTGTTCGAGCGCACGGATGATGGCCTCGCGCTGGATATGTTCCAGTTGGCCCTCCAGCCCGTCCGCGCCACCTTCGCCAGCCGCGATCTCCCGGCCCGCCAACTCCGGCAGGTCCGTCAGCAGCTGCCCCGGCTTCAGCAGGATGTCTTCCGGCTCGATCCGATCGTTCGAGCACAGCGTAACCGCGCGTTCGAGGATGTTCTCCAGCTCGCGCACGTTGCCCGGATATGAATACGACAGCAGTTTGTCCATCGCCTCGTCGCTGATCTGTGGGCGCGTCACGCCGATTTGGCCGGCGACACGGTCCAGCAGCATGTCGACCAGGGGAGGCACGTCATCGAGACGTTCCCGCAAGGCCGGCACCTGCAGCTCGATGACGTTGATCCGGTAGTACAGGTCTTCGCGGAACTTGCCGGACTTCACCAGCTCGTCGAGCTTGCGGTGCGTGGCCGACAGCACGCGCACGTCGACTCGCATCTCGCGCGTTTCGCCGACCGGCCGGATGGACTTCTCCTGGATCACGCGCAGCAGCTTTACCTGCATGTGCAGCGGCAGGTCCGCGACTTCGTCCAGGAACAGCGTGCCGCCCTCGGCCGAGTGGATCAGACCTTCCTTGTCGGCCACGGCACCCGTGAAGCTGCCCTTCTTGTGGCCGAAAAATTCGCTCTCCATCAGCTCGGACGGGATCGCGCCACAGTTGACCGGCACGAACGGCCCGTCGTGGCGGGGTCCCGAGTCGTGAATCAGGCGTGCGACCAGCTCCTTGCCGGTGCCTGAATCGCCGGCGATGTGGACCGGTGCCTGGCTGCGCGCAACCTTGGCAATCATCTGCCGCAACTGCTGCATCGGCTTCGATTGGCCCAACAGCCGTAAACCCGAAGGCACGACGATGGGTTGCGTGGCATCGAAGGCCGCGCCGTCCTCGGAACGCAGTTTCAGCGTCGCCTTGATCAGCTTGCGCAGCGACCCCAGGTCCAGCGGCTTCGAAATGAAATCGAAGGCGCCCAGCTTGAGCGCCCGCACGGCCGTGTCCACGTTGCCATGCGCGGTGATCACCGCCACCGGCACGCCGGGGCGATGGTGCTGGATCCAGTCGACGACGTCGAGCCCGTCGCCGTCCGGAAGTCGCATGTCCGTGAGCACGAGGTCGAATCGTTCCGGGCCGAGCGCCTTGATCGCGCTCGCGTAATCACCGGCCGTCACGACGTCGATCTGCATGCGACCGAGCGTGATGGACAGCAACTCGCGGATGTCCGGCTCGTCGTCGATGACCAGCGCGCGTGGGTTCGCCTTGCGTTCGGGCATCAATCTTTCCAGCGGCTGGGGTCGGCGAAAATGATGCGGAAAATGCTACCACCCCCGGGCCGCGGCTCGTAGAGCAACAGCGCCCCGTTGGTCTGGCACAGCTCGCGCGAGATGAACAACCCGAGGCCGGTGCCACCGGTGCCGGTGGTAAAGAACGGCTCGAAGATGCGTTCGGCCTGCGACGGATCGACGCCCTTGCCGCGATCAGCCACTTCGACGAACGGTCGTCCGGTGGCTGCGATGCGACCCGAGCGGATTTCGACGCGGGTCGAAGCGCCCGTGCCCGCACCGTGCCGAAAAGCGTTGTCGCACAGGTTCCAGAGCACCTGTTGCAGGTGCGAGGGGTCGAACTGCACGTCAATTCGAGCGGTTTTGCGATCCATGTCGATGCCGAACGAGGTGAGGTCGAGCTGCAGGGTCTGTTCGTACTCGGCGATGAACCCGGCCAGCCATTCCGTCACGTCCAGGTGTTCCTGCTTGGTCGTGTCGCGCCGCGACAGCTGCAGCACGTTCTCGATGATGTGGCTGACTCGAACGCCGTTCTTTTCGATGATGTCAGTGAGGTGACGGTCGTCGTCGGTGAGCGCGGGGGACTCGCGCAGCAGCTGGCCCGCATGGCTCATCGCCCCGACCGGATTGCGTATCTCGTGCGCAATGCTGGCGCTCAGGCGTCCCAGCGCCGCCAGCTTCGACTGTTGCGCGCGCGCGGCGATGATGCTGGTGTCTTCCAGGAAGATCAGCACCGGACCGGACCCGCTCTCGGCGAGCGCCACGAAGTGCGGGCGGATCACCGTGCCGCCATCGGCACCCACGATTTCACCGACATTGTCGCGCCTGTCCGATGTTTGCCTGCGCCACGCCTCCAGCACGTACGACAGGCGCGGCGACACCGCGGCAAGTGGCGTGCCGCCCGGAACCGCGCCGCCTTGCAACAGCTGTGCGGCCGTATCGTTGATGAGCCGGACGTGGTCCGTCTCGTCGACCACCAGGATGCTCTCGCGCAGGTGCCGAACGATGAACTCGTTCAGCTCGTTGAGGTTCACGAGGTCGATCTCGCGTTGCTTTGCGAGCGCTTCGCTCTCCCGCATGCGCGCAGCGAACGGCACGGCGAGCAGGGTGATCGCGAACAGGCTGGCGCCGGTCAGCCCGGTGATCAGGAAGTCCGACCGGGAGCTCTCCCCCTGCAGGAACGAGATCGTCGTCTCCACCAGCAGCGACAACGTGACGAAGGATGTTCCGAGCAGCGCATATCGCCGTCGCAGGATCGTGGCCGTTGCACCCGTCGGCAGGACGAGCAGGGTAGCGAGGCCGCTGGAAACGCCGCCGCTCGCGTGGATCAGGACGCCTATCGCGATGGCGTCGACGAGCAACTGGAGAATGGCCTGCCATTCGGCCGAGGCCACGCGGCTCTGGATGGTCTGGATGCAGACCAGTCCAAAGGCAAAGTACCCTACCGCGACGCTGATGAAGAGGCCGGGCTGCCGGCTGCCTACGCTGTTGCTCGGTGCGTTGAAGAAAAAGACCAGCAGCAGGAGCATCGGCAGGAGCAACCGGAACACGTTCAGCAGGGAGAGCACCCGCCATGGCAGTTCGATGCCGGTGGCTCCCCGCAGGGATTCCGTCAACTCGGTCTTGAGCGCTCGCGCCATGGCCCGGCACTTTAGCAGAGGCGTATTGAGGTAAACTGCCGCGCTTCGTCCCACCCCGACCGAGCCCCATGAACCTCCACGAATACCAGTCGAAACAACTGTTCGCCCGCTATGGCATCCCCGTGCCGGCGGGTTTCGTCGCCTCCACGCCGGAGGAGGCCGTCGACGCCGCCAGGCGCCTCGGGGGCGCGGTCTGGGTCGTCAAGGCCCAGGTGCATGCGGGTGGTCGCGGCAAGGCCGGTGGCGTCAAGGTGGTCAAGTCGACGGCTGACGTCGCGGCCGCCGCAGCCGGCATGCTCGGCCAGCGCCTGAAGACCAAGCAGACATCGGCTGAAGGCCTGCCGATCAACCAGGTCTACGTCGAGACCGGCTCGAAGATCAACCGCGAGCTGTACCTCAGCCTGCTTCTCAACCGCGACACGGGCCGTGTGGCGTTCGTCGCCTCGGCTGCTGGCGGCATGGACATCGAGGAAGTGGCCGCCAGGACGCCGGAAAAAATCATTCGCGTCGAAATCCACCCGGCCACCGGCATCCAGGGCTCGCACTGCCGCACGCTTGCGTTCGGGCTGGGCCTCGAGGGCAAGCAGATCGCGCAGTTCGAGCAGATCGCGCGTGGCCTGTTCAAGCTCTACATGGACTGCGACGCGAGCCTGGTCGAGGTGAACCCGCTGATCGTCAACGGTGAAGGTGACGTCATCGCCCTCGACGGCAAGATCGGCATCGAAGACAACTCGCTCTTCCGCCAGCAGGCGCTGGTCGGGATGCGCGACACCACGCAGGAAGACGAGA
>Ga0315275_10005943_pt1 | contig 11614 bp, 16 predicted proteins | sample YL17G03_0_MG_FD_205557 | JGI IMG/M metagenome (GOLD analysis project Ga0315275, IMG submission 205557) | Sediment microbial communities from Yellowstone Lake, YNP, Wyoming, USA - YL17G03_0 | ecosystem: Environmental > Aquatic > Freshwater > Lake > Sediment | place: USA: Wyoming | collected... | reverse complement strand
GAGACGGCCTTGGCAGGGTCGAGCCCCAGGACGACGAAGGGCTCAGACACGGGCAGCCGGCCAGGCGTTCAGCCAGGCCTCTTTCGCCGCGCGGCAGGCAGAGCACTCGCACGACACCTTGGACGGAGCGCCTGTGTCGGGCAGCTCGATTCGCAGACGGCCGTACGCCACGGCGGAACGCAGCGCTAGGCGGTCGAGGTCGTACAACTCTGCGAGCGGGTGCTTTGGCATCAGTGACTCGATCAAGCGCAGCGTCGCGCGCGTTTTAGAGGTTTGCATAGGCTTCTATTTCACGTATAGAACGTCAATGCAACACTACGCGTATGTCGTTGGGCGTTTGAAAATGGACGCGCTCGGCGCCTGGGTGATGATCTCGGTCGACGTCTACTCAGAGGCTGCCTGGCAGCTCACGAACCTGGGCAACGACACGATCTTCGTGCAGCTCGCGCCGCCGTACGAAGGGCCGAGTTTTGCGACCGCGACGGCCGCGGCGCAGCAGGACGTCGGGCGGCGCTATCGGGGGCTCAAGCACCTGTTCGCGTGGTCGCGATGATGCGCATAGAGGGGGAGATCACCCGGGCTCACGAGCAGATCAAACGCATGCGGGACACCCTGGACTCTGTCGAGGTGCTGCTGAAAAGCGCGGACAGCGTAGGCTTCGATACGCCTCAGAGCGTGCTCATCTCAGCGGGCGTGCTCGCGGCAACGCTGTCCCGTCTCGACGCGTACCAGCGCGCCCGCAAGGATCTGAAAGACGCACAAGAGGATCTATGAACGACATCGACAAGCTGCCGCGCCTGCGCGCCGCGGTACTCAAGCACATCATGAAGTGCGGCAAGAACGGCGCGACGTGCGAAGAGGTTGAAGACGCGCTCGGCCTGCGCCATCAGAGCGCGAGCGCACGCGTGAACGAGCTGATGAACACAGGCCGCATCCTGGTCGGTGGGCGACGCGAAACGAGCAGCGGGCGCAGCGCGTTCGTGTGGGTCGAGGCAAACGCTTGGGCGAGGCGCACATGACGATGGAAGTCGCACAGTTCTTCGAGCACGCAGGGCTGCACGGCTGCCAGGCCTACTTGATCCGCACGTCAGACACTCACACAGCGCTGCTACACGCCGGCATGGCGTTTGGACGCGACGTGCTGATCGCGTGTATGGGCGAAGGGTTGCAGGTCCAGCCGAAAGATGTGGTTCTGCGGCACGTGAACCTGCACCTGGAGGAAGACCCATGACCCTGGCCAAGCACACCTACATCTCCGAGCGCGGCAACCAGCTGTGCGCGGCGCACCACTGGATCGACAACGACAAGTGGGATTGTCGCGCGTGCGTGTGGGATTTCGAACGCGCGTCCAGAAACATCGCATTCGCGCTCGGCACCGTCGCAGCGTGCGACTGGGGACGGAGCCTGGAGAGAACGTACTTCAACCTGAACGGACGTACGTCAGACAGCGTCGAACGTCAGGCTCCCTGACCAAGCCGCGTCGCGCCCTGGCTCTGCCTCAGCAGCTCCTGGAACACCTCGGGCGACACGGGCGTCGTGATCGAGGTCGAGCCCGGCGTCGAGACCGCGTCGTCTCCCATCGGCAGGCCCTCAGGGTAGCGGCGAACGACCGCGCCTGGATCGACGTACACGACCGGGATGAAGTCCTTGGTCACCTTGCACTCAGACCCGAAACCGGCGCACACGTAGGAGCGCCTGCCTGTACGTCCGGCCAGGTACTGCGCGGTCTGCACCGCCTGCAGGTAGTTCTGGTTGATCGGATTCATGGGGGTCGGCGTACCAGGCGGAAACGGCACGGTCGAGGCCGTGTAGCTCGGAGCGCCGACGCGCATCTCGCCACCTTGGGGCCCGAACACGGACACACCCTTGGTCGGGTGAACCTCGGCGACGGGCACTGCCTCAGGGTAGCCCTGCAGCGCGCCGCGACTCGTGATGTGGAAGCTTGGCAACTGGTTCGTCTTCGGCCGGAAGCCACAAGGCAGACAGGGGTACTTGGAGCCCCACTTCATCAGCCGAAAGGGTCGGCCGTGCAGGCGACACAGCGTGCTGCACTCCCGCAGGCCGTCCTTCAGGTTCATGAAGGTCTTGAGGAACTTCGGCGCCCCGTAGGCAGGCATCACGACCTGGTACGGACGGGTGTCGCCCGAACGCTCATAGTCGTACACCGTGAATTGGCCCTGCTGCGCGTCCAGGCGCGCAGAGACATCGGTGGGAACGGTCGTGTGAACGATGGTCATTCGGCCTCTCGGGTAGCAGTGTACCGCAAGCTCAGCCGCCTGACGCCTTGTCTTTCGTGCCGTTGAGCGCGTTGTCGAGCGGTTGGATCGCCTTGGCGTAGAAACGACGCGCTTGGAGGCCGCGCAAGATGTCGTGGTACGACCGAACGCTCAGCAACCGCTTGTTCACGCAGCCCGCGTGCAAGAGGATCGTCGCGTAGCCGGTCTTGACCTCCTGCGGGCGCACCTCGCGCTTGCCGTTTTCGTCGAACGGGCCGCCGCAACGCCAGCAAACGTGCATCCCGTCCTTCACCGCGACCGAAACAAGCACAGGGCCCCAGGGTCCGATCTCGTGTTTCGAATACACGAGGTCAAGGTCATCGAGGTGCACGGCACCCTCGGCACGTTGTTCATCGCCGTCGCGCAAGAAAAAGTCGGTCACGTCGCCCCCGTTCGGTGTGCACAGTGCCAACTCAGTTGGCAACTTTGACGACATCCTACGTCGCGTAAAATCGGAAAGCACGCTCAAAAAACGTCTATATTACAGGGGTGTGCCAACTCAGTTGGCACCTTTTACGATGACACCAGGTATTTTCGGTTGCGTAAAAACAAGGCGCCAAGCATCCTCCGTGCCGGGGCTAGGCAAGTGGCAAAGGCAAACGTATCGTCGGCTGCCTTCGCGCAGTACATCGAGCGGCTTCAGAGCGAAGTCACCGCGAAGAAGTACAAAAGCGCGGTCGACGAGTTCAACCGTACGCTGAGCCGCGCCGGCATCGAGAGCTTCGCCAAGATGCCCCGCGGCACGCTCAACAAGTACATCGAGTTGCTTGCGGAACAGGGCTACGCGCCAGCCTCGATCGGCGTTTATGTATCGGGCGTGAAACGATACCTGCGCTGGGTCGAGGACCAAGGGACCAAGGTCAACCCCCAGAGCAAAGCGGAGGTCCCGAAAAAGCGTCACGTGATGCGGGACATCCTGACCCCGGACATGCTCCGCGCCTACGTCGGCTACGCGGACGACCTGCTGCAGGAGCCCGTGCGCACCGCGGCCATCTTGTTGCCGTGTACAGGGCTGCGCGCCAACGAGCTGGTCAGCTTGCCTTTGACGGCCATCCGCAAAGTCGACGTGCAGCTGCAAGGGCGGACCCGGCGGGTGTTGTCGCTGCGTGTGACCGGCAAAGGCGGCAAAGAGCGCACGGTGCCTATCATCGGGGAGGGGGCGCAGGTGCTCCTGACCTATCTGTCGAGCTACCGACAGACCCGTAAAGGTCCGTACGTGTTCCCAGGGGCACGGAGTCGCCACAACAAGAAGGGCGAAATCCCCATGGCGACACGCACCTTGCGCTACGCGGTGGCGCAGCTGCGCGAGCCGTTCGGGATGACGTTCACCCCGCACACCATGCGCCGCACCTACCTCGTCAGCCTTTGGCGCAGAGGGGTCGACGCCCCGACCATCGCGAAGATCGCCGGCCACACCAACATCCAGACTCTGTTCCAGCACTACTTGAACCTCGACGACCAAGACGTGCTGCGCGCGGTGCACGAATCGGAAGGGACACGCAATGCCAAGGCCAAACGCTAGAGCGAAGAAGAAAGAAGAACCTCGGGACATCCAGCAGACCCTCGCGGACCTGGGCATGGACCCGGATCTGGACCCGATGGCAGCTGCTGCGGAGGTCCAGGACAACGACCAGCGCGCGGTGGACGCGTCGCTCGTGACCCGGCTGCGCGCGGTGCCCGCAAAGACCTCTGGGCCTGGGGAAGGCGACGAGGACGAGGACGAGGACGAGGACGGCGACGGTGACGATGACGGTGATGATGACGGTGACGACGACGGCGAGGGCGACTCGGACGCCGCCGCCTCGCCTTCGCTAGAGAGCGCCCCTGGCAAGCCTCGCGGGCGCCCGCCGAAGAAAATGCCCAAGACCTTCACGGCCCCCGCGGACGCGGTGCCGGGAGGCAAGAATTCCCCCAGCGGTCCCGCGCCCAAGATGCTGCCCGAGCACGAGCAGCCCAGCATCCCCGACCCTGACGAAGAGGAGATGCCGCAGTTTTTCGTGCCGCCTCCGCCCCCGATGGGCATCAAGTCGAAGAAGATCGGCCGCAGCCCTTCGACCGGCAAAATGGGCTCGCTGCTCAGCCAGAAGCTCCCCGGCGCCGAGAAGATCAAGGTCTACAAGCGCGTCAACGGGCAGCTCGGGCACGTCGCGGACTACTCCGCGCGCGATCTCGACGGCTTCTCCGACGTCGAGAGCTTCCTGCACCGCTACGTCACGCCCGAGTACGGCTTTGGCGAATTTGAGCTGAAGGGCCTCGACGGCTACGGCCGCGAGATGAACGTCGGGCAGGTTCTCTTGCTCGGGCCGCCCAACAAGAAAGAGGCGGACGGGGCGTTCGGGCTGGTTGCTCAGATGATGGACCAGAGCCAGCGGCAGAACGCCGAGTGGATGAACCGCATGTCGGCCGTCATGACGCCGCCAGCGCGCCAGCCAGCTGAAAATCCGATCACCATGATGAGGGACCTTATGGGACTGCAGGAGATGTTGGGCAAAGAGGCCAAGGAAACCAAGGCCAACGCGGAGGCTGTGAAGAGCGCTGCGGCCGCAGAGAGCACCAACGCGATGGCGTCGATGATGCAAATGTTCATGGCGTCGATGCAACAGCAGGCGCAGCAGACGCAGCAGATGATAATGATGATGATGCAACCGCGGGAGGATCCGATGATGAAGATCCTCATGGCGAAGTTGCTTGAGGACAAGCCCAGCTCCGGTGGCGGCATGTCCATGCCGCCTCCGCCTCCACCCACAGACCCTCTCGACGGCATCGCCAAGTTGCTCTCCGTGCTTCTGCCCGCGATCGGTGCGGGCGGCGGGGACGGGAACGAAGAGGTCAAGGAGCTGCTCAAGGCGCAGATTCAAGCGCGCGAGGCCGAGCGCCTCGGGCCCAAGGACATGCTCGCCATCTTCCAGGAGATGAAGCAGGAGCGCGGCACGGACGACTTCAAACGTTCGGCCGACAACCTCGCGATGATGCTCAACATCACAAACCAGCTGCGAAGCTCCACGGAAGGATCCCCAGCCGCGGGTTTTTGGGACGCCCTCGGCGCTCTGTTCTCGAACCGCGACTTCGCGGGGTCGATCGCACAGACGGTGAGGGCGCGGGCAGAGGATCAACAGAAGGTGCAGCTGCAGTCGCAAAACCAGCAGCTGGCGATTCAGCGCCAGGCGCTGGCAGTCGCTGAGCAGAAGCGCCGCGCCATCGCGGCCGCCGCAGCCGGCGCCATGCCCCCCGTCACCCAGAACATCCCCGCCGCGCGGCCGCAGCCGGTCGCTATCTCCGCCCCTCCGGTTGCCCCACCGACCGCAGCTCCCGCTGTGGCACCTGTAGCAGCCGCACCCGCGGCCCCGCCCGCGCGAAGGGCGGCCGCCCGCGCCTCCGTCCCGCCTCCGAAAGCAGCGCCGGACCCCCTTCCCAGGCTCCCCACCAATGCCTCAGACCACCTGAACGGCATCGCGATGGCCGCGGACGACGCCGAGCGCATCGAGCGCACGGTGCGCATGCTCATCTACTTCTCGGGCTTCCCCGAGTGGCGCGCGTTCACCGAGCGCCTGATGGGCGCGGCGCAAGCGGGCGAGAAGACGGAGATGCTCCAGTATCTGGCGGCCTTCTTCCAGCGCTTCGTCGACACGGGGCTCATGACCATGGAAACCGCCAAGGCCGTGTTGATCGCGGTGAAGGACAACTTCGATGTCATCCACGGAACGATTGGGCAGGGGCAGGTGCTTGAGGAGCCCGAGGAAGACAAGACGCCACCCGACTACCTCGACGTCGTCGACAGCACGTTCGATGAAGAGGAAGACGGTTCCGAGGAAGATGACGCTGAAGATGACGGCGAAAACCACGCAGCTGCCGTGATTCAGGACATCGCGAGCGGCGACAGCATCCTGTCGTGAACTAGGCGCAGGCCTTGCAGCACGGCTTTCGCTTGTGCTTGCGTGCGGCGGGCCTGCGCCGCGGGTGCTTGAGGCAGTTGCCCGTGTTTTTGTTCACCCCGAACACGCAACGCCGGCTCCGGTGCCGCTTCTTCTTGGGCTTGCCGCCCAAGGCTTTGACGGCCTTGGTGTAGCAGGCCTTCTTCGTGCCGCCCTTGCTGCGACAGACCCCGAACAGCGCGTAGAACTTGTTGGCCATGCGCCCCAGGATAGCGCCAGAGCATCGCCCTTGAAACCCAGAAGGGCTTCTGTGCTAGCATTCCAGCCATGTCGTTCGGAAAAGTCGCGCTTGGTGTCGCTTCTTTGGTCATCGGCGTGAGCCATCTGAAGAACGCGGGCAAGCACTTCTCTGAAGCGAAACAGCCCGGAGGCCTGCGCGGGCTCCGCGGTGGAATGGGCGCACCGTTCGCGGACAGCGGTCGGCACCAGACCCCCCAGGGCTCGATGCGGATGCGCTCGTACAACATCAACAGCCTCGACGACCGTATCACCCACCTCCGGGACCTGGTCAACGACGGCAAGCGAGACCCCCGGGTCTACGCGTTCGCCCGGCAGGCCATTTCGCGCCGTTGCGGCGCAGACTGGTGCATCCCGGAGAAGGCCAACGGCCAGGAGGCCAAGGCCATCTTCGACGCCGTGCGCCGAAAAGTCCGGTACACGAGCGACATCAGCGGTGTAGACACCTACCAGAAGCCCGCCCACACCCTGTCTCTCGGGTCGGGTGACTGCGACGATTACAGCTCGCTGCTGTGCAGCCTGATGCTCTCGGTCGGCATCCCCTGCCGCTTCAAGGTGATCCGCACGCGCGGCGCCCGGGACTGGAACCACATCTTCGCCGAGGCGGGCTTCCCGCGCGCGGCCCCCCAAAAATGGATTTCCATGGATGCGTCTGTGCCAGTACCATTCGGTTGGCACGCTCCTGCAGAGATGGTAGCGGACCAAAAAGTTTTTCCGGTGCGATAACCAAACCGGGAATTGACCTCGTGAGGCCCTCACTTGGCCTACGATTTCGGAGGATCGAATGGATTATGACATGGAGGGCCTAGAGTTCGGCGAGTACGGCGGACTGGGCGAGTGGATCAACGAGCGGATGATCAAGGACACGTTCGTCGCGTCCACCGCCGGCGCGGTGACCTTGCTCGCGGGCACGTACGGCATCGACATGCTGATGAGCAAGGTCGACTTCCTGAACCCGGCGGATGCGGACAACAAGCGTCGGGTCAAGGGTCTCATGCAGATCGTGCTGGGCGTGGTCGCCGGTGGCCTCGTCTACAGAATGGGCGATGGCACTCCTGACACCCGTGTTTACGAGACAGCCGCCATGGGCGTAACCGGGGGCCTCGGCGCCGTCGGTATGGCCAACATCCTGAACACGTTCCTCGGCGCCAACGCCGTCTCCCTCGAAGCTCTCCCCGGTGAGGCGTCTCTTCTGAGCGCCTACTCGGACGACTTCGATGGCGTCGCGGCGCTCAGTGCCCTGGAAGCCACTGGCGTGTCGTCCTCGCCCGGCGCGTTCGCGCAGTTCGCGGACCCGAGCGTCACGAACGAGGCCCTGATGGGCACGATCGTCCAGCAGGAAGAGCTGGGCGCCTACCAGCCCTACCTGGCGTAAGCCTCGCCCGACTCCCGAACGTTCTGACAAAAACCCAAGATTTTCAGCGAAAAGAGAGAAAGCACCATGGCACTACAGCCCATCGAAGGACAGCCCGGCCTATTCCGTGACACGGATTCCGGCGCCGTCGTCAACATCCGCGACTTCCGCGAGAGCGACAAGTACGACACGATCGTGATTCCTGCGGGCGTCTCGATTGAGCCCGGCACCGAGTTCGTGTTCTTCCAGGACATCCAGGGCAAGCGCGAGACCGACACGAACTTCAAGACGGCCCGCAAGCTGTCCGCCGGCGAGTCGATGGTTCTCGATCGCATCGGTCTGTACTTCCGCCTCGCGGTGGGAAACACGACCACCAAGCCGCGCGATCTGAAGAAGACCTTCGAGAACAGCTACTACCGCCTGAGAATTAACGAAATTCTCCAAGAGGAAGGGCCCGCGATCAAGTTCCCCTCTGGCTATGGCGTCTACGGCCAGACCAACGAGACGGACAGCGGTATCGTTTCGATCGGCGTGCCCGCGACGGCCTCGGCCGCTCGCCTCGTCAAGAAGCAGATGCTCAACCAGAACCATGAGCTGGATGGCGTCATGCGCTTCGACGCACGTAACTGGGCCGTGTCGCCGGGCGTAGGCTCTGCACTCGGACCGATCCCCACGCCGTACACGATGGCGCCCAGCCTCGACGAGCCCGTCATGATCACGAACTACCTGCACGGTCTCATCCGTGCGGCCGTGACCAAGTAAGCCGAGAGGCGACAGCCCTGTAGGGGCCGAAGGGGCTACCTTTCGACCTCTGCGGAGTTTGTTCTCAGCTCAGCCTACAGCTCAGCCCCTTTTTCCAAGTTTCAGCCGGCGGCGATCCGCCTTGGAGACACGATGAAAGCCAGATTCGGATCTTTGGGAGAGGCAGCCGCCGCGCAGCAGATGAACGCCCCGCAGCAGATCCCCGCAGGCGCCTTGGTGCAATACTACTCGGACCTGGCCTCCGGCGCGCTCCCACCCGAGGACATGCGCATCGAGAGTCTGCAGTTCAGGGTCTCGGTCAACCCGCTCGGGCAGATCACGTTCCAGTCGCCCGCGGTGCAGGTCATCTCGCGCTACAATTTCGCGTTCCGGCGCATTCAGGGCTTTGCTCTCGACCCAGCAGCGTCGGGCGCAGCTCCTGCGCTCATCAGCTTCAACGTCCTGGAGCAGGGGCGCAACTTCTCGGTGTTCAAGACGCCGATGAACCTGCAAACGCTCATGTCTACCTCGGGTGCCGGTAATCTGGCCGAGTGGGACGGCGTCTACATCACGGTGCCGGGCACTCAGATCGAGGTGGCGTGGGTCGTCGACACGCGCTGGGCCGCGCTCGTGGGCGCCACGCGTGAGTTCGGTGTGCAGCTGATGGGCGACCTTGTCGCCTGTCGCCCGAGGTAATCTGTGAACCGCCCTCTCAACATGCGTCAGGTCGTCGAGATCGACCCTGGCGCCGGTAATCTGGACGTCCGCGCCTACATGGCGGCGGTCATGGGGCCCCAGCGTGCGGCGTTCGGCAACAAGAGCGCCAAGGCCTTGCAGGAGGGACAGCCCACGCAGCTCGGCGTCAACTCCGGCAACTCGGGACAGGTCGCCTACATGGCGGTCACGCTCTCGCCGCTCGATGCGGGCGGGCCGCGCTTGGCCATCATCGACGGGCAGTCCCAGCCCGGCGGCAGCTCCATCCCGGTCGTGTTCGATCGCACCCTCGCATCCGCCGCGGGCATCGGATACGCCGCCATCCTTCTTCCCGGCGACGAGCTGTACGCGCAGTCCATCCCCGGACAGGGCACGTTCGCGGTCGTCGTTTCCCTGGTGTGGTTCTGATGACTGACCGCGATCTCGACGCTCTAGCCGGATACCTCGCAGGCTACGAAGAGCCACCGCCCGAAGGCAACTTCGGGCTGTTCTCGCGTCAGAACCTGCTCGCTCCAGCGACCAAGATGGCACCTGTGCGCATCACGGCCGCGCAAGCCGGCCAGGCAGGCATGGGCGGGCTCGCGGCGATGCCGCTGACGTGGTTCTCGCTCGCGCTCGCCCAGCAGGCCGCGGCAGTCGGGCGCGACAACACCATGACCGACGTCTCGGGTGGCAAGATCGTACTGCTCGGCAAGCCCAGGGTCGTGGGCGGCAAGAAGCTCGGCGCGGGGGACCAGTTCTTCTTCCAGCCTTCGACGAACACGGTCGAGGCCGTCAAGACTCTCGCGCAGCTCCGCTCCGGAGAAGGCGCGAAGAGCACGGCCGACGTGCGTACCGCCGCAGCGGACGCGGGGCCCGGCAACACGTTCGAGACGGCGCCGAATGTGCGCGCCATCCTGCGCGGCCTGGGCTCGCCCGTCCTTCCGAGCGGGCCCGTCGACACGACGCTCGTGCAGGAATGGCGCCGCATCGCGACCGCGAACCAGCTCAACCCGTCGGTGTCCGCCAAGGCGGGCGACTGGAAGATGGCTGTGAGCGCCAACACGCTCAGCGTGCTGACTGTGCGCTCGCGCAACTCGGGGCGCACCGCACAACCTGTGCGAACCACGCAGCGCCCTGCGCGCATGGCGCCCCCTGTGCGCACCGCGCCCGCAGGTACGAAGCCCACCGCTGCACCCAAGGCCGACATGGTCGTCGCGACCGTGGCCGAGCTGCAGACGATTCTCAAGGGCATCGGCTACTCGCGCTTGCCCCAGGACGGCGCGTTCGGCCCCAACACCGTGAAGGCCTGGCAAGGTGCGACGCAGCGCCGCGGGCTCGATGCGACCGTTGGCCGCGCGAGCGGCACCGAAGCGTGGGTCGTGCCCGCCACCTTGGCGGCGATGCGCACGGCGACCCCCATCGGCGGCGCGAAGCCTGCGACGGCTCCCGTGAGCACTCCGGCGGCTACTCCAGCGGTGGTGTCGAGTCCAACCGACAAAACGGGAAAGCCCGCCAAGAAGCCCGCGAAGCCGGTAAAAGGCAGGCCCGATCAGCCCTCCAAGCCCGACATGACCAAGACCGGCATCGGCCAGGTCCAGGACATCGTGATCAAGCTCGGCGCGAAGCTCAAGGCAGGCCGCGATGGCAGCTGGGGCCCCGACACGGCCAAGGCCTGGCAGCGCGCAGCGACCGCGCGCAAGCTCGACGGCAGCATCGACCGCGCAGGTCCGATGGACGCGTGGGTTGTGCCCGCGACGTTCGCCGCGCTCGCCGAGGCGGCGGGCGCTCCAGACGCGAAGCCCGACGACAAGAAGCCGATCAGCTCCAAGCCCGTCCAGACGTCTGTGCTTGCGGCCGTGCCCCTCGACAAGGTGAACGACATCCGCATTGCGTTCGGCGTTGCAGCGCCCACGAAAGCGTCGGACATCGTCGTCATCTGGGCCGCGCTCGCCAAGCGCTTCAAGCTCGACGGCTCCAGCATGCTTCAGGGTGCGGAGTTCAAGGTCGTGCCCGCGACCTACCAGCGCCTCCTGGCCGAGGCCATCCTGCAGGACAACGCTCGGGCCCTGATCAAGGGCTCCACGACCCCTGTGAGCGTGAAGGACCTGCAGAAGGCCCTGGAGCTGGCCAACGTGGTCGGCGACTTCAAGGGCATGTTCGGCAACGTGAAGGAGACGGGCAAGCTCGACGGCGCCACGTTCGGCGGGATGCTCGTGCTGTTCAAGGTCGCGCTCGCCAACGTGCCGATCTGGAACACGGCCCGACCCAAGCTCACGAGTGTAGACGGCACGAAGCTGTCGTTGGCTCCCGAGCTTGCGAAGATCGTGCAAGGGCTCGCTGCGAAGTACAGCCAGAACAAGAAGGCGATCGACGACGCG
>Ga0315275_10005942_pt1 | contig 11615 bp, 8 predicted proteins | sample YL17G03_0_MG_FD_205557 | JGI IMG/M metagenome (GOLD analysis project Ga0315275, IMG submission 205557) | Sediment microbial communities from Yellowstone Lake, YNP, Wyoming, USA - YL17G03_0 | ecosystem: Environmental > Aquatic > Freshwater > Lake > Sediment | place: USA: Wyoming | collected... | reverse complement strand
CGGATATTCGTCCACGGTGCCGATGGCAGCGCCTATACCTGCGGCAATCTCCAGCAGGCGGGCGGTCTTTTTCTCCACCATCGACTCGTGCAATTCCCGTGATACCAGGTCCCGGCGGCCGAAGGAGAGATCATCGTGCTGTCCCTCGCACAGATCGAGGAAGGCTGCGCTGATCAACTGCATGATGTGATTTCTGCGCCCGCCCGGGATCTTCGCGGCCGTCTTGAATGCGAGAGCGACCATCGTGTCACCGACAAGGATTGCCGTCGGCAGGTCGAACCTGGTATGGAGCGTCGGTTTGCCGCGCCGCAATTCCGACCGATCCATGATGTCGTCATGAACCAGAGACGCCGTGTGGAGGAGCTCAATGGCGACACCGGCATCGAGCGCATCACGTTCGTCTCCTCCGACGGCGCCGCAGGCGAGCATCACGATCAAGGGTCGGACCCGCTTTCCTCCCTGCGACGCATAGAGCACGGCATCCCTCAAGTCCGGCGAAGCCAGTGTGTTCACGAGTGTGGTGACGCGTTCGTCCACCATCGCCTTCAGTGAGTCCAGGTACGGCAGAGGATTTCGCTGGGGATTCATCTCTTTCCTTCGCCTGTAAGTGTTTCTGTTCCCTCAAACGTCCGCTCACCCGCCGATCCGGGGCCGGGGAGGCGTGCTGCGGGCCGCAGGGCAGTCCGCGCGGCAATCAGCAGCTTCTGTGCCGTCGGGACATACGCCCGCCGGCGGAACACATCGTACTCGTTCTCCTCGATGGCGCGAAGGATCCCGCTGTAGGTGGCGCTCATCAAACGGACGCAATACCGGGAGCCGTCGTTCGTCAGTAACGGTATCCCCAGATCTCCCTTCGCATAGTATTCCCGGGCACGAGCGATCTGGAACTGCATCAGGGCGCGAAACCGTCCGGAAACCTCGCCGCGCGCGACAGCGGCTTCATCAATACCGAATCGGCGCAGGTCCTCCTCCGGCAGATAGATCCTCCCGAGCCGGTAGTCCTCCCCAACGTCGCGAAGAATGTTCGTGAGCTGCATGGCCGTTCCGAGGTGTGTCGCATGCGTGAGGGCGCGGTCGTCGGCAAATCCGAAGACGTGCGTCATCATCAACCCGACGACAGAGGCGACACAATAACAATACTCATTCAACTCCTCAAACGTAGCATACCGTGTCTTTGACACGTCCATGGCAACACCGCGCAGCAGATCATGGAAGTGGCGCCGGGGGATTTTGTACCGCTGGACAGTATCGGCAAGGGCTTCGAGCTTCCCCCCGGGCGGATCGGCGGAATACGCCCGATTGAGATCTTCGCGAAGACTGTCGAGGCGCTTCAGCGCAAGCCCATCCTGCAGGGATTCGCCCGGGGAATCCACGATGTTATCAGCGGTGCGGCAAAACGAGTAGATGGCATACGAAGCCCTCCGCTTTCCCTTAGGCAGCACATGGCTGGCAAAGTAGAAGCTGCGCGCGTGAGTCCGGGTGTCCTCCTGACAGAGCCGGAAGTCGTCCCCGAGTGCCGGCGTCATATCCCGCGTCATTGGTTCGAGCCTCCTCCTGACTGCGCTCCGCTCAAGGACGCGCGATCCCGTTTGTAGTGATGGATGAAATCCACGACCTCGCGGGCCGAGGAGAAAACGCCGGCACACGAATCAACGTTGCAGAGTTCCCGTGTTGCGCCGCTGCCGCCGGCGATGATTGCCGCTCCGGTCGCGCGCGCGACCTCGTCGACCCTGCGCATGTGTTCATGCAGCTGGCCGGGATATTCAGGATGAGTGACGGAAAAGCACGCCACCGATGGCCGGAGTTCCTCGATGGAGGCAAGCACGGACTCGACCGGTGTCCGCGCGCCAAGATAGTGTGTAGTCCATCCTTCGGATTCGAACAGATACGATGCGCACCGAAGGCCGATCTCATGCATCTCCTCTCCAAGGCACGCGCAGACGACGGAGAAGCCGGTGTGCGGCTCGATGTGTATTTGCGACTGCAGTCTTGCCAGCGCATCCAGCGTTTCGTGGGATGCGCGGTGCTCATGGTTGATGCCGATCCTCCCGCTGGCCCACCGATCCCCGATCTCCTTCATGCCAGGTCGAAGGACGAGGTCATAGATGTCCCACAGGCTGACTCTGTGTTCGTACAGGTAGGAGAGGAACATGAAGAGGTCTGTCCTGTCCCGTGACAGCGCCCGCGTGACGAATTCATCGGCGAGCGTCGCAAAATTTCTGGAGATGATCCCCACCTGGATGCGTGTGTCGAATTTCGTGTCGTTGACGAGCGACAATGTGCCCACCGGATCGAAATTGTTCTTGTCGGCAAAATCGACGACATGTTTCATCTCATATTTCCGGTGACCTCCGGGGGTTTTCTGGCACTTCAGTGTCCCCTCGTCCGCCCACCGTTTGACCGTAGTCTCGGTCACGTTGAACAGGCGGGCGACATCAGCGGTGGAAAGGATTGTTCTTTTCACGTTCGTTTATTGATTGTCCGTTTCCTGCGATTTGGTCGTTCCTACAGACCGGCACAAAAAAAACAGCCCCGGGCGATGGCCGTCGGTCAGGCAACCCCGATGAGATCCGGTTCCTCGCGCTCCGCGCCAACGTTTCCGGACCGGCCGTGGTCTTCAACAATACACCTCTCCGTCGCCTCGGCGCCGAGCAGGACACCGGGCACTCCGCCGCCGGGATGTGTCCCTGCGCCGACGAGATAGAGGTTCTTCACATCTTCGCTCCGGTTGTGAGGCCTGAAGATCGCACTCTGTGTCAGGCGCGGCTCGATGGAAAACGCATTGCCGAGATGCGCATTAAACGCCGATCGAAAATCCTCCGGCGTGAACATTTCCAGCACCGCAATGCTCTTCCGGAATCCCTCCAGCCAGAACTCGTGCTCGAGAAAATCAATCAACTTCTCCCTGAACGGTGCAGCAGCAGCCGTCCAGTCGATGCCGCTCCCGAGGTGCGGGACCGGCACCAGCAGGTACATGCTTTCTCCGCCCGGGGGTGCCATGGAGGGATCGGTCCGTGTCGGCACGTGAAGGTACATCGAGAAATCATCCGCGAGGACCTTCCGGTCGAAGATGTCCCGGACGAGTTCCTTGTACCGCCTGCTCAGGATAAGCGTATGGTGCTTCAGTTGCGGATACTGTCTGGTTGTCCCGATGTACAGGAGGAAGCAGCTCATGGACATGTGGAGGCGGTCAAGCGCGGCATCCGACCATTTCCTCCGGTCATCCCGATTGATCAGCTGTCTGTAGGTTTGTGTTGTGTCACCGTTTGAGACAACCGCATCGGCGGGGAAAATGTCGCCGTTCACCCGCACGCCGCGTGCGGCGCCGTTCTCCACGACGATCTGATCGACCTCGGCATTGGTCCGGATGGTGCCCCCGAGTTCGAGGAACACCCGTTCGAAGGCGCTGACGAGGCTATACATGCCCCCTTTCGCGAACCAGACCCCGCCCACCTTCTCCAGGTAGGGAATCATGATATAGACGCTGGGCGCCCGGAAGGGTGAGCCGCCGATGAACAGGGGATGAAAGGAGAAGAGGAAGCGATGGCGTTCATCGTCGAAGTAGCGCTTCACGAACGAATAGACCGGTCTCAGCGCGCGGAGCGAGACGGCTTTCGGCAGAAAACCGAGCATCATCTTCCACGAAAGAAACGGTGTTGCCCCCAGCCCCTCTGTGATCACCGCATCATAGATGCCCCTGATGTCTTCCATGAAACGGTCGTATCGTTCAGCATCGCGCGGGTTGAATTTTGCCATCTCCGCCTTCATTCTCGACGCATCGCCGCAATAATCGATGAATGTCTTGTCATGGAAGTAGATCCGGTAGAAAGGATCCAGGGGAGCGAGCGTAACGTAGTCGGCCATCCTCTTGCCGGCTGCCGCAAACACGCGTTCGATGACCTCAGGGGCAGTCACAAGCGATGGGCCCGTATCGAAGGTAAATCCGTCTTTGACCAGCCGGGAGGCTCGACCCCCTACGGCAGACCTTTTCTCAAAGACGGTCACTGCATACCCTCTGGCCTGGAGGCGGATAGCCTCAGCCAGCCCCCCGAAACCGGAACCGATGACAGCGATGGTCTTCATGGCGTGAATAGTCCGTGCAATCGTGCACGTATCTAACACCGCGGGGGACACCGCGGTTCCGCGAAAATGCCTGAAACCTGCGGCCGGGTGCGTCGCCTGGCTATGGATGTGGCAGGTGTGTCAGCTCTTTCTCAGGAACACAATCCCCAGCGGTGGAAGGGTCAGTGGCAGGGCGTTCGGCCGGCCGTGCTGGGGGACATTTTCCGTCTGCACGCCGCCGGCATTCCCCACATTGCTCCCGCCGTAGAAGGCGGAATCGCTGTTCAGAAGCTCCTTGTACAAACCGGGTTCCGAGACCCCGATCCGGTATCCGGTGCGCGGGACCGGCGTATAGTTGCAGACGATGTACACGCTCTCGCCCCCATCCCGGCTCTTGCGCTCGAACGCGATGACACTGGAAGCGCTGTCCGAGAAATCAACCCACTGGAAGCCGCTATAGTGGAAATCCACTTCGTGCAGCGCGGGATGGTTCTTGTACAGGGTATGGAGATCACGAACCCATCGTTGGACTCCCTGATGCGGCTCATACTGGAGAAGGTGCCAGTCGAGGCTCTTTTCAAAATGCCACTCATCCCACTGTCCGAAATCCCCCCCCATAAAGAAGAGCTTCTTCCCCGGAAATCCCATCATCATACCAAACAGGAGTCTGAGGTTGGCACATTTCTGCCACTGGTCTCCCGGCATCTTGCTGAGCATCGATGCCTTTCCGTGGACCACCTCGTCGTGGGAGAAGGGGAGCACAAATCGTTCATGAAATGCATAGAGGAGCACAAAGGTCAGGAGTCTGTGGTGATACGACCGGTAGACGGCCTCTTTTGAAAAATACTCGAGCATGTCGTGCATCCAGCCCATATTCCATTTGAGATCAAAGCCAAGCCCGCCGTGCTCGAGTGCAGTGGTCACCCCCGGCCAGGCGGTGGACTCCTCGGCGATGGTCATCACGCCCGGATAGTAGTGGTGGATGATCCCGTTCAGGTTTTTCAGAAAATCGACCGCCTCAAGGTTCTCACGCCCTCCGAACTTATTGGGGATCCACTCCCCTTCCTTGCGCGAGTAGTCAAGATAGAGCATTGACGCCACCGCATCGATCCGGATGCCGTCGATATGGTATCTGTCAAGCCAGAACAGGGCGTTACTGAGGAGGAAATTCCGGACTTCGTTGCGACCATAATTGAAGATATAGGTTCCCCAGTCCTGGTGCTCTCCCTTCCGCGGGTCTGCATGTTCGTAGAGATGGGTTCCGTCGAATTCTCCGAGAGCATGATGGTCTTTCGGGAAGTGGGCCGGGACCCAATCGACGATCACACCGATGTCGTTCTGGTGGCAGAGGTCGACGAAGTAGGCGAAATCGGCGGGGGTGCCGAAGCGGCTGGTGGGGGCGAAGTAGCCTGTCACCTGATATCCCCATGACGCGTCGTAGGGATGCTCCATCACCGGCATCAGCTCGATATGGGTGTACCCTATGTCTTTCATGTACGGAACGAGTCGTTCGGCAAGCTCCCGATACGTAAGCCACCGGTTCCCTTCTCCCCGTCGCCAGGAGCCGAGATGCACTTCATAGGCGGAAATCGGCGCGGCGTAGTGGTCCTTGCTCCGGCGCTCCTCCATCCAGCGTTCGTCGTGCCATTCAATGTTCGAGAGGAAGTTCACTTTCGCGGCCGTCCGGGGCCGCACTTCCATCTCCGTGGCATACGGGTCGGTCTTGTCCATGACGTAACCGTATTGCGTTCTCACCTGGAACTTATACAATGCGCCCTCGGGCAATCCCGGGACAAATATTTCCCAGATCCCTGACGACCCCAGGACCCGCATGGCATGTTTGCGGCGGTCCCACCCGTTGAAATCCCCGACCACGCTCACGCTTTTCGCCGCCGGAGCCCAGACAGCGAACTGCACGCCCCCGACACCGTTGACTTCAGCACGGTGTGCCCCGAGCTTCTCATAGATCCGGTGATGATCGCCGGCGTTGAACAGGTAGATATCGAAATCGGTGAGCGTCGGCATGAAGGAATAGGAATCGTGAAACACCGCCTTCTCACCCGACGCCGTTGTTTTCTGGAGCTGGTACGGGAAGACGTCCGGGCAGTCCGGTATCACGACCTCGAAGAACCCGCCTTCATGAACCCGTTCCATCCTGAACTCTGACTCCCCGTGGACCAGGCTTGCGGGGATGACGGAGGCAGCAACCGCATCCGGGAGAAAGGCGCGGATCGCAAGGGCGCGTTTCCCGCGGAGGTCAATCACGTGCGGACCGAGGATCTTGAAGGGATCGTAATGATCTGTGTACATCACACGGTACACTTCGTCGATGGGGGCTGTTGTATTCACAGTTGTTTCGCCATTCTAAAGTTGATATGGACGATTGTCACCCTCTCACAGAGCATTCCAGCACAGCTCTTGAAGAAATTTCAGGCCACCGCAAACACACGGGTCTCACCGGTCTACGGAGGCAGCGAAAAACACCGGAAATTCCTGGCCCGGAACTTGTACCTTCTCCTCACCGAAGGAGTGTCCCCTCTCATGAAGATCCTGCTTGTCGACAACGATCCTGCGTACGCAAACCTCCTGGCGGAGGTGTTGACGCTGTACTCGCACAACGTGGTGAAGGCCAATGACGGCGAGGCCGCCCTGGGGTTCCTCAAGAAGGAACAGGTGGACCTGGTTATTTCCGACGCGCTGATGCCGAAGATGAGCGGCCTGGAGCTGCATTCCTCCATCAGGACTGACGTCCGGTTGAAGAACACCCCCTTTGCGCTCAATTCAGCGCACAAACAGCTTCTCGACATCTTGAAGGTGTCAAATCCCGACGTCGATTTCAAGTTCGATAAAACGATGGCCCTGCCGAGCCTTCTTTACTTCATCAGCCACATGGACGCTGCGCAGCGAATTCGCAAGTCCAGCACGCCGTCGGAGGCCGTCCCGGGCAAGCCGGACAAGCGCCAGAAATAGGTCTTCGTTTCACCTCAGATCTTCCACGATCACAAAGCTGGCTTTCCCCGGCTTCACCGACGCCTGCACATCTCTCATGGAGTACTTCCCATCCGATGATTGTACGGTAAGGTTGTAGTCGCCGGGATCAAGATTGAGCCGCGCAAGATGGAATTCCGCCGGGAGCGTCCGCCAGGTCCTGAGGTCTGCCTGTTCTGTGGCGCTTATGAAGAGGTCGATCGCGATGCTCCCGAATATGTTCAGGGCGGAATTGTCGTTCTTCTTCAGTTCAGATTTCGCTTTTTCGGCGGCGAGGAATTTCAGCACCGCACGCCCGCCGCTCTTGAGATAGATCATTCCCAGCCGGTCTTGAAGCGTCTTCCCCGCGATCGCCGTGACATTCTCGGAGAGCTCGGCAACGGCGGAGGCCTGCGATGCAGCGCCGCCGCGATTCCGGACCGCGATCGCGTACGTTCGATTCCCGGTATATCGCGGAACGAATTTCGGGAGCGCGATCTGGAACGTGTGAATGATCCCATCCGCATCCGGGACGGAGACCTTGGATGTCGCCTGTTGTTTGATCGGTCCTTTTCCCACGTAGCACACGACGACCAGGCTCCCCTGCGGCTTTGCCTTCCGGTCAAACCTCTTCCCCCCTGCTTCCGCGTACGTCGCGGCGTCTTCAGTGAAGGCCATGAGCGTCGCCGTCCGGACCAGATCGTCGAGGAGGAAGGACGGCGTCCTGGTGCCGTAACTGGTGAGGTAGGTCTTGTATGTCTCATACGAATTGCGGTAGGAGATGAACGCATCATTGATCTCGCCGCTGCTCTCATAGAGGACGCCAGCGATGTAACGGATGAAGGCGTCTTCCTGGTAGGTGTTCTTGCCTTCGTACTGACGCGAGATCTCGCGCAGCTTCAGGTCGACCTTCCTTGCCTCGACGAGGGCCTCGTCGCCCTGGCCCTGCTCGGCATAGTTGAGCGCGAGGAAGACATTGATCAGCGCCTTCTCGAAGTCTTCACCTTCATAGGGAAGCAGGTTGTCGTTGATGACAAACGAGGCAACGGCCAGAGACACGCTTTTCGTGTACAGGTCCTGGATGAGTCGTTCCGCCGCAAAGAAGCGCGGCGTGCTTGAATCGGCAACGCCCGCGTAATGATAGAGCAGTCCCAGATCGAGATTGTACAGGACCTGGCTTTTGTCGCCGTACCCGTCCTCCTGCTTCCGGACATCCTGGGCTGCGGAAGCATAGTCACCGTTCGCGATGCTCACGTCGATCGACTTGTAGAGATCCTGCACGGGGCCGCAGGCTCCAACAACAGAAAGCGCTGCGGCCAAAAACCACAGCGCTTTCGTGTGTACGTCTGGAAGTTTCATACGGGAAGTGACAGGGGGGTGGAACGTCTCCTGCATCAGAATTTGGTGCCGCTCTGCGAGACGAACTTTTTGATTTTCTTCTCCCCGAGCCATGCCTTCCGGTTTGTCTCAATATTGACCAGCTCCATGTTGACCTGGTAGTACTTCACCTTGTCTCCCCCTTCCTGGTCGACGATGGTCGTGATATCGCCCTGCAGCATGAAGTCCGCTCCCGATTCCTGCTGGAACTTCTTCATGGTCTCCGCCGATGCGTTTTCCTGCTGGTCGGCGCGCTCTTCCCGGACTTCCTGTCGTTCCTCTTTATTCGCCACGAAATTGACGCGGCCGGAGTTGATCAGCTCCTTCTCGAGGTTTTTGATAAACGTCGTCGTTGCTATGTGCTCCGACGTACGGTTGCGGACGGTCCCGACAATCACATCCGGCGGACGTTTCTTGTCTCCCTTGAATTCGGGGAGCCAGGGACGGGACAGGACATCGGTGATCATTTCTTCTGCCACCAGGCGGGAATCCGTGTCGTTCCAATCCCCGCTCAGGTCGATCGTTGTGTTGGGATCCACCCTGGACACGGTTTTGGACGAACCACAGCCGTACAGCACCGTGAGGGACGCCGCCATGACAATAACGGTCAGCACGCGCATCGTTTTCACTGAACCTCCTTGTGAATTGTTCTACCGATGAAAGATATCAAAAAGAATTCCCGTGGTCAAGGTCGATCGCCGTTCTCGGGAAGGAGCGGCACATCGTCTTCCTCTGCACAGTCGAGCAGGGACTGAGGGATCGACTTGTTCGTCTTCGCGCCGAGCGCTTTCAACGCCTGGGTTCGCCGGAGAAGATTTCCCTTCCCATCCCTCAGTTTCCCCATGGCATCGTCCCATGTCTGTTCGGCGGACCGGATCTTCTTTCCGAGATCTTCCAGATCCTCTATAAACCCGACGAACTTGTCGTACAACTCGCCCCCCTGCCGCGCAATTTCCACGGCGTTGCGGTTCTGGTTTTCCTGCCGCCAGATATTGGCAATGGTGCGCAACGTCGCAAAGAGCGTGGACTGGCTCACAATCACGATGTTGCGTTCAAACGCCTCGTTGTAGAGCCCGGGATCCGCCCCGGTCGCATCATTGAAGGCCGGCTCGATCGGGACGAACAGCAGCACAAAATCGAGCGACGAGAGATCGTACAGGCTCTGATAGTTCTTTCCGCTCAGATCCCGGATGTGCTTCCGGAGGGACGCAATATGTTCCTTGAGGTGGACGCCGCGCTCTTCCTCGCCATCCGCGGAGCAATAGCGCTCGTAGGCGACGAGTGAGACTTTTGAATCAATGACAAGATTTTTATTGTCGGGGAGGTGGATCACGACGTCCGGCTGCTGCCGTCGGCCGTCGGCGGTCGTTGTCGCGGCCTGCAGGGTGTACTCGCGGCCGCGGGCGAGGCCGGACCGTTCGAGGATCTTCTCCAGTATGATTTCGCCCCAGTTGCCCTGGGTTTTCGACTGTCCCTTCAGCGCGGTGGTCAGGTTGCGGGCTTCCTCGCCGATGGTCTTATTCAGGTCCCGCAGCTGGAGGATCTGTTCTTTGATCGAATTGTTGTCGATCAGTGCCTGCCGGTGTGTGTCATCCACCTTCTGTTCGAACTTCTCGATCCGTTCCTTCAGGGGGTTCAGCAGGTCGCCCAGCTTTTCCCGGTGCTGGTCCTGGATCATCTGGGAGTTATCGATGAGGATCCGGTTGGCGATATTCTGGAATTCCTCGTTCAGCCGTTTCTGCGCTGTTACGATCTCTTCCTTTTGCACCCGCAGGCGATCATCCAGGTTTGCCAGGTCAGCCCGGGCGGTGGCGAGGTCTGAGGTCAGTGTGATGACCCGTTGTCGCTCGGCTTCCAGCTCCTTTGTCGTTTGCCCGGTCTCCCGATCGAGCATAAGGATCCGTTCTTCCGCGCGTCCTTTTTCCGTCCGGAGGGATTCCATCTGCGCCTGGAGCGCGGTTTCCTCCGCCCGGCTGAGGCCTTGCGTGCCCTGGTACCGGAAACGTGCGATGAGCCATGCGGCCGTCGATCCCACGAGGAGGCCGATAAGGAGGAAGAGAATCTCCATGCGCGCGTATTCTGGGCGAGGTGAGACAACGAAGGACTACTGATGGAATATACCACAAATCCGGCGATAAGCAAAGCTGGCGAGTGTGCCGTCGCAACCTCTTGAATGTAGGGACGGTTCTCCGTTTCTTGAAGATGGATCATCTGGCGCCCTCTGCAAACCTCTTCAAAGGCGACGACCCGTGCTCACGATGAAAGAATCTTCCCATCTCTTGTTCCTCGCCCTTGTCTTGCTCCTTTCCAGCGGCTCATTTGCCCAAACAGGCTTCTGGCAGCAAACAACTGGTCCCGATGGGGGGAGCATTCTTGCACTCATCGCAACATCGGGAAACGTGCTATTTGCAAGTGCGGAGGGGCAGGGGGTGTATCGGTCGGAGGACGGCGGAGACAACTGGATTCAATGCAACAACGGCTTGCCTCCAGACATCCCGGTCCGGGGACTGGCGATCGATTCGGTCGGGATGCTGTACGCAGGCACGGAAGGTGGAGGTGTTTTCCGGTCCAATGATAACGGTGAAAGCTGGAATCAGGTCATAAACGGACTGAATGATCTTCGCGTGTTATGCATGGCAGCCAGCGCAGCGGGTGTGATTTGTGCGGGAACACGGGGAGGAATGCTCTATCGCTCCTTCGATCAAGGGGAAACGTGGGAGGGGTCAAGCACAGGCCGCCCAAACCCGATTAACGCTTTGTGCGCAGGCCCGCAAGGGCAGTTCTTCGCAGGAACACACAGCGGCACGGAGGCTGTTGTGGATCGGTCACTCGACAGCGGCTCTACATGGTACCAAGTGGTTCGATTGGCCATTGGCCAAGGGGGGTACACCTCTGCCATTCTCTTCTTTCCTCCGTTTACTCTCTTCACTGCATCGACAAACGGCGCTGGTATTGCCACTGGCAATATTTACGGTGGTGGATGGAGCGAAGGGTTCCGGGGAGTAGTTTCCGCTACTTCCCTCGCCGTGGACGATGTCGGTCGATTGTACTTCGGAGGGAACAACTTTGGTGGCTTTCAGGCAGGTCTCTGGCGCAGCCTCACGGGAGGCAGTTCCTGGGAAGAAGCCACATCAGGCCTCTACAACATTCGAGTCTCTGTTCTTGCGTCCAGTGCCTACCTGGGATTGTATGCGGGTACCGAGGGTGGG
>Ga0315275_10005938_pt1 | contig 11618 bp, 8 predicted proteins | sample YL17G03_0_MG_FD_205557 | JGI IMG/M metagenome (GOLD analysis project Ga0315275, IMG submission 205557) | Sediment microbial communities from Yellowstone Lake, YNP, Wyoming, USA - YL17G03_0 | ecosystem: Environmental > Aquatic > Freshwater > Lake > Sediment | place: USA: Wyoming | collected... | reverse complement strand
CGTCGAGGTGTCACTGATCTTCGTCAATAGCTCTTTACTATCCGCCATTTGAATCCCGGCCTCAATATGTTCCGTGCCTTGCAGAATGATCATCTTCCATGAGCCTCAAGTATCGTTTTACAAACACCGCATACTGCTCGGGGGTGTCAATGCCCTCGCAGGTGTGCTCAACTTTGCCGACGAGAATGGTGTAGCCATTCTCGATGGCCCGGAGCTGCTCGAGCTTTTCGAGCTTCTCCAGCGACGTCTGCGGCAGCGCGGTAATTCTCAACAAGAAATCCCTGCGATAGGCGTAAATCCCAATATGACGCAGATAATGGCCCACATCGCCCACGCCCCCCCGCTCCCGATCGTAGGGAATCACCGAGCGGGAAAAGTAAATGGCTCGCCAAACGTCCTCGCGGGTCGTGCGTCCTGCGTCATGCGTAGGGGCAGGCCCCCGTGCCTGCCCTGCATCGCCGGGAGGGCAACCACGGGGGGTTGCCCCTACGGGCCGTATGCACGACGATACCACCACCTTTACCACGTTCGGGTCGGCGATTTGTTCGCGCGACGCAAAGCCGGCGGCCAAGGTGGCCATCGGGGCATCCGCGCGATCCAGCAGAAGCCGGGCGAGGTAGTCGATGTGATCCGGATCGATCTGGGGCTCATCGCCCTGGACGTTGATGACAATATCTGCGTCGCTGCCGCCGACGGCCTCGGCGATTCTATCCGTTCCGCTGTTATGTCTGGTCGAGGTCAGCACGCACTCGGCCCCGAACGTACGGGCGGCCTCGACGATCTTGGGGTCGTCGGCGGCGATGACCACCCTCTGGGGCAGCTTCGCTTTGCGGGCCTGTTCCCACGTATGCTGGATGAGGTATTTGCCCGTATCTTGAGCGAGTACTTTCCCGGGGAATCTGGTGGACGCGTAGCGAGCAGGAATACAAACGACTATTTTCACGTGATCCAGACCCGAACGGCGACCAAGCCTTCACGGGCGAGTCATCCGACCCACCCTGCACAGACCATCATCTTACGATGCGGGCCCCGGCCTGTCAATGGATTGATCTTTCCGGGACGGACAAACATGCAAAGCCGCCCAGAAGAAATCAAAGATCAAACATCAAAAATCAAAACTACAGATCAAAACTCAAAAAGGCCCATCGCCGGAGGCGATACCACAATTTTGATTTTTGCATCTTGATCTTTGATTCTCTCGCTCGGCGGAGGCGGCTGCACCCTTCTATTATAGTCGCTTACTGTCGAGGCTCGGCGTTTCTTGCCGGAACGGCCAGTACTTGATCGTGTAGATCAGCCCGACCAGCAGGAGCAGCAGGCTCCACCAGATGTCCGCGTGGAGATACGCCAGGGCCAGAGGCTTCTGCGGTGGGACGATCAAGTTGTAGATACCGGTCCCGAGGATGAGGACGCCATAGACCGTCAGCAAGGAGCCGATGAAGAACCAGATCGGGATTTCGCGTTTGGAATCCATGAGCAACTCCCTACCAGAAGATGATGTTGATGGCGATCAGCGCGATGAGCACCACCGCCGCCCAGAGCTTCGGGCTGCCGTACCACGGGCCGGACTGGTCGGTGGGGATCTCGGTCAGGCCGAAGACCAGGTCTTTGAGCTCCGCCTCGGGCTTTGGCTTCGTGAACAGGCTGACGAGGATGGTCACGCTCATGCAGACAACGAGGGACCAGAACCCGCTGTACATGTTGACGGCCATGCCCTTGGCCTTCTCGGAGCGGGCTACGTACTTGGTGTGGGCCGGGTTGAAAGAGGCCGCATCGAACTTCTTGGCAATGTGGGATGTCTGGATCGTCACGCCGGGCTTGAGTACGAGCGAGACGCCTTCCACGCCGAACTTGGCGTGTTCCTTCGTGTCGGCGTAGACCGCGTCCGGGACAAGGACTCGCATGGCCTTGGCATCGGCCCCCGCCCCCTGCATAGCGTTCAGCGTCAGGCTCTCCGGTAGTACCACACGCACGTCCTGCTCAATCGTTGTGACGTTCGTGGTCTTGACTTCGCCGCTTTCGACGGTGACTTGCGTGATCTTGTCACCGCCTTTCACCACCGAGACCACCGCGCCATTGCCCAGGACTGCCGTGGGCAGCGGTTTGGAGCCCTCGGGGAACGTGTGCACGAACACCCACATGCCCATCGAGAACACAATGGCGGCCAGGAAGCCCCAGAAGCCGCCGGCCGGGGTGGCCCGCTTCCAGAGCATGCCCAGAATCACCGTGCCGAACAGCGGCACGATGAAGAAGAATACGAGCACCTGCAGGAATTCGAGGATGTTCGAGAAGTAAAAGAGCGCGTAGGCGGTCCCGATGGAGATCAACACGCCCAAAATCGAGCACCACCGGCCCATTGTCAGGTAGTGCCTGTCACTGGCGTTCTTGTTCAGCAGAGGCCGGTAAACGTCATACGTCCAAACCGTCGCGAAGGCGCTGACGTTGCCCGCCATGCCGGACATGAAGCCGGCAATCATGGCCGTCACGCCCAAGCCCAGCAGGCCCGGTCCGAGATACTGGCCCATCAGCAGCGGCAGCACGTCGTTGAAGGTACGACAGGTGATATTGGCCCGCGGGTCGCTCTCCGGCACGAGGATCATGGGCGAGCCGTCCGGGTTCAGCAGCACGGCCAGGCCGAGCAGGCCCGGAATCGTGACGATGATCGGCACGCACATCTTGAGCACGGCCCCAATGACCGTGCCGTTCTGGGCGGACCGCAGGTTCTTCGCCACCAGGACGCGCTGCACCTGCAGGAAGTCGGTGCACCAGTATCCGAAGCTCACCGCCAGGCCCAAGCCAAAGACCATGCCGAACCAGTCGATGCCCATAGGGTTGGTGTCGAACGAGCCCAGGTTGCGCCACAGGCTGGTGAAGTCGGCGTTCTGCACCGTGGGGTGGATGATCCCGGCGTTCTTTTGCACGGTCTCCATCATCTTCGTCCAGCCGCCGGCGTGAATGATGCCGAGAATCGGCACCAGAAGCGTCCCCAGCCAGATCAGGAAGAATTGCAGCACTTCATTGAACACGGCCGAGAGCAGGCCGCCCAGGGCCACGTAGATGCCGACCGTGATGGACGACACCCAGATGCTCATGTTCATGTCCCAGCCGAGCAGCAGGTTCAGGATTTTCGCCATGGCGAACATGCTTGCGCCGCTGACCATGACGGTCAGGAACGTGAAGGAGATGCCGGCCAGGGCCCGGGCCCCTTCGCCGTACCGCAGCTTCAGGTAGCCGGGGACCGAGTGCGTCTTGCAGATGTAGTAGAAAGGCATCATCACCACGGCCAGGAACAGGATCGCCGGGATCGCCCCGATCAGGTAGGCGTGGGCCCCGAGCATGCCATACTGGTAGGCCATCGCCGACCAGCCCATCGTTTCGAGCGAGCTGAGGTTGGCGGAGATGAAGCTCAGGCCCGCGATCCACGCGGTCATCTTGCGGCCGGCCATGAAGAAGTCCTCGCCCGTGCTGGTGCGCTTCTTGAGGTAGAACCCGATGGCGAGTACCACTATGAAGTAAAGCACGACGATAACTAAGTCGATCGGGGACAAGGTCAGCAGATGGGAGGACCCGCCTGCGGGGGCATCCGCCGCCCGGACCGTCAACGGGGACATCAAGACGAACAGAAGCAGGGCCGTCGTCCAGAGGTGCTTCAATGGCAGCATGGCGGTTTCCTTTCGCGACCGTGAATGAATTCTGAGGCGTTGTTCACAGGCTCACAAAAACCACGCCGCAAGTATGACGCCGCTGTAACCAATGTCAAGTAGCAGCGCAAGTCAGAAATCGTGCGCTTGAAATTGCCTCGCTTCGCTCGCAATCTTCCACCATATAGCCATGGGGACTTGCGAGATGCGGCAGTAATCCGCCCGGCCGGTCAGCGCGACTGCTGTCACTGGGGCAGGACATTGACAGAAGGGAGGCGACATCCTACACTCGGGCCGCCGCGATCCGGCCGCAGGTCGAACGGTGTAGCACCTCCGCCCTCGGAGGTGATCCGAGGGTCCCCAGCCGGGGGCGGCTGGGCTACCTTGAAGGGACTTGGCATGACTGAATCGGTTCTGGGCGCCGGCAGCATTACCATTGGAACCATCGACATTGCTGTTATCGCCCTGTATTTCGCGGTGATTATCGGCCTGGGCGTGTGGGCCGGACTCAAGCGCCGGGGGGCGACGGAAAGCGCAGGGTACTTCCTGGCCGGCGGCACGCTCACGTGGCCCCTGATCGGCATGGCCCTGTTCTCGACCAATATCTCCACGATCCACCTCGTCAGCCAGGCTCAGGAGGGCTATGTGAATGGTCTGGCCTACGGCAACTTCGAGTGGATGGCGCCCTTCTTGCTGATTACCCTGTCGCTGTTTTTTGCCCCGTTTTACTTCCGGTCGAAGGTCGCGACGCTGCCGGATTTTCTAGAGCAGCGGTACAGCCGGAGCTGCCGGGACTGGCTGGCGGCCATGTCCATCATCTCGGCCATCGTCATTCACATCGGCTTTACCCTCTACACCGGGGCGGTGGTGCTCGAAGAGATGTTCGGGATCGACAAGATGACGAGCATCGTCGGCACGTCGATTGTCACAGGCATCTATACCATCATTGGCGGCCTGCTGGCCGTCGTGCTGACGGAGTCGCTTCAAACCATCATCCTGCTGGCCGGCGCCATCCTGATTACTTCCGTCGCGTTCGTCCAGGCCGGGGGCTGGCCGGGCGTCACAGCCCACGTCGAGCCGGTGAAGCTGACGATCCTGCGGTCCGCGAGCGACCCGGCCAACCTGCCGTGGTATTCGGTGTTCCTGGGATACCCCGTCATCGGGCTATGGTACTGGTGCGCGGACCAGACGATCGTGCAGCGGGTGCTGGGGGCCAAGGACGAGAACCACGCCCGGGTCGGTCCCCTCTTTGCCGGGTTCATCAAGATCCTGCCGGTGCTGATCTTCGTCTTTCCGGGGACGATCTGCTTGGCCTTGCTCCACCAGGGCAAGATGACCGCCCTGCCGGCCCTGCGGGTCTCCGAGCCGTTGGCGGTCCTGCCCCAGATGTCCGACGTCGAGCGGCGGGTCTATCAGACGGTCTGCAACTACACGGGCCAGGACCAGGCCGTGCGCGCGGACTACGTTGTGGGACAGACCGGCCTGAACAAACAGGACGTGGACCGGGCCATGACAGGCCTTGTCGCCAGAGGCGTCCTGAAGCCGAAGTCGGACGCCGTCTATGCTCACATGATTCTGGAGCTGCTCCCGCCCGGCCTGCGGGGTGTGCTCGCGGCGGCGCTGCTGGCAGCACTGATGAGCACCGTCTCGGGGGCCCTGAATTCCATCGCGACACTCTTCAGCTATGATCTCTATCGGCGGTGGCGGCCGGACACGCCCGACCACAAGCTCGTAGTCATCGGCAGGATCGCTACCTTCGTGGCGATGGTGATCGCGATCCTCTGGTCGCCTCTGGTCGGGCACTATAAGAGCATCTACCAGGGCGTGAACACGATCATTTGCTATCTGGCCCCGCCGATCACAACGGTCTTTCTCTGGGGTGTCTTCTGGCGGCGGGCCTCCAGCCGGGGCGCCCTGACGACCCTGGCCATCGGCTCGCTTCTGGGAATCACCGTCTTCGTTTTGGATTGGTATAAGGAGTACACGGGCTGGAACGTTCAGTTCATGATGGCGGCGTTCTATTTGTTTGTGATCTGTTCGGGTGTTTTGGTTGTGACATCCCTGGCCTGGCCGCACACGCATACGCCCCAGAGTGAGCGACTGGTCTGGAAGAACCCGCTGGAGGCGCTTCGGGATCGCGGCTGGAGCGGCATCGGCAATTACAGGCTGTTGGCCGGACTGCTGTTTGCGATTATGATCCTGCTATACGTCGTCTTTTCCACGGAGGCGACGCAGCGATTCTTCGGTTTGATAAAATGACGGCGGATGGTGGCCGCGTACGTGTTTGCCCTGATAGGCTTTTTATCGGGTGGCACGCCCAAGCGCAGCTTGAGCGTGTCTTCTTGCGCAAGGGAACGTGCCGAAGAAAGCACGGTCAAACAAGTTTGGCCGTGCCACCCGGAGATTCAGTCCGTAGGGTGGGTTTTCAACCCACGCGTTCCCCCGACCGATGCGCACCTGACGCGTGGGTTAAGAACCCACCCTACACGCGCCGCGCAACCGTCGGACGATGGCACGTGTACGTCGTCCTTGCAGCAAGAGCAGTCGGTGCCGTATGGAGGTCTTCGGATGCCTGAAAAGAGAATGAGCACGGCAGTTTCGTCATTGACTCTCGGTTTGGCCCTGCTTTCCGGCTGTGCGACCCAGAAGGTCCAGCGGCACGGGGTGGTCATCGCCATTCCCAAGGAGAGCATCGCCGAGTACAAGCAGCTTCATGCGACCATCTGGCCCGGCGTGCTCAAGATGATCGATAAGGCCCATATCGACAACTACTCCATCTACCTTGGCGAGGTTGCCCCGGATGAGTACTACCTTTTCAGCTACTACGAGTACACCGGCAGCAACTTCGACGCCGACATGGCCAGGATGAAGAAGGACAAGACCACCCAGGATTGGTGGACGCATACCGATCCGTTGCAAAGGCCCCTGCCGACACGGAAAGCGGGCGAGTGGTGGGCCCAATGGCAAGAGGTGTTCCACCACGATGGGCCGCCGTACAATCCCAGCCGGATCAAATCCCGCCACGGCTCGATCATCGGCATGCCCGAGAAGAACATCCTCGCCTACACTCAGATGCACGCGGCGGTCTGGCCCGGCGTCCTGGCGGCCCTCGACAAGGTGAACATCCGCAACTACTCCATCTATCTGGGCCGGATCAAGCCGGGCGAGTACCTGCTCTTTAGCTACTTCGAGTACGTCGGCGACGACTTCAAGGGCGACATGGCGCGAATGGCCGACGAGGTGACCAAGGTCTGGTGGACCTACACCGACCCGCTCCAGACCCGCCTGCCCGGCACGCCCGAAGGGCAACAATGGAAAACGATAGAGGAGGTCTTCCACACGAACTGAGCGATAGCATGAAGGAACATGAGTAGTGCATTTCGCAAATTCCATGACTATGGTGGATAGATTGCCGCGCTTCGCTCGCAATGACATACAATGCCCGTTATGTCATTGCGAGGAGCGTAGCGACGAAGCAATCTCCTCCCGCATCGTCGCAGGACTTGCGAAATGCGGCAATAGGACCGATGAAACCTATAGGACGTATGTTCGCCATCAAGAACCTGCGAAAGGAGCCTGAGCTATGCTGAAAAATATCCCCCCAATCCTGTCTCCCGAACTGATGAAGACCCTCATGGAAATGGGGCACGGCGACGAAATCGTGCTGGCGGACGGCAATTTCCCCGCCGCGTCCGTGGCCCAGAGGCTGGTCCGTTGCGACGGTCACGGCGTGCCCGAGTTGCTGGAAGCGGTTCTGAAGCTCTTCCCGCTGGACATCTACGTGGACCGGCCCGTGGGGCTGATGAGCGTCGTGCCCGGCGACAAGACCAAGCCCACCATCTGGGAGCAATACCGGGTGATCCTCAAAGCCAGCGGCGAGAAGTTCTCCGACTTCGAGTTCATCGAGCGGTTCGCGTTCTACGAGCGTGCGAAGAAAGCCTACGCGGTCGTGGCCACGAGCGAAAAAGCCCTCTACGCCAACATCATCCTGAAGAAAGGCGTGCTGTAGAGGCTGCCACACGCAGGCAAGGTCTCTCGACAAGCTCATGGAGCGAATTCGGGAAGCAATCGAATTGTGTCTGCTTGATTGTAAGCCTCGGTGACGCCGAACGTTCAGGGTGAGGCGCACGGCGCGACAGCAGTGTCGCGTGCATCAGCGCGTCAGCTTTCCTTTTTACTTGCCCAGTACTCCTTGACCTTCTTGAAATGCTCGATTCGGCCGTAGATCTTACTGATTTCGTGCGGGTAGAACTCGAAGAGCATGTCGCACAGCTCCAACATCCACTGTTTGCGGGAGTATCCCGGGACAACTTCAATGATGTCTGAATTGGCGATCTGGATCTGCCCCCATCCCAGCGCCCCCAGGGTGAGGCACTTCCAGGACAAGAATTCGATCGGAATGAAATGAATGTCCTCCGCCGTCACTTTGGTGCCGCTGATGCGGTAGCTCACCGTGAGAACCACGAAGCAATTCATGTCATCTTCATAGAAACGGGCGAGACGTTCCACGGAAGTCAGGTTGGGCATGTGAAAACCCACTTCCTTCCTGTGTGTCTTAACGTCCACGACGTAGTAGATGTCATCCACATCTTTGAAGGCCAAGTCTGCCATTGCCCGGCGGGCAAAGTCGGCGGAATACTCCTTGCATGCCTTGCCAAGCAACGTCGGGAAGCTGTCCGCCAGTATCTCCTGAATTGCGTCTCCTGTTGCCCTGGTGCTCGACGCCGTTCGCGCACTCATGAAGTCCGGCTGTGAATTCAGAATATTCCCGATCTCCTTCTCAATCCGGCGGTATTCGTCGCTGTAGAACAGCTTACTTCTCATAAGCGCTCGTTCCCTCGCGCAAACAGAAGGTCATTTGATGGTTGCTCGCCTTACCGCTGCGGGAGGTCCCGTTCTGATGTGCGAGGGTATTCCGCTCCCAGAACACGCCGTCCGAGCACCCTTGTATCGTTCGGTCAGCCTCTGCCATTTCGAGCCTTTTCTCGGCCAGGCAACAGTATTGGACGTCAATCTCCACGCCGCAATATCGCCGTCCCAGCTTCTTGGCAACCACCGATGTCGTCCCGCAGCCAAGGAAAGGATCGAACACGAAGTCACCCTCCCGCGAGCTGGCCAGAATGACTTTCGCGAGTAGTTTTTCCGGCTTTTGCGTGGGGTGATCCGTGTTTTCCGGCATGGACCAGAACGGAACCGTCAGGTCCGTCCACACATTGGAGGGAGCGGTCAGTCTAAACTCGCCGTTCTCGGTCCGTTCCCAGTCCTTTGGGCTGCCGTTGGCGTCTCGGTACGGGGCAATGACCCGCCGCTTCAGTCTCACGGCGTCAGCGTTGAAGTAGAAGTGCTTTGACATCGTGCAGAACCAGATGTCCTCAGAGCAATTCTTCCAGTTGGACTTTGCCCCCCGGCCTTTCTCTCTCTCCCAAGTGATCCGATTCTGAATGACCAGGTACTTTTCCGTTACGGCCTGAATCACTCCCGATGACCGCCAGTCGCCGCAGATGTAGACTGATGTGGTAGGCTTGAGAATTCGCAAGAGAGGGGAGAACCACGAGGAGAACCAGGATGCGTATTCTTCCGCATTCATCTCTTTGAAAGAGGCCGTGCCGAAGTCCTTGGTGAGATTGTAGGGCGGATCGATGAATAGAAGGTCAACGAACCGGGGCGGCAAATAGTCCAGCACCTGGAAGAGGTCCTGGTTCACCGTCTTGTTTTCGAGTTCCAATGCGGACACGGGTCGGGTCAGCCGGAAAAGTCTTTGGGCAAATTTGTCCCCTTCCCCGTCCGCCAGTGTTATCGTCCGGTTCCTGGGAGCCCGCTCTTTGTTCTGTACGGTATGCATCATTTCCATCAATGGGCATGGTATGACATTTCCGGGACAATTTCCATGCTCTTCAAGCTATTTGGCAATCGGTTTCGCGTTGGGGCCCCAGGGGTCGATTTGGCGCAGGTTCTTGGGCTGCAGGGCCTTGTAGCAGTCGGGCAGGTCGAAGGCCGAGAGGATGTTCGGCACGAGCGTTGACAATGGCCAAGCGTAGTCCTGTGACTCGGCGATCTCCTGGTAGGACGTTAGTGCGTTCTTCAGTGTTACCTGCTTGACCCGGTCGGACAGCACCGCCGCGAAGGTCGCGGGCAGCGCTCCCCAGCCCTTGGCGACGACATGGACTTCGTCGTAGCCGATCCCGCCGAGCCAATCGAGGACGCGGAGGACATCGTAGGTCCTTTGCCCGATGTAGGGGCGATCCAGCATGAGCGAGTGAATGGCGTAGAAGTAGTCGCTGCCGTAGAGGTCGAAGTAGGAGTTCTCGTCGCACGTATCCGGGCGGGATTCGCCGATGCCGCGCACGTCCAACGTGTAGAGGTTCGTTTCCGGCTCGGCTTTGATGATCTCACGAATCAGCAGCTCATCCCGCAGCTCGGCGTCACTGGACTGATGGGCCACGTACAGAATCGCCCGCTTCGTATCCGCGTGGGGCCGCGCGATCAGTTGCTCGCTGCCGAGGCGGTACACCACCGCTTGGATGCCCCGCTCGGTCTCGATCAGGTAACTCGTCCATCGCGGCTTCGGGTAGCCGCGCGACCGCCAGTTACGGAGAATGCGATAATCGGGGGCCGAGGATTCCTTCGTCGCGGGCAGACGCAGCAGCGTTCGCACCTGTTGGCGAAGCTCAGGCAATGTAAATTCCTTCGGCCGCTTCGCAGCCAGAGCTTTTGCCTTTTCCGCCGTGAACGCGTACATGGGCTTGGAGTTCAGCTCGCAGACCTGGCCTTTCGGGGCGCACCAGAGCGTCTCATCCTTTTCAATCGTCAGGTTCGGCTCGGTCTGGGCGTCGCTGATCTGCGTGGCCCGGTTGAACCACCGGTACATGGCTTCGCGGCTCTTTTGGGTGTAGCCGTGGGAGCCCTCCTCGACGAACAGCGAGATGTTCTCCTCGGCGCCGAGCAATCCGTAGAGCCGACGCAGGCGACCGTAGGCTTGCTCACTGCCGCGTCTGTCGAAGTAGTCCCCTTCCTTCGTGAGCATGACGATCGGCTTGGGCGCCATCGCGGCGAGGAAATCGGAGTGATCCAGGCCGAGAGCCAGGGCCATCGGGGGGCACTGCTCCGTGTCGGCGGGCAACTCGTTCTCGCAGTTGCGCAGGAATGTCGTGACGAAGCAGCTCGGGGCGGCCATCGTCCATCGCCGGTCCAGGCCGCACAGCCACGTTGTCATCGTGCCGCCGCCGGAGCAGCCGGTGACGCCCACGTGTTTGGGATCGACTTCGGGCCGCGTGAGCAGATAGTCGAGGGCGCGGATGCCGTCCCAGGCCCGCCAGGCGCCGAAGAACTCGCCCACGAGGAATTGCTGGTTGCCTCCGTAAATGTGCTCGCGGACGCCGACGCCGATCCGCGACTTGAGCTGGTCGTTGGGATATTGCAGCCGCTCGCCCTGGCCGATCGGATCGAAGATCAGGACCACGTAGCCCTGCCGGGCGAGACCCTGGGCGAAGCCCTGGTAGGCCTGGTAGGCCTTGCCGTTTTCGGAATGGCCGCAGGTACCGATCACGCCGGGCAGAGGGAACGGCCGGCCCTTGGGAATGTAGAGGTTTCCCGTGACCAAGAAGCCCGGGCGACTCTCAAAAATGACCTTCTCGATCCGATACTGCTCTCGCTCGACGACGCCCGTGATGCGGGGGTTCAGCGGCGTCTTTTCGGGCCAGGGGCCAAAGCATCGCTGGATCTTCTCCTGAACGTCGCGGGCATAAGCCTCGGCGTCCTGACGACTCTGGAGCGCGGCCCGGCGCTGGTCGCCTTGTTGCTGGGCCTGGCGGACCTGATCGACGAAGTACTCCTGAACCATCCGGGGCAACCGGTTCAACGGCGTCACGGACGCCGGACGCGAGGAGGCCGCGCTCGCCCCGCCCGCGAAAAGCACCAGCAGGCCGACGGCGGCCACACCAGACAAAATGCGGAATGCGAGCGTCGTTAAGGACGGTT
>Ga0315275_10005934_pt1 | contig 11620 bp, 9 predicted proteins | sample YL17G03_0_MG_FD_205557 | JGI IMG/M metagenome (GOLD analysis project Ga0315275, IMG submission 205557) | Sediment microbial communities from Yellowstone Lake, YNP, Wyoming, USA - YL17G03_0 | ecosystem: Environmental > Aquatic > Freshwater > Lake > Sediment | place: USA: Wyoming | collected... | reverse complement strand
CCAAGAAATGGCACAGGGGCGAGGCGAGCATCTGGCCTCATTGGCTACTCTTATGGGCGTGCCCGCCAACCACCAAGGTGAGTTTTTCGCCATGACCCAGGACCAGTATACCTCCCTAGTTCGGGGGGAGAGTGAAACATCACCGGTCGCGATGGTGACAGCGTTGAAAGACGCGATAGCAACTCATCCGGTCCTCGCGAAAGCCTCCTCCACCCGCTGAATCTGATACCCTGGGGCTCCAGCATGAAAGCTGGAGCCCCGTTCCAGATTGCTCCTCCACCCTTGCGATTTCTTGCTACGATATTGTTGAGTCTGGCGGCCAGCGCCGCATACGCGATGGCGGAAGGTGTAGTCAATCCCTATCTTGCAGAGTTAGTGAATAGCGCACGGCAATCTAAGCTCGCAAATGAGCGCGAATGGCACCTTCTGCTGCACTATCGACAGAGTTTCTTCGGAGGCTCCACTAGTGAGCAGGATGACGAAGGGTTTTTTCTGTCGCCTGGTGGTAAGACCGATCCGCAGGCCGAACTGGACGCGACCTTGGCTCAGTTGTTCTCAGAGGAACCCGTCGGTCGTTTTAAGCAGCCGGCTCAATGCGCGTTCATCGCTCGTTACCACTGGCTTAAGCAAAAGCTCGCATTCGACGAGGTTCGTCTCCCGCCTATCCGCTGCGACCGGTTTGACCAATGGTTCACCGAGTTTAGTGCGCAATCCGTAACGCTCATCTTCCCGTCGGCCTTCATGAATAATCCCGCCTCCATGTTTGGTCATACCTTTCTTCGGGTAGATCAGAAGGGGCAGACAGAGCAGACGCGTATCCTCGCCTATACGATCAACTTTGCGGCGGATGTTCCACCTGGGATGAACTGGGACTATGCCATCCGTGGTATTTTCGGCGGGTACCGCGGATACTTCTCGACAATTCCCTACTACTTGAAGGTGCAGGAGTATCGGGACATCGAAAATCGGGATATCTGGGAATATCGCCTCAATTTTACGGAACATCAGGTAAGGCGGTTACTGATGCATGCGTGGGAATTAGGAAATGCCTCCTTCGACTATTTCTTTTTCAAGGAGAATTGTTCGTACCATCTTCTTTCGTTGCTCGAATATGCGGATCCCGCGCTCCATCTGATTGACCAGTTCCTTGTCTGGACCGTTCCTGCTGATACAGTCCGGCTGATTGCCGCGCAGCCTGGCTTGGTCGGCGACATTGCCTACCGTCCCTCTCGGAGCACGCTCATTCGACGCAAGCGGGAGTTGCTGACGGGGCAGGAGAGCGACCTCGCGGCTCGACTGATTGCGGATGTGTCCGCCAGCAAATCCGACGAGTTTGCCCAGCTTCCTGTGGCAAGACAGGCCTTTGTGCTCGACGTCGCGTCTGACTATCTGCGATACAAAAATGAAACGAGCGAATCTGCTTCGGCAGCCAATTATAAGGAACGGAACCGTACGATTTTGACGGCTCGAAGCGAATTGCGGGTCCCGTCAGAGAATATTTCCATTGCGCCATTTGCACAACGACCGGAACTTGGGCATAAGACCTCCCGTGTGTCCGTTGGCGGCGGCTGGCGCAATGACGATACGTTTGAGGAACTGGCGGTCCGTGCAGGCTACCACGATCTCCTGGATCCAGAAATCGGCTACACCCCGGACGCGCAAATCGAACTGCTTGCCGCGAGCCTCCGCCATTACAATAGGATTAACCAGACAAGGTTGGAGAGCTTCACGTTGGCCAACATTGTATCCTTGTCACCCATGGACTCATGGTTCAAATCTCCCTCGTGGAAGATCAACGTCGGGATGAATACGATTCGATTCAATACCTGCCAGCTCTGCAGCAACGGCGTACTGAGTGGCGGCGTTGGGGCGGCGGTCGAATCGCACTGGCTTCGCCGGGAGGTTTTCTATGCGTTTGCCGAGGCGGAGGGGGACATTAGCAAGGCGTACGAACCAGATTACAGGATCGGCGGGGGCGGTACCATCGGGATGCTGGCCGATCTAACGGAGCGGTGGAAGATCATGCTCTCAGCGACCTACCTCTATTATCCGCTTGGAGACCGGTCCGATGATTTACGGTGGTCTGTCGGCCAGCGCTACACACTGAGTCAGAATCTCGCGCTGCGGCTCGAATATCACCACCGCGATCACGATAACGATGTACTTTTCAGTCTGCAGCGATTTTTTTAATCTAGCTCAATGTCTTATGGGGTCTTCGATTTTATAAGGATTTTCACCGTCTCGATGCTCCATCATGAATTGACATGATTAGGTAAGCCCCACTATACTCCCGACCAGTGATTCCTACCAAAAAAAGGGGTGCGTGAATCACACAATTTCATAATATCTTTCACAAGGAGGAACCATGAAGCAGGCATACCTAGTGTTGTCCCTTGCAGTGATTACAGCGGTCGGTCTGAGCTTGACCGGTTGTCAGATCGTCTCCACTCCGGCGATGGGCTGGATCGTCACCGATGTGAAGTACGGCGATACCGCGACGACTGCGACCGCTGCAACCAAAGAGGGTAAAGCTTGCGCCCAAACGATCCTCGGATGGGTTTCGCAAGGTGATGCGAGCGTCGCGGCGGCGAAAGCGCAAGGTGGGATCACCACGGTGGCTTCGGTTGATCACTCGGCCGACCAGATCCTCGGCATCGTCGGCCACTGGTGCACGATCGTCAAGGGCAGCTGATCTTCGAACGTCCGCAATCGAAGGGGCCTTTGGGGCGGAAGTCCCAGAGGCTCTTTTATTTTGGGCGGCGCTGCTGGACCAATGCGGTGAGGGGCAGATTCGAGATCTGGCCACTCCCCCTGGTGCTCCCGGATTTCCTCACGTTGTCGCTTGCCCTCATGATGGTATTCATGCAAGCCGGCCCGGTTTCAGCCACTGAGATCGCCGACGTTGATATTGGCCTGTACACACTGGGTGCCTTTCCATCAGATCAAGGCCTCTTTGCCCAAGGGGGCAATCCCTCTGATACCAGGATCACCAATGGGGCTGGAGCCGGCATCAAGGTTGCCGTGTTCCCGCACTATTTTAACAACCTCATCGGGATCGAACTGGAGTCTTCCGGTCACGGGAACGAGATCACATTTTCTTCGTCGACGAGCGCGGGGTCTCCTGCCAGTACAAACCTCTGGGTTTTTAATTCGATGGTGAATCTGATTCTTCGCTACCCCGGGAAGGCGCTTGTCCCTTACATCGGTGTCGGGGGCGGTCTTTCGGACGGAATGCTCACCCATGCCAACATTCCGGGTCGGTCGGGTCAGGATTTTGAAGGGGCATGGACGTTTGGCTATCAGTTCTTGGGCGGGGTGCAAGGCAATCTGACCGAAAAAATATTTCTGTTCAGCGAGTACAGGTACTTCTCGGCCAACTATCACTGGACGCAACTCGCGCTGGATTTCCGCTCCCAGTACGTCCTGTTTGGCATCGGGCTGCGCTTCTAAGTCGCCGCTCTACGAAGTAACACACGATGGGCATCCTCGATCAATTCTTCGTCTACCATCCCAATTCGTGGAAGGATCAGGACTGGAAAGCCCTCAGTGGCTTGCCGCTGGAAGACGTCTGGTTCACAGCAGCCGATGGGACAAAGCTGTTTGGTTGGTATGTAGAGAACCGCGCGACATCAGCCGTGATTGTGTGGTGTCATGGGAACGCGGGGAATATCATCAACCGGCTGGAGAATCTGCGCGAACTCTCCCGCCTCGGACTGTCGGTGTTTCTGTTTGACTATCGCGGCTATGGTCGGAGCCAGGGGCGCCCGTCGGAAGAGGGGCTCTATCAGGATGCCTTTGGGGCGCACGATTATCTCACGCGAACCAGGATGATTCGCCCTGAGCGCATCGTCATCTTCGGACGCTCGCTCGGCGCGGCTGTGGCGGGGGAACTTGCCGCGCAGAAGCCTGCCGCTGGCCTGATCCTCGAATCGGCGTTTCCGTCGATCGAAGCGGTGGCCAAGTTCCATTACGGCGGGTTGCCGGTCCATTGGCTGCTCGGGGCAGATTTCAAATTGATCGATCGCCTTCCGCAGCTCTCGCTGCCGAAGTTGATCATTCACGGCGACAAAGACGACATCATTCCGCTTGAATTGGGCCGGCAGGTTTTCGAGGCAGCCAAGCCACCCAAGTCCTTCTATCTCATCGAGGGCGCCGATCATAACAACACCTACCAGGTCGGAGGTGCGGCCTATTTCCGGCGGTGGGCCGAGTTTGTTCAAACCGCCATCCGATCCTAGCTTGCACTCGCGCGCCACGCCAGATTTCTTCAAGATTTGATTGGAGATCGCCGCGGCATTTGATAGAGTGCGCGTCGGCTGAGCCGAAGGTTTGTTCAGAGGAGCAGGCTTGCCGGCGGTCGGAGTAGACGTCTTCATGGAGTAGTGTAGATTAAGGAGGCCGGGTTGGTGATTCCCTCTCGTCTGCTGGCGTTCAGTCTGCTGGGTTGTGTGATGATGCTTGCTACTGGCTGTGCGGGGAGAGCCAGCACAGCGCAGCCACTGGGGGTGAGCGAGGCGATACAGGTTACGAACCAGACGCCTGCGCCGGCTCCCTCGGCACTGCAAGAAACTGATACTACCACGGACGACCTGCTCGATCCTTTTGCCAGGGCCGATGAGGGAGCCGGTGTGGAGTATGATCCCTGGGAACCGATGAACCTCAAATTCTTCGAGTTCAACCGTCAGTTCGATCGATTTCTGCTCAAGCCGGTCGCGAGGGGGTATAATTTCCTCTTGCCGGATTGGGTGCAACTTAGTATCAGCAATCTCTTTTACCATGTGCGTTTTCCGTCGCGTTTTTTGAATAATGTGTTTCAGGGTAAGTTCAGGGGGGCCGGCATCGAAGTGGGACGGTTCGTCGTGAACAGCACAATCGGGGGGGCGGGGCTCATCGACGTGGCCAAGGATATGGGCTTGCAGACACCAGAAGAAGATACGGGGCAAACACTTGGGTTTTATGGGGTCAAGCCGGGGCCCTATCTGGTGTTGCCGCTGATGCCTCCCTATACCCTCAGGGACGGCATCGGCTTCGTTATCGACATCTTTATGAACCCGCTCAACTGGCTGGTCGCTCCGATCATCAAGATCAACAACGTTCCTTCACTCATCTCCCACAATAATGAGTTTACGATCACCGTGGTCCAATTCAGTGTCCGAGCCGGGGAGATTGTGAATGAGCGCTCGCGTAATTATGAAAAATTTCAGGGAGTCGAGGAAGCCACTCTCGATCTCTATACCTCCGTCCGCAACGCCTATCTACAGAAGCGTGCAAGGGCGATCCGGGAGTAAGCGAAACCTGGTTTGTTTGGTTTTGAACGAGAGAAATCAGATGAACCAAATAGACAAGAAAAATCAGACACACGATTCGCCTGGATCGCGTCCGGTCCCCAACCAGCCTCCTTGCCGGCCATGGGAATCGCGCATTCTCTTCCGACTATCATAACGGGTCGCGAGTGCGAGGGTTCGCAGCCAAGTCGTCATCGACGAACCAGGAGGTTCTTATGCGTCTAGGTCTGGCGGTGCGAGAAATGTTCACGCATATGTGGAGAGGCCGAGCCGATTTGTGTGTGCGCAGGGTCCTGTGGGTGTGGATCGCGGTCGGGATCGTCGCAATAGGACCGGTCCTCTCAGCCGAAGCCGCCAGCCCATCGGTCGCGTCGGCCACCGCGACGCTCAATATCGTGGCGGGTGACGTCAAAGTGGTTTCCCCTGAAGCCGGACCGGCTCGCGCAGCGACAGACGGCATGAATCTGGTCGTCGGGACGCACGTGGTAACCGGGCCGAAATCCACGGCGCTAGTGACGTTTCTCGACGGCAGCACGTTGACTGTCCAACCCGATTCGGATGCGACGGTCAAGCAGGCTGATCTGGGGGGAAAGAAATCTACCGTCAGGATCAAGGTCAATGCGGGAACCGTGTGGGCTCGCGTCGTCAAACTGGTGGATTCCGGGTCCAGTTTTTCGCTCGAATCCAATGCGGCCACCGCGACCGTCCACGACGGCCTCATCGGAGCCCGTCAAGAGGCGGATGGCACCTTTACCTGCTGGACGCGTGCCGGCATTCTCTTTCTCGTTGATACGAGCGGCCGTATTGTCTCGGAACTGAATCCCGGTCAAATGGACGCGGTGAAAACCGGCCAACCGGCTAACCCGCATCCATTTTTCTCCAATCACAGTGCGCTCCGCGTGACCGCGTCGCCGGCGGTCTTGCCTCTCACGTTGATGGCGGACAAGGCGAGAGTGGCGGGATTCGTCTCCCCTCGGTTCGAGGTCAATCAGGTCTTCGGCTCGTTCACCGGTTTGACGGAACAGGGCGGGCGCGTCGTCGAAGTCCCGGCCGGTGTCGCGGGTCCCTTCATGCTGATTCTGGAAGGACAAACCAGCGGCCCGTTCGAGGTGACCGTCACAGCGTTGTACAAGGGCGCGCAGGTCTCCCAACAACAGTTCTCCGGCACGATCGAAAAAGGGGAGCGGTTGATGAGCACGATTACGCAGCAGCTCGATGAAACCACAGCGGGCGATCCAAAGACGGCGAAGGTGCTCGGCCTGATGGCTACGCCTTTTCAACCGATGAATGGGCCGCTCCCCGGTGTCCTACTGCTCTCTCCCTGGGAGCGTACGCAGATGGAAGGGATGTAGCGGGCAGGTGACTCGGTGAGCCTCCCGTGCTCGCGCAACACCCGGCTTAAGAAAGCCCTCGTTGGACGTGCGCAGTTGGCAATTCATCCAAGCCACCGATGGAGGTGGAATAAACGCAAGGGAAACCTTGCTGAACGGCTTGTTTGACCATCATGTAGGAATGCCTTTTCCTTCGCGTTGGGTGTGCACACAGGTGGAAAGAGTTTGTGCCGTAAACACTATTTTGTCTTCATCACCGTGACCCCGCTCCAATCAGGCGGGGGCGGGGTCACGGCGAATTCACGGGTGCGTCGCAGATAGAGTTCGCTCGGGCCGTCGCCTGGATGGCTCGCAAGGAGTTCTCGGAATAGGTCGCCCGCTTCCGCCCACTGCCTGGCTTGATACAGTTCGATCCCTCGCGCATACTTTTCCAACATCCCGTCCGTTGATGGGTCTACCTTACATTTATACGCGACGACCTCATAGACCGCCAGCGGTTCGGTCCGTCCCTTTACTTGAACGTGATCGAGAAACCGATAGACGAACGAATCCCCGGCAGCCCGCTTCGTCGCCTCGCTGACCAGCACTCTGGTCCCATAGTCCTTATTGACGCCCTGTAACCGGGAGGCGATATTGACCGCATCGCCGAGGACCGTGTAGGCGAGGCGATCCCGCGATCCCATATTCCCTACGACCATCGGGCCGGTGTTGATGCCGATGCCCAGATCCAGCTGCGGACTGCCCCGGACTTTCCACTGTTCCCGCAGCTCATGCAGTCGCTGGACCATATCGAGCGCCGTGGCACAGGCGCGATTGGCATGATCGAGCTGATCCATTGGGGCGTTCCAAAAGGCCATGATTTCGTCGCCGATGTACTTATCCAGCACGCCGTCGTGCCGAAACACGATCTCCGTCATGGCGCTCATGTAGTCGTTGAGGAGCGACACGAGTGCTTGCGGGTCCATCGCCTGAGACAGAGTCGTGAACCCGCGGAGGTCGCAGAAAAAGGCGGTCATCGTGCGCGTCTCGCCGCCCAGCGTGAGACGTTCTGGCCGCTTCAAGATCCACTGGCTGACGGACGGCGAGAGGTAGCGCGCCATGACATCCCGCATCATCTGTTGTTGGGCCTGTTCGAAGAGCAGGCGGTAGACTTGGCTGACGGCAAAACCGAGCGCCAGCGCACCGGGTGGGTAAATCAGATTCAAGAGCGTGCCCTGATCGAACAGGACTCCGCTGGCCAGGAGATACAGGATCAGCAGTCCCAGTAATCCCATTGCCGCTCGAATGGGACGGAGCAGCGCCGCCAGCCAGGTCCCGATGAGGGCGGCGGCACACACAAGGATCGTCGTCGTCGATGCGGAGATCGGCACGAGATAGCGTTCGGCGAGAATCGTCTCCACAATGTTGGCCTGCAATTCTACGCCCCACATTCTGGTTTCCGCCGTCGTGGGCGTGGCAAACTCATCTACGCCGCGAATGGTCAGGCCCAGGAGCACGATTTTGTCTCGCACGATGTCAGGCTTGAACGATCCTTTGAGGACATCCACGAAGGGGAGAATTGTAAACGTTCCGTCACGCTCCGGACTGGATGGGGGCCCCAAGAAGTTGATCAGCATGCGGCCGTGGTTGATCAGTGGAATTGCCCGCCCGGCCCCATAGACGGTATCGTCCGTCGCGTCGGCGTCGAGCACGGTCGGTCGCCGGATGAATTGCGCGACCGTCGTGAGTGCCAGCGCGGGGTGCACATCCCCATTAGCTTCCAGCAACAGGGGAATACTGCGCACGACCGTATCGCGATCCGTGGTGACGTTGACGGTGCCTTTAGCGACCGCCGCCGACAGCACGGCGGCGGTCGGCGATACAAAGACCTCGAATTCCTGTGCGACCCCGGGCCGAGGATGGAGCGTCTTGGGGCCTTGCGCTTCAAGCGGGACGATGACATTGCCGGCCCGGCGCATGGCGGTAATCAGGCCTGGATCCTCCGGCTTGGGCGCGTCGAAAAAGATATCGACTACCACGACACGGGCACCGGCCTCGCGCAAAGTATCCAGGACCGTCGCATAGAGCGAACGGGGCCAATTGACCAGCGGGCCGTATTCTGGGAGCAGTTCGCGATAGCTGCGTTGGTCGATGCCGACGATGACGGTCGTCTGGGATTGTTCGCCGGACCGTGAGGCGAAGAGAAAATCCGTGCTCTGCACCTGTGCTGCGGCAAAGAATTGTCGATGGTAGGCCGCAGTCAGCAGCGCGCCGACTGCCAGCGCGAGCGCCGTACTGACGAGGAGGCGCTTCATCAGGGCTTGATTCATGCGGGGGATTCTATCAGGACGCCCCAAAAGTCCGCCAGCGTTGTTCTCGCATCGCTCAGAGGCTCCACGTAGGGAAAAAATACGCATCGCCTTCTTGTTCGCTGCGGCCTCACTGGACGACCTTTTGGGGTGTCCTATGGGCTATTGACTGCCTTGATCTCTATGGGAATCGGAGGGAGATTAGATCACGCCCAATTCCCGACCGACGGCGGCGAAGGCGGCGCTGGCTCGCACAAGCTGTTCGTGCGTATGGGCTGCCGACATCTGCACACGAATCCGCGCCTGGCCTTCTGGCACAACCGGGTAACTGAACCCCACGACGTAGATCCCTTCTTCCAAAAGCCGCTCTGCCATCCTTGTGGCGAGTGAGGCCTCACCCAACATGATCGGGATGATGGGATGCTCACCGGGAATAAGACGGAATCCGAGGGCGGTGAGTTGGGCGCGGAAGAAGGCCGCATTCTCGCGCAGTCTGGCCCGTAACTGGTCGCCTTGGGCCACGAGGATCACGGCCCGTCGAGCCGCCGCAGCGATGACCGGGGGGAGTGAATTCGAAAACAAGTAGGGGCGTGACCGCTGCCGCAACAGCTCGACGATTTCCTTTCGTCCGGAAGTAAACCCGCCTGCCGCGCCGCCCAATGTTTTCCCTAACGTGCTGGTGACGATCTCGATCCGGTCCGCGACGCCGAAATGGTCCGGCGTACCGCGTCCGTTGCGTCCGAGTACACCGGTCGCGTGACTGTCGTCGACGATGACCGCTGCATCATATCGATCCGCCAGCTCGACGATCCGATCGAGTTTCGCGAGATCGCCATCCATGGAGAAAACCCCGTCCGTCGCGATCAAGCGAAGCCGGCAGGTTGCCGCGTCGCGCAGCTTGGCTTCCAGGTCTGCCATATCGGAGTGCGCGTAGCGGAGCCGCGTGGCCTTGCAGAGCCGGATACCATCAATCAGGCTGGCATGGTTCAAGGCGTCGCTGATGACGGCGTCTTGCTCGCCGAGTAGCACCTCAAAGAGTCCGCCGTTGGCGTCGAAGCAGGAACTATAGAGGATCGTGTCCTCAGTGCCCAGGAAGGTGCTGAGCGTCTGTTCGAGATGTTTGTGGAGATCTTGCGTGCCGCAAATGAACCGGACGGAGGCCATGCCGTAGCCATGCTCTTCTAGTCCCTCGACGGCGGCCTGTCTGATGTCAGGGTGGTTGGCGAGTCCCAGGTAATTGTTGGCGCAGAGATTGAGGACCTGACCTTGCGCCACGCGAATCTCGGCCCCCTGCGGACCGAGGATCTGTCGTTCAGATTTATAGAGGCCTGCCGCGCGGATTTCAGCGAGTCGCTCTGAAACAGTTTTTTTGAGTGAGTGGTAGGCCATAGATTGTAGTTACGAGACTCGCGTGCCGGGCGAGACCTGCGCGAAAGGGAGTGTCTGCCAGTTGCGCGCTTCTCGCATGTCCCGCCCATCGCGCGTTGCTTATGGAATCAAGACTACCTTCCCGCATTGTCCTGAATTGATCAGCTCGAACCCTCGCGTGAAGTCTTTCATGGGAAACGTATGGGTGATGACCGGCTTGATATTGAGTCCGGCCTGGAAGAGACCGGCCAAGCGATACCAGGTTTTGAAGAGTCGGCGGCCTGTCACCCCATACACGCGGATGCCCTTGAAAATAATTTCGTTGGGCAGATCAAAAGACACGGAGCCGGTTGGAATGCCGAAGAGTGTCACGCGTCCGCCGTTCTTCACGGCACTGAAGGCTTGATGCAATGCCGTAGGGTTTCCCGACATTTCGAGCGAGGCATCGACGCCTTCGCCGGCGGTGATCTCGTGAATGGAGGCGGCGATGCGGTCCGCGGTCTCGGTCTTGGCGTTGAGCACGTGATCGACACCGACCTGTTTGGCAAGGTCTAGGCGGTACGCACTGACATCCGACGCGATGATGATGGCGGCACCGGCCGTTCGTGCGACGGCGGCGGCGAACAGTCCGGTCGGACCGCAGCCGGTGATCAAGACCGTCTGTCCGGTGAGGTCTTCGACTAGTGCTGCGTCGACAGCGTTGCCGAGCGGTTCTTGGACGCAGGCGAGTTCCGGTGGAATCGTGGGCGAGGTCTTCCAGAGCACAGCTTCAGGCAGGACGACGTACTCCGCGAACGACCCGTCGCGATCGACCCCGAGGATGCGGTAATTTTTGCACACATGCGCCTGCCCGGTGCGACATTGGAAACATTGGCCGCAAGTCAGGTGCGATTCGGCCGCGACATAGTCTCCCGCCTTGACCAACGTGACCTCGGCCCCGATCTCCACCACCTCGCCGCACATTTCATGACCGATAATCCGTGGCGGGTGGATGCGGCTACGTGCCCAGGGATCCCAATTATAAATATGGGCATCCGTCCCGCAGAGCGAGGTGGCTTTGACGCGGATGACCGCATCGGTGAGGCCCGGTTTCGGATCCGGCCTGTCAGTGGCGGTTAATCCTGGTTGCGTCGATGTCTTGACGAGCGCACGCATGGGCCCATTGTATACCACGGGCCCGACCACGCCCACACCTACACGGCCCAAGAAAAAAACGGGTTGCGCCTAGATTAGAGAGATCGGTAGGATGTGACCTATAAAGGCTCTGCATCACCGAGGCCTAGCCTGCATGATTCATGACCGCTTCTGCTGCAATTGCCGATCCACTGCTGCGACGGGCCTTCGGCCG
>Ga0315275_10005933_pt1 | contig 11621 bp, 7 predicted proteins | sample YL17G03_0_MG_FD_205557 | JGI IMG/M metagenome (GOLD analysis project Ga0315275, IMG submission 205557) | Sediment microbial communities from Yellowstone Lake, YNP, Wyoming, USA - YL17G03_0 | ecosystem: Environmental > Aquatic > Freshwater > Lake > Sediment | place: USA: Wyoming | collected... | reverse complement strand
CCGAAGGCTGGTTGAAGGCCAGGTTGGGATCATCGATATCGATGTCTCCTAAGGTCCTCACCAGCGTCAGAGAGACGGCCGGATTCGCGCCCCATGTTCCGCCTTTTTCATTGTGGACGATCCGGATTCCGGCCTTTGACTCGATCTTCTGGGCATAGAATCGGGTCGGGAATAAGAGGATGAATCCTCCAAGGAAGCTGATCGCCAAGAGTCTTTTCATTTCGCCCCCTCCGCGGAGCTTTTTATCGCGGCCCAATTCTTGATTTTATATCGTTTGACGACCTCCAAGCCTTCATCCTCGAGGATGTGTCGGGCATAGAGATAGGCGTTTTTGATGCTGAACTGTCGCCCATAAGGAAGCTCGGTTTTATAAAGAAAAAAACCATCTTTGCTATAGATGTCGAATTCCTTGGGCTTTCCCCGTGTTCCCAAGACATTACTTTTATTGACGTAGATCCGGCTCAGATCGTCTGTCAGCAGATTATAAAAGAACGGTTTATATTTCGGCAGGACTTCGGCCGCCGGCCCCTTGACCTCTCCCGCCGCGAATCCGTGCGGGGCCTCTTCTTTCGTCATCTTGAAGAGCCCTTTCCCCTGTCGATCGACGACGTTCAATTCATATTTGTCTGAATACCCATAGATGAAAGCGTTGCCATCGACCCTGGCGAACTGAAGGTCGTATTCATACCCGGTCATTATCGAACTCATCGAGTTCTCACCCGTTCTTTTGGTATAAATGACATAAGGGAAGACGGCGACGGAAGCCAATGTCTCTCCTTTCGTTCCGACCCTCTCCAACGCTTTGAGGCTCTCTTTTTCTGTGCGCCGACTCATCACCAGCCAGAAATATCCGTTCTCATCGACGGAAAATTGCGTGGGAAAACTCCTCAGGACGACCTCTTTTTGGTACTTCCCGTCCTTGTCGAACCACTTGACGCGAAGACCGTCCCGGACATAAAGCAAGCCGGTTTTGGGCTGGACGAAGAGATCAAACGGCATCTCAAATTCGCCCGGTCCCTGCCCTTTTTTACCGATCGTCTGAAGATATACTCCGTTTTTATCATATTTTTGGATTCTCGCGCCTCTCACATCGCAGACATAGATGTTCCCCTGATCATCGGTCTTCACATCGGTGATCTGCTGGAAAATATAGTGGTCATCGTTCTCTTTCCCGATCTGAAGATCCTCCTCGAGCTCATATTTGATCTCTCCGTAGAGCGGCTTGTCGGGGTTCTTGATGACCTTAAGGCCGCTCTCGGTCGCGATCTTGCCTTTCCACTGCGGATTCTGGGCCTGATTCGCCGACGGCAATGCCCATAGTGCGATCAGGGAAATCAGGATTAGCCCATTCAGTTTAATTTTCATCCTGGCCTCCTATTTAATGAGCCAATTCACGGCATAACATTTGCCCACATATAGACGATTTTCCTAGAACTCATAATCTCTGAACTTCAGACCCTTGGACTTCAGCGTCGTCCCCATGGCCATATCGAGCTTGGCCGTGGCGAGCTTGTAATCGATGATCGCCCGGATTTCGGTCGTTTTGGCGTTCGTGAGCTGCCGCTGATAGCTCAACAGCCACTCGATCGTCCCCAGTCCGAGCTGATATCTCTGAAGTTCCGCCGCCACCCGTTTCTCTTGAAGTTCGCGGGACGCCGCCGAAGAAGCGATCTTCCGCTCGGCGTTCTGCAGTTCCTTGATCGCCTCGGCTACTTCATAGGCGATGGCTTGTTTTTGCCGCTCCAGCCGCAGCCGGGTCTGTTCCTCATGCATCTTGGCTTTGGCCAGGTTGGACCGGCTGAAGATCGTCGAAAACGGCACCGTCAGGTTCAAGTTGAGAGACCAATTTTTATAGGTCCTCTTGAAGGCTTCTTTGAGCGCGTCCGCCCGGCTGCCTTCGATCTTCCCGATGACGTTCCCGGTAAAAGGATTGTTGTTGTCATAGATATATTTGATCCCCGATTGGCCGGGGCTCCAGGTTGAAAACGTCAGGTCGAGCTGAGGGAGGAGCTGATTTCGCGAATAGCTGACGTCGAGCGCGCTCGTCTCGACATCTTTCTCGGTCTGGGCTATTTCCGGTCTTTCTCGCGAGGCGACGGCCAACGCTTCGTCATAGGTTATAGCCTTTTTTTCGATGACGGGTATATCCGCGGGCGCCAGCGACCCGAAGGCGGCGGGAGAATCGGAGGGAAGGTTCAGGATTTTTCTCAGCCGCGTTTCACTCTGTTCCAAGGCCGATCTCGCCGAAACCAGGCTGTCCTCGTATTGGGCGACCTCGGCTTCGGAGCTGAGGATCTCCAGGGCCGATTTCGTTCCGATGCGGACGCCTTCCTGGTTTTTTCTCAAAATGGCCCGGCTCTGCTCCAACGAATTTTCCTGGACTTTCACGTTCTCGATGGCCGAATAAAGATTCCAATAAGCGTCCTCAACGTCGTAGACGGTCTGGATGAGCTGGGCTTTGAGCCCGGAGACCGACTGATCGCGTTGGATGAGGGCCTTGAGGGTGTCGATCCGGTTCACCTTGGGCCCGAAGCCTTTTAGAAGAGGCTGAGTGAGGTTGAGTCGAAAATTGCTGAAATAAGAGGGATTGATGAGTGTAAACGCCCGGGAGGTATTGGTCTGGGAATTCAGGAACAAGAGCGAGACCTCAGCGCCCGTGACAATCCTCTGGCTCAATCCGAATGAATATTGATCGGATTTACTGGCGACGCTGGCCCCCTCGACGCCCCAGGTCCCCGGTTGATTCAGATCTTGTTTGTTGTAGGACAAGCTGAACTCAGGGATATATTTTTCCTTGGATTCCGAGATCGAAGCCTCGCTGATCCCCGGGTTTATGGCTTCGATGGACAGGTCGAGGTTGTTGGCCAGGGCGGCGGCGAGGCATTCCTTGAGGGTCATCGTTCGGGCCGGTTTGGCGCTCTTCTGTTCTTGGGAGAAGCCGATCGGCCGACTCAGGCACAGAAGCAGGCCCAGTAACATCCACCCGGCATATTGGACTTTTTTTCTTTTTGGCATCTTTCCCCCCTTAAGCATGGGTCGGAAGAATTATTTGCTGATCGTGACCCGCGTGTCGTGGGCCAGGGTGAAGTGACCTTCGGTGATGACCATCTCCCCTTCTTTGACGGTCTCCTCGGGCCGCTCGCCGGGAAGGATCTCGGCGTAATCCTCGTTTTCAAGCCCGATCTGGACATATCGCCACTTGGCCAGGTCGCCTTCGACCACGAAAAGGAGCTTCCGACCTCCCCGGACGAGAATCGATTCCTGGGGAACAAGGAGTCTGCCTTTATGGATCTCGGCGGCGATCTCCACTTCGGCGTGCATGCCCGGTTTGATCTCTTCGGTCGGATTGTTCATGGCGATGTGCACGGCGCAGGTTTTATCATCGGCATTGACGATCGGGCTTATGGCCTCGACAGCTCCCTTGAAAACCTTGCCGGGATAAGCGCTGAAGCGGAGGTCCACTTCGCGGCCGACCGACATCTTGCCGATCTCGCTCTCGAGGACCTTGGCCTTGACCCGAATCAGGCTGATATTGACCAGGGTGAGCAGTTCGCGTCCGGCGTCGATGTGCTCGCGGGGCGAGATCTTGATCTCCGTGATGATTCCGGCGAACGGAGCCCGGATCCGGCATTTCTCGAGTTCCATTCGGGCTATCTTGACATCGATCTCCAGTTGGGTCAGGTTTTTAGACGAGGCCATGATCTCGTCTTTCTTGCGGCCGGCCTCGATCAGGGCGAGCTCATAATCCTTTTGGGCTTTTTCGAAATCGGCCTGGGCGAGGAGGCTCTTTTGAAACGCGGTCGAGGCTTGCTTGAAATCGGCCTCGGACTTGTTCAGCTTCTCGAGGGCGGCCGGCGTGATTTCTTTATCGGCCGTGGCGAACTGCTTCTCAAGGAAAAGATCGGAGACCGCTTTCAGGCGAAGGGAATCGGTCCGTTCCAAGCGAAGCCTGTATTCGAGGTCGTCGAGCTCGAGGAGGACGTCGCCTTCTTTGACGTGCCGCCCCTCGGCCGCTTTCAGGTTTTTGACCACCCCGCTCACCTCGGCCTTGAGGGCGATCTTTTTGTCCGTATAGGCCTCTCCCGGCGATTTGAGCTTGATGATAAGCTCGCCTCGCCTGGCCGGGACGGCCTTGACCGGGAGCGGCGCCGCCTCGGTTCTGTCCTGCGCGGGCTGGCCGGAGGCTGATCCTCCACCCGTTCCGGCTGAGGCGGCCGCGGCTTTATCGGCCGGCGTTCCCGGGGCTGAGCCTTTTTTGAGGACCAGAAAATAGCCCAAAAGCCCGACCGCGATGATGAGGAACGAGATTAAAAGGATTTTCTTAGGAATGACCATGTTTCCCCCTCTCCAGGAGATTTTTCATATATTCCCTGCGGATAAATAATACTTCAAATACCCGGATTTCGTTTAAAAATATTTTTAAAGACTCGAAAATCGGCGCATGGCTCTTATTATTATAGACTATCTCCCGCCAGAAAATTCCCATGTCCTCGGAAATATCCGCCGAAATCAAAACCATATTCAAGCCTGCAAGCCCGAGGCTACGATTCAACGAGCGTGATCATGACCGGATCGGGCTTGTCCTCATAAAGAAGGCGCAGTTTCTCATAGACGAACGCTCGTTGATAGACGTCGAGGGCTATCACCAGCCCGAACGCCGCTCCATAGTAAATAACGAAGTTCCCTGGATTTCGGAACAGCGTTCTCTCGAGAGAGCTGAACGCGGACAGGGCGAATATAAAGGAAAGGCCGTAGATCAGCCAGAGGTATTGAAGGCGGGCCCGTCCAGGGACAGTAACGCAGGAGAACGGGATCTTTCGAAAATTCCAGAAGAGGATCTGTAAAAGAAGAAGAGCAAAGGCCAACCCATAAAGGATATGAAGCAACGCCGGCCAAGGTCCCCAAGCCAAAACGTAGAAACCATAGAGCGCCCCGAACAGCGGAAGGATCGCATAGAAGAGGATCGCCTTTTTCAATCCTACGAAATAAGGCGTCCGGCTGTTCCGTTCGGTCAGGCGGAAGATCCAATTCGATTCGGCCGCCAAGGGAACGTTGACGATCGAGCGAAGCCCTAAAAGAAAGAAAAAAGCCAGGATCAGGGGCATGGCCAGGAGATTCAGGTTGTCCAGGCCCAGGTTTCGAAAGGCGCCTTTTTGAGAAACGAAAAGGACAAGGAGCAGGCCCAAAGCGAAGGCCAAATAACCGGCGAGGCGGACCTTGTGGAGCGCGCTGTTCCTTAAGGTCCGGCCAAAGAAATGAAAGACCGCCCGCTCGGTGGAATCCTTTAAAACAACCGCATCGAAGGCCGTAGACAGGCGATCCCTGATGCTCTTGAATAGGGCGGGCTTGGCCTGGACCTCGAGCGACTTTCGAGTATGTCTTCGATAGCTGAGGGCGAGGGCCAGAAAATAGGCCAATCCCAGAACCAGGATGGCCGAGAGCCCGATGGACACCGACGCCGAATACAGAGGATCCCGCCGCCCGAGGATCGATTCATAGATCCCGGCGAACCACATCGGCGGAAAGAGCAGGACCGATGCATCACCCCGATTCTTAAGTTCGGCCAGGGACGAGAAAAAGCGGTTGGTCGTTTCCCGGTTCACGAGGAGCGTCATCAGGAGGAAGATGCAGACGACGGCCAGGCCGAAACGGATGACAAGGGAAAGCGTCTTGAACAGCTTCGGGCTGAGGACGAGAAGCAGAGCGGCCTGGATGGCCACGAACAGGAGAAAAACGAAGGTGAACGCGGCCAGGGAACTCAGGAGGTGGGCGGCGAAATAAAGCCCCAGCGTCCCCAGGTCGTTCGAGATCCACCCGGGCAGGACGAAAGCGATCACCATGAAGGACAGGGAACAGACCGCCGCCGTGTAAAAAAGAATGAAGACGGCCATGGCCGTGGACTTGGCGTATAAAAGCGTCCGGGTCCGGACCGGGAGGACCATGAGATTGGCCTGGTCGCGCTTATCGAGGAAGATCACGTCCCATTCGAGAAGCGTGGCGAAGGCCAGGAGGACCATGAAGAACGACAGGAAATGGCATTTTTCGAGCCAGGACTCGCCCCGGTCGGCCACGAATATGTATCGCATCATCAGCGAATCGGCGATGAGCCAGCCCAGCGAGGCGACCATGGCCAGGATGACGGCGAGCTTCTCCTTCATCTGCTCCTGGAAGGGAAAGACGTCGTTCTGGAAGAGCCGGTTGAAGAAATGGCGGGTCAGGACGAAGGCCTGTCTGGGTTCTCCGGACAGGGAGGCCGAGAGGCGATCGAAACTCAACATGTCAGGCCTTCATGGCGTCGATGATGTCGCGGGCGACGGCCTCCGTGTCTTCCTGGACGACGAGCTGGCTGAAGATCTCGACAAGTGATGGAAGATGCATCAGGGCGCGCAAGTTCTCGACGGAATCATCGGCAACGATGTCGCCCTTATGGATGATGATGACCTTGGCGCAGATTTTCTCGGTGACCTCGAGAACGTGGGAAGAGTAGATGACGATCTTGTTCTCAGCCGCCAGGCGAAGGACGAGATCGCGGATGACCAGGCCGGTCGTGACGTCGAGCCCGGACAACGGCTCATCCAGGAGAAGGACGTCCGGGTTGTGAAGCAAAGCGGCTGAAATCAGGATCTTCTGCTTCATTCCCTTCGAATACGAACCGATGGCGCTGTCCATTTCGGTCTTGAGATCGAATAAGCGGAGGAATTCGATGATCTTTTCGTGCAGGAGGTTCTCGGGAATATCGCGGAGCCGGCCGACCATCTCCAAATAATCGTAGCCGGACAAGTGGGGATAGATCTCGGACTGCTCGGGGACGTAGCCCAGCCTTCGTTTATAAGCGAACAGGTCCTTTTTGATGTTTGATCCCTCGAAAAGGATATCGCCGTCGGTCGGCTCCAAGAGTCCCGCCAGCATCCTGATCGTCGTGGTCTTGCCCGCCCCGTTCGGTCCCAAATAGCCGAGGACTTCGCCCGGTCGGGCGGAGAAACTCACATGATTGACGACGGGAAAGACCGAGAATTTCTTAGTGACCCCTTTTAACTCGAGCATGTCCGATATCACAGCAACTTTTATGCCGATTTACCAGATACAAATAGGCTAAAGAAAGGGAATCTCAAAGAGTTCGACGTAAAGCTATTTTACGAGCAGGAAATCGGGGACATGACCCAATTTTCTGAAATTGGGTTCGTGTCCCCGATTTTATCCCTACGCCATCCCGAGGTTGTACGAGATCCTTCGCTAAGCTCAGGCGACTCTTTGAGTCGTCCCGAGTCTTTCGAGGGAACTCATACGCTTATCCCCAGATTATACGAGATCCTTCGCTTCGCTCAGGATGACCGAACTATCGTTCGGTCACTTTGTCGGATCCGGGAGGATCTTGGCGATTCCTGTGAACTGTTGATTGTCGACGATGAGGACGACCCTGTAGTCGCCCTCCCCTGCTGCGCTTGACACGAAATTCGGGTCCTGCTGCTGGCCTCTCATTTGAGCCAGGAACTCAGGCGGGACATCGCTCAGGTTGATGCCGGCTCCGCCCCCGCCGCGGCCTCCTCTGGCCGGAGCGGCTTTCTTTTCCTCTTCGGTCCGTTCACGGCGCTTCATCATGTTCCACATCACTTGATTGAGTCCGGGATTGCTTGTCCCCTTGAGTTCGTTGATCAGCAGGTTGCCCTGGTAGATCTGGACCTTAACCTCGGCCGCGGGCTTGGCTTTGAGATAGTAGTTGATGGCGACCCCCGCCGGCTCGCTCTTGCCGTTGAGGTTATGCGAGCTCGAATTGAAGCGGCCGCTTTCCGACCAGCGGAATTTGGGCTCGATGGCGCACAAGTAGGCGTTGCCCGCCAGAACTTGAGGCGTCAAACCCTGGAGGGCCGAGATGTCCGCGATATAGATGCCGCGGCCGTGGGTGGCCGCGATCAGGTCGTTTTCGCGCGGATGGATCTTCAGGTCGTAGATGGGCTGAGTCGGCATGTTGCCCTTCATTTTGGTCCAGGCCTTGCCGCCGTCCAGGGAGACATAGATCGCCATGTCCGTCCCGACGAAAAGGAGGTTCTGGTTTTTGACGTCTTCGCGGATGACGTTGATCGATTCGTTCGGCAGGTTCGCGGCGATCGAGGTCCAGGTCTGGCCGTAATCCGTTGTCCTGTAAAGGAAGGGCCGGAAGTCGTCATTCCTCAGGCCGGTGTAGGAGACATAGGCCGTGCCGGGATCGGAATTGGACGCGGCCACGCGGCTCACCCAGTAGCCCGGATTGCCGGTGATCTTATCGTTGAGTTTTGTCCAGTTCTTGCCGTCGTCGCGAGTGACCCAAACGTTGCCGTCGTCGGTGCCTACCCAGAGAAGGCCCTGGATCAGGGGCGATTCGTCGATGGTCGTCAGGGTGCAATACTCGATGTTGCCGTCGCCGCCCTTGCCCTGAGGCAATTTGGCCGGATTGTTGGTTGTCAGGTCCGGGCTGATCTCCGTCCAAGTCTCGCCGCGGTTCGTCGATTTCACCAGGATGTTGCCGCCATGGTAAACGCTGCTGTCATGGATCGAGACAAGGACCGGCGAGTTCCAGTTCCACCGCACGGCCGGCTTGGTCCGGGAATAGGCGATGCTTTTCGATTCGCCCGTGACGAGGTCCATCCTCTGGAGCGGGCCGTTCTGGGATTCGTTGTAGAGGTAGCGGTTGGTCCGCTTGTCGAAGACGTTATACATGCCGTCGCCGCCGCCGACCGTCTGCCAGTCCTCCAGCCGGATCGCGGCTCCCCCCTTTTTGGTGCTCGGACCCATGAGCGAGCCGTTATCCTGCAATCCTCCGGCAACGCGGTATGGATAGGACATGTCATAATCGACCGCGTAGAACTGGGCCATCGGCAGGAAGTCCGGATGGAACCAGTTCTTCCCGCCGTCGAACGTGATGTTCATACCGTGGTCGTAGCCGAGGAGCATGTGATTCGAATTGCCCGGATCGATCCAGAGAGCGTGATTGTCTCCACCGCGGAAGGGAGAGGGCGTCCAGGTCTTGCCTCCGTCCTTGGATTCCTGGACGCCGACCGAGAGGGCGTAGACGTGCTTGTCGTCATTGGGATCGACGATGATGTCGCAGTAGTAATAGCCCGGGCCGGAGCCGATGCTCTGTTTCTCGGGACTGACCTTTTTCCAAGTCGCGCCGGCGTTGTCCGTGCGATAGACCTCGCCGTCGATCATGCCGCTGCTCGGCTTGCCCGCGACGATTTCTTTCATCCGGTCCTCGGGCGATATATTGGGCTTGTTGCCGTTCTCGATGACGGCGTAGAGGATGTTCGGGTTCTTGGGATAGATCGTCAGCCCGATGCGGCCGAGCACTCCGCCGGGAAGGCCGCCGCCGAGCTTTTTCCAGTTCCGGCCGCCGTCCGCGGACTTATGGATGCCGCTGCCCGTGCCGCCGAGCTGGAAATTCCAGTCCTGGCGGAACTTATCGTACGTGGCCGCGTAGAGTATATCGGGATTCTTGGGGTCCATCACCACGTCGACGGCGCCGATGGCCTTGGTCCCGATCTTGACGTCGAGCGATTTGACCCAGGTCTCGCCTCCGTCGCGCGTCATATAGAGCCCGCGGTCGGGATTCTCGGAGTAGAGATGGCCGAGAACCGCGACATAGACCACGTCGGGATTCGTCGGATGGATGACGATGCGCCCGATGTGATGGGACTCTTTGAGGCCCATGTTCTTCCATGTCTTGCCGGCGTCCGTGGATTTGTACATCCCGTCGCCGTAGTAGGTGCTGCGGGACGTGTTGGCCTCGCCCGTCCCCACCCAGACGATACTGGGATTGGAGGGGGCGACGGCGATGTCGCCGATCGAGATCACCTTTTCATTCTCGAAGATGTATTCGAACGTCTGCCCGTTGTTCACGGTTTTCAACAGGCCGCTCGACGCGGTCGCGGCATAAAAGGTATAAGGCAATTGGAGAGGGACGGCGAAGTCCGTGAACCGGACGCCCTGGCGGGACGGCCCGATGTCACGGTACACGATCGACTTGAAGAAATCCTCGTTCAAAGCCTGGCCGTAAGCGTTCGCCAGGCTAAAGAGAGAGATCGCCGCAAGCGCGAGCACGAATAGAATTTTAAAACGGCATCTTAAAGCACGCATGAAACCTCCATGAAAATAAGAATTGAAAAAAAAGAAATTATGTCGGGATCCGGTGAGGTGACGATTCAATTGTCTTGATCCAAAAAATCACTCTAGTGATTATCACATCATCCGGGAAAGGTCAATATTTCTCTAGGCTTCACATCTGTAGTTTTTTCACAGGATATTCCAAACCACGGAATAGCGCTTGACGACCTCGTACCCTTCGGCGTCCGACTCGATGGCATAATATTTGCCGGACCGGATCAGCCTGACCTTGGGATTGATGAGATCCGCATGACGGTTCAATGGCACGCGTCCAATGAATCGTCCGTCGGCGTCGAATATATCGTGAATATCCTGGCGATTGTCCGGGGTCCTCTCCCAGGTCTGGACGAAAAGATGGCCGAGGTCGTCGACGAAGAAACTTCGATATGCCCCGTGATGCGAGGAATAATTGTAGACGGGATTTATTCCGGGCGGAGTCGGCCTATTAGCAAATTCGTCGATGTCTTTCTTCGTCACCTTGAGGGGACCGCCTTCTCGAAGGACTTTTCGGACGAGCTTTCCGGAGGGATCATAATATCGAATCTCATAGGTCTTTCCTTCCCCGTATACCAAGCAGTCACGATCATCAATCACCCAATATTCTCTCGGCGCAAACGGATTATGGCTATCGTCCTGAAGGTGGTTAGAGATCTCTGCCAGGACCTTGCTCATATCGGCGGACATTTTCTTCAGAGTGTTCTTTGGCTGGCCCGCCCCGAACTGCGTATCAAAGACATACGCGTTCCCTTGAGAATCGGTCTTGAGGCCGCCGATCATCCCTCTGAGCGAAATGCTCCGCAGGTACTCCCCGTCGGTCGAAAAAAAAGTCAGCTTCCGGTTGCGGATATCATGAACGGCCAATTCCTTCGAACCATGTGGGAGAGATATGGACCAGGCCGCGCCGATCTCCCCCGGTCCCTGGCCTGAACGTCCGATCGTCCTGATGAAACGGCCGGTCTCATCGAAGACCCTGATGTGCGATTCCTTAAAATCCAGGACGAAGAGATTCCCTTTGTGATCGACGGCGATGCTCGTTGGAAGGGCGAGGACATATTCATCTTTAGCTTTTGATCCTCCAATCGAGAAATCTTCCTTGAGAGTCAAGATGGGCTGGCTATAGAGCGGCTCCTTGGGATTCTTGATAACGACCATGTCGCCTTCTTTGGCGATCGTTCCCTTCCATAGAGGCGATTGATCGCCTTGCACCGCGGCTAAGAACGTGGATAGGATGTAAAAGGCCAATAGGCCAGCCAAGGACTTCGTCTTCATTCCCTTTCCCGTTGAGAAATCTTCCTTGATAAGAGCCGATCTCGTCGAATGACTAATTCCTTATTCGATGATGACATCCTTGACGATCACGGAAGGTTGGCCAACTCCTTCCGCGAGGATAATGAATCGATATTCGCCGGGCTCAACCTCGGGAATAGCGAGCCGGACGAAAAAGACCACGGCTCCATTTCGTTCGGCCTTGTCAAGAACGCTCA
>Ga0315275_10005930_pt1 | contig 11622 bp, 10 predicted proteins | sample YL17G03_0_MG_FD_205557 | JGI IMG/M metagenome (GOLD analysis project Ga0315275, IMG submission 205557) | Sediment microbial communities from Yellowstone Lake, YNP, Wyoming, USA - YL17G03_0 | ecosystem: Environmental > Aquatic > Freshwater > Lake > Sediment | place: USA: Wyoming | collected... | reverse complement strand
CTGCGGCGTCCGACACGCGGAGCGCGGACAAGGACCGATCCCGCTGCAACGGCGAGCCAAGGGGCTGCAGTGACGCGGGGAACCGGAAGACGAAGACCGAACGGGTCGGGTCAGCCAGTGAGTGAGGCCAGCAAGTGCGCGGAGATTCAGTTCCGGTCTTCTTTCGCGCCCCGTGTCGGACGCCGCAGCTCGAGCGTCGGTGTGAGGCGGCACCGCCCCGTCCGACCAGCCGCTGGCACCATCGCCGAACACCCGCTCGAGCAAGGATCGCCATGAATCGTGCGGTTCCTCCGCGCGATTCACGAGGCGCGGGAGACCCCGGGGCGCAAGGAAGACTGGAACTGGAGCTACGTGCGCGACCTGAGCCCACTCTCCCACTGACGCGAGAGAGGTGCCAGCGCGACCGCAGCGGAGGCTTACTCCGACTCGGACGCCCGACCCGAACGCTTGCGATCCAGCTCCTTGAGCGCGCGCTTGCGGATGCGGATCGACGAAGGCGTGATCTCGACGAGTTCGTCGTCCTCGATGAACTCCATCGCCTGCTCGAGCGTGTAGCGGATCGGCGTCACCAGCACGATGTTCTCGTCCTTGCCGGCCGCACGCATGTTCGTGAGCTTCTTGCCCTTGAGCGGGTTCACGACCAGGTCGTTCTCGCGGCTGTGCATGCCGATGACCTGGCCCTCGTAGACCTCGTCGCCGTGCGCGCACATCAGCTTGCCGCGCTCCTGCAGGTTGAACAGCGAATAGCCGAGCACGGTGCCCTGCCCGTTCGAGATCATGACGCCGTTCTGCCGGCTTGCGATCTCGCGCTCGGACACCGGGGCGTAATGATCGAAGACGTGGAACAGCAGGCCGAGTCCGGACGTCATCGTGCGGAATTCGGTCTGGAAGCCGATCAGGCCACGCGCCGGGATGATGTAGTCGAGACGCACGCGGCCCTTGCCGTCCGGGTGCATCGCCTGCAGCAGGCCGCCGCGGCTGCCGAGCGCCGTCATCACGGCGCCCTGGCTCGAGTCCTCGATGTCGACGGCCAGGACTTCGTACGGCTCGTTCTTGACGCCGTCGATCACCTTGATCACGACGCGCGGACGCGAGACGGCGATTTCGTAGCCTTCGCGACGCATGTTCTCGAGCAGCACGCCGAGGTGCAGTTCGCCGCGGCCGTAGACCTGGAACTTGTCCGGGTCGTCCGTTTCCTCGACGCGCAGCGCGACGTTGGTCAGCGCCTCGTGAAACAGCCGTTCACGGATCTGGCGGCTGGTGAGGTACTTGCCTTCGCGGCCGGCGAACGGTGAGGTGTTGACCTCGAACGTCATGCCGATGGTCGGCTCGTCCACCACCAGCGGCGGCAGCGCCTCGGGCGTCAACGGGTCGCACAGCGTATCCGACACGGCCGGAATCTCGATGCCGGCGAACGCGACGATGTCGCCCGCGCTGGCGGAGTCGACTTCCATGCGGTTCAGGCCGTGGAACCCGAGCACCTGCGAGATCTTCTCGGTGCGCGCGTGACCCGTGCGGTCGACGACCGTGACCGTCTGTCCGCGCTTGATGACACCGCGCTTGATGCGGCCGATGCCGATCGCGCCGATGTAGCTCGAGTAATCGAGCTGCGACACCTGCAGCTGCAGCGGGCCGTTCGGATCGACGTCCGGCGGCGAGCAGTGCTTGATGATCGTCTCGAACAGCACCTTCATGTCGCCGCCGCGGTGGGCGGGATCGTAGGTCGCGAAACCCTGGATGGCCGAGGCGTAGACGACGGGGAAGTCGAGCTGCTCCTCGGTCGCGCCCAGGCGGTCGAACAGGTCGAACGTCTGGTCCAGCACCCAGTTGGGACGGGCCTCGTGACGGTCGATCTTGTTGATGACCACGATTGGACGCAGGCCGTGCGCGAACGCCTTCTGCGTGACGAAGCGCGTCTGCGGCATCGGACCGTCGACGGCGTCGACCAGCAGCAGCACGGAGTCGACCATCGACAGCACGCGCTCCACCTCGCCGCCGAAGTCGGCGTGTCCCGGGGTGTCGACGATGTTGATGCGGTACTCGTTCCACTTGATGGCTGTGTTCTTGGCCAGAATGGTGATGCCACGCTCTTTTTCGAGCACGTTCGAGTCCATGACGCGTTCGGGGACGACCGTACGGGCGTCGAACGTGCCGGATTGCTTCAGGAGCTGGTCGACCAGCGTGGTCTTGCCGTGGTCGACATGCGCGATGATCGCGATGTTGCGGAGGTTCTGCGTGGGGTTCGAGGACACTTGGTGCGCCAGGGGCCCGGAGGGGCCCTAAAAAGGGCGCGAAGTATAGCGGATCTGCCCCTCGCTTGCTGCACTGCAGAAAATCCCGCTCCCGGACCCGCGCTTCGCGCGCCCTCGCCCACGGATGGGGGAGAGGTGGGAGAGGTAAAAGGGGTTACTTCGGCTCTTGCGCCGGCATCGGCTGAACCGCCTGGCCGGTCGAGTCCTTGGGCGGGTTTGCCTTCCGCGCAGAAGGCGGGTCGCCGATCACGACGGGAATGGCGAAGGCGCGCGTCTCCGTCTGCACTTTTGTCGACACTTTGGCGACCACACCAATGTAGAACAGGCCCGGGTTGTCGCCCGTGACGAGAATTTTACTCGTATACACCTGCCCAAGTTCGACCGGCGAAAACGTTGCCGTCTTCTCGCCAGCGATCGTCAGGCCGGGCGCTTCGGTAATCTCCGTCTCGAGCTTGTCGGCCGGCAACCGCGTATTGAAGGTCATTTCGACCTCGAACGGCTGACCCAAAGCGGGTTTCGCCAGCACGTCGTACACCATGTCGACCGGCGCGGTGGTCTTGCCGTCGACGACCGCCGCAGCGAGGCGTGCGTGCTTCTCGTCCGCGTTGGCGGGCGGGGTGGTCGGAACGGTCTTGTTCGCCTTGGCCTTCTCGGTCTTGGCGACAGCCACCGCGTCGTCATTGCTGCCGCCACAGGCCGTCACGAGTGCGCCGGCCAGCAGAGCGGCAGCGGCGGTGATGGCCAAACGTCGGCCACCGGTGCTCCGGACATCGTCATTCAACGTCATGCGCATGCCTGCCTCTGGTTTCCCTGGGGCTGCGTCAGCCCGTGACCGATACATTGAAACATGTGTCGCCGCGTCGTTCCGCTGCCGAGTATGACGGATCGATGTGGCTCCACTCGTAGACCTCGATCACGTATTCACCCGGCTCAAGCGTCCGTGTGAGCGTCTCGTCACCGTTCGTCGCAGTATCCGCGATGTCGAGGAAACCGTTGTTGTAAAGCACGATATCCGGATCGGAGTCTGGCAAGAACGGGGCCGTCGATCCGGTCGGCGTGTACTGAGCCCGGATCATGACCGAACGGGCGGCCGCAATCGAGAACCGCAGGAACAGCCGATTGCCGATCTTGTTGTAAGTTCCGGCAGCGGTCGTGCCACAGACGGATTGCAACCCGCCGTTCAGCGTGACCTGCCCGTAGATCGGCAGGGTCCGCGGCACCAAACCGTTGTTCGTCTCATTCGTGCCCCACTCATCCGTCACGCGAATGCTCTGCGAGGTGATGAGCGCGTCGATGGCCGCGACCGGTGCGCCCGCCCGCCCCTTCAGGTCGGTGACGAAGGGGTAGATGCTGGTCAGCGCCGGACCGCTGCGGAGCTGGCCCGTGAGCGCCTCATACAGCGGCTTGTAGCCAAGTGCTACGGCATCCGGGTCATCGGCCGCCGCGTCGTACAGGTCCCAGGTGACCGATTGAATCGAGGCCTCGTTGTACCAACCCGCCGGCGACGCCGCGTTGTTTTCCATGCTGAATGAGAAACGCCGGCCCTGCTGCGAACCCAGCGAGTCGCTGTAGAACGGGTCGTTCAGCACCATCGCCGAGAACGCATTGGCAAAGCCTTCGCTGAAGGCAAGCCGCACGTCGAGCCGTTCATCCGGCGAATGCGGACCGCCCGGCGTGTCGGTACGACTGATCGTGTCTTCGAGGAAATGCTGGAATTCGTGCACCAGCACGTGCTGGTCGTATTCGTCCGTGTCGACATTTTCGTCGCCGAGCACATAGATGCCCGGCGCGGGTCCGCCAGTCGATGCGGTGGTATACAGCGTCGATTCGATCTGGCCCAGCGTCACGTCGCCCGAAGACGAATTGTTCTGCGCGCTCCAGAAAACGTCCAGCGCCGGCAGATCGAGCGTCGCGTTGCCGTTGGCGACGACGAAACCCGCCGCCGCCAGCAGCGTATCGAGGATCGCAAACGGGGCCGCGGCGCGGACGCCAGTGTAGCCCGTGCCGCCCCAGCCCGAACCGGCGAGCAGGTTCCTGGTCTGGTTCGTCGTCCCGGAGTTGAAGACCTCACTGTCGAGCACATACAGCGCGTTGCCGTTGGTGTTGTTGAGCACGCGAATGTTGCGCGCCGGAGTCGTCGTCTTGCGTGACTGCGCCTGCACGCGCACGAACACGCTGGTGTTCGCGGGCGCAGTGAGTGCGTAGTTGCCGTCGCTGTCGGTCGTGGTCGTCGCAAGCGTGCTGCCACCCGACTGGATCAGCTCGACGGCCGCTGCGCGTATCGGTTGTGCCGAGGTGTTGGCGTAGCTCAGCCCGAGGTTCATGTTGCTCGAAAATGGCACTCGCTCGTACGTGGCCTTGCCACTGACCATGACGCTGACGGGGCCGCTGCCGCCGCTCCCGCCGCCTCCGCCGCCTCCGCCGCAGGCGACGAGCAAGGCCGGTGTGAGTGCCAGCAAGGCGCAGCGCCAGATCGTACGCAGGCCCCGGGACCTGTGAACTGTCGCAGATTCATCAACGCGTAGGGTCACGAAGGCACCGGGCAGGTCTGTCCAGACGGGGCCCGAAGAATACCACGCGACCCCCGCAGCGCACCCGGCGCACGCGGACCGGCGTGGTTGCGACGGAGCTAGTTGCGCGTCAGGCCCGGCTCGCTCTGCAGCCGGAATTCCCAGTCCAACTGATTGCGGACGATCGTCTCGAGATCGTCGAACCGCGGCACCCAGCCCAGCACCGCACGGATTCGTTCGGCATGCGCAACGAGGGACGGTGGATCACCGGCTCGACGCGGGCTCTCGACGGCGGGCAGCGACCGGCCGCCGTTGATGCGCTCCACCATCTGCACGACTTCGCGCACGCTGTAGCCATGGCCGTACCCGCAGTTGAGCGTGGTGGACGCGGCGCCCCTGCCCAGGTATTCGAGTGCGCTCAAGTGCGCCGAGGCGAGGTCCTCGACGTGGATGTAGTCGCGCACTCCGGTACCGTCCGGCGTCGGATAGTCGGTGCCGAAGATCGACAGCGAGGGTCGTACGCCGGCGGCCACCTGGCACGCGACCTTGACGAGCAGCGTCGCCGTCGGTGCGCTGTGACCGATGCGCCCGCCCGGGTCGCTGCCCGCAACGTTGAAATACCGCAGCACCACGAAACGCAGTTGCGGGGAGGCCGCGGCGAGGTCGCGCAGCATCCACTCGCTCATGAGCTTCGACGTGCCGTAGGGATTGATCGGCACGGTCGGTGAATCTTCGCGCGCCAGGCCCTCGGCGGGAATTCCGTAGACCGCGGCCGTCGACGAGAACACGAAACGGCGCACGCCCGCGCTGTCGCACTGTTCGAGCAGGTTGCGCGTCGCGCAGGTGTTGTTGCGGTAGTACTTGAGCGGGTCGGACACGGACTCCGGCACGATCGTGTGTGCGGCGAAGTGCAGTACCGTGTCGATGGCATGGTCCTGCAGGACCCGTGCAACGAGATCGCGATCGCCGGTGTCGCCGACGATCAGCGGCGTGCCGAGCACGGCGCTGCGGTAACCCGTCGAGAGGTTATCGAGGACCACGACGCGCTCGCCGCGCTCGACGAGCTGGCGGACCGTGTGACTGCCGATGTAGCCGGCGCCGCCGGTGACGAGAATGGACGCAGATGACACGTGATGACCCTTGTTACAGACTCAATCGGGGGGCTGGTTCGGATTGTAGCGATGGTCATTCTGCGCAGGCGACAGTGTCCGTTCTGTGCGCAGGCTCGCAAAGTGCCCGGCTACGAGAACGGCTCTTCCATGGCCGAGACCTGCTCCCGCAGGTTTAGCACATGTTGCTCCCAGTATTTCGGCTCCAGGAACCAGGGGAATGCGCGTGGGAAGGCCGGATCGTCCCAGCGGCGGGCCAGCCATCCGGCGTAATGCATGATACGCAGGGTGCGCAGCGGCTCGATCAGCGCAATCTCATGCTGATCGAAGTCGGCAAACTCCTGGTAGCCCTCGACGATGTCGTCCAGCTGGGCGCGCATTTCCACCGGCCGCCCGGAGAGCAGCATCCACAGGTCCTGCACCGCGGGCCCGGTCATGCAATCGTCGAGGTCGACGAAATGCGGACCCTTCTCTGTCCACAGCACGTTACCCGGGTGACAGTCGCCGTGCAGGCGCAGCGTGCGCAGCGGCATCGCCTCCTCGAAGCGTTGCTCGACGAGGCTCAACACGTCTTCGGCCAAAGTCTCGTAGGCGGCCTCGAGGTGCGACGGGATCCACCCCGAGTCGAGCAGGTAATCGGCCGTGTCCTGCCCCAGCACGCGCCAGTCCAGGCGCGGTCGATGGCGAAACGTGCGCGTACGCCCGATCGCGTGGATGCGCGCCAGGAAGCGGCCCATCCACTGGCGGTCGTCCCTGGTGCCGAGTTCGGGCCAGCGCCCGCCCGCCCGGGGATACACGGCGTAACGGAAACCTTCGTGTTGGAAGAGACTGCGTCCACCGTGGACGTCCGGCGCGATGACCGGGATCTCCGCGCGCGCGAGTTCGAGTGCGAACTCGTGCTCTTCGAGGATAGCCGCGTCAGGCCAGCGCCCGGGGCGATAAAACTTCACGACGACTGGAGTGCTGTCCTCCCGGCCGACCTGGTAGACCCGATTCTCGTAACTATTGAGCGCCAGGATGCGGCCGTCGCAGCGATGCCCGAGCGCCTCGACCGCACTGACGACGACGTCGGGGGTCAGCGCGGAATACGGGTGCGGGGCATTCATTGCTTCGATTGTACGGGGTCACGTACCCTTCCCGGCACCTCGCCATGGCACGCTTCTCCTTCCGCCCCCGCTCCCTGACCGGCCTGATCCTGCTCGGGTTCGTGATCGTTGCCTTGCCAGCCCTGCTCGGCACCATCAGCGCCGCCATCGAAATGCGCAATCTGTCGGCCGCGAGCGAACGCCTCGTGGTCAATGGCGTGGCCGCCACGCGCTACACGCAGGCCCTCGTGCGACAGGTCTCGTCGCTCGAACGGACGGCGCGGCTTTACCAGATCATTCCGCGCCCGACCCTGCTCGATGCTTTCCGGCAGAACCGCGACCTGCTCAGGAAGACGCTGGACGATTTCTCGGCGCTGCCGGGCGGCAACGACGAGCGCGCAAAAGTCATCGACAGCATGCGCGGCACGGTCGACCTGATCGCGGAATCCATCGAATCGCATTCGGCCGCGCGCATCTCGCGCACGCTGCGTGAATTCACCGCGCTGGCGCGCGATGCCGGACAGCTCTCGAACCTGGCAAGCGCGCAGACTGACCGGGAACTGAAACAACTCCAGGCCGAGACCGAAAAGGTACGGCGCCGGCTGTACTGGCAGTCGCTCGCCTTGATTCCCATCACCGTCGGGCTGATCGTGATGTTCGCACTGGTCCTGGCACGGCCGATCCGCCAGATCGACGCGGTCATCAGTTCGATCGGGCACGGCCAGCTGAGCGAGCCCGTCAAGGTGCAGGGGCCTTCAGACCTGCGGGCACTCGGCCGGCAGCTCGAATGGCTCAGGGTGCGGTTGCAGGACATCGCCGAGGAGCGCAACAGGTTCCTGCGCCACATGTCGCACGAGTTGAAGACGCCGCTCGCCAACATCCGCGAAGGCACCGAGCTGTTGATGGAGGGCGCGGTCGGCTCGCTCAGTGGCGAGCAGCGCGAAGTGGCCAGCATCCTGCGCGACAACAGCCTGCGGCTGCAGCGCCTGATCGAGAACCTGCTGTCCTACAGCGAGTGGCAGGCGAAGCGCAGCGACCTGGAGGTGGGCGAGATTCGCCTGTTGCCGCTGGTAAAGTCCGCGATCGAGACCTACCAGTTGCCGCTCAATGCACACAGCCTGCGACTCGACCTGCAAGTGCCGGACCTCACCCTGGCCGCGGACCGTGAAAAGCTGAAGCTGATCCTCGACAACCTGATCTCGAACGCCGTGAAGTTCACGCCGGACGGCGGCACCATCACTTTGCGTGCGGCGTATGACGGTGCAGGCAAGAACCTCGTGCTGGACGTGGCCGATACGGGCCCCGGGATTCCGCTGCAAGAACGTCCGCGGATTTTCGAAGCGTTCTACCAGGGCGCCACACCGCAGGGTGGGCTCGTTCGCGGCACGGGGATCGGACTGTCCGTGGTGCAGGAATTCGTGCTTGCGCATGGCGGCAGCATCGAGATCGTCGATGGTGAGTTTCCGGGTGCTCACTTCCGCGTGCGATTACCACTTACCCCCTCTCCTGCCGCAGGAGCGAGCAGGACGGGTTGAGGCTCTTGCTCCTTCTCCAACCTTAGCGGGAGAGGGTTGAGGTGAGGACTCCGGCCGTCACCCGCTCGCCGGATGCGGTGCGATATCCGTCATTGCGAAATCGCGTCCTGCGAACAGCAGCGGCTCACCCGTGACGTACGCAAGCGCATACGAAAAGCAGTCCCCGAAGTTCAACGCCGCGGGGTGACGTCCCTTGCCGAAGCGCTGCCACGCATCGCGCGCCACGTAGGCCTGCTCGACGTCGACCGCTTCCAGCTGAATCCCTGCGCGCGACACCAGTTGATCGAGGTCACGCAAGCCTTCGGCTGCCCGCCTGGACGAAACAACGATGGAACACTCGGTCAACGAGGCAACAGACAGGAGCCGAACCGGGTCTGCATCGATCGCTTCGACGAAGGCGTGGCGCCGGGACTCGCTGAAAAGAATGGCCAGCAGAGCCGATGAATCGAGCACCATCAGCGAGGCAAACCTTGTGCGTCGTAACCGATGATCGAGTCCGCCTCGCGCGCGTCGAGTTCCGGCAGCGACGTGCAGTGATCGGCGATCCGGTTGATCTCATCTACGAGACTGCGGCGTCGGCGCTGATGTCGAACGCGCTCCAGTCTCTCGAGCAACGCGCGCCGGACAGCTTCAGTCTTGGTTTCGCCCGTCACCTCCGCGAGCGCAGCGGCCAGCTCTTCAGTCTCGCGGTTACGGATATTCAGGGCCATGATTTCACCCTGTGTAGCATAGTTGCTGGATTGTATCATTAATGGACTCCCACGCCCGGCCGTTCCTGATTCGGACTATCATTTCGCGCTTGCACCCCGCCGGTACATTCAAAATCCCGCCGCTTTGCCCCGATATGACCTTCATCCTGCAACCAACTGTCCGAAAAGCGCTTTTGGCCGTTTGCGCGATCGCCCTGACCGCGTGCACGGGCCTTCAAGCTGACAACAAGCCGGGCGTACCCGGCCAGACCGCCACAGCGTCCGCGCCGAAACCGGCCGGCACCGCTTCGTATTTCGAAGTGCTCGACCTCATGGCGCCCGGCGATGCCGTGCGCCAGTCGACCGAGCTGGCTTCGACGCTGACCCAGGCGCAGCAGAACCCGACCTCGTCGAATCGCCTGCGCTATGCGATTGCGCTCGGTGCAGCGGGTCACGTGTCGAGCAATCCGGTCGAGGCGCGACGGCTCATCACCGAATTGCTCGCGGGCGAGCACGACCTGACGCCGCAGGAGGTCTCGCTCGCCAACGCGTTCCTGCGTGAATTCGACGCGCGGGTCGCGCTGTATGCCGACCTGGCGCGACAGCGTGAGGAATCGGAGCGCCAGCTGAAATCGATCGAGGCGGATGGCGACCGCCGCTACGGCGCGCTCAATGCCGAAACGCAACGATTGAAGAAAGCGCTGGCAGAGGCCGAGCGCAAGCTCGAGGCCGTCGCCGAAATGGAGCGAACCCTCACGCCGGAAGGCCAGTGAGGACCTGACCTTGGCCATGTCACGGACCAGCAAGCGCACGCCGAAGATCCTCGTCGTCGATGACGATCCCGGCCTGCTGCGCCTGCTCACGATCCGGTTGCGCTCGCAGAAATACGAAGTCGAACCCGCGGAGAATGCCGCCAAAGCGCTCGCCGTCATCGCACGCTTCCGGCCCGACCTCGTCATCACCGACCTGCGCATGGCCGAAATGGACGGCATCGCGTTGCTGCGTGAACTGCAGCGTCGCTGGCCCGGCCTCAACGTCATCATGCTCACCGCGCACGGCACGATTCCCGATGCGGTCAAGGCCACGCAATCGGGCGCGTTTGCGTTCCTGACCAAGCCGGTCGAGAAAGAACAGTTGCTCGAGGAGGTGCGGCGCGCGCTCAAGACTTCCGGCTTCGCGGACACGGCCGAGGAATGGCGGACGGAGTTCGCCACCCGCAGCCCGTTGGTCGAGGACCGGCTCGCAAAGGCCCACCTGGTCGCGGGGACGGATTCGTCCGTCTTGATTACGGGCGAACCCGGCACCGGCAAGGAACTGCTGGCGCGGGCGATCCATTGGGCCAGTGGCCGCCGCGAGGGGGCCTTCGTATCCGTTGACTGCAGTTCCCTGGACGGCAGCGCCGAGCACCTGGCGGCGTGCGAACAGGAACTGGCCCGAGCCGCACAGCAAGCCACGGGAGGGACGATCTTCCTGCGCAGCGTCGATGACCTCGCCCTGAACCTCCAGACGCGCCTCGCGAGCCTGCTGCGCGGTCCGCGCGACGTGAGGGTGATCGCGACCAGCGATCGCCGCCCTGACGAACTGGCGGCCGATGGGCGGTACTCCACCGAACTGCTGGAACGGGTGAGCGCCGTCCATATCGATCTGCCGCCGCTCAGCCGGCGCCGGGAGGACGTGCCGCTACTGGCCGCGCAGTGTCTCGAAGATCTGGCCGCCGAAACCGGACAGACCAAGCGCACGCTTTCGCCGGAAGCCATGGAAACCCTGGCGAGCGCCAAGTGGCCGGGCAACGTCCGACAGCTGCGGATGGTCGTGCGGCAGGTCGCGTCGTTGGGCGCCGGGCCAGTGATTACGGTCGAGCAGGTGCAGGACGTCCAGGGCCAAGCCACGCAGCTGCCGAGCTTCGACCAGGCTCGTGATGAGTTCACACGGAATTATCTCGTGCAACTCCTTCAAATTACTCAGGGAAATGTCAGTCAGGCTGCCCGGATGGCGAAGCGGAATCGCACGGATTTTTACAAGCTGCTGACGAAGCACGAACTCAAGCCGGAAGAGTTCAAGGACTAGCTTCCCCGCCTCGTCGCGACCCCGGTGACCGCCTTGCCGCGACGGTCCGCGAATTCCGTGAATCAAGTCGTCTCGAAGGGCATCGGCTGACGTTGCGCGACCGTCATTAAAAGCGCGAACCACTGCACGTTTCGGGGCTCTGCCGTTGCGGCGCCGACGCCGCCGAACGACACTCGCCCCTCAGTTAGTTAAAGGCAAACCCGTCGCAAGACGGGGACGCAAAGCCTCCGGTCCACGGCTGCAAAGCTTGGGGATAGCGGGGTTGCCAGTCAGGCGACTGGGCATCGCGCGCGGAGCACCGCGCGGCTGCGCGAGTCGCCGCTGCCAGCCCTACTGCATTCCCACCGCTCCATCCGTCGGGCCACCAACCTGCTC
>Ga0315275_10005928_pt1 | contig 11624 bp, 12 predicted proteins | sample YL17G03_0_MG_FD_205557 | JGI IMG/M metagenome (GOLD analysis project Ga0315275, IMG submission 205557) | Sediment microbial communities from Yellowstone Lake, YNP, Wyoming, USA - YL17G03_0 | ecosystem: Environmental > Aquatic > Freshwater > Lake > Sediment | place: USA: Wyoming | collected... | reverse complement strand
AATCACATCCCAATTTCCATTAGTGATGAAGATATTTTCGATTTTTACTCCAGAGGGAAGGTAATCATCAAGTTTTTCTGCCATTACTTCTCGTTTCATAGAATCATCTAAGGATACTGTCGATCTTTTTAAGAGTAAGGTAAAGTATTGACCTTTTTCTTCTGTGTCTGTGATTGCACTGTATCCCCAAATTATTTTCGTCTCCTCAAGATGTTTAACAATCTTCCAGACTTTCTGCCTGGAAAAACCGCATCTCTTTGCAATTCTATCGATACTTTCCTTTGCATGTTGTTCCAAGATAGTCAATACGTGTATTTCATCCTCTGTCATTGTTTCTTCATTGCTTTTTATCATCAGTTTTACATCCTTTTATGATGATTTTAAATTATTATTAAAGAAATGATTTATTTTTTTATAACCTTTATTTATTTAAAAACATATCCTTAGAATGAATACTAAATATCTAAAGTCCAGATTTCTTGCATTACGTTTCTGTAATGGATGTCCCTTCTTAATGTTTTTTTTATCCTTATATCTCTCTTTAAATCTGTATTTTGTCTTTTTGACATTTTTCCAGATAGTATTTAAATACAGATATTGACAGACGTTAGCACGTAACATAAGAACATGAATGAGGTGATGATATGAAAAAAAACCTATTACACACAATTATCAAACTTTGTGGGTTCTTCATCATCGCAAATCTCCCGTTTCTTACCATATCACAACTCGTTGGCATTGATACATTCATCGACTCATTCAAACACCCCGGCTCCTTTTATTACATTAAAAACGAAAAAATTCATTGCATGGATGCCAATGGAGGATACATCATCCTAGAAAAACCTACATATCAAGGATTTTCAATAGCGGAAGGGGACCGGATCCTTTATCATACCATAAAAGACACATTACAGCAGAGAATCGTCTATCAAATCAAATCTGATGATGGAATAAAAACATACTATACCACCAGCAACACAGACAATACTGAAGGGCCAATCTATGAACACCAAATTATTGGAAAAATCATTGGGAGATCTGAGGACAATATCTGGAATTCTCTCTGTCTACAACTATGGGATCTTTCCATCGATAATCTCAATGCTCTGACGCTTTTTTCTGACACGTAAATTCAGAGGATAAGCTTCTTTAACAGCTGATGGTTACCCTAGAGGGGGTACCAATGCAGTTTATTCCCAATTCTCCATTAAAAAAGAGCATGTTACATGAACTAAAATTGCATGATATCAACGACCTCTTTTCAGATATCCCAAAAGAAATAAAAATAGAAAACCTCAAACTTCCACCCAGTCGTCATCAACAAGATGTTGAAGACCACATGCGACAGCTTGCCAGACAAAACAAATCCTTCTGTGAGATGCCATCATTCTTAGGCGGAGGATATAAACCACATTATATCCCTGCTGTTGTCAAATCAATCATATCACGTTCAGAGTTCTACACAGCATATACACCCTATCAACCAGAAACATCTCAAGGATTTCTTCAGGCGATTTTTGAATACCAAAGCATGATTGCAGAGCTTACAGGAATGGATGTCTCCAACGCCTCCCTCTATGATGGTGCCACAGCCATCGGGGAAGCAGCTTTAATGAGCATGCGTATTACAAAGAAAAAAACATTTGTCATTCCTGAAAATATCTCCTGGGAGAAAAAAAGTATCCTTACCAATTATACCAAAGGAGCAGGCATCAAAATAAAAGAAGTCGCTTACGATAAGGAAACAGGAAAAATTGATCTGGATGATCTGAAAAAAACAATCAATGCAGAGACCGCAGGCTTTTATTTGGAAAATCCTAACTTTTTTGGTGTTTTCGAAGACGCAGTCGAAGAGATTCATCCATTGCTTCAGAAAAATCAATCATTGTTCATCGTCGGTGTTGACCCAATTTCCCTAGGTATCTGTAAAAGTCCTGGTGAGTACGGAGCTGATATTGTCATTGGTGAAGGAAAAAGCCTCGGAAATCCACTTGATTTCGGTGGATCAACTTTAGGGATTTTCGCATGTAAAAACGAGTTTTTACGACAGATCCCTGGTCGTATCATCGGTATGACGAAAGATCATCAGGGAAAACGTGCATTCTGCATGACAATGCAAACGAGAGAACAGCACATTCGCAGAGAAAAAGCAACAAGCAACATATGCACCAATGAAGGGTTATGCATGCTTGCGACAGCAACATATCTATCGTGGCTTGGTGGGAAAGGTTTGCAGGAACTCTGTGAAACAAACTTTGAACGCGGCCAACAACTACGAAAGCAGATCAGCGCGATCCCTGGTTTTTCAAGGGTATTTTCCGGAATCCATTTCAATGAATTTGTGATCCGATGTCCAGATGCCGCCGCTGTACATACACATCTCTTACGACAAGGGATGCAAGGTGGTCTTTTGTTAGAAAAATGGTATCCGAAGCTAACGAATTGCATGTTGTTCGGTGTGACAGAGTTACATAACGAGGAAAGTATGACACGACTCGTTTCCCTCTTAAAGGAGGTATGCTAATGTACCATAGCGCTGTATGGAGGGAACCACTTCTCAATGAACTGGAAGAAACCAAAAAAGAAAAATACGCGACAAAATCAATGCTGCCAGATTCCCTCCAAAGAAAAACATCACTTGATATCCCAAATTTAGATGAAACCCAGGTGATACGACATTTCCTGCGCCTCAGCCAAATGAATTACGGTATTGAATCAGGGATCTATCCATTAGGTTCCTGTACCATGAAGTACAACCCAAAGATTTGTGAGGACATTAGCCGCTGGGAACAGTTCGCCCTGCTTCATCCCTATCAAGACGAGACAACCACACAAGGGACGTTACGAATTATGTATGAACTTGAGAAAATGCTATGCGAAATCACTGGAATGGATCATTTCACCCTACAACCAGCAGCTGGAGCACAAGGGGAATTCACAGGCCTTCTTATCACTCGGGCGTATTATGAACATAAAAAAGATTTCAACAGGGATGAAGTCATTCTCCCAGATACTTCGCATGGGACAAATCCTGCAAGTGCTGCCATGGCTGGGTATAAGGTTATTGAAATCCCCTCCACGAAAGAAGGAACTGTCGATCTAGAAATGCTGAAGAAGATTCTCTCGAAAAAAACAGCTTGTTTTATGCTCACCAATCCAAATACTCTGGGTATCTTCGAGTCTGAAATCATCGAAATCGCACGACTCGTACATGAGGCAGGGGCGCTTCTCTACTACGATGGCGCGAATATGAATGCGATCATGGGAAAAGCACGCCCTGGTGATATGGGATTTGACATCGTGCATCTTAATTTACATAAAACGTTTTCGACCCCGCATGGTGGGGGCGGCCCAGGATCAGGCCCTGTTGGTGTCAAAGAAAAACTCGGACGGTTCCTCCCCGTTCCACGGGTTCTGAAGAAGCAAAATAATTTCTGTTTCGATTACGAATATCCAGATTCGATAGGAAAAATAAAAGCGACCTATGGAAATAGTTCCGTGATTCTTAAAGCATATATTTACATTCTTTTAATGGGTGGCAACGGGTTGAAAGAGACATCAGAAATCGCGGTATTAAACGCGAACTATATGAAGAAAAAACTTGTTGATTCCACCTTATATCAACTTCCGTACCGACAGCTACGGAAACATGAGTTTGTCATCAGTTGCGAACAGTTGCTTTCGACAAAGGGAATCCGTGCTTTTGATGTCGCAAAACGCCTCTTAGACTATGGTCTTCATCCACCAACAGTGTATTTTCCTCACATCGTGAAAGAAGCATTAATGATTGAACCAACCGAATCAGAGTCGAAAAAAACATTAGATGAGTATATCGATACCTTACTAAAAATTGCGCAAGAAGATCCATTACTTGTTAAGGATGCTCCACACAATACCGCGGTGCAACGCATCGATGAGATCGGGGCAGTGAAAAACCCTATCCTGACATGGAAGAATATTGAAAAACTGAACGAAATACACATCTAAAAGATTTTTTTATTTCTAAGTATCACATTCTATTTTGTGAGAATTGAGAAAATGATTTTTTCCTCTTTTACTGCTCATTTTTTTGTTTTTTCTTTTTGAGTCCACGGATGGTTCCAGATGTCGAAGAGGTCGTGATCGTAACAGGTTTCGTTCCAATTTTTTTTAATGATAATAAAAGTTGTATCACATGTTCTTTTTCTCTATAGTGACATTTAAGAATACCCTGTCGTCCATCGAATTGAACTACCCAAAGTCTCAGATCTTTTAAATTTTTTGAAAAAAGCTCAAAGGATTGTTGTCGAAGTGCTTGTATGAGTCCCGAATTAGTGATCATAAGATTCTGATCGTCATATTCAACATGAAAATCAATATACCGATGTCGTCTGGTACCTTTCAGGATACAAAGCACCTCTTAAGGGATGTCAAAAAGGTTAGATTTTTACTCGGATTCGATACGAGGCGCTAGGAGATACGTCACATGCCCGTTTTTGTCTGCGAAATCAAAGTCGACACGAATGGGGTTGTCATTCCCAATGTTGATGGAGATGGGGTCATCGCTTTTCACAGGTTTAATCATATTGCTAAAGTAGTCGATGGAGAAAAGGCTTTTAAATTTCCCTGGTGAATGGAGTTCTATGAGTAAGGCTTTTGGGAGTTTGAGATTCACCGTATCAGTATCTCCTTCTGCGAACAGCTCAAAGGAGTCCTTGTCAACGCATAATGCCAGATGATCAGAAACAGCTTCTGAGGCACGTACTCCTTTACTAAGCTCTGATGCCTTTACCACTGCTTTTGCGGGTAAATCTAAATGAGGGACTTTCGAATCAGGCATTCCTGCAGTATCGAGAAGACCCATCCGTCGTACGAGGTTCCCTATTTTTACGATTAAGCGGTTTGACTCCTCATCATATTCCATAGAAATCGAGTCACCACTATTTGCAAGTTTCATGATCCCATTGAGTTTATCAAGATCAATACCAAGCTCCATGTCATCTGCTTTGTACTCCTCGAATGCAGTGCTTTTTAGTTCTAAATCAACCATTGCGACATGTGCAGGATCGACGGCGCGTATTGAGATTCCTTTTGAGGTGATATTGAATTTCGCTTCGTTTACAAGTGGTGATGTTACATCGATGATTCCTTTTATAATATCTGATTTTATCTTCGCATTAAACATGGCACACTGCCTCCCCGATGTATGTTTCTCTTCTTGGGGAAAGAATAGGACATTGCCTATATAACGATGACGGTATTTTTCTCCTCTATAAACAAATGGTCTTTAGAAGAAGAACTATCATTCTGACACTATATATGTAAAAAGCAACAGTCCGTAAAGGGGTGTTTGGCCTTATGACAATTGGTAGAGGAGGAGGAAATCATGTCGTTTCGTTTGATCATAAAAAATGGTTACTTTCTCAGTAAAGACCGGTTCTTTGATCAGGATTTCTAAGGGGTGTAATGCAAGATACGATATCGTGTCATTTTGTTCTTGACAGAGCTGGGTGAAATTTTCAGCGGGTATGGAATCATTCTCCGTTCCTCGATGACCGCAGGTTCGATTAAGATAGTTATGTAGGTCTTCTCCGGTCGTCCAATTCTGTTGAGGGATGCAAGGCCAGGGACGAAGAAGCAATCTTTTTGTCACGATAAGGTCACCATCCCAGAATCCTTTTGAAGTAATGACAATATACTCTGTGGAAATCTTTACAGAATACGTATAATCTGTGTGAGAGAATTGAAATCGAGTGGTCCGTTCAAAAAAACTGTTATCAATATCTCCAAGAAGATTTGAAAAACTACTCGCTTGTGCTTGCAGTTCAGCGGTTCTTTGCCAATCATTAGAAAAGACAAAGGAAAAGACTACGGTAAGCAGGATTCCAGATGCGAGGAGAAGACCTATCTGTGTCAGCGTTAGACCCATTACACTATTTGTGTCATTACTGCATCGTAACATAGGTTTTTCCCTCTCTTTGGCACAATTCCAAGATGATGTCATAGGTTCCAGAATGAAAGATCGCAATCTGCGTCATGTTCTGATTCGAGAAACGAGCATTTGAATGGAACATTCGTAACGTCCCGTCATTCATGACATAATAGTAGTTATTGCTTGTTTTTTCATCAAGGGTGAGATTTGCAGGCTCGTTGGTACCGTTACTTGGGAGATACCCAAAAACGATAAAGCGCAGAGATGTAGGGAACTGTACAGGAATGGTAACAATTGACCCATTGTCAGCATATTCAAACATATTCGTCGCTTCAATCAGAATCCTGTCGATTTCACCTTCCACTTTGTGTATTTGCGCATCTTTCATAAGATTCGGTATTGAAAGACACAATAAGGTAATGATAACACCAGCGACGATGATAATTACAAGAAGAGCGACAGGTTGACCAACGACAGCGTCTTCATCACTGGATAGCAAATGAACTCTGCTAAATGTCATAAAACCCCCCAGATTTATTACAAAGAATTAAATATTATATTATATATTTATCGATTGCGTTTCGTCTGGGAGGTTGAATCATGAAAAATCGAAAAAAGTACCAGTATTTTCTCAAGAATGAATCTGCAGTGCTTGGGCTTCCAATGCGTCTGACTGTCTCGCTAATCATTGGAACTATCGCCCTTATCGCGATTCTTTCCACGATTCTCAATCCTTGTCTATTCCCTCACCGAATGCTAGTTACGATTTCCCCGGAAGTAACAACTGTGCAAGGGAGCGACCCAGAAAATGTAAGTTTTATCGTCTTTGTAAACGACACCGATGGATTCCCACTGAGTGGTGCTTCAGTGATCATCAAAGGATTAGGGGGCGCTGGTTCTGGTGTTTCTGACAAGAACGGTAAAGCGTTAGTCCAACTGCGGGTTCAATTAGAAAATGGCACCTACGAAGGGTATCTTGATATTTCTGTAAGGGCAACCTGTCATGTTCCCTTTGAGTATCAGGCAATAGTAAAGATTGTAAGAAAAAATAGGTGAAAAGGATATACGGCTAAGTTTCTAGGAGGAAAAAATAATATTTATAGAAATATTTATATAATACTTGTCCCTAATATATATTGGGGCATTGTTTTTGAGTTACTGTAAAGTATGTAAAAAAGAAATGAAACAAATTCCCATACGCAAAATCAATTCGCTCATTATTGTAGAAGAATACTGTGCGTGTTGCGATGAATCGATACTGCGATATGAGAAAATACAGGTTATCTAAAAACACTCTCTTACAACGACACGAGAGGATTGAAACAAAGAGATAGGTTTTTTTATATTAATCAGTTATCTTATAAGTAATTGAGATAGGAAACGGTGAGGAGCGAACAATACCGTGGACAACCAAAATGACGATTCTTCAAAGGTAAAAACCCACGAAGAGATACTAAAGTTATTTCACGAAGTAAAATCGGTGGAAGAAAAAGTCAAGAACCCGGGAGAATTTAAAAAAGTATCATTTGAGTCAGAAACAATTCTCCAGGAAATAAAACCCCCCTTTCAGAAAAGACAAGAGTCCATCGAAGAAAAACTACCCATGGAACCCGTTGGGGAAATACCTTCACAGAAAAAAGAAAAAACAAAAAAATCATTTTTGAAAAAAATAGAGACACCTGAATTACAATCAGAGGAAAAAACACATTGGTTTGCTTTTTTGAAAAAGGAAAAAAATGACAACATAGAAATTGAACCGCCAACGGAAATCGAACAGCAACCAGAGGAAATTAAAATCGATCGGAGTACCTTCATTCTTCAGTTGGATAACGAGGGGAATCTGATCGGGTTCCCTATGAAGAAACCTCAACTGGAAAAAGAAAAGAAAGGACTGTTTTTTTCAAGAAAAAAGACCCAGCAAGGAACAGAGGAACCAGAGGAAGAACCAGCTAAAGGCATCAAAGGAAAACTCATCCGTATGATTTCCCGGCTCCGTCCCAAGAAATCAGATGAGACTGAATCAAGCGGCGGAATCGGTGAGAAAATCAAAGGAATATTCAAAAGAAGGAATAAAGAATAATTGAAGAGTGGTAATCCTTTTATTTCAACCAGAATAGTACCTTTTTCTCATCGATGTTTCCAATTGCTCCATCGACTTTTCCTTCTCGCGCAAGCCATCCAACCGCAGTGAACACATCCTGTTCAACGATCCGAGATAATCGTGAGAGGGATTGTGCATCGACTTCCCCCCAGATTTCCAATGTCCGCCAAATTTTACCAGCATCTTTCCCTATCGTCGGGACAAGATTTGTCTCACCTAACTGATAGGTGTCGTTCTCCTTGCGTATCTTGTTTTCACGGGCAAGCCATCCGATGGCAGCGTAGAGTTGTTGTTCCGCTAGATGTGTAACCGTGAGAAGTTCTGATTCGGACAAGGGTCCGCTCTCATGAAGAACCTGCCAAACAGTTCCCGCTTGCTCGCCGAACAATGAAACAATGTCACTCAAATGCTCACACTCAAAAAAAGAAACATGCTTTTGATGATTATATACATTTTGTTTTGAATGAAAAATATACAGACGAGAGAAAGTATAAGACATACTTTTACGTTTCCTAAGAAGAGGTTATGTTTTTATGCCAAAAATCCATCAATCAAGTTACATTGCGCCTAGCGCGATTATTATCGGAAATGTGACAATCGGGAAGAGCTGTGGTGTGTATCCTCATGCGGTGATTCGTGGGGATGAAAACTCCATTGTGATTGGGGATGGTTCCAATATTCAAGATTGCTGCGTTATCCATACGGATGCTGAACATCAGGTAATTATTGGTAAACATGTCACTGTTGGTCATGCAGCGGTGATTCATGGTGCGACCATAGCAGATGATTGTCTTATCGGGATTCATGCAACGGTTTTGAACGGTGCACAGATTCATACGGGTTCTATCATCGGAGCTTGCGCTCTTGTCACTGAAAAAATGGTCGTTCCTGAGCATAGCTTAGTCCTGGGTGTCCCTGGGAAGATTATCAAACAAGATCCTCAGTACATTGATGTCATAAGAAACAATGCCGAGGTTTATCAGAACCTCTCCCAGAAACATAAACAAGGGATGTACCCAGTTCATCCCTCAATAGAAAAAACATCTTTGTAAAAAAACTATTTTTATATTTTTTTCACATCGACTGCTTTGAGTCCTTTCTCGGTTGTGTCAATCTGGTATTCGACGATTTCACCAGGAAGCAGGAAAATATCGAAAAACGGGATAGCTGTTTTATGGACAAAGATGGTAAGCCCATCATCGCCTCGGATAAAACCAAATCCTTTTCGGATATCATAAAATTTTACAATTCCTTTCATAGTACATTCACCTCCTATTCTCTTAAGTTATTAAAAAAGATAAATCAAAAAATATGCTCGAATCTAAAAAGAGTGACTACAATTCTTACAATTCTTTTGTGCGTCAGATCCTGTTTTAATCGAATATTGCGCACAGTGTTCATGTTCATAGACAGGACGTTGAAGAACGTTACATCTAATTACATTCTTAGTAAATGATTCTTGATTTCTTCTTCTTTGGTTATTTGATCTTGGATTCATTGTGAATAACTCCATTCTTAGAGTATATATTTGTAAAGCAAAAAAATAAATTTCAAAAATCCAGAGTTGTTGGAAAATGAAATGTTATTTTCTCTTCTTTTATGACCCCTCAATAAACCACTCTTTTATATAGTTTTGCATCATGTGATGTCAAGTGTATCTTATGCATTTAGTCATCCGGTCTCATTATTTTGGTTTTTCAAAATAGGTAAGATCAATATTTTCCCAGTCGTTATAGTCAATTTTACCATGGGAACCATCTGAGTAATCCAGAATAGAATAGGTGTATCGATAATTCATGATACTTTTATAATTTCCCCAGATGTACCAACCGATTTTAAAAGGACTGCCTGTCAGTCTGTTATCGCATCCGAATGGTTCTCCAAATCGTATTCCAAAATTATGTCCCATCTCATGTATTATCAATGATGCTGTGATATATTCTGTTGATTTGAAGGGCAGCTTTGCTTTTTTTTCTACAAGAGTATTTGCTAGTGCAATACTATTTGTCCCAGGGATGTACCCCCAGTAGGGAGAGACATCTCCACTGAATCCGTACCCTTTAGGGGTTTGATCATGAACGAAAATTACATAGTGAAATACACCCCGTCTCCAATCATTTGAATTATTATGTAAAAAATAGTTGTTCCATATCTCTCGGATTTCCTCAAATTTGCTATCAGAGTCGTAGGGTACTATTTCGCCTCCGTTGAGTTGTCCGGTATCAAAATGAAAGATAATGTTCCTATTGTGAAAAGGATTTTGAACCATCTCTAATGCATCCTTTGATACGTACCTTACCGCTCCATCAGATTCTTGCATGTAGTCGATTTCAAGAAAAACATCTTTTCTAAACGGGTCAGAACCAAAATTGTAGGTGAGGTATTCTTCAATGTTGTTTATACTATCTCTATCAGGGTCAATATTCTGATGATCATCCCAGACGAATGGATTAAAACCATATCTGTGCTCCCATTCAATTGGGACCCCATCTGAATCGACATCACTACCGGTATCGTTACTTGTTGGGTCTGTATTATAGACATTTGTTTCTATCCAGTATGGAAGACCATCGTTATCAAAATCATTTTGATGAATATTAAACCACATTTCGCAATCGTTTTCGTTTTTGTAAATACTACCATCAGCGCTCCCACAGACTCTCCCGTACCCTGTGACATCGACATTATTGTTATCCCCACTCCATCTCCCGATACTGATATCATAGGTTAGATGAACATCGAGCCCTGATCCATTTCTATTCGGATATTTACTGATATCACAGAGTGTGTTTTCATCTCCATCATTGTCCCATAGTTGTAATGTCACATCGACTGATTTTTTATCATCTGGAACATCTGCAGTAACCGTAAAACAATTATACAAATAGCTGGTATCTTCCCAGATGGGGCTTGTATACTCCGCATCATTGATAAATACTTTAACAAAAAAATCAGGGTGGGAAAGAGGGTCTATTTTGTCTAATGCTCTAATTGCTAAGATATCAATTGTGATGTTTATGTCTACTAATGGATCATAATCTACGAGGGTACTGAACATATGCTGATCATTGATAGATAGTTTTGATGATGATGCTGGAACAACGGATAAAATACTTACCAGCAGAATACATGAGATAAAATTGAACGCTTTTTTCATGTCAACCCCTGGGATAATGTATCTAAAAATTGTTTATATATTTTTCAGTTCCAATATATTATATATATTTTTTCATTTTAACATTTTACCATGACATCAATATATGACATAGTTCGCAGACACTAGTAGTCTGTCAGGTCAATAGAAAAACCAGAAAGATAAAAAAAGAGGAGGTTTTCCTCCAGTATATACTAAGAAACCATACAATTGACTATTTTAAAGTCACTTTGATTTTTGGTTCTTTTGACTTGATTTTTTGGCATTGAACTTTGTTTTCTCTCGCAAGCCATCCAAGGGCAGTATATGCGTCAACCTCGGTGATCTGCGCTAGCTTTGCTATCGTAGAGATATCCACTTCACCTTGTCTTGCTACTGTGTTCCAGACTTTCCCCGCATCGGAACCGATCTTTGGGGTTAAATTGGTCTGTCCGAGTTTATACATATTATTTTCT
>Ga0315275_10005927_pt1 | contig 11625 bp, 13 predicted proteins | sample YL17G03_0_MG_FD_205557 | JGI IMG/M metagenome (GOLD analysis project Ga0315275, IMG submission 205557) | Sediment microbial communities from Yellowstone Lake, YNP, Wyoming, USA - YL17G03_0 | ecosystem: Environmental > Aquatic > Freshwater > Lake > Sediment | place: USA: Wyoming | collected... | reverse complement strand
GCGTACGAATAGATAACCAGTTGGATAAAATACCCCTCCACATTTTGAATATTAAATAAGGGAAACCACAATGTGCTATTGGGGGACAAGATTTAGTTGGATTTCGGATCAGACGGATATGTGTCAGTATCTACCAGCTGCAGAATTAACTAATATACACTAACCAGCATCTCCTCCAGGCTGTGCAAAGTTTGATGCACAGGTTTAGACAGCTCAGCGGCAAATGAAGTAGCTTCTGGCTGAACTCCGACCAGGATGACTTCGGCTCCCGATCCATCCTGAATCATTACCGCTAAAAATGCCAATCCGGGATTGCGGGTGAAATTTCCGATTGCCCGTAACCGATTTGCATCCAAAACCGCCACACAGCCAGGTTCAGCCCCTAATTCAAGCGCCACGACAATCAAGACCACCTCTGGTTGTGCTGCTCGAATTGCGCTCAAATAATTCTCGGGCACTTCACCGCCATTGATTACCGTAGCCTCGATCCGACCATGCAGGAAATCCGCCAGATTCGGACCGACAGCATCATCACCCTGTAATGGATTCCCCACCCCAAGGATGACCGTCCGTTTCCCCCGGAGCTTCTTGGCTAAATCAGTTAGCATAATGATCCCTATAGGATTTGTTATTGATTTCACATGGATATATGTCAGATTCTAATCTCGACATTACCATATGTCAAATGAATTCAAAGTATACTTATTCATCATAATTATCAGGATGATCCCATGAACGGGCGAGAGCGTTTTATTAAGACCATGGAATATGATGCACCGGATCGACCACCTCTGTTTGAAGATGGCATCCGTGAAGAAGTCTTACAGCGATGGCAAACTCAGGGGATGAGTAAGAAAGATAAGCTTGGGAGCTTTTTCATCTATGATCAGCGTGTAGAAATCGAACCAAACCTTGATCCCATTCCAAACCCCAGCCGTTGGCCTAAAAGCATGGATGGGGTAACTAAACTTTCTGCCCGGCTGGATCCAGATGATCCCCAAAGACTGTCTGCTGGGTGGGGAAAGAAGCTAGTTGAATGGAATTCTCGAGATTATCCGCTACTGTTACGCGTTCACCGAGGATATTTCTTATCTATGGGTGTTCATGGATGGCGCCGCTTTACCGATGCTATTCAATTATTGGTGGATGAACCGAAATTGGTTGAATCCTGGTTGAACGTCTACTCTGAATTTACCTGCCGGTTGGTTGAACGGATTCTGCATGAGGTCCAGGTGGATGCTGCTCTGTTTAGTGAACCAATTGGCGGGAATCATGGTCCCTTGATTTCACCGTCGATGTACACGTCTTTCGTGTTAACAAGCTATCAACCAATTTTGGAAGTATTAAATTCATTTGGAGTAAAGACAATTATCTACCGAACATATGCCAACACGCGGGCATTATTACCATCTGTGGTGAAGGCAGGTTTCAATTGCTTGTGGGCGTGTGAGTGCAACCCTCAAGCGATGGATTATCGCGAAATCAGGTTGGAATATGGCAGGGATTTACGCCTTATCGGGGGGATCGACTCTGATTCCCTTCGGCAAACCCAGCAGGATATTTATCGGGCTGTGATGGAGGTAGTACCACCATTATTGGAGGACGGAGGTTACATCCCTCTTGCAGATGGCAGGGTGCGCGAGGATGTATCTTTTGAAAATTACAAGTATTACCGAAAATTGTTGGAATCAACGACGGGCACTAGGTGAGTGAACACCAAACCTGATGAGCCTGGTTGGTCATGTGTTAAGGCATATTTATGATGTCGATTATAATATTTGAAGTTTCCAGTTGGCTTCGCTAGTATATATTTTCCTTCATGATGACTTATGGTTCCAGTCTGATAAATCGACAGGGCAAAATGTCCGGATAATTTGTTATTTTATCAACAAGGATTATTTTTCTTAGAAATTAACTCTGTGCAAATATTGTCCTTTGTGCTATAGTTAGTGCTTGTGTCGAGCCTCAGGTACTGATGGCTTGCTTTCCGCCCCTGGTGAGCCGCCAGGCAATATCCAGGAGCAATCCCGAGGAAAGGAGGAATTTCCCATGCGTGAATATGAATTGGTTTTTATTGTCCATCCAGAATTGGACGATACTGCGCTTAAAGACGTAGTTGAAAAAGTCAGTGGATGGATCACAGAAGCCGGTGGTATTGTTTCCAAGGTTGATCTTTGGGGAAAGCGGAAATTGGCATATTCGATCCGTAAACAAAAAGAAGGCCAATATGTGCTGTTTAAAACCCAAATGAATCCAGCTTTTGGTGCCACCTTGGAACGAAATTTGCGCTTCTTGGAACCTGTGTTGCGGTTTTTATTAATCAGTGTTGAATAATTACTTAAGAGGAGTCCAAAATGAGTCGAGGGCTTAATAAGGTAATGATCATTGGCAATCTAGGGCGCGATCCAGAGATGCGCTATACACCTTCTGGCAGACCAGTAACTACCTTTAGTATGGCAACCAGCCGCACCTGGAATACCTCGGAAGGTGAAAAACACGTCGAAACTGAGTGGTTCAACGTAGTTGCGTGGAGTAATCTGGCAGAGATTTGTAAACAATATCTCACCAAAGGTCAGCAGGTGTATATCGAAGGTCGCTTACAAACCAGACATTGGGATGACCAGGAAGGTAACAAGCATACATCGGTTGAAATTGTCGCCAACGAGATGATCATCCTGGGTGAACGTCGTGAGGCTGGAGAAGCTGGCACTGAATCAGAATCAAACGAAGAAGAAGAATTTCCATTCTAATGCTTCGAACAGACTTTGAAGACATAACAGAACTATATAATAAAAGGAGTTAGTAAGAGTGGATACAAATGAAATGACAAACGATGCACGAGGTGGACAGAGACGTTTTTATTCAGTACCTCGGGTCTGCCAATTTTGCACCGATAGAAGTGCAACGATTGATTATAAACAAATAGATATATTACGCCGATACGTCACCGAGAGTGGCAAAATTCGTCCTCGGCGTCAATCAGGGGCATGTGCAAAACACCAACGTGAGGTAGCTCGTGCAATCAAGCGCGCTCGTCACCTGGCAATGTTACCTTTTACCGGAGAAGTCCTGCGATAATCGATGCCTAAACTAGAGCGAGGGTGTAATTAACGAGAATCACCCCGAAATTCATGAGGTTAAAAAATGGCAAAAGGACAAAAGAGTCAATTAGTTACAAAGAAACATCTTGCCCGTCAGCAGCGCGAACGCCTACAAAATCGTTATATCCTTATTGTTAGTATAGCGGTCATCGTTATTGTTGTCGGACTGATCGGCTATGGTGTTATTCAGCAGTATATAATTCAACCCCAACAAGCTGTAGCCAAGGTTGCCGATAAAAACATTACAACAAAACAATTCCAAACATTTGCTCGATACGAACGTGTGCAGTGGATCCAACAATATCAATACTACCAACAACTTGAGCAGGTATTTGGAAGCGATCAATCCAGTTTGAGTTATATACAACAACTTATGGCTCAAATTGATTACCAACTTCAATCTACTACGCTTGGCCAAAGTACATTAGATTATTTGATCGCTAATCAACTTGTCCAGCAGGAAGCTGACAAACGCGGTATCTCGGTCTCAAAGGCGGAAGTCGACCAGGCAATTCAAGATTATATGCAATACTACCCAAATGGCACTCCTACCACAGCGCCAACCAGTAATCCCGTCCCAACTTCAACTCTAAACCCAACTCAGATCGCGTTAATACCACCGACTACCACAGCTCTCCCAACTGCAACGGAGACACCCACTCCCATTATTACCGTAACACAGGAAGTTGTGAGTCCGACACCTACCAGTGTCATTATCCCTACGGCTACGGTTCAGGGGCCGACAAGCACCCCTCTTCCCACTCCCACACCTTACACCTTGTCGGAATATGAAAAGAATTACCAGCAGTATCTGACAAACCTAAATACAGGTGCTTATCTATCTGAAGCAGATCTGCGCTGGATATTTACAATGCGGATGTTACGGCAAAAAGTGTACGATGCAGTTACTGCAGATATCTCACGCCAACAAGACCAGGTCTGGGCGCAGCATATCGTGGTCAGTGATCAAGCTCAAGCCCAATCTATTTATGACAGACTGGTCAGTGGTGAAGACTTTGTAACTGTAGCAACCGAAGTATATTCAGGGACCTCAAACACAGTCGACCTGGGATGGTTCAATACCGGGACATTGGATCCAAATGCCGAGAAAATCGTTTGGGCAATGGATATCGGTCAAATAAGTGAACCCATTCAAACCGCCAATGGTTGGGAGATATACCAGGTATTAGGGCATGAAGTCAGGACTTTAACTGACCCAGAGTATGACACATTGAAGCAAACTAATTTCCAGAATTGGATAGACGAGCAAAAAACTGCAGAAAATGTACAGATATTTGATATCTGGAAAACCTTGGTGCCCACAAGCCCTACTATCCCACCTACCCAAGCACCATAGTAATCCTGCCATATACTGAAAGTTACAACCAGGTTGATGTCATCTTGGATATTCACAGTGTGTACTGGGAAATAACCCAATACCACTGTGAATTTCTTTTTTTCCTGCGGTATACTCATAAGGTATGTGGAGATTAAGGTAATGATGGATAAAGTCATAATCAAAAATATTCTTGCACGCGGGATCATAGGTATTAATGATTGGGAGCGTGAGAAACCCCAAGATATCCTGATTAATATTGATATATATACGGAGATGCGTGAGTACGCGACATCTGACAATATTTCAGAGTGTGTAGACTATAGTAAACTAACAAAAAAAGTGATATATCACGCTGAGACTGCTAAACGGTTTACAGTTGAAGCTCTCGCTGAAGATATTGCTCAAATCTGTTTGGATGACCCAAAGGCCTTAAAAGCAACCGTCCGGGTTGAAAAACCCGGAGCGGTTCGTTTTGCGCAATCGGTTGGTGTAGAGATCGAGCGCAGTCGCAAGTAGCTGTCGTTAAAAACGCATCGGCTCTGAACCACGCGAAATATTATCAAAAAATTCCTGCCGGGTGGCTAAACTTCTTCGAAACGCACCGTGAACAGCAGATGTTGTCATACGCGCATTCTGTTTTTTAACGCCACGCATCATCGTGCATAAATGAAGCGCTTCTACAACCACTCCGACACCTTTTGGTATTAATGCATCATTGATAAAATCTGCAATTTGCCGAGTCATCCGCTCTTGAACTTGCAATCGATGGGCGAACACATCCACAATTCGGGGTATTTTTGATAACCCAATCACCCGACCGCTGGGTAAATATGCCACGTGGGCTCTACCCATAAACGGTAACATATGATGCTCGCACATACTATAAAACTCTATGTCGCGCACAACAACCATTTCATCATAAGTTACCTCAAACAACGCATCATTTACTATTTGCATTGGATCGACTCTATAACCAGATAGTAGCTCTGTGTACATTCTTGCTACACGTTCTGGAGTGCGCAACAAGCCTTTTCGAGTGGGATTTTCTCCAAATGCAGTCAGCATTTGATTGACGGCTTCTTCTATCAAATGAATGTCCATATCTCTGGATGGGATCATTTCATCCATGATATCGCTGTTGTTATTTTGATCATTGGTCATAATTGTACCTGTGCATCTTAATTTATCTCAAAATGTATAGTTAAGTATATGGCCTTCACATCATTGACGAGCTTATATCAACGTATCTCAGTCTCAATCAATCCGTACAGACCATCTCGGCGAAGATACAGCACATTAACAGAATTTGTGACGGAATTATAAAAGACAAAAAAGTCTTCATGACTCAGTAGTTTCATTTGATCGAGTGCTTCAACTTCATCCATCGGTGTTAGGACAAACTTTTTTCTTCTTACGATTAAGGATCGGTCATCCTCAGCCTCTTCTTCAACAACCAATGGGATAACCTCGGAGGCAGATTTTCCATCCCCGCGCCCTTTTTGGCGTTTTCCTTTATATCGTTCCATCTGGCGTTGTAACTTTTCTAAAGCAGAATCCAGAGCCGTAAAGACGTCATCTGAGCGTTCTTCAGCTCTTAAGATATAACCTTTACCCCGGACAGTAATTTGAGCTACCTGCCGATCAGCAGCACTGCGGGCTGACTTGATATATGCAAAATCAACCCGAGCTTCATCAATGTCACTTAAAAAACGATCCAATTTTGATACTTTCTTCTTTGAATAATCTAAAATTCGATCTGTAATTTCAATATTACGACCATAAACTTGTACATCGAGCGCCATAGGATATACTCCTTTATAATGTTTTTATATAATTTTATAATTGATAACAAAAGCTTTCTGTAAACTCTCAAATTCACATCTCAAACCGTAAGCATCAAGAAATATTATTTTCCATATTTGGAGTAAATACAGCCCGGGCAAGTGAGAAACCGTAAACCTTAGATGCGCCTCCATCCAGCAAAGCTTTTGCACATGCATTTAAAGTTGCCCCAGAAGTTACCACATCGTCCACCACCAATATATTTTTCCCTTTAACCAATTTACTATCCGCCCGGAAGGCATCAGCCATATTTTCACGTCTCTCTTTTACTGTAAGTCCTACTTGTGTCCGGGTTTCACGTATCCTCGTCAACACTCGTGAAGAGAAGGGCACTTCCAAGCAAAGAGCCATCGGGCGTGCTAGCAAAGTCGCCTGATTATATCCACGCTCATCAAAACGGACAAGACCTAATGGCACGGATGTGATGATATCTAATGACCAATTAAGCTTTTGCAGGCTGGTGATCATTGGACGGGAAAGCACTTCCCCTAAGCCAATATCGCGACGATATTTTAGCCGATGAATTGCCTCTCGGATGGATCCGTTAAAAATTGTGTAAGAGCGCAGCGATGAATATAGAGGCGTGGATAACCAACATCTCCGGCATGGTTCTTCATTAATATTAGGGTTACCGCAAATTGGACAAATTGGTGGTTCGATCTCCAGGGTGTTTTGAGAACATTCCATACACCACCGTGCCCCCGATTGACCACAGCCTCCACAATTGGGTGGGTACAACCAATCAAGTGATTCCCAAATTAATCGATACACCCGATAAGCCAGATTTCCTGGCATATGGTCCTTGAAATCAATTCGTAAAACTGTTTAGATCCCGAAAACGATTCTTAACCACCCAGCGGACCCGAACCTTGTTCGATAAGGATTAATATCGCTGGGGCCATTAGGACAATACACAAAGCTGGAAAGATAAAAATTGCCATGGGGATTAGCATCTTGATTGGCGCTTTATGCGCTTCTTCCTCTGCTAACTGTCGCCGTTTAATTCGCATTTGATCAGCTTGAATACGCAGCACTTGTGCCATACTCACACCCAACTGCTCGCTTTGGATCACCGCCGCCACAAAACTGGACAATTCGGACACTCCCAAACGATCAGCCATATCTCGCAATGCTTCCCGACGCAATTTTCCCAATTGAATTTCTCGCACTACGCGCCCGAATGCCCGGCCAAGCTCATTATCCCACTTCTCATACAGCTTGGACATGGCGGCATCAAACCCTAACCCCGCTTCCACACAAATGGTCAGTAAATCCAGTCCATCTGGCATGGCTTTTCGAATTTCTTTTTGTCTGCTATCAATTTTACTTTGCAGAAATAAATCGGGTAAGTAAAAACCGAAAATGGCTGCGGGAAGCCCTATTAATAAACCCTTTCCATCCATAAAACTACCCGGGGCAGCGATATAATCAAGGTAGATAAATATACCTCCAAGAGGGATGCCAACGAAACGCAAGGCGAAGAACACAGCTGGATCCATGTTTCCAGGATTTCCAGCCAATTCTAACTTTCTCGACATGGAGGTAATCGCGTTTTGCGGTGTGAACCGCATCACAAATTCTCCCATCCTTTTTGCAATGGGTACGATGATTCGTTCTGAGAATGGCTGGGAAAGCTCTATTTCTTCAAGGGATACGGTCTCTCCACGGGCTGCAAATTCAGCCAATCTGTCCTCAAGTGGATCAATTCCTTGAGGAGATTTTATACCGACGATAACCAAAATAATCGCACCGATAATAATCACCAAACCAATAATAACCAAGGGTAATATTGCCATTTTTGTATCTCCTGTGATGAATGCACTATACTTCTATACTGGCGATTTTTTGCATGATTAAATAACCTGTTATGATTAAAATTGCTCCTATTATCAATGCAGGAATACCATACATTCGAGTAGCAGGATTAAAAAATCGCATCATATACTGCCGATTTAAGAAATACATTAATATAATCACACCAATAGGCATGATCGCCAATACTCGACCAGACATCATCACCTGTGCAGTTAAGACCCGGATTTCTCCTTTAACACGGACACGTTCACGGATTGTATGGGAAATAGTGTCCAGTATTTCAGCAAGGTTTCCACCTACTTCACGTTGTACATTTATGGCTGTCACAACCAGATCAAGATCCTTACTAGGAATTCTACGGGATAAATTTTGCAATGAAGTATTCATAGGGATACCCAATTGCATTTCCTGAACGACCCGTCGGAATTCATCAGAGATCGGAGCAGGTAATTCTCTGCTTACTGCCTCCAAAGCTTGCATTGTGGAATATCCTGCTCTAAGACCATTCACCAACAAGCTAAGCATATCGGCGAGTTGATTATCAAATTTAACCAATCTCTGTCCCTGCTGGCGTCTCATATAAAGGATTGGTGTAAAAAATCCTGCTATTCCGCCGATAAGGATGCCAGGGATAGCCGCTAATACCTGCATGGTAGATAGTCCGGCTCCCAAACTTTTACCCCCACCAAGAAACCATCCCAGTAAACCACCAACAATTGATAAAATGATAGTAACTAGGATGAACTCACCAACTTTCATCTTTATATCGGCACGCGCTAAAGATTGGGTAAGTGACTGCCCCCATGTGTACCGCACAGCTTGTTTCCCGACCCAATCACCTATAATTGCTTTTTTTGGAACTACCTCAACTCCCTCTGCTTCAAGATACTCAAGACGATCGTCAACCAAAGACCGTTCTTCAGTGGCGGTAATAATCAACCCAATTACCAACAGGATTAGGGCAATTACACCACCCAAGATCAAAATTGTTGAAGGACCCATTATCGACCTCTGCTTTAGAGATGGGAAGGTTTAGTAACGTCTGCGTTCGCCGATACCAAAGATAGATGGAGGTAGATGGATCCCGGATGTTTCAATCTTTTCCATGAACTTCGGACGTAAACCAGTCGGGCGTAATCTACCGATGATTTTTCCCTCTTCAAAACCAGATTGTTCGAATACGAAGATATCAGTCATGGTAATTACATCACCTTCCATCCCAGATACTTCAGTGATATTAACCACCTTGCGTGTACCATCTCTCATTCGTTCCTCGTGAATAATCAAATCAATGGCAGATGAAACCTGTTCGCGAATAGCACGTATAGGTAATTCCATTCCTGCCATCATAACCATTGTTTCCATACGAGCCAGCGTATCTCTAGGGCTATTTGAGTGGGCAGTCGTCATTGAGCCATCATGACCGGTATTCATTGCTTGCAGCATATCGAGAGCTGCTTCATCACGGATTTCACCAACAATTATCCTGTCGGGGCGCATACGCAAGCAGTTGATAACCAGCTGGCGAATGGTCACCTCCCCCCGTCCTTCAATGTTTGGTGGTCGCGATTCTAACGTCACAACATGTTCCTGACGCAACTGCAACTCTGCAGCATTCTCTACAGTGATAATTCGTTCGTCTCCAGGGATAAATTGAGAAAGGATATTAAGCAGGGTGGTTTTCCCTGAACCGGTTCCCCCAGAAATTACCAGATTTAGTTTTGATTCCACGCATGCTTTTAAAAATTGGAGTGATTCTGGAGTAATGGTTCCATAGTCGATTAATTGCTCAAGTGTGATCGGATTCTTGGCGAATTTCCGTACCGTCAGCACAGGACCCACCAATGATATTGGCGGGATGACTGCATTTACACGCGACCCATCAGGTAAGCGTGCATCCACATACGGGCTGGATTCATCGATCCGCCTGCCAAGGGGTGCGACGATTCTATCTATGATCCGCAGAACATGTTCATCGCTTTCGAATGCCACGGGTACCCGGATGAGCTTACCGGCACGCTCGATGTATATGTTCTTGGCGCCATTCACCATGACCTCGGTGATCGTTTCATCCTCAAGGAGTGTTTGAATGGGACCATAACCTAGTATCTCGGCACTGATCTGTTCAAATAAGCGTTGTCTTTCCGGTCGTGAAAGTACAATGTTTTCTTCTGCAAGTACTTGTTCAAACAAATCTTGGATTGTGTTGCGAACCTCGCTCACCCGAGTGATATCCATCGAAGGATCCAATTCAGATAACAGCCTATTCTGAACACGGGTTTTTAAATCGGAATATGTATCTTTTTGTGCTCCCACACCTGGTGGCACAACCCGGCGAGCTTGTAATGTCATCAAGCTGGGTTGTCCTCCCCCACCCGAAGCTTGTGGCACCTGAGGCTGTGCACCTTTTCCTTGCTCAATTCGTTTCAGGAGAGACATTATTAATCCTCCAGTTCAAAATCAAAGGTCTATTTTTTACCATTATTTTTTACTGATGTAAGAACTTCAGTCTGAGATTCTAATTCAGAAATCCGTTTTCTTACTACTTCAGCAAGAGATAGAATTGAACGGGATAATGGACGAGATTTATCTACCAGTAAAAATGGTATTCCACGATTAACAGATACGATCACTCTTTCTTCAAAGGGTATAACAGCAGCAATATCTTGTTTTAAATTCTCACTCACCTTTTCAGGCGTAATACCAATTCTTTTATCAAATTTATTCATCACAAAGATAATTCGTTTTCGATCGAAACCTAACGCATCAATTTCATCAAGGAACAATCTTGAATTTTTGATGGATGGTATATCTTGAGTGGTGAGCAAGATCAGCAAATCGCTATTATTGATCGCACTTGCGGTAATATTTTGCAGTGATGTTGCTGTATCGACGATCACATAGGAATACATGTTCCGTAGATACCTGACTACTTTTGAGAATTGTTCACCTGTTACCACGTCGCTTTGTTCAGGTTTCATCGGGGCCGCAAGTATTTTAATTCCAGATTGTGAGTGTCTTATGGTCACACTGTTTATAATCTCAGGGTCCAAGTCATCAGCACGCGGGGTCAGATCTAAGATACTAAATTTACCTTGTTCATTTAAAAACACTGCAACATCACCAAATTGTAGATTTCCATCTACTATGATCACCGATGTATCTTCATTGTTTAAACAAACAGCTAAGTTTGTAGCCAGGGTCGTACAACCTGAACCTCCCTTTGGGCTGTAAAAAGTTATCACCTTTCCCCCCGTACCTGGGGAACCTGAGGGATGTATTCCACCCGTCTTTGAGATTTGAGCGCTGCTTACCTGGGATAATTTTGCGCGTTCTTCGTGTGCATTTACTCCTGCACGACGAATTGCTGAGTTCAATTCATCAATTGTAGGTGGCTTGGTCAGAAAATCTCGAGCACCAGCCAACATTGCCCGCCTCATATAATTAGGATCGTTTTGTATCGACAGGATCACGATCTGCGCAAATGGTACAGTTTTTCGTATGATTTCCGTCGCCGCAATTCCATCC
>Ga0315275_10005923_pt1 | contig 11630 bp, 7 predicted proteins | sample YL17G03_0_MG_FD_205557 | JGI IMG/M metagenome (GOLD analysis project Ga0315275, IMG submission 205557) | Sediment microbial communities from Yellowstone Lake, YNP, Wyoming, USA - YL17G03_0 | ecosystem: Environmental > Aquatic > Freshwater > Lake > Sediment | place: USA: Wyoming | collected... | reverse complement strand
TAAGTGCAGCTGCACTGTCATGGTAAAATGCCGATATACCGAGAATGGTCATATGTTAATAGGACGATTGATAATCAGTATGTATTTTTTGTTTTTCCGGTATCCAATAGGATTCAGATGATTGGGGTGTGGGTGCTGTCACGAACATAAGTATTTTTGCTACCCCGAATGCTATCCAATAGACAACTGTTAACACGATTGCGATAATCAACGTGTTGAGGTTTTTCAGTGACTTCATAAAATCGGATACAAAAATACGGGCAAAGGGGAGATTTGTGCGCTGATAATGAGAAGTGCAATGATGATAAGAAATAGAATGATAGGAATTATCCAAATTTTTTTACTGTGTGTTGCAAGAGAAACAAGTTGTTTTATTGATTGAAACATATATATGATTGTATCGTAATAAGTATTAAAAATATACTGGTGTCTATTTCACATGAATGATGTCGATTGGAGTAGATTCGAATTCCACGCTCGTTTTCGCATATAAAGGATTGGTGTTTAGAATCGCGTTGGTTAACTGTGTGTCTCCGGAAATAATCACATAGTGAATATCCTGCTGAGACAGCAATTGTTGAATTTTATTAAGGTCATCTTCTTCACTCGCTTCAGGTAATCGGGACAAAAGGTGAACGATATTTTTTTGGTGGCCCTGAAACCAAAAAAGTGGGAAATCAGGCGCAGATGGTTCGGCAACAAGAAAAGTAGTAGGAGACGGAAGCGTTGAGAGAAAAGAGGCATAGATATTCGGTCCTGTACGCATTGTACGTATTGCTTCTTGATCATCGCCCATTGACCATGCATTGATAGATGTAATAGTTGTTGATATCAATGGAAGGATAGACAAGAATAATAGTATATACAATGCTGATTGCATCACGTGATACTTTTTTTTCCAGATAAATTCAAATAATCGATAGCTGAATGAACACGCTATTGCAAAGGCGCCAACGAGATGTTTGTATGGAACTCCCGAAGTATCTTCCCAGCGCACCGTATGTATCTGTAGAAGGATGATGCTGGTAAAAACCAAAAACACCTGATGTGCGAGACGGACTTTCTGTTTCTTAACTATAATTCTGTAGGCATCTCCCAGCGACAGCAGTATAAGGATAAACCAGAGAATGCCGCCGAATCCAAAATTTCTATCGGAATCAGAAGACATATATTGGAATGTTCCGATCCATGATTCCGTTGTTTCTTTTTCCAGGACTGTTGTTGCTCTAAGATATGAGGCGAGCGCCTGAACTTTGGTGTCAGTTGAGACAAGGCAGTTTGGGGTATAGCACGGTATTTTTATCAGGGCAAAAGGCAGTCTGATAGTGTGTGTTACGAGTTGTTTCGGGGACAGTGAGGCAAGATGAATACGGCTGAATTCCGGTGATCCGGAAGGCGCGCCGTACAGCGTAGCATTTTGATATAGAATGAAGGGGTATCCGGAGATACTTATGCTGATCATGCATCCTGCAACGATCGGCAATATATGTTTCTGCAACCGTTTTTGTAAGAAGAATAGTAATAACAGCATATAGAACCACCCTGTTGGTTTTATCAGAGGCAATACACCGAATGCACAGCCAAGTAATATGTAGGTACGTACAGAAGTCGTTTTATTATGCAGCGTATCGATAAGGATATAGAGACAACTGACTAATAGCACACCCATCCACGTTTCTTGAATAAGAACTGTAGTAAAGTTTTTATACATAATTGGTGCAGAAATCAAAAGTAAGAGTATTCCTAATTTGAACGTTTTATGATGCGTAAATTTACCCATGAGAAGATACATGCTACAAAGAAGCAACGGAAAAGCAGTCCAGTACAACAAATTTGCCACGCGCTCTCCTGCATCAAAAAGATGAGGCCACATATACAAAATTCCCGTACCGAAGAGAAAAACATTTTTATGTTCAACCATGGTTGGAAAACGGAATATACTCTGGTTTTGTATCCAATGCATTGGTGCGGAAGCCCGATAGGCAACATCGTCAAATGATAATGTAGGAGTTAGTGTCCGCAACCACCCGGAAAGGACAAGAAGAAACAGAATTGTTATTAAAAGAATAATGGATGGAAAAGAACATTGAATATGTCTGAGGTAAGAAATAGTGGGTAGAATATGAGTTAATTTAAATTTGTGTGATCGAGTATGCAAGAATGCCGTTAGGAGGGTAGGAATGAGTAGTAGCAATTGGATGATAAGAAAATGAGGGCCCGTAAGCGAGGCTGTCGGAGAGAGAGCAAATGAGATGCCGCATAGATAAATGATGAGAAACGGGAAGAAAAAAAAGTACGCGTGTGGAAATCGAATGCGCAGCATATACAACCACATAAGAATTGTACACACAGCGACAATTCCGCTATACGCAAATAGGGTCATACAGTCTATTATACGGGGAATTTGATAAATATCATCAAACCGGTACGCATCTTTGAGGGATTGACGGAAGAGTGGAACTTCCATATAATAGACCTTTGCAATGAGGAAATAGATTCACGCTTGAGTGTTTCAGGGAAATCCCGCACACAGGCGGGGTTTTTTTTCGCTCATTTTAGATGTTTTGCACTTTAACAACGCAAGCAGTAAATATTTACTTGGTGAATTAAATGGTGATAGGAAATTTTTTTGAGAGTTTGATCCTGGCTCAGGATGAACGCTGGCGGTGTGCCTTAAGCATGCAAGTCGAACGGAGAGATGGGTTTCGCAAGAAACTTGTCAATCAGTGGCGGACGGGTGAGTATAAGCAGGGAACGCACCCAGAACTATCGCATAGCTCGTCGAAAGACGGGGTAATACGGTATGTGATCGTAAGATTAAAGTCGCAAGACGGTTCTGGAACGGCCCTGTCCCCATCAGCTAGTTGGTAGGGTAATGGCCTACCAAGGCTACGACGGGTAGGGGGTGTGAGAGCACGACCCCCCACAATGGCACTGAGACACGGGCCATACATCTACGGATGGCAGCAACTGGGAATATTCGGCAATGGGCGAAAGCCTGACCGAGCGACACCGCGTGAGGGATGAAGTATTTCGGTATGTAAACCTCTTTTATATAGTCGTCGAGGCTATAAGAATAAGCACCTACAAACTACGTGCCAGCAGTCGCGGTAATACGTAGGGTGCAAGCGTTATCCGGATTCACTGGGCGTAAAGAGTCGTGTAGGTGGTAGACCGCATCGCACTTGAAAGCCCGAGGCTTAACCTCGGCGTTGGGTGCGAGATGGGTATACTCGAGGGTGAGAGAGGAAAGGGGAACTCATGGTGGAGCAGTGAAATGCGTTGAGATCATGAGGAACACCAAAGGCGAAGGCACCTTTCTGGGTCATTCCTGACACTGAGACACGAAAGCTAGAGGAGAGAAGCAGATTAGAGACCTGCGTATTTCTAGCCCTAAACGCATGCCTGCTAGTTACCCCGATTTATCGGGGCGACGTAAGCTAACGCGTTAAGCAGGCCGCCTGGGGAGTACGATCGCAAGATTAAAACTCAAAGGAATTGACGGGGACCCGCACAACCGGTGGAGCGTGTGGTTCAATTCGAGACAAAGCGAAAAACCTTACCAAGTTTTGACATGCTACCGTTTTAACTCGCTGGAAACAGTGGGCTATCCGCAAGGATGGTAGCACAGCTGCTGCATGGCTGTCGTCAGCTCGTGCCGTGGGGTGTTCCATTAAGTTGGAGAACGAGCGCAACCCGTATCCGATGTTACAAGTGTCATCGGAGACTGCCCTGGTTTTTTCCAGGGAGGAAGGAACGGACGACGTCAAGTCAGCACGGCGCTTATAACTTGGGTAACACACACCCTACAATGGCGAATAACAATGGGATGCTAGACGGTAACGTTAAGCAAATCCCCACTAAATTTCGCCTCAGTTCAGATTGAGGTCTGCAACCCGACCTCATGAAGTCGGAATCGGTAGTAATCGCGAATCAGAAGGTCGCGGTGAATACGTTCTCGGGTCTTGTACACACCGCCCGTCAAGCCAACAAAGTTGGAGGCGGCCGAAGAGCCCCGCAAGGGGAGCTAAGCCGAATTCAGCGATGGGGACTAAGTCGTAACAAGGTATCCCTAGCCGAAGCTGGGGATGGATCACCTCCTTTCTAATTAAAAAACCGAAGAAACAAAGCATGCACGTCCAATTTATTGGTCCAATACATGACGAGTTTCGTTAGGTTTGTCACGCGTTTCGAGAGAACGCGTATTGTATTAAAACTATTCCTCGAGCGGAATAGTTCTCTCAAAACCCATGTTCCTGTCACCATTTAGGTCGTCAAGTAATATAATAGATCCCGCAATAGTTTTGCGGGATTTTTTGTATTTTGGTCGTATATACTAGGTATATGAATAGTAAACAAAAAGTACTATCAGTTGTCGCTATTGTTAGCATATTATTTGGTTTATTAGCTATCTCAGAATGTATTGCGAGGTATGTAACAGATACGCACGTTCTTTCTTATTACAAACCAATAGAATTGGTTAAACAACACGAACAAGCGGAAGAATTACGATTGGCAAATGTGTTTTCAGGTCCAGAATCCGACTTGGAATATGACCCGGTAGTGTTTTGGCGACCAAAAAAAAATTGGGGTATTTTCAATGAATTGGGAATACGAGGTGAGTCTGTAACATCTAATTTAGAAAGTGCATCCTCATCCTGTACGATACTCACGTATGGAGATTCCAACACCTTGGGTGCCTTCCAAGGAGGGTACTTTGATAATCCTTGGCCTGACGAGTTGGCAAGATTATTGCAACAACATATATCATCATTTCGTGTTTTAAACATGGGTGTTTCTGGATATTCTTCTTACCAGGGATTGAAGAAATTTCGTCAGGATATTGATATTTTTCATCCGTCGCTTATCTTTGTCGCTTTTGGATGGAATGACGCCTCGCCTGACATGGGTATACCTGATAATAAATTTACCACGGTATTATCTACATTATTATCACCGTTAAATACATCTAGATTATTTCAGGTTATTAAATATTATTCAGATGTCGTGGTTCAAAAGTTTATTCAAAAACCTTTTCCGAACGGACCAAGAGTTTCGTTTGATGATTTTAAATATAACCTTATTGAATTTATTACGTTGGCTCAAAAAAACAATAGTTCTATCATTTTTCTAACCCGGCCTCATGCAGATTTCACCAACACAGATAGGAATAATTGGAGATTACGGGTACTTGAAAACAACAATATTATTCGTGCGGTTGCTTTCGAATATAAGATACTACTTATTGACATGGAAAAAATATTTTTAGAACAATATCCAAATGAACTAAGTGATGATTGTCATTTTACCCAAAAGGGTCATACTGCTGCAGCAACAGTAATATACGCTTTTCTTAAGCAAAATAATTTATTTTGCAAATAGAGATTTCCAGATAGTTGGATTGTGCACGTTTCCGAGAATACTCTGATATGCTTCACAAGGAGTCCAGCAATTAGCGCATTGTTTAACTTTGATTATATCCAAAGCCTTTTGTGTTTGTTTGTTGTTCCACATATTCAGGAGGTTCCCGTCATAGTCTTTTATGTTCCCCAACGGATAATTCCACATAGTGCAAGGAAAAATATTTCCGTACGGATCCAGAAATAAAGAGCTTGATAACGCTACGCATGGAATAGGTGTTTTTCTGGTTTGGACGTAGGCCTGAATAAGGTTTTGGTAAATGCGTTCAATAAGAGCAATTTTTGTCCACACGAAGCCCTTTTTATTGTTATATATATCGATATTTTTTATCATTGTCATGTTGAGTTTCAGATGTTTATCTTCATTTCCATAATAATGAGATGATTGGTGGGCAATATTAAAATGAATATCTGACCGGTGTAAACTTGGTATTTCATTTTTCAAAGCCTGATAGGTTTGTTCTATAGAAGTATAGTTATATGTTGATATAGTCATACCAAAGTAACAGTCAAATCGAGAAGACCGTAACTGTTTAAGTTGTATATAGGTTTGTACAGCTCGGTTCCAATTTCCTTTAATGCCGCGTAATTGATCATGAAGTAGTTCAGGTCCATCAAGAGAAATTGAAATAATAAAATGCTGTGGTTTTAATTGCAAAATTTCCTGAGCGCTTTTGACGATTTTTTCAGTCAATAAACCATTGGTCGGAAAATTGATAAACAATAAGTCCTTCTGTGTTTTTAAGATTGTATGAATTATTGGGATAAGATCATTTCTGAGAATGAGCTCTCCTCCTGTTAAATTAACCCAGGTAAAATACGTATTTTTTTGGAAAAATTGTTGAATTTCTTTAAGCGACATCTCAACCTTATATGGTTTTTTCCAGATGTTACAGATGGCACAACGGGAATTACATCGATATGTTACAGCGAAGGTGAGTTTATACGGGCGGTTAAGGCGGGCAAAGTTTGATTTGATGATACTAGAGAGACTTTGAACGAGTTTATTCATTTGTTGAGACAACGTCTTCAGAAATACGATACAGAACGTGATAATTATAGCGATTTATTGAATTGTCGTACAATATTTCAACCTTTTCCCTATGGGAATTAAGGATAATCGGTTCATTCGGACCATCTATATATGAAGGTGCTATAAATATAACCGAGGATAGATTTCGCGCCTTGGCCCATTCAAGAATGTGCTGAAATTCTACGTGTTCGTCTGTCAGGATGTTCCAGAAATACATGTTTTCCTTATATGAAGGATTTGAATAGGTAAAGAAGGGAGTGTCCCATTGGTAAAGCCATGGAATAGTGACAATTAATGCGTGGGGATAGTGACTGTGTATGTAGTCAATCGATTTTGTGTATAAGGCGGTAACGTGAAAGAGATTGAGATCCGTTTCTCCCCAATAATCCATCGGGAGATAGTAATAATGTGATATATGAACGGATATATAGAGAACACATATTATTGCAAATAATAATAGGGATTTTATTTCGGAAAAAAAGAGATTTATTGTAGCGCATGCGACAAGAAATAGGTATGGATATAACGGAAGCATATACCGCGGAACAAGGGAGGTGAAGAAATAAAAGGGTATGTACAACAAAAATAGAAAGAGGAAAAAGAATAATTTACTGTCCCGCGCCTTATTTCTATGGATTGTGTGGGCGATATATATAACAACATAAGAAATTATACCTGGCCAAATAAGCCAGACCCCATTAAATAAAAACGTAAAATGAAGCATGTTCGGTATCAGTTCGGCATAATTTCTTTCGAGGTTGAATAACCCCACATTTACAGGATCGAGATAAAATCCGAAGATTATTTTGTTTGCTCCCATCCACAGGATAAACGCAAGGACCGGTGTCCAGAGAAGCAGTCCCTGTCTGACCGAGCTATTGAATGATCTATGGAGCAGAAATCTCATCCGATACATCTCATAGAGGCCAAGAGATATCGGAATAAAGATTTGAGGTTCCTTGGTGAGAACCAACAACGTTGCTGAAATAAAATACCATGGTTTGTTGGATACGAAGTATGCATACATGGTCACCAGTGTCAGAAATGTCACGAATACTGCATCGTTAAAAAAGAAGCTTTGAGCAACAAATAACGGGAAAATAAAAAGCAACACTGTTGCATACAACCCCGTTTTTTCTCCGAAAAGACGTTTTCCCAATAAATAAGTAAAAAGCAATGATAATGAGGAGCAACAATAGACAAATATACTTCCAATTGCCAGAGACGGAGTAAAAAGTCGGAACAAAAGTGCAATAAACAATATTAATACCGGTGGTTTATAGGAAATATAAAAGGTAAATGGGTTTAGATGGTTATTGAGCACTTTTAAAACCGCGTCATAGTATACCGGCGCATCGTTATAGGGGAGGAGGTGAACAAAAGGAAGGCGCAGAAAAAAATTAATTAGGCAAAGAATAATGACAACCCATATATATTTATCCGCTTTCATAAAATGAACGTACGTTCAATATTACTCTTTATGATTATTGCTGATACAATCAGAGTAGCGTACTGGTTCATTATGATTTAAACCTACGAAAAAAACAATTCGTTTTTTATCCTATCTTTTCCACAAACAAAAATCCGCCACCCTGTTGATTATATTTATGGGGCGGGTAGGAATTATTGTCGTATCAATCTGCATCTGCTTTGCGTTCATCGGCTTCATCTGCAGTCTTTTTTTGTCGAAAATGAATTATATTCAGGAGAGATTTCGGACGGATGAATTTAAAATACCGTTTCCCTATATCATGTTTAAGGGTATGCCGAACTTACGTGACCACAATGAAGGAGGGTACCGCGGAATGTATCCGTCAAAAAATAAACCACGGAATGAATACAGGGTAATTTTACTGGGCGGATCCAGTGTGTATATAGGGGATCCCACGGTAGCGGAATTGCTTACGGAAGTATTTCAAAAAAACGGATATTCAAACGTACGGGTGTATAATTTTGGAGTCATATCCAATAACTCATCACAGGAATTAATGACAATCGTTACGGAGATCTCTGAACTGCAACCAGACTTGATTATTCAGTATGACGGAGCAAATGATTTATACCACCCTTTATACTATGATCCCAGGCCCGGGTATCCCTATGATTATTTGGTTTACGAAACAAGCCCATTACTATATCCAAAGAAATTATCTGCGGTAAAATTTTTGTTTTACAAAAATCCGTTGGTACGGTTTATAGGAGAACGGTTTTTCCCGAATTACTATATTAATCAATTTCTTCCGCTTAACCAACTGCGTCAGGAAGCTGGATATGGGTCTGATTTGTGGAAGGAGCGGATTGCAGATACATATGTTTCCAACATTATGAAAGCACAAAAAGTTAGTGAAGCATTTGGTAGCGAATATATCGCAATTTTTCAGCCGACAGTGTATCTCAAAAAACATGTAACTGAAGAAGAGCAACCTATCCTGCAACCGTCTGAAACGGTGTACTTTAATGAAGTAAAAATGAAGATACTGAAAAAAGTGTCTTCAAGTTTCAATCAAAACATTCCTTTTATTGATCTTGATCCATATTTTGATGCGGTAGAGGATACTATGTTTATGGACGTCATGCATGTATATCAGGAAAAACAACTACTCATAGCGCAAACCATATACAACAGTATAATTCACAAAGTTTCAATTCCTACTTATTAGATGAAATAATTTGAGGTGTCACAACCGCGGAATCGATTATCTATTAATGACAACAATGATATACAAGATTCAATCCATATTTCCACCACATTTTATATAGTGATATTTTTGATTTGCCGAATTTTCTTTCATATTCATGACTTCCGACTTCTTGAACAGAAATATTCTTCTTTAGTGCAAGCATAAGCATTTCCTGTTCTATGGCAAAACTGTTTTCTTTCAGACAAAGTTGTTTTGCGATGGATGACCGAATCGCACGATATCCGTTTTGAGAATCGGTAATATGAGAATGATACCGCCAGTTAATTACCTGAGTAATCACCGTACTGCCGATAAGCCGAAGCGTTTTTTCAAATTCTCCATGAAGTTCATCACTGCCTCCTTTTCCCCGTGAAGCTATAACAAGGTCAGCCGTATTGTTAATGATGGGTTTAATTAATTTTGGTATGTCAGAGGCTTGGTGAGATCCATCCGCATCCATGAACACAATAATATCCCCGGTTGCTTTTCGTATGCCAAGTTGAATGCCTGCTCCTTTTCCTTTTCCGTTATCAATAAAGACCTTAACGCCGTTTTGTTTCGCGATAGAGCAAGACGTATCGGTAGAATGGCCGTCAATAACAATAATTTCACTAGCGTATTTTTTAGCACTGTGAATGACGCAAGCGAGCGACCGTTCCTCATCTTTGCAACAGATAATAAGAGAAATTTTCATTCTATATTATTGGGTGACGAGATATATATCATGAACACTCTGTGTATCAATGTTGTTACTATAGATCCTTTTGAGAAATTGTAGATGAGCAGGTGAGGTAGTGCAAGCACCGGTATACGAAGACGTGTCAATATAAATAACAGGACCTGTTGGATTTGTTAACACAGTACGTATATCATCTTTCATGTATAATTTTTGTTCGGAGGTGGGAGTATTACAAGAAAGATATGCAGCAAATGAAAAACGTGATTGTTCGGTTACATATCCGAGAAATGGGTCTGTATAGATCTGATTATTTTCTCCACCTGTTGTTAAAATGATGGCGTTTGGATATGTTTCTTGGATAAAACGGATTGTTTGTTGATCCAGTGAGATAATCCGGAATAAATCATCTTCACCCCATGATCCGGAAATGGGAAATTTAACCGTCATCATAATCCAGGATCCGATCATGATGCAGATAAATACAAGAAAGCTTTTCCATAGATATCGGGCAAATTTGCTATACGAGATGCATATAAAGCACAGGAGATAGAGTAAGGGGTAGTACGGGAGAACATATCGGGGCCACGGGGGAAATATTAAAAATAGACAGGTATAAAAAACATAAGAAATAAGAAAAAACAGCGTAAACGGATTTTTTTTGATTATAGTGACACGATAAAAATAATAGGTGAATAGTGTGGGAAGCGCTATTGACCAGATACCGCTATGAATAAAAAGTTCTTTTAGTCTATTGAGAACATTGTGTATTGATAGGGAATGAAGAAGTGTTGTGCTTAATGGCCACACGTACCAACCAAAGATATATTTATTAACTGCTATCCAAAGAAGAAACCATATGGAGGGCAGGAGGAGAAAAGAGCAACTCCACAGGTGACGGAGTGAAAAACCATGACGTTTCCAGGCTACAAAAAAAGCATAAAAAAATATAAGAAACGGGATGAATATCTGAGTTTCTTTTGTTAATACCAGGAGCGAGCAGGTAATGAAATATAAGAAATACCGTTTTGATAGGTATGCATAGATTGTCGCAAGGAGTAGGACCGATATAAACAGACTGTCTAAAAACAACATGCTTTGAAAGATAAACGTTGGTGTAAGACAAAGAAGTAACGCAGCTAAAAATCCGACCTTTTCATCACGGAGTTTTTTTCCGACCAGGTAGAGAAGTAGGAGTGTACAGGATGATAGAAAGTACACAAAAAGATGTGCGATCATGCGGGATGGTTGAAAAAGTTTAAAAATCAGCGCCGTAAACCAAAAAATAACCGGAGGTTTATAGGACCAAAATTCTACGAACGGATTCAGATTGTGTTTATAGATAGTAAGTACACCCTGGTAATAGAGACCTTCATCACCAACCGAAGGGAGATTGAGAAAAGGAAGACGTACGAGCACATTACAAATACATAGTATGATGATGCCCACGGTATAAGCATGTTGTGTTACATACCTCGCGGATTTATGCAGTAATGTTTTCATCGGATAATGTATAACAGATGATAATTTGTTGTGTTTATGGACCCGTCATATACTTTATCAAATAGGATTCTTTTATCGTTAAAAATAGCAGGTGAGTTCATATCATCCGATTGCTGAATAAAGATAATGGGCGATAATCCTTTGATTGAAGCATATCGAAGTACACCGGCGTAGGATTTTTCTTCAGAAATGTTAACATTCCATGTCCACATATCGGATTTTTTATCCTGTTTTGCATAACCGAAGTATGGGTGTTTCCATGGGTAGATAACTTGGCTTGTTACAATAAGCGGGTGGGGAAATTCCTGTTCAATTTT
>Ga0315275_10005922_pt1 | contig 11630 bp, 9 predicted proteins | sample YL17G03_0_MG_FD_205557 | JGI IMG/M metagenome (GOLD analysis project Ga0315275, IMG submission 205557) | Sediment microbial communities from Yellowstone Lake, YNP, Wyoming, USA - YL17G03_0 | ecosystem: Environmental > Aquatic > Freshwater > Lake > Sediment | place: USA: Wyoming | collected... | reverse complement strand
GATGATGTGAAGCGGCTGGCCTTTGGCAAAGAAGCGGGGCAGTCGGGCCATGGGAGAGGGTAAGCGCCTTTGGATACGCAGACGATCGAGAGTCTAGCAGATAAATCGAGTCTGACCCCAGCTACTCGCTATTGCGAGGGTATTGGCATCTTTGCGGTGAAGATCTAGATAGGAGGAGAAAATGAAAGCAGTCGTATTCCCAGGCGAACGCAAGGTTCAGTTCATGGATTTTCCGGACCCGACGCCCGGGCCCGGTGAGGTCGTGCTCGAGATCAAGGCTTCGGGCATGTGCGGCAGCGATCTCAAGTTCTATCGCGCGGTCGGCGGCGCCAGTTCACTCGGACTGGGCAAGATCAGCGGCCCGCTGATTGCAGGCCACGAACCCTGCGGCGTGGTGGCGGCGGTCGGGCCAGGCGTGGCGCAGAACCAGGCGAAGGTCGGCATGCGCGTAATGCAGCACCACTACCGCGGCTGCGGCGTCTGCGAGCATTGCTCCACCGGCTGGATGCAGCTTTGCGTGGAAGGCGTGAAGGAAGTCTATGGCGTGACCGGCCACGGCGCGCACGCGCGCTACATGAAATGTCCCGCGCGAACGCTGGTGCCACTGCCCGATGAGCTTTCGTTCGAAGCGGGCGCCGCGATTTCCTGCGGCACCGGGACGGCCTGGGGTGCGCTGCACCGGCTGGACCTGCTTGGCGATCAGACGATTGCGATCTTCGGCCAGGGTCCGGTCGGATTGTCCGCAACTTTGCTTGCGGCGCAAATGGGGGCGAGGGTCATCGCGCTCGACACCGGCGAGGAGCGCCTGGCGCGGGCGAAGGAATTTGGCGCCGACGTGCTGATCAATCCGGCGAAAACGGACAAAGTCGTGCAGGCGATCCGGGATTTGACTCACGGGCGCGGCGCGCATGCCTCGCTTGATGCGTCCTCTTCACCGCAGGCCCGTGCGCAGGCGGTCAGATGCGTGCGCACCTGGGGCAAGGCCTGCTTCGTCGGCGAAGGCGATACCGTTACGCTGGATGTCAGCAATGACCTCCTGCGCCGTCAAGTCACGCTGATGGGCTCGTGGACTTTCTCCACCGTCGGCCAGGCCGACTGCGCTCGCTATATCGCCGATCGCGGCATCGACATCGACCGGCTGTTCACGCATCGCTGGAAACTGGAGCAGGCCGAGGAGGCCTATCAACTTTTCGACAAGCAGACTTCGGGCAAGGGCGTTATCCTGCCGTCGTAGGTTTGCAGCAGTCCATGCCGTTCCTGGCGGGAACGGCGAGTCCGACAACGACAATAACCAGGGGAGGAAGTCATGAAGCTCACGCGAATTCTGGCTTTGGCTTGCACATTGGCGCTTTTTGCTACGACCGCATCCGCGCAGTCGACTACCAAGCTGCGTTTCGAATCGGTATTCCCGGCATCGAGTCTGTTCTTCGAAAGCTCGAAATATTTTGCCGACCGCGTCAAGGCACTGAGTGGCGGACGTCTGCAGATCGAAATGATGCCGCCCGGCGCCGTGGTACCGCCTTTCGAAGTGCTCGACGCGATACACAAGGGTGTGCTGGACGGCGGGCATACCGCGGCGGCCTACTGGGTGGGCAAGAACCGCGCGGCCACCCTTTTCGGTCCGACACCCGGCGGCCCGTTCGGCATGGATATACTCGACTACATGGGCTGGATTCACGAGGGCGGCGGACTGGCGCTGTACCAGGAGTTCTACCAGAAGGAGCTGCAGCGCAACGTCGTGGTGATGCCGATGAGTTCCGGCGGACCCCAGATTCTTGGCTGGTTCAATAAGCCGGTGAAGAACTGGGAAGACCTCAAAGGCCGTAAGTGCCGGGAAACTGGCATCACGGCGGAAGTGTTCTCCAGGTCCGGCATGAATACGGTGAACATGCCCGGCGGAGAAATTGTTCCTGCCGGCCAGCGCGGTGTCATCGAGTGCGCGGAATGGGTCGGTCCGGCGGAAGACATGAGAATCGGCTTCCACACGGTCTGGAAATACGCCTACATGCCCTCGATGCACGAGCCGGCCGCCATTGCGGAACTGATGATCAACGGCGACGTGTGGAAAAAATTGCCCGAGGACCAGCAGGAAATCATCAAGTCGGCGGTCATGGATGCCACGCTGCGCTCGCGGTTGGTCTCGAACAAGGTCAATGCCGAGGCGCTGGTCGAACTCAAGGAAAAGCACGGCGTGCATATTGAACGCACGCCACCGGACATCCTGATCAAGATCCTCGAAACCTGGGATCAGATCGCCAAGGAAGAATCGGGCAAGAACCCATTCTTCAAGAAAGTCTACGACTCGCAGCGCGCTTTCGCCTCCCAGGTGGTGCCGGCACGACGCAATACCTATGCGCCGTACGATTTGGGCGCCAACTATTACTGGCCGGAGAAAAAATGAAGCGGGCAGGCCAAGGGCCGGCGTGGCGTCATCCATTGATCCGGGAAGTCGCGTGAGCCAGCCTTCTGCGGGTTACCTGCGTGCCATCCGCGCACTGGACAAGCTGACGCTCTGGACCGCCTGGGCTTTTGCCGTGCTCGTGGTGCCCCTGGTTCTGGCCAATACCATTGAGGTGTTCATGCGTTATGTGCTCGGCCGGCCCACTGACTGGGCGATGGAAACCACGGTGATGACGTACGGGTCGCTGTTCATGCTCGGTGCCGCAGTCGCATTGCAGAAGGGCGCCCACGTGCGCACCGACATGTTGTGGGAAAAGTTCTCGGACCGCACCAAGGGCCTGATCGACAGTGTCGCCTATCTTGTGTTCTTTCTGCCGACGATGGCCATCCTGTTCTACCTTTCGTTCGATGATTTCATCTACGCCTGGTCGATCGGTGAACGCTCCAACCTCACCCCATGGCAGCCGATCTTGTGGCCGTTCCGCGCGGTGGTGCCCCTTAGCGCGGCGCTGCTGTTCCTGCAAGGCATATCGGAGCTTCTGAAAAGCCTGTGGGCGGCACGAACGGGAAAACTTCTCGTGCATCACGAGAAAATCGATATCTGAACCGGGCGCAATCGTGAGCGGACAGGAAATTCTTGGTCTTTCGATGCTGCTCGCGATGATCACGATCATATTCGTGGGCTTTCCTATCGCCTTCACGCTGCTGTTCATCGCGCTCGCGTTTGGCGGCATCGGCCTCGGCACCGAACTGACCTTCAACCTGGCTTACCTGCAGATCTGGGGCACGATGAAGGACGATATCCTGCCCGCAGTGCCGCTGTTCATTTTTATGGGGTTCATGACCGAACAGGCGGGTTTGATGGAGCGGCTGTTCCTCGCCATACGCAATGTACTTGCGCCCCTGCGCGGCTCGCTCTACCTCTCGGTCATCCTGACGGCCACGATTTTTGCGATGGCCACCGGCATCGTCGGCGCAGCCGTCACGGTGCTGGGCATCATGGCCGGTCCGGTGATGATGCGATCGGGTTACGACGCGAAATTGTCGGCAGGCGCCATTGCCGCGGGCGGCACGCTGGGCATACTGATTCCGCCCAGCGTCATGCTGGTGGTGATGGGGCCGACCATTGGCGTGCCGGTGAATGCGCTGTATGCCTCGGCGTTCGGCCCAGGTTTCCTGCTTGCCGCGATGTACATCGTCTACTGCCTGGTCCGCAGCCATCTGAAACCGGAACTCGGTCCCCCGGTCCCACTTGCCGAACGCGTGACCGACAAGGTGGAACTGGTTCGCGAATTCCTGATCGGCGTGGTGCCGCTCACGTTGCTGATCGGTTTTACCTTGGGAACCATATTGACCGGACTCGCCACGCCAACGGAAGCGGCCTCCTGCGGTGCCGTCGGCGCCACCGTACTCGCCGCTGCGTACCGGAAACTGACCTGGAAAGCGCTGACAAGCGCCGCCATGTCAACCATGATCACCTCGAGCATGGTGCTGTTCCTGGCGGTGTCCTCGAACGTTTTCGGGGCGGTGTTCACCAAACTCGGCGCAACCGATCTGATTGCCAACGCAATTTCCCAGGTGCCGCTGCCGGACATGGGAAAACTGCTGCTGATCATGGTGTTGATCTTCCTGTTGGGTTGGCCTTTCGAGTGGCCGGCCGTGATCCTGGTTTTCCTGCCGATCTTCCTGCCGGTGGTGCAAAAGTTGAACCTCGGACTGAGTCCACAGGAAATGATGATCTGGTTCGGCGCGCTGGTAGCGGTAAATCTGCAGACCGCGTTCCTGAGTCCGCCGGTGGCGATGTCCGCCTATTACCTGAAGAACGTCATGCCCCAGTGGAGCCTCGGCACCATCTACCGCGGGATGGGCAATTTCATGATCATTCAGATCATCTGCCTTGCCGCCGTGCTGCTCTGGCCGGAGATCGCGCTGTGGCTGCCGAGGGCGGTCCAGTGAGCAACGTCGACCTGACCCGCTGCACTTCTCAAAGATGATGTTCGAGGGATTTTCCAGTCACGTGATAGAAGTCGGCGCGGTACGCATCCGCGCGCGTGTCGGCGGCGCCGGGCCAGCGCTGCTGTTGCTGCACGGCAATCCGCAGACACACGTCATGTGGCATCGCGTCGCGCCGACGCTGGCAAAACACTTCACGGTCGTTGCCACGGACCTGACCGGTTATGGCAGGAGCAGCAAGCCACCTTCCACGGCTGATCACGGGCATTATTCGAAACGGGCGATGGCTCGCGACCAGGTCGCCGTGATGAGACAACTCGGACATCAGCGCTTCATGGTCGCGGGGCATGATCGCGGCGGGCGAGTCGGTTACCGCATGGCGCTGGATTCTCCGCAAACGGTAACGAAGCTCGCGGTGCTGGATATCATTCCCACGGGTGAAGCCTTTGCGCGCGGCGGACGCGATTTCGGACTGGGTTACTACCACTGGTTCTGCTTGCTCGCGTTTTTTACCGGCACGCCCGCTTGAGACCGACACCCGACATGTCCTTTGCTCACGCCTACTTCGATACCGGCGACGTCGTGCTGCATTACGTGCGTGCCGGCGCAGGCGATTGCGTAGTGCTGCTGCACGGTTGGCCGCAAAGTTGGTACGCCTGGCACAAGATCATTCCGGTGCTGGCGGAGCACTACGACGTGATTGCACCTGATCTTCGCGGCCTGGGCGACTCCTCCCGGCCCGCCGGCGGTTACGACAAGGCCACCATCGCGGAAGACATCCGTAAACTCCTGCACGGTCACCTCGGCATCGATCGCTGCCATCTGGTCGGGCACGATTGGGGCGGGCCGGTGGCATTCTGCCTGGCGGCCACTTACCCGGACATGGTTCGCAAGCTGGTGATGCTCGACACGGCCGTGCCGGGCGACGGCAGCGGCAGCTTCTCGCAACACGGCCGGCGCTGGCATCACGCGTTTCATCAGACCGCGGATCTGCCCGAGGCGCTCGTCGCCGGCCGCGAGGACATCTATCTCGGCTGGTTCTATCGGCACTACGGCTACCAGCCGGGCGCCATCGACGCGGAGGCAATCGCCGAATACCTGCGCACCTACCGGCAGGAAGGCGCGCTGCGCGCCGGCTTCGCCTACTATCGGGCGCTGGAGCAGGATGTCGCTCACAACCAGTCGCTGCTGGCGCGAGCAAAGCTGCGGATGCCGGTGCTGGCGCTCGGTGGCGGCAAGGCATTCGGCCGCGGCGCCGAGACTTTCGAATCGCTCAAACGCGTCGCGCTCGACGTGCGCGGCGGCGTCATCGAGGACTGCGGTCACTGGATACCCGAGGAGAAGCCGGACGAGGTTGCGCGGGCGCTGCTCGATTTTTTTGCCCTGAACAATTGAGGTGAATTGCATCGCCTGCAGGCCGCAGGTCATTGCCGGCAATCGGCTGCGCAACGTATGAGCCGGTATCGGTGCAGGCGTGCACCCTTAATTTGAATGGTCGTACTCGGCAAGCAATGCGCGCGCGCTCTCCACCAGTTCCTTGCCTTCCAGCCCGCGCTGATCAAGCTCCTTGATTCGGATTTCGATGGTGTGTTGGGCACGTTGCTGCCAGCGCGCGCGCTCTGCCGCCGGGGCGCCACTCTCATCGCCCGCAGGCTTGCTCGCGCTCGTCCGGCCATCGTCAAGAATCTTGCCAAGCCACGCCGAAGTTTCGGCGCCGCTGTTCGCGCCGAGAACTTTTTTCATCTCATCCGACAGGCTCTTGTAGGCTTCAGCATTCATCGCAAATATGAACATGTCCGCGCGAGGCAACGGCGAATTCAAATCGACCTCCGAGATCGCCCGCGCTTTATCTCCAAGTCTGACCCTGGATACATGAACGGCCAGCAAGCGCACGCCCGCGAATTCCTTTCTTGCCAGATTGTGCATTTGAATGTATTCCCAGAGCGCCCGGTTCGATCCCTTCGCGCTATGGGTCATCAACGGCAAATCGAAGACTTCAAAGGCCGGGAACCGCCCCGCCTCCTGCCCCAGGGATGTCCACACGATGTCCGCGGTCCGATCCCTGACCTGGTCGTAGAGTTGCGACGGATTCCCGCCCATCTGCATTGCGGGATAGACTTGAATCCTGAGATATCCGTTGGATTCCCGCTCCAGTTTTTCCTTCCAGGGCAGAAGAAACTGGTTATGGAACGCCGAATCTGCAGGCAAGGCGTGATGTATCTTGAGCGTGACACCATGCGCGCGCACTTCGTTTGTCCACGGCAGTGCGATAGCACAGACGAATGCACCGATGAGTAATCGGACGGCGCGTCGTGACAAGATTTCTGCTCCCATGTTCAACGGCGTTCAGCGCTGGCTTTGAACGGATTGCAGGAAAGTGTAAATGCGCCACTTGATATCGTCGCTGATGGCGTCTTTCCAAACGGGCATGCCTTTGTCCAGGCGCCCATTGTTTATCGTAGTCCAGAATAAGTCGATCGCGTCATCGCCATAACGGATCTTGAGGCGGCGCAAATCGCGCGGGCGTTCGCCTTGTATCGCCAGGGGCCCGTGGCAGTGGGAGCAATACTGATTGAACAGGCTTGCGCCTTCCGCCACCAGGTCTTGCCGTCCCTCATAGGGGTTTTTCAAGGCGTCGGAACTTGCTTCGGCTGCAGCGCCGCCGCCCGCGAACAGCAAAAATGCGGCGGCCATCAAGGCCGCGCGTGAAACAACGAATCGGCATTTCACGGACATGGTCTGCCTGCGCTGGAATACTTTTTTGGAAGAAGCAGCACGGGCATGAAAAAACGGCGGGAACCTGCCCCGCCGTTTTGACTGCCGTACAAGGCTTTCTGGGTATCAGTTGCCGAGTTCGAACACGGCTAGTATGCCGCCTTCCGGGCTGGCATCTATCACACGCTGGCCGATCTTGCCAAAGAACGAGGGTGGCCCTTTGCTGCGTCCGGCCACCACGGCCAGGTATTGCTTGCCGCCGACGGAATAGGTAACCGGGCTTTGGATAATGCCCGTACCCATTGCGAATTGCCACAACACGTTCCCAGTCTTGGCATCAACGGCTTTCACGTCGCCATGCTGGTTGCCATAGAACACCAGACCACCGGCAGTCGACATGGCTCCGCTGACAAAAGGCAGATCTTCCTTGATGCTCCAGACCTTTTTCCTCGCAACCGGATCCCAGGCCATGAACTCCGCAAGATGGGAACCGGAAGCACCCGCCATATCGAGATTGAACTCGGACGCCAGATAGAATTTTCCGGGTGTGTACTCTTCTTCTTTGTTGGCGATGTCCATGCACATATTGAAGGCCGGCAAATAGGTCAGGCCGGTCTGCGCGCTATGGGACATGGGCGACCAGTTCTTGCCGCCGATCAGGTTCGGGCAGACGTTGCGCGCCCACTGGCCTTGTCGCGGCCGCTTCTCGTTGTTCGCCGCTTCGACCGGCCGGCCGGTTTGCAGGTCGACATGCGTGGCCCAATTGACTGTTACGAACGGATCGGCCGCGAGGAGTTTGCCTGTCTGGCGATTCAGCACGTAGAAGAAACCGTTTCGGTCGGCATGCAACAACGCTGGCGTATTCTGTCCCCCGATCTTGACGTCGGTGAGAACCGCCTCATTGATGCCGTCGTAGTCCCACACGTCACTGGGCGTCCATTGATAGCCCCAAACGATCTTGCCGGTATCGGCGTCGAAGGCAAGCTGGGAGGCGGTCCAAAGATTGGTGTACTGGCCAATATCGATGGAATCATTGCCGCGGGATTGACCACCCCAAGGCCCCCCGTTGCTGGTGGACCAATAAACCAGGTTCAACTTGGGATCATAGGACCCCACTCCCCAGGTCGATCCCGCGCCGGTCTTCCACGAATCGCCCTTCCAGGTATCATTGCCCGGCTCGCCATCCCCGGGAATGGTGTAGGTTTTCCACACCAACTTGCCGGTCATCTGATCGTGCGCTTCGATGAAACCTCGGATGCCGTACTCGCCCCCGGCAATCCCGGTCACCACCAGATTCTTGTACACCAGCGGTGGCGAGGTGATAGCGTGGCCCTTCTTGTAATCCATCACCTGAACATTCCACTTCTCTTCGCCGGTGTTGGCGTCCAGGGCGACCAATCTCGCCGTCAATGTGCCGAAAAAGACCAAACCATTGGCATACGCCACGCCGCGGCTGTCCAGCCCGCAACACACCGTGGCCATGTAGTCCGCCGGAAGTTCCGGATCATGCTTCCACTTTATCTTGCCGGTCTTGGCATTCAACGCAAAAACATGCTTTGGCCCGGTGGAGCTGGGGACGTACATCGTGTCGCCCACGATCAGCGGCGTGGCTTCCTGGGTTTCCAATGCGCCCAATGAATGGATCCAGGCCACCTTGAGCTTGTTCACATTGCCGGTATTGATCTGATTCAGGGTGCTATACCGGGTATTTGCGTAGTCGCCGCCATACTTGGTCCATTCATTGCCTGCCTGCGCAAATGCAGGCGTTGCCGTAGCGATCGATGCCATTCCAAAGGCCGCGAGCGCCAATCTGAAATACCTCATGGTAAGTCTCCTCCTCGAAGTACCTGTGCGCCCGCCGCGAGCGCCACGGTTTGTTTTTGTGGAAACGCTGCTTGAGATTCGCCATCCGCGTCGGGTCCAATACACAATCCAGCACGCGGATCGACCTTATTGCAACGGCTTCGGCTTCATAAATTGAATACTCCAGCATTGGCTTTGTCAACAGCGAATTGACACTCGTGCATCGTCGGGCCACTAGTCATCGGTAGCCGGACATGCGGCGAAACAGAATATCCAATAGAAATAGCACCAGCCCGATAGCGGCAAAGTGGCGCCACAAAGGTTTGGATACCAGTCCGCCGTCGCCCTGGCGCGCAAAAACGTCTTCCACTCGCGGCGCGAACTTCCCGCCGGTGCGCTCGCACAGTGTCCTGAGCAGACCGATATTCGGGAACAAATTGCGATACTCGTCCGAGTAACCGTAAAACAAGCTGCGCGTGCCTGCCTGCGCCAGTGCTTGCGGCATCAGCCCTGGCGACTCCACCAAGTCGAAGGCGTAGGCCCCCGCGCTCGAGGCTTGTAGCGCGATGCGGGCCTGATACAGTCCTGGCCCGACCTGGCGCAACAGCGACACGGCGGAAGTTCCGTCCGGGGCCCTCATGCGCACTTTCGGCGCGATGTCATCACGAAACTTCCCGTCTGCGGTCAGCGCCGATAGCGTAATCATTGCCGCGCGCCCTTCGCGCGCCACGCGTAGCGCCAGTTCCTCACCGGTGTCGCGGCGCATGCCCTCCCGCACGAGCTGTGCCCACAACTTGCCGTAGCCGGGCCAGCCCAGCCAGTCAACCGCCCAGCGGTTCTTGATGTCGGACAAAAAAGCGATGCTCTTGCCGAGCCCGTAGTGGCCTTGCACCAGCAGCGGCTGATGATCCTTGGCTTCGAGGACAACCTCCGCGAAGCGCTTGGGCTGGCTGAGCACGAATCCCTTCAACTCGGGACCGTTTTCGAAATCCACGCCGGCTACTGCTTCCGTCTTCAGTCTGACGAGCGGACGGAACGGTTCTTCAATGATGGATTCGCCCAGCAGCCGTTTCGCCTCGATCACGAACAAGGCCGGAATCTCCTTTTCGCTCTCCGCGACGTGCTTTCTGCCATTACCCGCGTGCGCAAGCCGCGCCATCAGATCGAGGTTGGGATTCTCGCCAATGGCCACGGTGGATAGCGTGATGTTCGCCCGCGTGAATTGCGCTGTCAGCTCGTCGACGCCACCGGACGCGAGGCTCTTGTCAAATTCCTGCTCGGGCGGCAGGCCGCGCTCCTTGCGGATCAGCGCCATGGCAACGCTGCTCGAGGTCTCGGCCGCCAGTCTCCCCGGTGGCGCGGTGTTGCCGTCGGACAGCAGGATCACGTGCTTGGTCTTGGCCGGTGAATTCTCCAGCAGGCGATAGGCGTGCCACAGCGCGTTGTAGATATTGGTCTGCCCGCTGGCCGACATGCTGCTGATCAGATCTTCGGCGCGCTGCTTTTTGCCCACTTCCGCAAGGGGCACGACATCGTGCGGCCGTGAGTCGAAAGCGACGACCGCGAGCCGGTGGTGTTCGTCGAGCAGGTCCAGGGTGGAAAGGGCAGCAGACTTGGCGAACTCAAGCTTGCGGCCGCGCATGCTGAACGAGCGGTCGATAACCAACACCAGATCCAGTTCCTTGCGCTTGCGCTGGCTTTCAAATTTGACCGGCAACAGGCGTTCCATTCTGCTCTTGGCAAAACCTTCCACGCCGTAGGTGTTCTCACCCGCGGCAAATACGAGACCACCGCCTTCGCGCACGAACGCTTCCATTTGCTGCACTGTCGCCGGGTCGAGTTTCTGCGCGGGAATATCGCTCAAGACCACGGCATCCTGACCCTTGAGCTTGGCGCCAAACCCTTCCACGCCGGCGACCGTCACCTCGATGCCCTGCGTGTGCAACGCATCTCGCAAATAGCGCGCGCTTGCTGCGTTGCTCTCGACGTACAGGACCTTGGCGCGCGGTCCGACCCAAAGGGCTTGAGAGAGGACATTGTTCTGCCTGACTTGATCGCCCTCGGCAGCGACCTCTGCTTCGACAGTGTTGGCGCCCTGCCGGTTGAACCGCGTTCTGAAGATGATTTCATTCTCGCCCGGCTGAAGCATCGTTCCTTGTTGCACGGCGGCACCGCCGTTCAGCTTCATCTGGATGCGCGCCGGACTCTGGACGCGCGAAACCACCCGCACCCGCACCGTCGCTGGCTCTTGCTGCCGCATGCCTTCGGGCAAATCGACCGCTTCGATCCAGGCGTCGTTTTCGACAGCCGCCGGAGCCGGTAGCGCGAAAATGCGCACGCCCTGGGCCTGCAGGCGAGGCAGAGCACGCCAAACGTCGCCGTCGGTGGCATTGCCATCCGTCATCAATACCAGTCTCTTGGCGTGATGCGGCGCAAAGCCGAAGGCGGCCATGTCCAATGCCTGTTCCAGATCGGTGGCGCTCTGGCCGATCGCCGATCGGCTTGCCGCCGTATCCTCGGTAACTGCCACCGATTGGATCTCCTCGATCGAATTTAACAACCGCGGCCGATCCGCAAACACCACATAGCGCGCCTGGGCCGGCTCACCTGTTCTGTTCGCCTGCCGCATCCAATCCAAAGCTCCCAGCACAAATGCGGGAGCAACACTACGTGACACGTCAAGCGCATACACCACCGAAATATCCGTAATCGCCCGTTGCAGTACCGGCTGAGCCAAGGCCAACACCAACGCCCCCAGA
>Ga0315275_10005921_pt1 | contig 11632 bp, 9 predicted proteins | sample YL17G03_0_MG_FD_205557 | JGI IMG/M metagenome (GOLD analysis project Ga0315275, IMG submission 205557) | Sediment microbial communities from Yellowstone Lake, YNP, Wyoming, USA - YL17G03_0 | ecosystem: Environmental > Aquatic > Freshwater > Lake > Sediment | place: USA: Wyoming | collected... | reverse complement strand
CCCATCGTTTGATGCGCTGGCCGCTTCGCCGGAAGACGAGGTGGTCAAGGCGTGGCACCCATTGGGCTACAACATCCGCCCGCGCCGCCTGCACGCCATCGCCCGCGAGGCCGTTGCGAATTACGGCGGCGAACTGCCGTCCGATCCCGCGACACTGCTGTTGTTCAAGGGTATTGGCCCCTACACGGCCGGCGCCGTGTTGAGCTTCGCGTTCAAACAGCGGGCCGCGATTCTCGATACCAATGTCGCACGGGTCCTATTCAGGATCTTCGTGGGCCGCGGCGACTCGACAACGCATCGGATGAGGAAGCACCTCTGGTCGCTCGCGGACATCACGATGCCGCACAAGCGCGTCTTTGATTTCAACCAGGGCGTTATGGACTTCGGCGCGATGGTGTGTGTCGCGCGGAAACCAAAGTGCTCCGAGTGCACCATGTCGTCGATGTGCCGCTCATTCCCGTTCGGCCCGGAGCGCGCGGCTCGCGTGCGACAATGAGGCACAGTTGGTTGGAACTGGCTGCCGACGCCGTTGTCGGCGAACGGTACACATATCGGGGGCCGGGCCCCAGTTTGAACACGAGAGCGACATCCGAATGAGACCAGGCAATCGGCGGCACGTCGTTGTCACTGCCGCAGTCATCGAGCGGGACGGAGCGTTCCTGATGACGCGCCGGCTCGATGGCACGCATCTGGCCGGACACTGGGAGTTCCCGGGCGGTAAGCGCCAGCCGACCGAGACGCTCGAGGCCTGCCTGATCCGGGAGATCAAGGAGGAACTCGATGCCGAGATCGATGTCGGCCTCGAGATCCTCGCCACCACGCACGCGTATCCGGAACGCACGGTTGAGCTGCGATTCTTCCGGTGCGAGTTGAAGAGCGACCCGCGGCCGGTCCTGGGTCAGGCGCTGCGTTGGGTACCGCGCGCGGACCTCGCCAGTTTTCCGCTCCCGCCGGCCGACAACGAACTCGTGCGTCGCCTCATCGCCGGCGAAATCTGAACTGCGGACCGACCTCTCTCGGAACGGGCCCTCGAACCAGGCCGACAGCGAAGTCCTGAGCCCCTCGACCTTGCTCGTGGCTCCCAGAGCTTGTCGAAGGAAGCGAAGTCGAAGGGCGTCAGTCTGCAAAACGCGCCGTGACGGCCAAGACAGGCTGCGCGAATAGCGCAAACGTCAGACCGGCGACGAGTCCGGTAAGGCGCGTGTTGCCGGCTTGCGTGAGCGGGGCCGCGGAGAGAGAGGTCGGTTCGCGTTCACTAACCGCCGACAAACGGCAGCGCGGTGACGGCCGCAGAAAGGCCCGCATCGCCGTGCGCGACGGTGACGCGGCTGCCGGGCGCGATGTGGTCACGGTGGACGTATCCGAGCGCAATCGGTTTCCCCAGCGCCGGTGAGTGCGCGGCGCTGGTCACGTGTCCCACGTCCTTGCCGTCAACCTGCAGTGTGTCCCCTGGCGACGGTTCGATATCGCCGTCAATGGCGAGGCCGACCAGCTTGCGGACAATCCGCCCGTGACCGCGATCGCGGATGCGGACGATGACCTCCTGGCCCGGGTAGCAGCCCTTGGTCGAACTGATGGCCTGCGCTTCGATGCCTGCCTCGAGCGGAATCGTGTCGTCGGTCATGTCGACGAGGAACATGGGCGTCCCGCTCTCGATTCGAAGTGTTTCAACAACCTCGGCATCCGGCACAATCGCGCCCGCTGCGGAGATTGCCGCAGCCAGGGCGGGCAGCCGGCTCGGCGGCGCAAGAATCAGGAATCCGGGCAGGCCGAATTCGTCGACGCGGGCCAGGATGCCCGGCTCCTGGTCGAGGTCGACTCGCCGATGGTGAAACGCGGGCCAATTCGCCAGGTCGCCAGCGAGATCTCCCGGCCCGCCCCCGGATCTGTCACCCAGCGCATGTCCAACCGCCGCCGCGGCCAATGGCCCCTGGACGCTGACGCATCCGAGGGCGTCGGTCAGATCTCCCAGTTGCACGTCCTCGCTGAAGATCAACTGGTCGAGCCTGGCAACGAGCGCGTCTTTGACGGCGTGCGGCATCTCCAGCAGTGTCGCGTCCCCCAGTTCGAAGACGCGCATGTCGGTCACCATCCGCCCAAGCGGCGTCAGCAGCGCGGCGTAGCATCCCGAGCCAGGACCAAGCGCCATCACGTCGTTTGTCAGAAGGGCCTGCAGGAACGACTTCCGGTCGTTGCCCCGCGCGACAATGCGGCCGCGGTGATGCCGATCGATGAGGGCGGCACCCCCACGAACGTCCGTGTACTGGCGTATCTGATCGGGTGAAAGCATCGTTCGACGCGTCGGGTTTGGCCGCACTCTTTGCTGATATGCTCAGTCTCGTTATGGCTCGATTCCATTCTATCCTTGCCGCGATTCTGGTCCTAAGCCCTGAGCTCACATTGGCGGCGAACGGCAGCGGAAGAATGGGCCCTTGTTTCGCGACTTCGGAAAAGGCCGCGGCGTGCGCAACTCAACTGAGTCGAAGGGCAGGATCCGCGTCGCAAGCGCCAGCGCAGGCGCCGCCGGCACGCGGGCAGGCGACGCCCGCCAACTTCACGGTCTTCATGTCGGGTGCGGCGATGGGCTCCGAGCAGGTCGCCGTCACGGCATCGGCCGAAGGGTGGACAATCCGGACCACGGGCCGGCTTGGCGCGCCGGTCAACCTGACGACCGCCCGCTTCGAACTCCGCTACGACCGCGACTGGAAGCCGCTCTCACTCGAAATCGACGCGTCGTTGCGCGGGCAGCCGCTGGTGCTCAAGACGGCGTTCGCGAACGGGAAGGCCACGAGCAGCATCATCCAGGGCGGTCAGCAGACACAGAAGACCGATGAGGTGGCGGCCGACACGGTCGTGCTGCCAAACCTGTTCTTCGGCGCGTACGAAGCCCTCGCACTGCGGTTGGCGTCGGCCAGTCCCGGAACCCAGATCAAAGCGTACATTGCGCCGCAGATTGAGATTGGCATCACTCTCAACAGCATCAATAGCGAGCGGATTCAGACGGCTGGGCGGGTGGTGGCCGCGAAACGGTACAACCTTGCGTTAGCCAGCCCCGGCGGGGCGTTGGCTGCCGAGGTGTGGGTGGACGAAGCCAGCAGGCTCGTTCGCTTCCGCGTGCCGACCCAGGGGCTCGACGTGGCCCGAGACGATATCGCGGCCGTGTCGTCGCGCGTCGAGCGGATGGTGCGACCAACAGACGAGCAGGCGCGGATTCAGGCCAGCGGCTTCACGCTCGCCGCAACGGTCTCCAAACCCGCGACGACGGGAACCGGCGCTGCGATCAGGTGGCCAGCGGTGATCCTCGTGCCGGGATCAGGCCTGGCTGATCGCGACGAAACCATCGCCGGGGTGTCCATCTTCGCGCAACTGGCCAATGCGATTGCCGACGCCGGCTTCCTGGTCGTTCGCTTCGACAAGCGCGGTGTCGGGCAGAGCGGCGGCCGCGGCGAATCGGCGACCATCGTCGACTTCTCAGACGATGTGCGCGCGGTCGTGAAGTACCTGGACAAGCGCGCGGATGTCGATCCGAAACGCATCGCGCTCGTCGGCCACAGCGAGGGCGGCCTTGTCAGCATGCTGGCGGCATCCGAGGAGAAAGAAGGGATTGCCGCGCTCGCGCTGATCGCCACGCCAGGCACCACCGGCGCCGATCTGGTGCTCGAGCAACAGCGTCACCTGCTCGATGGGATGAATCTGCCAGACGACGAGAAGCAGCGGAGGACGGATCTGCAGAAGAGGATCCAGGCGGCGGTCATCAGTGGCAACGGGTGGGAAGCCATCCCGCCGGCGTACAAAGGGCAGGCCGACACCGCGTGGTTCAGGAGTTTCCTGACGTTCGACCCCGCCAGGATCATGCGCAAGGTGGCGCAACCGACGCTCATCATGCAGGGCGATCGCGACCGGCAGGTGATTGCCCGGCACGGTCAACTGCTGGTCGGCATGGCCAGGGCACGCAAGAACGACCCCGGCTCTGAACTTTCCGTGGTGGAGGGTGTCAATCACCTGCTGGTGCCGGCGGTGACCGGGGAAGTGGTCGAGTACCCGTCGCTGCAGGACCGGGCTGTCAGCCCCAGGCTCATCAGCACGCTGGTCGGCTGGCTGAGGGACAAGCTGCATGTGGATACTGCGCGCCCTGGGCATTGAGCCGGAGAACGCCCTGACGTTCCGGCTGCTGCCGGGCCACATCAAGACGGCCGGTCGCTCGTCGCGGTCGGACTTCGTCATTGACGCGCCGCTTGTGTCGAGACTGCACTGCCGGTTCTCGGTGTCGGCGGACGGCACGGTCGAGCTGCAGGATCTCGACAGCACCAACGGCACCTGGGTCAATGGCGAGCGGGTGCAGCGGACAACGCTCGCCGAGGGTGCGGTGTTGAAGATCGGGCGCGCCGAACTGATGCTCGAGCGCGACCATCCACATCGTAAGTCCTGAACGTAATGGTCGAGCGCGCAGAGATCGGCTGCGCCAGACAACTACTCCTGAAGAAACGGGTTGCTCCGCCTCTCCTCGCCAATCGTCGTCTGCGGCCCGTGCCCCGGGTAGACGACGACGGCATCCCCGAAGCCAAAGAGCACCGTCCGAATCGAGTTGATGAGCGTTTGCGTGTCGCCGCCAGGCAGATCGGTCCGGCCGATCGACCCCGCAAACAGCGTATCGCCGACAAAGACCTCGCTGCCGGCCGTGCCGGTGGCGCCAACCTGCAGGGCCACGCCGCCCGGGCTGTGACCGGGCGTATGGTGCACGCGCGTCTGGTATTTGCCAAACGTCAGCGGCACGCCGACCTGATAGAAGAAGTCCGGCTTTGGAGGCGGCTCGACCGTGTATCCGAACATCAGCCCCTGCTGGACGGCGCTGTCGTAGAGAAACAAATCGTCGCGATGAAGTCCGATGAGCGCACCGGTCGCCGCCTTCAGCCTGGCGACGCCGCTCACGTGATCCATATGGGCGTGCGACAGCAGGATGTAGCGGACAGTCAGCCGACCGAGGTCGATGAGGTCGATGAGGTCCTGCACCTCGTCGCCGGGGTCGATGACGACGGCCTCGCGAGTGGTCTCGCAGCCAAGCAGAAAGCCATTCTTGAAGAAGGGAGCGACGGCGCGGGTTTCGAGGAGCATGGGAAACAGGATACAGGAGTCAGGGGCGCGATTGATCGCGTCCGGGTACAATACTGACGCATGAGGTTGACGCACGTCTTCGCCGCGCGGCAGCGCATCGCTCCGCACATCAGGCGCACGCCGCTGGTCCACTCGGTGTGGCTCTCGTCGCAGGCGCGGGCGACGGTCAGGTTGAAGCTCGAGTCGCTCCAGGTGACCAACTCGTTCAAGGCCCGTGGCGCGGTCAACGTCGCGGCGGCACGACTCGAACGGGAGGCCGGCGACGTCGGACGATCGCGCCTGCTTGTGACGGCGTCGGCCGGCAATCACGGCCGCGCGATGGCGTATGCGTGCGAGCGCCTGGGCTTGCGGCTGGTCGTCTTCACGCCGAAAGACGCGCCGCGCGCCAAGCTGGATCCCATCTCGCGGCATGGCGCGGATCTGCGTGCTGACGCGTCGAACTATGAAGAGGCCGAATTGCGGGCGAAGCGATTCGCGTCCGCCGAGCGCGTCACCTACATTTCGCCGTACAGCCACCCTGACGTGATTGCCGGCGCGGCCACGATCGCGCTGGAGATTCTCGAAGACTGGCCGGAGGTCGAGACGATCCTGGTCCCGGTCGGCGGCGGCGGACTGGCGAGCGGCATCGCGCTCGCCATCAAGGCTGTGTCATCGCACGTTCAGGTTGTCGGGGTCGAAGCAGAGGCATCGCCGGCTTTCTCCACCTCGCTCGCCGCTGGACGCATCACCCAGGTGACGGTGAGGCCGACCATCGCCGACGGGCTCGCGGGAAACATGGATCCCGACACCATCACGTTCGATCTGATCCAGCGCTACGTCGACCGTGTCGTCGTCTCGTCAGAGCGGGCGATCGAGGATGCGGTGCGCGGGCTGATGACGCACGAACATCTCGTCGCGGAGGGAGCCGGGGCGGTCGCCGTGGCTGCGCTCGCCGAAGGCCTTCGGGTCAAAGGCCGGCATATCGCGGTTGTGCTGTCGGGATCCAACATCGACTCGGCGCGGCTTGGCGCCCTGCTCACCGATCGCCGGGCCGGCTTGCCCTGAGCCCCTCGACGGCGCTCGGGACTCCCTGAGCTCGCCGAAGGGAGCGGAGTCGAACGGAAGACCCGGCACTCAGCGAGCGGGCGACTGTTCCAGGAGCCCTTCGAGAATCCTGGTCGCATCGCCCCTGGCGCGGGCGTAGCTGGCCTCGAGTGCCGCCAGCGATGAGATGACGCCGGGATTGGCGGTGACGTTCCGCCATGGGAAGAGTCGCTGCTGGATTGCCGCGCGCGGGCTCATCACGCCGTTTGTGGCTCCCCACATCCGCAGCACTCGATCGGAGGCGGCCGCGCGCGCGATCCAGGCCGCTGCACGCGCTGCATCGCCAAGGGCCGCCGCGGTCATCGCGGCGCAGCGTGCCCATGGCGCCGGATCATCAGCCCGGTCGGCCTGCGTCAGGATCTGCTGTCCGAGTCTGAGGCCTTCGGCGCGCTCAGCGCCGACCATGTGAATCCCGGCCAGCATCGCCCGCGCGTCGCAGGCGGCCGGATACAGACGTGCCACACCGGCGAGGGCGGCGTCTGCATCGGCCGTGCGGCGATCGAGCAGCAGCGAGGACGCGAGCATCAGCGCGACCGGAGGCAGATCGGCGCCGTGCCGCAGCGGGCGAGGCGCTTCCGCCCCGCCAGCGAGCGGGCGCGCAATCCGGACGCGGGCCCGCAGGGCATCCCACCACGGCAGTGAGGGCGCCAGCGCCTGACCACGCGCCGTCTCGACGAGGCCCTGGTCGAATTCGCCCAGCGCGATGTAGCCGGTGGCGAGCTGGTAGCGTGCCAGCGGCGACACGGGATCGAGCTCGATGACGCGCCTGGTGAACCTCATCGATCCAACCGGATCGACATCTCTCAGGAGTTCCGCGATCGCCCAGTACGCGGCGACGTACGATCGGTCGATCTCGATCGCGCCACGCAGTCTGGTCAGCGCTTCGCGCAACGTTGGTGATGACAGGCCGAGCGCGAGCTGGACCGGCGCGGCATCCGGATCGGCTGTCGCGGCTTGCTCCGCGGCCTCGCGCATCCGGCTCGAGACGTCCGCGAATGCGAGGCGGCCCTCGAACGCGGCACCGATCGACAGCGCCTCCACCAGTCCGGTCTGCGCTTCGAACATCGAGGAGTCGGCCGCGATCGCCGCGTCAAACAACTGCACGGCGCGGCTGGCATCCTGGGCCGCCAGCGCGTCACGCGCCTGCAGGTAGCTGTCGAAGGCCGCCGGGTCAACGATCCGGAGCGCAGCGCGGCTGCTGGCGGCAGTCTGTTTGAAGGGAATGCCCAGACGTTGCGAGATGTCCCGGGCAATGCGCGTTTCAAGGGCGATGACGTCGGCGGCCTGCGCGGTGTAGTCCCGATTCCAGATCGCCTGGCCGTCGGCCCGGTCCACGAGGCCGAGTCTCACGGTCAGCGTCTTCCAATCCGGATCGGCTGGCGTGACCACGCCCGATAGAGCCACGCTGGCCTGAACCTCCCGGGCCACCGACTGGGGCGACCGGCCGGCAAATGTCCGAATCGACGACCGCCCGAAGGTGGTCACGCCGGTCATCTGACTGAGTCGCGTCACCAGGTCTTCCGCCAGTCCAGGCCCGAAGTACGGGCGCGTGGTTTCTCCGTCGCCAATGGTGAAGGGCAACACGACGACGAGCGGGGCCGGCGGTGGACCGAAGTTGACGCGCCAGGTCTGCCGCAGAACATCCTGCCAATGCCAGACGGCCAGCGCCGGGGCGGCAACCAGGAGCAGACTCAACAGTCCCGTTCGGATCCATCGCGCGCCCGCTCGTCGACCGGGCACCGGGTGATCGACCGCGGTATCACGGGCTCGCACGGAGTCGGACGCGGCCCGCAGTGCGGCGGCCATCTCCGCGACGTTCTGGTACCGGTCAGCAGGGTTCTTTGCCAGCGCTCTGGCCACGATGGCGTCAAGTGCGTGCGGTACGGCAGGGTTGATCAGGCTCGGTGCCGTGGGTGTCGACTGCACGACATTGACACCGATGTCGCCTGGGTTCGATCCGCCAAACGGCTCACGTCCCGTGAGCATCTCGTGAATGATCGCGCCGAACGCGAAGATGTCCATCCGATGGTCGACCGTCTGACCCAGGACCTGCTCGGGCGACATGTAGCCGACCGCACCAATTCCCAGCGCGCTGCCTCGTTGGGCCAGGCGCGCCGCTGTCTGGCGGTTGTCGCCGCCGTCCTGTTCCCACGCGATCAGGCCGAAATCCAGGACTTTCGCGCGGCCCTTCGGTGTGACAAAGACGGCAGCGGGGGTCAGCGCGCCGTGGATGAGGCCGCAGGCGTGCGCCTCGGCAAGCGCGTCGGCCACCTGCACGGCGAGGTCGAGCGCGCGCCGCATATTGAGCGCGTGGCCCGCTCCAAGGGCCGACAGTTTCTCGCCCGACACGAACTCGTACACCAGGTAGATGTGGCCCTCATGCTCGCCCACATCGAATAGCGTGGCGATGTTGGAATGGGAAAGCGCGGTGTACGGCCGGATGCTGTTGATGAAGCGCGTGCGGTGCAGCGGGTCGGGCGTGACCTCGCCCAGCACGCGGACTGCCACCGTGCGGCCGACGCGCGTGTCACGCGCCCGGTAGACGGTTCCCAGCCCGCCGGTCCCGACAACGCCAAGGATATCGTAGCGGCCGATTGCCTGGCTCACGGATGGTCCACGAGATTACCAGCCCCAAGAAGGCGCACCCGTGCGCGCCTTCAGACGTGTATCGGCCGATCCGGTTTGCGTGATTAGGCCCCGGCTCCTGGCGTCGAAAATGGGACGCGGGGCTATGCCGCGAACACAGGGGCCCGGTTCGCCCGGTGCATCTCCAACCCGCCCTGGAATTCCGTCAGGCGCGCCCGGAGAAACGCGCGGCCACGGTGGAGCCGCGACTTGAGGGTCTGTTCCTTGATGCCGAGCCTCGCGCTCGCCTCTTCGGTCGACAGCCCCTGGATGTCGCGCAGAATGACCGGCACGCGATAGATGCTGGGCAGTTCGGGTAACGCGCGCGCCAGTTGTCGGCGCACCTGACCGCGCAGCAGGACCTCATCTGCCATGCGCGACCAATCCGGGGTTTCACGACGAATATGGCCGCCGCGCTCTTCGACATCGGCCATCAGATCGTGTTCGGATACTTCGAAATGGGAGGCACTTCGCCTGGACCGGAGCCGCGACATCGCGGTGTTGAACGTGATGCGGTAAATCCACGACGACAGCGCGGCATCTCCGCGAAACGCGTCAATGCGCCGGTAGACTTTCATCAGCACGTCCTGCGCGATCTCTTCGGCATCCTCAGGCGTCTTGACGTAACGCATGGCCAGCAGCTGGATCCGCGCCCGATAGGTCGCGTCGAGTTCTGCCACCGCCGATTCGTCGCCCGCACGCATGCGCCTGACCAACTCGGCATCCTTCACGTTCTGAGCAGGGACGGCTGCCATGGTTCTCTTCCTCTCGTTCTGATCCTTGATTGCGCCACCCCCATTATGGCCATTTATTCCGACTGTTTCAATCGTATTTTATGCCGGCTGATAACCCATTGAATAAGAACAACTTATCAGGAATTCATTCTGAACTTGTACGCTGAAATACGTCGCAGAATGCCGCGATCAGACGGTCTTCCGCCTCGCCAATCGGCACGTCGCGCCCGGTGAGGCGCCGCAGCGAGGTGACGCCCCGGTCGGAGATTCCGCACGGAACAATCAGTTTGAAGAAGTCGAGGTCGGTATTCACGTTGAAGGCAAAGCCGTGGCTGGTCACCCAGCGCTCGATGCGGACGCCGATCGCCCCGATCTTCTCCGATCCAACCCATGCCCCGGTCAGCCCCTGGATCCGCCTGGCCTCGAATCCATAGTCGCCGGTCACCCGAATCATCACTTCTTCGAGATCCCGCACGTAGCGATGCACGTCGCACCGGTCCGGCTTGAGGCTCAGAATCGGATAGCCGACGATCTGACCCGGGCCGTGGTACGTCACGTCGCCTCCGCGACCGGTTTCATGGAGTTCGACGCCCAGTTCGGCAAGTCTTTCGGACGTGGCCAGCACGTGCTGCCGGCTCTCCCCCGTTTTGACGCCCATCGTCAGAAGGTGCGGATGCTGCAGCAGGAGCAGTTCGTCGCCGATCTCGCCGGCGATCCGCCTGGCGACAAGCGCACGCTGAAGCTCGAGGCCTTCGGCGTAGGAGATGAGTCCCAGGCGTCTGATGGTGAGCGGGCGGGCTGATGGCATGGCTGGGTGATCACTGCCGTCGCGACCGCGGTTCCTCCGCGTCCCCGCGTATTTTTTCTTGGGTCGAGGGGCCGCGCCGAAAGCCGCCCTCCCGCCGGCACCACTTCGAGCCGCGGTCCGCGGGGGAGGATACCGGTCCCCGTCATCCTACACAGCGTCCGGGTCGAAGTTCTCCAGCGTGTTCTTCACATGCGACATGTACTCATCCGCCACCGCGCCGTCGACGATTCGGTGGTCGTACCCGAGCGACAGGTACCCTCTGGTCCGGATGGCGATCATGTCGTCGACGACGGCGACGCGCTTCTCGATGTGGCCGACGCCCATGATGGCCACCTGCGGCTGGCTGATGATGGGCATCCCGAACTGCGCGCCAAACACACCGGGGTTGGTGATGGTGAAGGTCCCGCCCTGCACCTCGTCGGGTTTGAGGTGTTTTGATCGCGCGCGGGACGCGAGGTCCTGGATGGCGCGGCTCAGGTCCAGCACGTTCTTTTCCCCGGCCCGTTTGATGACCGGCACGATCAGACCCCAATCAAGCGCGACAGCAATGCCAAGGTTGATCTCTTTCTTGTAGACGATCGTGTCGCCGTCAACCGAGCTGTTGACGATGGGCACGGCCTTGAGCGCGTCGACCGCCGCCTTCATCAGAAACGACATGAAGGTGAGCTTGACGCCTTGCCGCTCGTACTCGGCTTTCTTCGCCTCCCGGATCTTCGCGACCCGCGTGTAGTCGATCTCAAACACCGAGTGCACGTGCGCGGAGGTTCTCTTGCTGAACACCATGTGTTCGGCGATCTTCTTGCGCATCACCGACATCGGGACAACCTGGACGTTGTCGCCTGGCTTGAATGCCGGCATGTGATGCGATGCCTGCGGCACGGGCGTCGCTGCCGGTGTCACAGCGGTCGCGCCGCCTTGCGCCGTGCCGATGTGCGCAAGAATGTCCTGCTTGGTGACGCGGCCGCCAAGTCCCGTCCCGGAGATCCTGGAAATGTCGACACCGTGTTCGCCGGCGATCCTGCGAACCAGCGGAGACGACTTCCTCCGCCGCAACTGGTCGCCAGACAGTCCGGCGCCACTCGGCGCCGCCGGTTCGGCCGGAACGACCGCGGGCGCCGCCACGGCGGTCGGCGCGAGTGCCGCTGGTACCGGAGCTGGCACCGGCGCAGCAGGCGGGGCGGCCGGCGGTGGCGGTTGCGCCGCCGCGATCGGAGCGGCGGCGACCTTTGCTTCGCCAATCACCGCCACGACCGTGTTCACCGGGACGGTC
>Ga0315275_10005920_pt1 | contig 11633 bp, 14 predicted proteins | sample YL17G03_0_MG_FD_205557 | JGI IMG/M metagenome (GOLD analysis project Ga0315275, IMG submission 205557) | Sediment microbial communities from Yellowstone Lake, YNP, Wyoming, USA - YL17G03_0 | ecosystem: Environmental > Aquatic > Freshwater > Lake > Sediment | place: USA: Wyoming | collected... | reverse complement strand
CCCGGTCGCGCGGTACCTCGCAGGGCAGGCGGGGGGAACGGTGCAACTGGCGAACGGCTCCGGGGGCGGCTGCGAGGCCACGATCCGGTTGCCGATGAAAGCGCGGGGTTGATCGCCTTCCGGCGCGGCTCACGTCCGTAGATTGTTTCGAATCCGCTTCTTCCTTCCTGATCTGGAGAATCGTCACGCGCTGCTCTGCGAGTGCTCCTGTTGCGGGGGCCGGTATGCCGTGAAGCGCCGGGGGATGAAGCTGTTTGACGGGGACGAACTGGAAGGGGAGATCTGCCCCGAGTGCGTGCTGGCGGGGCCTGCCGGCGCGGCGGGGAAGGTCCGGGAGAGGCTCGGGGCGATGAACCGGAACGAAAGAGCGCCGGACGAACCGAAGGGGCGCACCTCCTGGGTCCGCCTTCTGTCCCGCCGCGCACGCCTGCTGGAAGATACCCCGTCGTTCTCTTTGGCCGCCCGGCAGGCGGCGGCGCGGGAGACGAGGGAGAGGAGGTGACGGCCGGCCCGATCTTTGCTTAGAAATTCAGCCGACGAATGCGATCGATGGGGGTTGAATTACTACGCCAATGGCGCATAATGATTTTGCAGTCTTCGTTGAAACATCGGTATTCACCCGGAAGGCACATGAACTCTTTCCGGAGGAAGAGTACCGGTTGTTGCAGGTGACGTTGCTCCGCAAGCCCGACATTGGGGCGGTGATATCCGGATCCGGGGGCATCCGGAAGTTGCGTTGGGGGGCGCCTGGGAGAGGGAAGCGAGGCGGGGCACGCGTCATCTATTACTGGCACGGTCCGGAAGATATTTTTTACATGTTGCTTGCGTACCCGAAGAATGAGCGGGACGACCTCACGGTGGAACAGGTAAAGACGCTTCGCCGTCTCGTGCGGGAGGAGTTCGGATGAAAAAAAAGCTGTTCGACGATCTTGTGGAGAGCATCAGAGAGGCGGGGAAGATTCATCGTGGAGAAATGTCGCCGAGCCGGAAATTTGTCTTCGCCCCGATGGACATAAAGGCTATCCGGAAACGGTTGAGCAAATCCCAGGACGAATTCGCACTGATGATCGGTGTGAGCGTGGCGACCCTTCGGAACTGGGAGCAGGGGAGGCGATCCCCGGAAGGTCCGGCCCGGGCGTTGCTTCAGGTGGCGGCCGAGAACCCGGAGGCGGTGGTCGGGGCGCTGTGGAAGAAGGGCGCGGCGTAGGGGCTGACGGACTCCCACTGCGTGGGAAGGCGGTCGCCGACATCGCCGCCGCGTGGCCGGAGAGGTAAATTGTGCAGCAACTTGCTGCACAAGTTCCCTGGTTCCACAACTTGAAGAAACCCGTCGGGGTGGCGCATTGGGAGACCCGGATCGTCAAGTCTCTTCCCAAGGAACTGAAAGACAGTCTGCCCACAGTGGAGCAGATAGAGAAGGGACTCCGGGATGGGGAGTGATGGCTAAGCGGATCAAGACTGAGCATGCCGGCGCGAAAAACGGCGGCGGCTACTGGGGGCTCCGGGTTGACGCGAAGGAGCGGTCGAGGAAGTTGCGCCGTTCGCACGATAAGGATACCGTCGCGGAAGTCGGTGTGGGAATAACGATGAATGATGAACGCCATGGCAATAAGGATGAGCAAGAACGATAAGCACTTCCCCGAAGATTTCATGTTCCGGCTCACGGTGGGAGAGAAGCGGAACTGGTCGCAAAATGCGACCACCTCGCCGAAGAGGCGGAAAACTTGAGGTCGCAAATTGCGACCTCAAGTTTGTGGGGCGGCTGCGAGGCCACGTTCCGCATGCCGTTGAAAGTGCGGGTCTGATCGCCTTCCGGCCAATGAGTGCAAAATCCGACAGGATTCGGGTCTGTAGTTTTTCTCTGCGAAACAACATCATTAATGATGTTGTTTCGCCATGAATTTCAGCGTAGAGTTTGCCATGAACAAAACCAATTTCGACCGATACCTAGAGGAACAGATGCGAGATCCGAGGTTTGCCGCACGGTTTGAGCATGCCGGCGAGGCATGGGATGTGGCGTTGCAGATTGCCGCTCTGCGAAAACAGGCCGGGCTTTCCCAGAAGGAACTTGCGCGCCGCCTGAAGACCTCCCAACAGCAGATCAGCCGCCTGGAATCACCCGATTACGAAGGCCATTCACTTGCCAACTTGCGCCGCGTTGCTGAAGTCCTGCACGCGCGGGTCCGAGTCGTTTTCGAACCGGAGGAAAAGGACGCCGGCAAGTGCGTGGCCGAAGCCACCGCACCCTATGGCGCTAAACGCGGCTCCGCCAAGAGATCATGAAGCGGGGCCATGTGCATGTGAAGGAAATGCTGTTTGACGATCTTGTGGAGAGCATCAAGGAGGCGGGGAAGATTCATCGTGGAGAAATGCCGCCGAGCCGGGAGTTCGTCTTTGAACCGATGGATATAAAAGCTATCCGGGAAGGGTTGAGCAAATCCGAGGAACTCGAGGATCGAATGCTCTCGGAAAAGGCGAAGGAGGCCCTGAAGGAGAAGGGGAGAATCCCCTGGGGGAGGATCAAGAAGGATCTTAGCCTGTAAGGAAGGCGGGGTTCCGTAATCCGCAGGATTAATATGGGATGAGTCCTGTTTATTTGCGGTAAGGACAACTCAAGGGAGCCTGTCAGGCATCCCTTTCCTTCCCCTCGTCATCCCCCAAGAATATATAATCCACGCATTGTCTTGCCTGGACGCGGGTGCGGGTTCACGCACTTATAGAAATCCAACCAGGCCGGGTCTTTCATTGACATGACCGGAGGAGAAATGGCCCGTCCCGCCAAGCCCAAAGGAAACGGCTCCACCGCCAACCTGGGATTCGAGGCCAAGCTCTGGGCCGCTGCCGACGCCCTGCGCAACAACATGGACGCGGCCGAGTACAAGCACGTCGTCCTGGGCCTGATCTTCCTCAAGTACATCTCCGACGCCTTCGAGGCGAAGCATGCCGAGCTGGACGCCCAGCGCAAGCAGGGCGCCGACCCCGAGGATCCGGACGAGTATCGAGCCGCCTCCATCTTCTGGGTCCCGAAGGAGGCCCGTTGGTCGCACCTGAAAGGTAGCGCTCCGCAGCCCACCATCGGAACGCTGGTGGACAACGCCATGAGCGCCATCGAGCGCGACAACCCCTCACTCAAGGGGGTCCTTCCCAAAGACTTCGCCCGCCCCGGCCTCGACAAGCAGCGGCTCGGCCAGATCATCAACCTCGTCAGCGACATCGCCATGGAAAGCACTGCCGATCGCGCGAAGGACACCCTGGGGCGGGTGTACGAATACTTCCTCGCTCGCTTCGCAAGCGCCGAAGGCAAGAGCGGTGGACAGTTCTACACGCCCTCCAGCGTGGTGCGCGTGCTGGTGGAGATGCTCGCCCCCTACAAGGGGCGCGTCTACGACCCCTGCTGCGGATCGGGAGGCATGTTCGTCCAGAGTGAGAAGTTCATCGAGAAACACAGCGGCAAGGTCGGCGACATCTCCATCTACGGGCAGGAGTCCAACTACACCACCTGGCGGCTCGCCAAGATGAACCTCGCCATCCGCGGGATCGACGCGCAGATCGGACACGGGGACACCTTCCACATCGATCGCCACCCCGACCTCAAGGCCGACTACGTGTTGGCAAACCCTCCCTTCAACGACAGCGACTGGCGCGGGGAACTACTCAAGGATGACAAGCGCTGGGTCTACGGAATCCCGCCTGCAGGCAACGCCAACTACGCCTGGGTCCAGCACTTCATCCACCACCTAGCACCCACCGGCATCGCGGGATTCGTCCTCGCCAACGGCTCCATGTCGTCCAACCAGTCCGGCGAGGGGGAGATCCGCAAGGCGGTCATAGAAGCCGACCTCGTGGATTGCATGGTGGCGATGCCGGGGCAGCTCTTCTACTCGACGCAGATCCCGGTCTGCCTCTGGTTTCTCGCCCGCGACCGGAAGAACGGGCGGTTCCGGGATCGTCGAGGCGAGATGCTCTTCATCGATGCCCACAAGATGGGGACGCTGGTCGACCGTGTCCACCGCGAACTGACCGACGAGGACATCGAGAAGATCGCCGGCACCTACCATGCTTGGCGTGGAGACAAGGAGTGTAAAGAGAGCTACGCCGACGTAGCCGGTTTCTGCAAGGCCGCCACAGTCGACGACATCCGAAAGCACGGCCATGTGCTAACTCCCGGGCGATACGTAGGGGCCGAAGCGATCGAAGATGACAGTGAGCCGTTCGAAGAGAAGATGCGGCGGCTCACCGCGACACTACAGAAACAGCAGGCCGAGGCCATAAAACTTGACGCCGCCATTGCCGCCAACTTGAAGGAGCTCGGGTATGGCGGGTGAGTGGACGATACGCAAGATCGGCTCGTTGGGCCGTGTCATTACAGGGAAAACACCATCTACGGCCGATGCAGGTAATTTTAATGGCCCTTACCCCTTCATCACGATCCCTGATCTTGACGGAAGAGTGGTAATTGATCGTGCCGAGCGAACGCTTTCGGAAAAAGGGGCCGAGATCATGCGGTCGTGCCTGCTCCCTCCAGGCGCAGTAATGATGTCGTGTATCGCAACGGTGGGGAAATGTGGGATTACCGCAAAACCGAGCTTTACAAACCAGCAAATCAATAGCGTAATTCCTAATGACGAGACGGACCCGCGGTTTCTCTACTATGTTTTCACACAACTTGGCCACGAGCTTGAGGCCGCTGGAGGCGGTGGGTCTGTATACACAAATGTCTCCAAGAGTCGCTTTGCTGAGATTGATACTTCAATCCCGGTAGACCTCCACGAACAACGTGCCATCGCTCACATCCTCGGCACGCTGGACGACAAGATCGAGCTGAACCGACGGATGAATGAGACGTTGGAGGCAATCGCTCGGGGACTCTTCAAGTCGTGGTTTGTGGACTTCGACCCGGTGCGGGCGAAAGCCGAAGGACGCGACCCATGCTTGCCGAAGCCCATCGCCAATCTCTTCCCGGATTCCTTCGAAGATTCGGAACTGGGAGAGATTCCGAAGGGCTGGAAAGTTGGGAAGTTAGGCGATGTTCTGGCGCAGCGGGTGGAACGCTGTATTGCGTCTTCTGAAACAGCCGCTCGCCCTTACGTGCCCATTGACTGCATCTCTCCCCGGTCATTGTTCCTGACTGAGAGGAAGTCGGGCGATGAAGCGCAAAGCAGTCTTACAAAGTTTTACAAGGGCGATCTGTTGTTTGGTGCGATGCGTCCCTACTTTCACAAGGTTTGCATTGCTCCTTTTGACGGCACGACCAGAACGACGGCGTTCGTCCTTATCCCGAAAGCGAAAGAGGACTTTGCGTTTGCCACTCTTCTTCTTCATCACCCAGACACGATCGACTACGCCACGCGACACTCTACGGGTAGCACCATCCCCTATGCAGTATGGGTTGGCTCCCTGGAGGAGATGTCGGTGATTGTTCCTCCTTCGGCAGTGCGCATTGCATTCAATATGACTGTGCGCCCCATATTGGATCGGATTCCGGTGCCTCACTTTCAGAGCAAGACCCTGGCTACCTTGCGCGACACCCTGTTGCTAAAGCTTATCTCGGGTGAAATCCGAATTATTGAGGATGTCGGGCGATTCCACGGAAGGTCGACAACATGAATCCTCTTCCCCCTTGGGCAAATGGTCCCTTCGAACTGCTGGTACATGCAGAGGGCCATCTAATAAATGGGGGAGATTTTGACCGCCGAATCGCGCTCATCAGTTTCGACAATGCAATTGAAGTGGCAATCATGACGTATCTCACGCTAAATCCAATTCAGCGGGGCAATCGTAGCTACCCGAAAGAGGATGTTGCCATATGGCTTACAAACTACCATGCCAAACTTGATTTCCTCGACCACGAACTTGGCACGCGAGGGCTGAGTTGGGAGGTGGATCGAGGCCATATCGTTTGGGCACACGATCATCGGAACGAGCAGTACCACGGAGGTAACAAGGGGACGCCAGAAAAGCATGTCCTTGCCCTCATCCGAAAGGCCGCCCTGTGGATCTTCGGTGTGTTGTTTGACGTTGCCGATTCCGAACAACGATTGGCGCGCGGCATCGCGGCTAGCGCACCCCCAAGCCCACCCCAGCGCGACAAATCCTTTGATCGCGTGATTGATCGTGAGTTCGGTATGGTGGATGTCGCAGATCAGACCTTCTATGCGAGTGAGCTGCTGTTCTCCGTAGACAATACAGCCTATCGCGAATTAGGCGCTCGCCTGTGTGATACCCAACATAATGGAGATCCGAAAGAGAAACAGAATGAGCAGTCCTAACTTTACCGAAACCGTCGTCGAGGACGCCGCACTCGCCTGGCTGGAAGGCTTGGGCTATGCGGTCCTGCACGGCCCAGACATTGCGGCTGGAGAACCAGCCTACGAACGTATTGACCCGAACTTCCGCGACGTCATCCTCGAAGGCCGCCTCCGACAGGCCCTCGCGCAGCTGAATTCAAAGCTGCCGCCTGAGGCACTGGAGGACGCTTACCGCAAGCTTACGCGCACCGACGCGCCTTCCTTGCTGGAACGCAACCGCGCCATTCAACGCCTGCTGGTGGACGGTGTCACGGTGGAGTATCGCCGCAAGGATGGCTCCATCGCCGGAGCACAGGCCAAGGTGATCGATTTCGACGACCCCGACAAAAACGATTGGCTTGCCGTCAACCAGTTCACCGTGTCCGATGGGAAGCACACCCGCCGGCCCGACGTGGTGATCTTCGTCAATGGGCTCCCTCTGGCCGTCATCGAACTCAAGAACCCGGCCGACGAGAACGCAACGGTCTGGTCGGCGTTCCAGCAGCTCCAGACCTACCAGGCGCAGATCCAATCCCTCTTCGCCACCAACGCCGCGCTGGTCGTCTCCGACGGGGTACAGGCCCGGATCGGCACGCTGGGCGCCGGTAAGGAATGGTTCAAGCCCTGGCGCACGATCACGGGACGCGAGGATGGGCCGGCGAAACTGACTCAGCTGCAGGTTCTGCTGGAGGGCGTCTTCGAGAAGCGCCGCTTCCTGGACCTCCAGCGCCACTTCATCGTGTTCGAGGACCTGGGCGGCGGGAAGCTCGTCAAGAAGATGGCCGGCTACCACCAGTTCCACGCCGTCAATGCCGCCGTCGAGGAGACCCTTCGTGCCTCAATCCCACCTGTGGATGCAGTACGGGAACCGGAAGGCCATTACGAATCGGGACTCCGCCCGGGAGGCGACCCCGGAGACCGGCGCGTTGGCGTTGTCTGGCACACGCAAGGGTCGGGCAAGTCCCTTACGATGGCGTTCTACGCCGGCCGGATGATCCTGCATCCCGGGATGGCGAACCCGACCATCGTCGTGCTCACCGACCGCAACGACCTCGACGACCAGCTCTTCGGCACCTTCGCCCGCTGCCGCGACCTGCTGCGCCAACCTCCGGTGCAGGCCGCGGACCGGGCCGACCTGCGCGAGAAGCTCTCCGTGGCCTCCGGGGGCGTTGTGTTCACCACGATCCAGAAGTTCTTCCCCGAGGAGAAAGGCGATCGGCAACAGGTCCTATCGCCCAGGCGCAACATCGTCGTCATCGCCGACGAAGCGCACCGCAGCCAGTACGATTTCATCGACGGGTTCGCCCGGCACATGCGGGACGCGCTCCCCAATGCCTCGTTCATCGGATTCACGGGCACGCCGATCGAGAAGACCGACGCCAACACGCGCGCGGTCTTCGGCGACTACATCAGCGTCTACGACATCCAGCGGGCGGTGGCCGACAAAGCCACCGTCCCCATCTACTACGAGGGCCGGCTGGCCAAGCTGGAGCTCAAGGAGTCGGAGAAGCCGAAGATCGACCCGAAGTTCGAGGAGGTCACCGAGGGCGAGGAGGTCGAGCGCCGGGAGAAGCTCAAGAGCAAGTGGGCGCAGCTTGAGGCGGTGGTGGGCTCGGAGAACCGCATCCGGAAGATCGCCTACGACCTGGTCGACCACTTCGAGAAGCGCCTCGCCGTCATGGACGGGAAGGCGATGGTGGTGGTCATGAGCCGCCGCATCGCCGTGGAGCTGTACCGGGAGATCACCGCCCTGCGTCCCGCCTGGCACAGCGACGATGACGAGCAAGGGGCGCTCAAGGTGGTGATGACCGGCTCCGCCTCGGACCCGCTGGAGTGGCAGGGACACATCCGCAATAAACCTCGCCGGGAGGCGCTGGCGCTGCGCTTCCGCGACCCTTCGGACGGCTTCAAGATCGTGATCGTGCGGGATATGTGGCTCACTGGCTTCGACGCGCCGAGCCTCCACACGATGTACGTGGACAAACCGATGCGCGGCCACGGGCTGATGCAAGCGATCGCCCGGGTGAACCGGGTGTTCAAGGACAAGCCCGGCGGCCTGGTGGTGGACTACCTCGGCCTCGCCGACGAGCTCAAAGCGGCGCTTGCCACCTACACCGAGGCCGGCGGCAAGGGGGAGACCGCCCTCGACCAGTCCGAAGCCGTCGCCGTGATGATCGAGAAGTACGAGGTGTGCCTCGGGCTGTTCCACGGGTTCGAATGGTCCCTCTGGACCACCGGCACCCCCCAGGACCGCCTCTCGCTGCTCCCCGCCGCGCAGGAGCACATTCTCGCCCAGGAGGACGGGAAGAGCCGACTGCTGCGGTCCGTCACGGAGCTGTCCCAGGCCTTCGCGCTCTCCGTGCCGCACGCGGAGGCGATGCGCATCCGGGACGACGTGGCGTTCTTCCAGGCGGTCCGGGCCGTCTTGGCCAAGGGGACGCCCGGGGAGCAGAGGACCGACGAGGAGCTCGACCACGCCATCCGCCAGATCATCTCCAGGGCGGTCATCTCCGGCGAGGTCGTGGACATCTTCGCCGCCGCGGGCCTCAAGAAGCCCGATATCTCGATCCTCTCCGACGAGTTCCTCGCCGAGGTCCGGGGCATGCCGCAGCGGAACCTCGCCGTCGAGCTGCTGCAGAAGCTGCTCAAGGGCGAGATCAAGACCCGGCTGAGGCGCAACGTCGTGCTGGCAAAATCGTTCGCTGATCTGCTCGAACAGGCGGTGCGGAGGTACCAGAGCCGCGCCATCGAGACCGCCCAGGTCATCGAGGAGCTGATCGGGCTGGCGAAGCAGATGCGGGACGCCAACCAGAGGGGCGAGTCCCTCGGGTTGACCGAGGACGAGCTCGCCTTCTACGACGCACTGGAGACGAACGACAGCGCGGTCAAGGTGCTCGGGGAGCCGACCCTCAAGGAGATCGCCCGCGAGCTGGTCGCGACGGTCAAGAAGAACGTCACGATCGACTGGACCATGCGCGAGAACGTCCGCGCCCACCTGCGGGTGATCGTGAAGCGCATCCTTCGTAAGTACGGCTACCCGCCCGACAAACAGGAGAAGGCAACCGCCCTCGTGCTGGAGCAGACCGAGGTGCTGTCGATGGAGTGGGCGGAGTCGGTGAACAACACCTGATGCGGGCCTTCATGACAGACGCCGACATGGGAGGGGCGGCCGCTTCCTCGAAGGCCGCACGTGGGACGAGGTGCCGGTACACGGCGAAAAGGAGGCACAGCCATGAAGACTAACGAGATCGTTGTCTCGAAGCGCGGGGCGGGGAAGACGATCTACATCCCCCTGTCCGTCTACAGGGCAGGCATGAAAAACCTTACGATCTCCTGCTCGGACCCGGTCCACATGTTCAAGTTCGGCACCAGCCCGGGCCAGCCGCAGAAGTTCAGGGACAAGCTGGAGGAGCTGTTCACGGAACTCGTCGAGCCCCGGCGGGCCTCGATGACGTTGCACGAGGCGATCAAGGTCGTGCTGGAAGGTGCCGGCCGCCCGATGAGCACCCGGGAGATCGCCGCCGAGCTGAACCGGCGCGAGCTGTACGCGAAGAAGGACGGGACCGAGATCACGGACTTCCAGGTCCACGGCCGGACGAAGAACTACCCGAAGCTGTTCCGGCGGGAGGGCACAACCGTCAGCCTGATCTAGGAGGTTCTCCAAGATCGAACAGAGAGGTAACACCGGCACGGTCCGGCGTATCGCAGCGATCCTCCTACATGGACCGTCCTTGGATAAGAATTACGAGACGGCAAAGATATCCCCCTATCCGTGGGCCAAAGAGAATCCTGCCGGGTAGCGGAAAGTTTGAAATCGCAATCTGCGATTTCAAGCACGCGAAACCCATTCCCGCAACGATGAATTTTATTGACAGCCTGTTGCGTCATGATATTGTATGCGCTATCATGAATCGGAAGAAACTCCGTAAGATCATGGAAGCGATGGAAGCCCTTCGTCGCAAGGGGGGCATAAAATGCTCGGAGTTAGAGGCGGCCGCAAGGTCAGTTGGGAGAACACTTCACGGAAGAGGTAAAGAGCCAACATGGGTTAATTTGCGTTTTCCTGATCTTCGTCCTATAAGTATACCGCATCATTCAAAAGAGTTAAACAGATTTACAGCGAACAACATAATTAATCAATTAGAAGAAGATATAGTACGGCATGAAGAAATAATTGAAGATTAATTATTGAAAGGAATTATTATGAAAAATTTTACAAAACGCGCAGAAGATTATCTTAAAGATGCGTACTCAAGAATTCTTGTGCCTGATAAGGAAAGTGGTACATATACTGCAGAAATATTAGAGTTCCATGGCTGTATAGCACAAGGAGATACGCCTTCTGAAGCTTATCAAAATCTAGAAGAGGCTGCAAGAGGATGGATAGAAGCAGCTTTGGATTTAAATCAAAATATTCCTGCTCCAGCACAAGCGATTTCATATGGCGGAAAAGTGTTGATAAGGATGCCAAAGAGTCTTCATAGGCACGTATCCCTAGTTGCTGAAAGGGAAGGCGTTAGTTTGAATCAATTTGTTGTTTCGACGATTGCAGAAAAAGTTGGTGCGTATAGCTTTGCGGAGCGCCTAACAAAGAGATTGGATCAACATATTGTAAATATTGCTACACATGTTGCCAATACGGTCGTTGCGAATATTAATACTGTAACAATCTCATCGGTGGTTGGATTAAATGCGTCGGTATCTAATTTTATTAATGCGAGGGAGGTGACAGGCTATGCCGGAGACAAACAATATTGTATTCTCACACAAGGAAGTGGCGGAGGTATTAATTAAAGCTGGCGACATTCATGAAGGTTTGTGGGGGTTATACATTGAATTTGGTTTGAATGCGGCTAATATAGGTCCAAATCCAAATGAGATAGTGCCAGCTGCAATACTTGGTGTTAATAAAATTGGTATCCAAAGATTCAAAGAAATTAATAGTCTTTCTGTTGATGCTGCTGAAGTTAACCCTGTCCATAAAGTAAAGGTAGAGAAAAAATAGAATACTTAACCGCCGGACCGGGGGGTGTATCAAAATGTGCCGAAGGGGGGATTTGCCCGCCTGAGCCTCCGCCCCTCCATGGCTCCGGCTTTGGCGGCGGGGCTCGGAACTTTCGCGCTCCCGTGCGTCGCGCTCATCCTCGCTACTCGCTCGGCGTTCCTCGCCCGTTCAAATCCCCATGGACGGCACCACTCGAAAATGGAAACGGGAGTCATCTTTCGACGACTCCCGTTCGGTTTCTCGTGGTGCCGAAGGGGGGATTTGAACCCCCACGTGGTTGCCCACACCAGACCCTGAATCTGGCGCGTCTGCCAGTTCCGCCACTTCGGCACGCATTGCGC
>Ga0315275_10005917_pt1 | contig 11636 bp, 12 predicted proteins | sample YL17G03_0_MG_FD_205557 | JGI IMG/M metagenome (GOLD analysis project Ga0315275, IMG submission 205557) | Sediment microbial communities from Yellowstone Lake, YNP, Wyoming, USA - YL17G03_0 | ecosystem: Environmental > Aquatic > Freshwater > Lake > Sediment | place: USA: Wyoming | collected... | reverse complement strand
GAAAGATACAATTATGGAATATGTATTACAACGACCTGGACCATTGCGGATTGAAAGGGAAAAGCCCCAATCAATTTCTTGCTGATTACCAATTAATGAAACCGCCAAAAGTGTGTACCTAAAACAAAAGGGAGAAGAAAATTCTCCAGGGTGTTTTTCTGGGAATTCTCAATTCTCCCATGTCAATCCTGAATTAGACAGGATCGTTGCCGGTACAGAACCGTTTCTCAAGTGTATGATAGCGACTCAGAGTATTGTGTCAAAATTAATCTTTTATCCTCCTTTGCGCTTAAGCTCATTGCGCCAAGAGCCGAGTTATCCTTTGTTCCGAGAACTATACCGTTGGAAAGGGTTTGGGCCTTTCCGAACCTATTATATGCAAATTTAGCCAAAGTTGTCAAATCAAAAAAGTTTTTTCAGATCTTCGGGCAGATTGTTTTTAATATTGTAAGAGTCTAAAATTTCTTTTGATTCTTTTTCCAGTTTAGGATATTTTTTCAAAATTCTCTTTTCAAAATAATTTAAAAGAAGAGGCAAATCCCCTGCTTTCTTGGCTTTCTGCCAGCTCATATAAAAAGCAGCCAGGCTTTCCTTTATCGTCCCGACGCATTCAAAGGGCTTAAATCTCTTTTGCCCTGTAAGTTCTTCTATTATCGGCATAAGACCCTTTTCTTTAAAAAGGTTTTTACCAAAAATATCAATTAATACATTCTCTTCAATGAAAGGATAGAGAATAACGAAAGCAAACAAGCATTTGGAGCATTTTCCGCACCATTTCTTCAAGGGCTTCTTTCTGTCCGAGTTTGTTTTATATGCCTCGTTGCAGCTTAAAAAAATCGGGAAATATTTAGAATGTCTTGAGAATAATTTCGCTATCTGAATCTCATAGAGCGGCCTTAAGAAGCTGAAATATTCTATTCCCCCATTCAAATATTTTTTCGAATAGCTCCTGAATCTCTGTTCGAATTCAAAGCTTTTTGACCATTGATGATTTATTTCTTTCCCCAGATATTTCACGTTCCCTTCGTTCGAGCTTCTTTCATTCGATAAAGCTATGTATTTATAATCGAAAACTGCTGCCAAGAGAAAGCTTAAAAAAGCCAGATAAGCGGAAAACGGAGTGTGGCCGTTCAAAAATCCCCTCCTGTTCATTTTCAAAAGCCTATCGTCTATAATCCGTCTGACTATGATCGGATTCTTACATCCGGATATTTTCATTATTCTCATCGCTGCATCGGTGGGATTTAAGGAAAAGCATCCGATATTTTTTTTGGCTTTTTTTAGTATTTCCAGGGTAACTATTGAATCCTTTCCCCCTCCGACAGGCACTAAAATTCTGTTTGATTGATTAACTCTTATTTCTTTATTCTGCTTTAAGGATTCTGATTTAATATCAATAAAATCAGGTTTTCTGAAATCAATCTTATTCTCAAAAAAGTACTGCCCCATTCCGTCTAATATCAATTCTTTCCACCACCTAATTTGATTTTTACTCAGATAACCGGCCCTAACGATTATCTCTTTCGAGCAGGTAGCTTTCCAATAACTCAGGCTTTCGATCATGCCTAAATTGAAGATCAGATTATCTAATGCCCCCTCCCCTATCCGTTTAATCATTTCCGTACTGATATTTTTAATCAATAATTTAGGCTGAAAAGAGATATCAGGCCCTGTTTTAAAATCAAAAAAAATCTCCAAATTATTTCCAGAGATTTTATGGGAGTATTTTTGGTAAACGAACTTGGGGTATTTTGTTCGTAAAATCGTTGGGTTCATATGCCAATTTTAGCCCAAAAACAGCTTTCGGTCAAAGCATAAAAAAGAGCCTTTAAATCTAAAGGCTCGATCTTGAAACTTCATACACCAAAACAGATAGGGACATTGCCCCGACGATACCCACCGCTAACGCATGCTGGGAAATTTGGTAAAAGTAAGCGATTAGAAAAACGATAACAAACAAACAGAATATCAACAGAGTTGCTATAAAGTTCTTTGCTGAAGTTGTTAAAATGCAAATTCCTCCTGCCGGTTTCCACCAGCGGATATATTATACAATATTTTCTTTTTATATCAAGTCGTTTTAATAAAAAACCCGGTTAAATTTGTTAACGCGGGCTTGCAATTTTGATCTTGTATGATCGGCATAACTGAAAGAGTATTTTAGCAACATCAACAAAAATCATTATCAGCACGGCAATCCGGCTTGTTAAGAACAATATAATGCCAGCTACCATGAGGAAAAATACCCATAGCATAATAAATGCTGCAATCGGGTGGCCGATAGCGCTGGCCAGTATCATTGCTCCAGCTACAAGGAGATCAAGCAGAAGAACAAGCGCTCCTGATAATTCGAAAATCGCCGTTATTTTTGATCCTCGCTCCTGGCAGAGGGATTCGTAAACCGTTTCTACGAAATTCATGATTAAACTTTTAAGGTTCAAAACAATATCCTGCCAGTAAGATTACCGGCAGGATATGTTATACCATTTAAATATTTTTTAGTCAAATATCAACCCAGAAGCCTTATGGCCACACCGATTATGGCCATGATCGTCCCGATCACCCAGAACCTCATCGTCACCTTGTAGTGGGGCCAGCCCTTGGCTTCGAAGTGGAGGTGCAAAGGAGAGGCAAGAAATATTTTTTTCTTCCTGAATTTTTTCGACAAGAGCTGAAGAATCACCGAACCCGATTCGATGACTAATAGAAATCCGATAATAGGAAGAACCAAAACCGAATCAGTGAGAAAAGCGATAACGGTCAAGGTGGCGCAAAGTCCCATTACCCCTGTTTCTCCCATATAAAATCTTGCAGGAGGGATGTTGTACCACAAGAAAGCCAATAATGCTCCCAGTATCACCGCGCAAAAAGCGGCGATATCAACCTGTCCCAAAAACAAAGAAATTCCTGCGAAAGCGGCAAATATAGAAGCAAATGATCCTCCGGCCAGGCCGTCAATCCCGTCAATCACTCCCCCGCTGTAAACAGCAAGCATCACTATTACAAATATCGGTATGTACCAAATCCCGATGTTTATATCCCCGTTTCCCGGAATATGGATGGAATTCCAGTCCAGCTTGAAATAAAACCACCAGGCGCCTATCAGCCCTATCAAAGCAACAAGAATGAGCCGCTTTCTCAGGCTCAATCCCCCGCCTATATATTTCCCTTTTCCCATGACCTGCAAAAAATCATCGACAAATCCCAAAAGAGAAGCTGATATTAAAGTAAAAAGAGGGAGCCAGGTCTGGCTCCTGCTCAAAAAATTAAGTTTCTTGATCCAGGCGACATCAAAAATCTGGGACAGGATAAAAAACAGAAATATCAGGATTAAAACCGTAACCCAGATTAGCACTCCCCCGAACCTGGGAACATTCACCTCCCCTTCGGAATGGAATTTCTGGAAATAGGAAAGGGCTCCCCCGTCAATGGCTTTCTGCCTCACTTCTTTTTTCCAGAGCTTGTGCTTGTATAAAAAATTAGTGAGAAAGGGAGATATTAAAAAAGCAACGATAAATCCCGTTGCTCCGAGGGTGAAAATTTTAATTACGTTGATTGCGATTTCCGACATATTACCAGTTGTAGGCCGATTCCAGCCAGTTTACTAATTTTTTCATTTCTTCGAACCTGCTGTCCGCGTCTTTCGTGCCCAAGACCACGTTAACCAGCAGATAGCCGGGATATTTTGGCGCATTGAGGACTAGAATCATGCAGCCACCGGCCAGGTCGGTGTACCCGGTTTTACCTCCCACTATCTCATCGTGCCAAGAAACGGAATCTTCCAGAAGCCTGTTGGTGTTTACAAGCTCGGGACCGTAAACCTGGTATTTCGGAGTGGATAGAATCTGCCAGATCAGGGGTTCTTTGATGGTTTCATTTGCCAGTTTGGCCAGATCGTAAGCTGATGAAAGATTGAGATCGCTAGTTTTCTTCTTCGGATCAAGCCCGGTGGAGTTTACGAATGAAGTATTTGCCAGGCTTAAATTTACGGCTTCCCGATTCATAAGATCCACGAACAGCTCTTCTTTCATGCCCGGATAATCGTTGGCCAGGGAAAAAGCCGCGTCATTGCTTGATTCCATGAGCAAGGGATAAAGAAGGTATTCCGTGGTCAGGGTTTTTCCCGCCGTCAGCTTTCCGAAATCCTCCTCCTGGCTGATCGCTTCCTTGGAAATTATTATTTCCCTTGAAAGGTCGTAGTTTTTCAGGACCACCAGAGCAGTCATGAGCTTGGTCAGGCTGGCTATGGGCAGCTGCTGATCGCTTTGTTTTTCAAAAAGAATCCTTTCTTTTCCTCTTTTATTGACCAGAACGGAAACAGCGGATTTTGCTTCAATGCTCAAATCCTCGATTTCCGTGTTGCGTTCGGGCTTGGGATTTTCTTTCTTAACCGGCGCTATCTGGGCGGCATAAATTTCCGGGTTTTTATACGTTTCCTGCCAAAAGAAAAAATTGTTCAGATGTTTTTCCATAACGTTCACTTCAGACCAGACGGGAATGCTGACCGCGAGGGCGACCAAAAAATATTTGAGGGATTTGCTCATTTCTTGGGTTTGGTTTTCTTTACTTTTTTTTCAGGGCCGGAAAGCGATAATCTTTGGTCTATTCTTTCCATGTCGCGCGGAAACAGGCTGGCCTCGCGGATATTAGCCAGGCCCAGGACCTGCTTGACTATCCTTTCCAGGCCGAAGGAGAATCCTCCCTCCTCAGGCATTCCGTATTTGAAAGCCTGGAGATAGAAATTGAAATCCTCGGGCTGATTCTTCCACTTCTTTATGTTCTTCAATAGATTCGCTTCATCGTTGATCCTCTGTCCGCCGGTGACTATTTCCAGTCCCCTGAAAAGAAGGTCGAAGCTCAAAGTGTATTCCGGATCATCGGGGTCGGCATAAGTGTAGAACGGCCTCTTCTTGGTGGGATAATGGGTGATAAAAACCAGCTCCGATCCGTATTTTTCTTTTGCCCAGTTGCAAATTTCTTTTTCGTCTTCCGGATCCAGATCAGGCTCCTTTCTGTTGTCTCTCTTTGTCCTTTCAAAAATGATTTGCTGGGCTTCCCGCATTTTTATCCTCGGGATTTTTTCAATCTTTGCCAGATTCGCCTCGTAGATCCCTAATTCTTTGGAACAGTTTCTTTCCAGGGCTGAAAATATTTCTTTTAACAACCTTTCGCAGGCGTCCATCAGGTCCTGCCATGATTCGATGAATCCCATTTCCACGTCCAGAGAAATATATTCGGAAAGATGCCGGGTGGTGATGCTCGGTTCGGCCCGGAAAGACTTTCCGACGGTGAAAACCCTTTCAAAGATGCCCACCATAATCTGCTTGTAGAGCTGGGGGCTTTGGGCCAGAAAAGCCTTTCTTCCGTAATAGTCGACGGGAAAAAGCTCCGCTCCTCCTTCTGTTGCAACCGGAACTATGAAAGGGGCCTGGAACTCGCTGAAGCCCGACTCCTCTAGGCTTCTTCTGAAAGCAGACACTATCTCCTCCTCTATCCTGAAGATGGCCTGGATTTTTTTATTCCTAAGGGTCAGGGGCCTGTAATCGAGTAAAGTCGGCAGGCTGACGTTTAAATCCCGCAAATCGAAAGGAAGAGTTTTTGCTTTTGCCAGTATCTTTATCTTTTCCGCCTTGAGCTCCGCTTCCCCGGTTTCCAGGTCGGGATTGATCATTTTCATGGGCCTTTGCTGGGCTGTCCCTTCTATTTCCAAAACGTATTCTTCCTTTATCCCTTCGGCAAGCCCTGCCGGGCAGACAACCTGAAGGATCCCCGAACGGTCGCGCAAATCAAAAAAAACTATTCCTCCGTGGTCCCTTCTGGAATTAACCCACCCCTTGACCCTGACTTTTTTGCCGAGATTTTTTAAGACTTCGAGATTTGTTGCTCTTTGCATATTTTTAGTTAATATATCTTATCGCATAACTTGATTTAAGGCAAACAAAAAATCCGCCTTATCGGCGGATTTTTTGTTAATTACATTCCGGCTGGAGGCGTCTGCGGTCCCTTCGGCTCTTCCGGCCCCTTTTTCTTTTTTGACATCAGCATCCAGGCTACTAATACGACGACAACAATTGCGATTACCCAATAAGTGGTAGTCATGGTTTTAAAGTTCGAGATTTTTTCTTAATTTAAATATCGACCTTGAAAGGTTCTTATTTTTGTCCTTAATATATTTTCTTTCTTTTACCGATTCCTGTCAAGGAAAGGGTAAGGTTGTAGATGTCCCCTGCACCCATGACGATCAGGACCTCTCCCCCTTTCAGGTTTTTTTCCAAATAATCAGGTATTTCTTTTTTGGGGACATATATTGTTTTGTTTCCGTTTACCGCTCTAGCCAGCTTTTCCGCATTCACTTTCTTTTTTATATCCTTTTCTTCCCTTCCGGCCACGTCGTAAATGTCGGTGATGATGATTTTGTCGATCGGAGCCTTTTTCAAAACTCTTACGAAATCTTTGAACAGATAATAGGTTCTCTGGTACTGGTGGGGCTGGAAAACGCACAATATTTTCTTTTCGGGATATTTTTCCCTGGCCGCCTTAAGGGTCACCCTTACCTCTGTCGGATGATGGCCGTAGTCGGATATAAGGGTTACTCTTTTTCCCCTGATTTTTATTCTGTGGATTTCAAACCTTCTCCAGGCGTGGGTGTAGCTCGAAAGGGCCTGGAAAGAGGTTTTATCGGGAATCTTTAAGGTTCTGGCCACCGATAAAGCGGCCAAAGCGTTGGAAATATTGTGCTCTCCCGGCACCTTCAGAATGCTTTTCAATCTTTTCGCCTCCTTCTGCTTCAAGGAATAATATACCGTGTTTTTGATGATCCTGCTGAGATTGAACACGTTCCTGTCGTCTTTGTTGGCTATGAGGATTCCGTCTTTATCCAGATGCCCCAGATATTTCCTGAAAGCTGAAATTATATTTTTCAAATTTTTGTAATAATCGAGATGATCCTCTTCCAGGGAGGTGAGGATAACGATCCTGGGCCAGTAATTCAAAAAAGATGCGAAATGCTCGTCAGCTTCAATGATCAGGTACTGGGACTTTCCCACCCTGCAGTTGGAATTTCCAAGCTCCTTCAGCTTGGTGCCGATTATTATCGTAGGGTCGAAGCCTGCTTTAATGAAAATTAGGCCGAGCATCGCCGTGGTGGTGCTTTTTCCATGGGTACCGGAAACTGCAATTGTGAAATATTCTTTGGTCAGCTGCCCCAGGGCCTCGGGATAGCTTTGGATTTTAATCTTTCTTCTCTTTGCTTCTTTTAATTCCGGATTGTCGGGCTGGATAGCCGGGCTGTAAATCACCAGGCTCGCATCCTTGATCAGATTTTTTCCCGAATGTTTTCCCGTAAATATCCTGGCGCCCTGTTTTCTCAACGATTCGGTTATTTCTGAAGGAACCAAATCTGATCCGGAAACCCGGAACCGTTTTTTTAAATAGTATTTTGCCAAAGCGGAAACCCCTATTCCGCCTATGCCTATAAAATGGACTTTTTCCATGTTTTTATTTGCTTAAATGACAGGATTCCAGGACCACGTAATCCGGCCCCTTTTTTTTCAGGAAACTTTCCATCACTTCGATGGAACTGACCTCGAAATTGAAATCTATCTCCTCGTTCACCTCCGGCCTTTCTTCCGGATCCATTCTCTGCATCTCCCAGGCTGTTATCCTGGCCAAAGTGATATGGGGAGAATACGGCCTTCCTTTGTCTTCGATAACATTCAGGCGGTTGCAGAGGGAGTTTTCCAGATCTCCGTGAAGCCTTCCCAGCTCCTTGCTCTTTTCCCCCTCGGCCCAGACCATCCTGGCCGGACTTTTCTTCGGAGGCCCGTAGATGATTTTTTTCAGGCTTATATCAAAAGGGCTGTGCCTTTTTGCCACTTCCCTGACTATCTGACATATTTCCGGAAGCTCTTCGCTGTTTGCATATCCCAGAAAAACCAAGGTGATGTGGAGATTGTCTTTTTTCGTCCACCGTGCGGGCAGGCTCGGCCAATTTTCCTGGTATGAAAACAAATCTCTCTTAATCCCCTCGGGAAGATTTATGGCGATAAAAATTCTGTGTCCCATCAATTGAAGTATATAATAAATTGAGCTAAAATTAAAGATCATGAAGGAGGTTTTGCTCTACAAAAAATTGAAAGAAGGAAAGGTCCAGTGCCGCAACTGTGCCCATTACTGCCTTGTCCTGCCAAAAAAAAGAGGTTTCTGCGGAGTGAGGGAAAATCAGAACGGAAAGCTGTTCGTCCTGAATTACAATAAAATAGTCGCTCTTAATATAGACCCGATTGAGAAAAAACCCTTTTTTCATTTTTTGCCCGGAAGCTATTCCCTTTCTTTCGCCGCTCCGGGCTGTAATTTCAGATGCAAAAACTGCCACAATTGGACCATTTCCCAGTCCCCTATCCTGGACAATGAAATTTCGGGAAAAGAAATTCCTCCCGAAGAAATCGTCGACGCGGCGATTAAAAAAAATCTACCTTCCATTTCTTACACCTACAGCGAGCCAGCCATATTTTCCGAATACGCCTTGGAGGTGATGAAAATAGCCAGAAAGAAAAAGATAAAAAACGCCTGGGTGAGCAACGGTTTCTGGTCAAAGGAACTCTTCGGTCTGATTTCACCCTATCTGGACGCGGCCAATATAGACCTTAAAGGGTTTTCCGACGACTTCTACATTAAGAATTGTTCCGGACGGCTGGAGCCGGTTCTGGAAACATTGAAAAGAATAAAGAAAAAAAAGATCTGGCTGGAAATAACCACCCTCTTGATACCAAAGGCCAACGATTCAGATAAAACCCTAAAAGACATGGCCCGATTCATTAAAAAAGAATTAGGCCCAGAAGTTCCCTGGCATATCAGCAGGTTCTGCCCCGAGATTTCCTGGCAGATGAAAGAAGCTGCCGAAACCCCGATCAGCGACCTTAAAAAAGCCTATGAGATAGGAAAAGCAGCGGGGCTCAAATACGTATACACCGGCAATGTTCCGGGATTATCATCGGAAGACACCTTTTGCCCCAGATGCAAAACATTGGCCATAAAAAGGAACGGATATGAAATCATCCGCCATGATAAAAACGGCAAGTGCTCCATGTGCGGACAGGATTTAAATTTAATTTTAAAATGACATGTCTAAAATAGTTTTTGCCGCCATCTCCCCTCACCCGCCCATAATCCTTCCTTCGGTCGGCTCTGAAGAAGACAGATTCAAAGTAAAGAAAACCATCAAGGCCTTGGAGAGCCTGGGAGAAGCATTAAAAAAAGAAAATCCGGATGAAATAATTATCTCTTCCCCCCATCCGGACTGGGGCTTTAACGTGCCCTTGTTCTTTTTGGCCAATGGCTTCAAAGGAGAGATTAAAAACTATTTAATCGGTTCGGAAGACCCCGATTATTATTTTTTGAAAGGAAAAAAGATCGGTAAAGAGCTTTCTTCCCTTAAAATAAAAAATAAGGTGGCGCTGATTGCTTCCGGAGACATGTCTCATCGCTTGAAAGAAGACGGGCCTTACGGATTCGATCTTGACGGGCCTAAATTTGATGTAAAACTCATAGAATCATTGAAGAAAAAAGACCTAGAAACGATTTTAAAACTGGACGAAGCATATCCCGAGGCCGCGGAATGCGGCTTGCGCTCTTTTGTTTTTTTATTGGGAATACTGAAAGGATCAAAGACAAACTACAAAGCGGACATCCTTTCTTACGAAGGGCCGTTCGGAGTGGGATATCTCGTCGCTAACTTTAATTTAATATGAAAGAAATTTTAAAAAGATACCTCGCATATTTATTCAGATGGCAATTAAGCACTCCGATCCTCAGCCTGGTCCTGATCTGGCTGGCCACTTTAAATAAATGGCTTGCCGTGATCATCGCCAATTTAATCGGAGGCTTAATATTTTTTTGGGTGGACAGATGGATTTTTAAGGACACTCCCCTGGCTCCCCTCTGGGAGATCAAAGAAAAAATCAACTGCGCGGATTGCGGAAATGAATGCCGCGGATTCAGAGTGGTGAGAACCGCCAATTACGACCGGAGCGTAGACAAAGAGCCGCAATTCAGGTGCGAACAGTGCTCAAAAAACAAATTGCAGGAATTGAAAAAACGGGGAATTAAACTTTAAAACAAGGATTGATATGGATTTTAAAAAAATAGAATCACTGCTGAAAAACGAACCGGCTTTCCGCCTGAAACAGGTGAAAAAAGCCCTTTTTTCGGAATTTATTACAGACTGGAAGCAGGTCAGCAATCTGCCAAAAATGCTCATTGATGAGCTTTCAAAAAATTGCCCCATCGATAAAATATTCAAAGAAGAAAAGATTTTTAAATCAGACGATGATCAGACCTTAAAAGCTCTTTTTACCCTGGATGACGGATTGAAAATAGAATCTGTCCTGATGAAGCACAAAGATAAGAGAAGAACCGTGTGCGTTTCTTCCCAGGTCGGGTGTTCTTTAGATTGCGATTTCTGCGCAACGGGAAAAGAAGGATTTAAAAGAAATCTTGATTCCGGCGAAATAGTCAGCCAGGTCTTGTTCTTTTCCAGGCTTTTAAAAAAATCGAAGCAAAAGGTGACCAATATAGTTTTTATGGGAATGGGCGAACCTTTTTTTAATTACGACAATGTTTTTGAAGCGATAAGGATGTTTAATGACAAGGACGGTTTTAACATAGGCATCAGACACATCTCTGTTTCCAGCTCGGGAGTCATAGAGGGAATAGAAAGACTATCACAGGAGAATTTACAGGTAAACCTTGCCATTTCCCTGCATGCCCCCGACAACGATTTAAGAACCAGGCTGATGCCGATAAACAAAACCTATCCCATAGAGAAGGTTCTGGAAGCGATTGACAATTACGTAAAAAAGACTAAAAGAAAAGTCATGTTTGAGTATCTCATGATTAACAAGGTTAACGACAACGCGGAGCAGGCCGAAGAATTGGCAAGAATAATGAAAAACCCGCTATATTTCGTCAATCTCATATCTTTTAATCCCATAGGCCATTGCCGATTCAGGCCCTCCCCGGGATACAGGATCAAAGAATTCAAACAGGTTTTGGAAAGATTTGGGGTCAGCGTCACCCAGCGCTACCGCTTCGGAAGAGAAATCAGGGCCGCCTGCGGCCAATTAGCCTCGGACAATTAAAATGGATATTTTAGAATTTACAAAAAAAGCAGTCGAGTCATACGTGAAGACAGGAGAAGTAATTTCTCCCGACAAAGAATTGGATAAGGAATTTTTAACCCGCAAGGCAGGGGTTTTCGTCACGATACTAAAAGACGGAAATTTGCGGGGTTGCATCGGCACCTGCCTGCCTACAAAGAAAAACATCGCCGAAGAAATCATTTCCAGCGCCGTTGCCGCTGCTTCACAAGATTACAGGTTCGGACCAATAAAAAAAGAAGAGCTATCCCGTCTTTCTTGCGAGGTGTATGTTTTGGACGAGCCTGAACCAATTAAAGATATAAAAGAATTGAATCCGAAAAAATTCGGCATCGTGGTCAAATCCGTCCCTCTTTCAATCCCGACCGGGATAGATGTTGTGTTCAGCGGGCACCCGAGGCTTAAATCCGGCCTTTTGCTTCCTGATCTTGAGGGGGTGGATACAATCGAGCAGCAGATTTCCATTGCCTGCCAAAAAGC
>Ga0315275_10005913_pt1 | contig 11642 bp, 15 predicted proteins | sample YL17G03_0_MG_FD_205557 | JGI IMG/M metagenome (GOLD analysis project Ga0315275, IMG submission 205557) | Sediment microbial communities from Yellowstone Lake, YNP, Wyoming, USA - YL17G03_0 | ecosystem: Environmental > Aquatic > Freshwater > Lake > Sediment | place: USA: Wyoming | collected... | reverse complement strand
GACTACGCGGTGATCGGCGACCTGGCCGAGATCGTCCCCGCCGTGGTCGCCGAGCTGAAGCGCGTGTAGCGTCTACGGGATTCTTATCCGGCTCTCACGCAGGCCTGCTTCCATGTCGCCCGGCATGAAGCGCCTGATCCCGATCGTCCTCGCGTCCCTTGCGATCCTCGTCGCGGCCGCGGCCCCTGCGACCGCTTCGGTCACGCGCACGCCGGCGGTCTTCAACGCCGCCTTCGTCAGCAGCAACTGGGCCGGCTATGCGGTCACGGCTCCGGGCACGACCTACACCGACGTGAAGGGGAGCTGGGTGCAGCCGGCGGCCACCTGCGGCGCGCGCACCGCGGCCTACTCGAGCTTCTGGGTCGGGCTCGGCGGCTTCTTCGGCGGCTCGCAGGGCCTCGAGCAGATCGGCACCTCGGCGGACTGTCAGTCCAACGGCCGTCTCATCACCTACGCCTGGTATGAGCTCATTCCGGCGCCGCCGGTGACGGTGCCGCTCGTCGTCTCGGCCGGCGACACGATTGCCGCCGAGGTGAGCGTGACCGGGACGACCGTCTCGTTCTCGCTCACCGACACGACGACCGGTGCGACCTACTCGACCCAGGCGATCGTCGCGTCGCCCGACCTCACCTCGGCCGAGTGGATCGCCGAGGCTCCGTCGCACTGCTACGGCTCGATCCTCATCGGCTGCTCTGTGCTGCCGCTGTCGAACTTCGGCACCGCGCTCTTCTCGGCCGCCTCGGCGACCGGGAACGGGCAGGCCGGCACGATCTCCAACCCGGCCTGGACGTCCACCACCATCGTCCTGGGCGGCGGAGGCGCAGCGGGCGCCGTTCCGTCCGCTCTCTCGGCCGACGGCGCCGCGTTCTCGGTGGCATGGCGCTCGACGGCGAGCCCGCCGCCTTCGCCGCGCCGGCGGCAACACCCTCGGCGGGGGCTCTAGTCCAGGAGCAGGAACGCTTAGACGCGTCCGCCGTGACGGCGGCGCGCCCGCTGGGGCGCGGTGTACTCGACCAGAGAGACGTCTTGCGCGCGCCGGCCATCGCCGTCCTCGGCGACCTCGAAGGTCACCGGGAGCCCCTTGCAGCGGCCCGTGATCCCGTTCCCTCCCGGGAAGGCGCTTCCGTGGGCGTAGAGGCGCTCACCGTCGTCGGTGGCGATGTAGCCGTAGTTCTCGGACTCGTTGAACCAGATCAGGGTTCCCTCGGCCATCCCTAGCGGTGCCTGAAGACGATGCGGCCGCGGTTGAGGTCGTACGGGGAGAGCTCGAGGGTGACGCGGTCGCCCGGCATCACGCGGATGCGGTAGCGCCGCATCTTCCCGGCGATGTAGCCGAGCGTCTCGTGACCGTTGTCGAGCGCGATGCGGTGCATGCCGTTGCGAAACGACTCGAGCACCTCGCCCTCGACGTCGATCTTCTCTTCCTTCTTGCTCATCCGCGCTCCTTCCCGGAGAAAAAGGGCGCGCGCCGCCGCGTCTCCGCAGGCGGCGCGCGCCAGGGCACTAGACGCTTACGAGCGTGACGTTCTTCGCCTCGGGGCCCTTTGCACCCTCGGCGGGCTCGAACTCGACCTTCGCACCCTCGGCGAGCGACTTGAAGCCGTCGCCGACGATGGCGCTGTGGTGGACGAACACGTCCTTGCTGCCGTCCTCGGGCGCGATGAAGCCGTAGCCCTTCGCGTCGTTGAACCACTTTACGGTTCCGGTTGCCATAGAAAAAACACCTCCTCTTACCACTTGCGAACGGGTAAGGAAGGCGTGCGTACGCCACCGGTACTCGCTCTCGATTGACCTCAGTCTAGCAGGGGGCAGGGTTCGGGGCGCTCAGGGCTTCGGTTTGAGCGCCGCTTCGATCCGGTCGAGGCGCGCAAGGATGTCCTGGGCCTGCTGCTCGGTCGCCGGCGCGGCGTCGCCCCGGCGGAGGTCGGAGCGCGCACGCGCCACGAACGAGCTCGTGATCGCAGCCGTGATCACCGTGAGGAAGCCGATTCCGAACAGCATCACGGCGGCCGCCAACAGCCGGCCCGCCGCATTGGACGGGACGTGGTCGCCGTAGCCGACCGTCGTGACCGTCTGAACGGACCACCAGAGGCCCTGGCCGAGGGTGGTGAAGTTCTTGTGGTCGAGCACCGTCATCAGCAGGCCCGCCGCCACCGTCATCACGGTCGTCGCGGTGGCGATCACCACCGCGGCGCCGCGCGGGCTCTGCGCGCGGGCGATCTCACGGTCGAGCCAGCGCTCGAGCCTCGATTCTCTGCTCGCCATCCCGGAGGAGTTCGCGCCGGTCGCCCTGCGTCCTGCCGCTAGTTGAGCGAGGGGTCGGGCGGCATCGTCGCGAGGATCGCGAACCGGCCGCCCTTGCGGCGCAGCACCGCGCTCCAGAGCTCCTCGGCGTCCTCGCCGAACACGTCCTCGCGCTCGGCCGGGGTCAGGATCCACGCCGACTCCTCGAGCTCTGCCTCGAGCTGCCCCGCACCCCAACCGGCGTAGCCGGCGAAGACGCGCGTCCGCCGCGTCGAGCCGGGGGCCGGGTCGTCGGGCGGGAAGCCGATGTCGGCGAAGACGACGGCCGTGGCCTCGCCGGGGTCCTCGAGCTCCGCGAGCAGGAGCGCCGCGCCGGGCTCGACCGGGCCGCCGACGTAGATCCACTCGTCGCCCTCGACGACGTCATCCAGCTCGGGCACTGCGTCTGCGACCGCCGTCGTGGACGGGCGGTTGAGCACGAGCCCCATCGCCCCGTCCTCGTCGTGGTGCGTGACGAGGACGACCGAGCGGTGGAAGTTCGGGTCGACCAGGGTGGGTGTGGCGACGAGCAGCTGTCCGCGCAATGAGTCCATTCGCCGGAACGCTACCGGGGAGGCCCTGCCGACGGTTCAGGCTGCGGAGGCGACCGCCGGCTGCGCGAGCGCCGCTGTGAGGTCGGCCCAGAGGTCGTCGGCGTGCTCGAGCCCGACCGAGAGCCGGAGCAGGCCCGGGGTGATCCCGTTCTGCTCGCGTGCGGCGGGATCGACCAGGCGATGGGTGAGGGCGGCCGGATGCTGGATCAGCGAGTCGGTCGAGCCGAGGCTCACGGCCGGCGTGATCAGCCGCAGGGAGCGGAGGAGGCGCGCGGCGGCGTCGTGCCCGCCGGCCAGCTCGAACGAGACGATCGCGCCCGGGCCGCGCATCTGGGTGCCGAGCAGGCCGCACGGGTCGCCGTCTGGCAACCCGGGGTACATCACGCGCGCCACGGACGGGTGGGCCGCCAGCCGCTCGGCGAGCACCTGCGCGCGCGTCTGCGCTTCCCGCACGCGGAAGGGCAGCGTCGGCAGGCCCCGCAGGAGCAGGTATCCGGCAAGCGGATGGAGGATCGCGCCGGTGACGATGCGGACCTGCCGCAGCCGCCGCGCCCACTCCTCGGAGGTCGCGACGACGCCGCCGACGACGTCGCCGTGGCCGCCGATGTACTTCGTCGCGCTGTGGAGGACGAGCGCCGCTCCGTGCGCTGCCGGGTTCTGCAGGATCGGGGTGGCGAAGGTGTTGTCCACGAGCACGGGTACGGGGCCTGCGGCGCGGACGACCGCTGCGATGTCGACGAGGCCGAGTGTCGGGTTCTGGGGCGACTCGAGGATCACCAGCCCGGTCGTCGGCCGCATCGCCCGGGCGACGGTCTCGGCGGTCGCCCAGGTCACCTCGAGGCCGAGCAGGCCCGAGGCGAGTAGGTGGTCGGAGCCGCCGTAGAGCGGGCGCAGCGCGACCACGTGGTCGGCCTTCGCGCGCACCGCGAGCAGGCACGCGGTCAGGGAGGCCATTCCCGACGCGAACGCGACCGCCGCCTCCGTGCCCTCGAGCTCGGCGAGGGCGTGCTCGAAGCGGGTGACGGTGGGATTGTGGAGCCGCCCGTAGATCGGCTCCCCCGCCGGCTCCTCGCCGCGCGCGAACGCGTCGAAGGCCGCCTCGGCCGCGTGGAGGTCGTGGAGGGGGTAGGTGCTCGAGAGGTCGAGCGGCGGCGCATGGACGCCCAGGTCGGCCAGATCGCCGCGACCGGCGTGGACTGCGCGCGTATCGAGGTGTTCGTTCATCGTTTCGCTCCAAACGCTACTGATTCTTCGTGCAGATGCAAGAGAATCCGAATATAGTCCGGAATATGAACACAAGACCGGGCCTCGACCGAATCGACAGGGCGCTCGTGACGGCGCTGCAGAAGAACGCACGAGTCTCGAACAAGGCGCTCGCCGAGGCCGTGGGGCTCGCGCCGTCCACCTGCCTCGAGCGTGTGCGCAGCCTGCGGGCGCGCGGCGTGATCCGCGGGTTCCACGCGGAGGTGGACGCGGCCGCGCTCGGGCGGGACGTGCAGGCGCTGATCGCGGCCCGGATCCGTCCGCACTCGCGCCCGGTCGTCGACGCGTTCTGGAGGCACGTGCTCGGGCTCCCGGAGACGCTCGCGATCTTCCACCTCTCGGGTGCCGACGACTTCCTCGTCCACGTGGCCGTGCGCGACACCGCGGCGCTGCGCGACTTCGTGCTCGACCGGCTCACGATCAGGCCCGAGGTGGCGCACCTCGAGACGCACCTGATCTTCGCGCAGGAGCGGAAGGACGCGCTCGAGCCGCTCGAGGGCTAGCTCGAGTCGAGCGCGAGCCGGAGCGAGGCAACGTAGTCCCGCAACGCCTCCGGCCCGCCCTCGGCCACCTCGAGCGCCCGCGAGCCGACGACGACCCCGTCGGCCAGCGTCGCAGCGGCGCGCGCCTGCTCGGGAGTGGAGATCCCGAAGCCCGCGAGGAGCGGCACGTCGGTGAGCGCCCGCGTTCGCTCGACGAGCCCGGCCAGCGCGGGGGAGAGCTCGCGGCGCGCCCCCGTCGTCCCGGTCAGCGTCACGAGGTAGAGCCAGCCGTCGGTGTGCCCGGCGGCGAGGCGGATCCGCTCGTCGGTCGAGGTCGGCGCGACGAGCTCGACGCGGCGTAGCTCCGGCCGTTCGCCGGCGGGGAGGTCGGCGACGATGAAGGAGGTCGCGCCGGCGGCGCGCGCGTCGGCGACGAACCGCTCCCAGCCGTAGGCCTCGAGCAGCGAGGCGTAGGTCATCGGGATCAGCGGCACGTCCACGAGCGCCCGGGTATCGGCGAGGCAGGCGAGGCAGGCCTTGGTGCGCATCCCCTGCGCAAGCGCGCGCTCTGCGGCGCGGCGGATCACGGGCCCATCGGCGAGCGGGTCGGAGAACGGGAACCCGAGCTCGAGCAGGTCGGCGCCGCCCGCGACCGCGGCCTCGGCGAGCGCGGGCGTGTCAGGCCCGGCCATCAGGTAGATCGAGAGGCGTTTGCGGCTCACCGGCGAACTTCCTGCGCGTGCAGCGCATCCAGCAGGTGCAACTCGCGAGGCCGCGCCCGGGCTGGTTGACGGCCGGCGCGATCAGGCTCGGCCTGCTCAGCCTCTTCGTCGTCCTCGTCGAGATGCTGCGGCCGCGCCTGACGCCCGAGCGCGCCACGTGGCTCGTGATCATCGGTGCCGCGGGCGTCGCGGTCGGCGTGGCGCTGTTCTTCCTCGCCACGCGTCGGCTCGCGGCTCGCCTGCCGTTCTACGACCGCTCCGCGCGGGTCACCGACGCGGTGCTCCAGCTGCTGCGGCGCACCGGTCTGCCGCTGCTTGCGCTGGCCTTCTTCCTGTTCTGGACGTTCGTCTATCTCGGGATCTGGGCCGTGCACCCGACTGCGGCGTTCGAGGGCCTCGGCCCCCGCCCGCGCTTCGCGGACTTCTTCTACACGTCCGTGTCGACGGCGTTCATCTCGCCGCCGGGGGACATCCTCGCCCATTCGCGCGGCGCCCGGGCCGCGACGATGATCGAGATGCTGACCGCCTTCGCCCTCGTGACCGCGTACGCGTCGAGCTTCTTCGACTGGCAGCGGCCGTCCGAGCCGTCGCCCGGCGGCGAGCGCGGCTAGGCCGGCGCGCGAAGTCGGCACACAACCGGCACAGACGCGTGCGCCGCGGCGCGCTATCTTCTTCAACCCCGTGGGCGGGTGGGGGTTAGGGATGGGCGGGCTCACGCGCCGAGCACCGTCTCGAGATCCTTGTCGCCCCGCCCGGAGACGCAGACCAGCACGAGCTCCTCGTCCAGCTCCGCGACGCGCGCCAGGGCGTGGGCGGGCTCGAGCGCGGGGATGATGCCTTCGGTGCGCGTGAGCCGCCTGAGCGCGGCGAGCGCCTCCCCGTCGGTCGCGCCCACGTATGCGGCGCGCCCCGTATCCCGCAAGAACGCGTGCTCGGGCCCGACCCCGGGGTAGTCGAGCCCGGCCGAGATCGAGTGCGCGTCGGCGATCTGGCCGTCCTCGTCGGCGAGCACCGAGGAGCGTGAGCCGTGCAGGACGCCCGTGCGGCCCGAACCGAGGCTCGCCGCGCCCGCCGCCTCGACGCCGAGCAGGCGCACCTCCGCGTCGTCGATGAAGCCGGCGAAGATGCCGATCGCGTTCGAGCCTCCGCCGACGGATGCGACCACGATCTCGGGCAGCCGCCCCTCCACCTCGAGCATCTGCGCCCGCGCTTCGCGCCCGATCACCGCCTGCAGCTCCCGCACGATCTCGGGGTACGGGGCCGGGCCGACGCAGGAGCCGATCAGGTAGTGGGTCGTCTCGACGTTCGTGATCCAGTCGCGGATCGCCTCGCTCGTCGCCTCCTTCAGCGTGCGGGTGCCGAACTCGACCGGGACGACCTCGGCGCCGAGCAGGTTCATCCGCTCGACGTTGGGGCGCTGGCGGTGCATGTCCTCGGCGCCCATGTAGACGACGCACTCGAGCCCGAAGCGGGCGCAGACGGTCGCCGTGGCGACGCCGTGCTGGCCGGCGCCCGTCTCGGCGACGATCCGCCGCTTGCCGAGCCGGCGCGCGAGCACGGCCTGCCCGAGCGCGTTGTTGAGCTTGTGCGCTCCCGTGTGGAGCAGGTCCTCGCGCTTGAGGTAGAGGCGCTTCCCCGGCGCGAAGCGCTCGGCGAGCGTGAGCGGCGTCGGCCGCCCCGCGAACGTCGCGCCGAGGTGGTCGAGCTCCGCTCTGTATGCCGGATCCGCGAGCGCCTCCGCCCAGCCCTGCTCTAGCTCGTCGAGTGCGGGGATCAATGTCTCGGGCACGTAGCGCCCGCCGTACTCGCCGTAGGTGCGCGTCACCGTGCCGCCTCCACGAACGCCCGCACCTTCTCGTGGTCCTTGATCCCCGGCGCGGTCTCGAGCCGCGAGCTGGCGTCCACGGCCCATGGGCGGACGGACGCGATCGCGGCGCGCACGTTCGAGGCGTCGAGGCCGCCGGCCAGCATCAGGCGCCCATCGACCTCGGCGGCGCGGGCGAGGTGGGTGGGGTCGTCCGTCTCCCACGGCAGGTCGACGACGCGCGCGACCTGCTCGCCGTCGCGCAGGAGCACGGCGTCGCGGCTTCTGTGACCGTCCTCACGCGCGTAGAGCTGGACGAGGTCGGCGCCCGAGTCGGTCACCTCGCCCACGTGGACGGCGACCGAGAGCATCGTCTCGGGGACGCCGAGCACGCCGGGCGCTGTGCGGGGACTCTCCTTCGCGAGGATGAACCCCGCGAGGTCGGCGCCCGCCTCGGCGGCGGCGGCCACGTCCTCTTCGCGGGTCAGTCCGCAGACCTTCACGAGCGGGCGCCGGAGCAGCTCGGAGAGCTTCGCCGCCGGGTCGGGCGCGCGCATCAACGCGCTGCCGACGAGGATCGCGTCCGCGCCCGCCAGCTCTGCGGCGGCGCCCTTCGCACGAGAGTCCACGGCGCTCTCGGCCACGATCACCCGGTCGCGCGGCGCGCCCGCCACGAGCGCGAGCTGCGCGGAGCGGTCGATCGCGAAGGTGGAGAGGTCGCGCGCGTTGAGGCCGATCACGGGCGCGCCGAGGCGCACGGCGCGCCCGAGCTCCTCCGCGTCGTGGGCCTCGACGAGCGTCTCGAGCCCGAGCTCGGACGCGGCGGCCATCAGTGCCGCGGCGCGGCCGTCGTCGAGGTCGCGCAGGAGCAGGAGCGCCGCATCGGCGCCCGCCTCGCGACAGGCGCGGAGGTGCGACTCCTCGGTGAAGAAGCCCTTGGCGAGTAGCGGCAGCGCCGTCGCGGCGCGCGCGGCGCGCAGGTCGTCGAAGGAGCCGCCGAAACGCTCGTCGACCAGGATCGAGCACGCGGCGGCACCGGCGTCCGCGAACGCCGGTGCGAGCGCGGCAGGATCGGCGTCGAGCCGCAGGTCGCCGGCCGACGGTGAGCGTCGCTTCACCTCGGCGATCGCCTGGAGCCCGGGCGCGGCGAGTGCGTCGCGGAAGCGCTGCGTCATCAGCCCTCGCCCCGGGAGAAGGCAGCGAGCTCCTCGAGCCGCTCGCCGGCCGCGCCCGAGGCGACCACCTCGCGGGCAAGCGCGAGACCCTCGCGGAGATCGTGCGCGTGGCCGCCCGCGGCGATCGCCCCCGCCGCGTTCAGCAGGATCGCGTCGCGCGCGGCGCCGTCCTGGCCGGCGAACACGTCGCGGATCACCTGTGCGTTCGACTCCGGCGAGCCGCCGCGCAGCTCGGCCGGATCGCAGCGCGGCACGCCGAGGTCGAGCGGATCGATCTCGCGCTCGTGTACCGCGCCGTCCACCACCTCGCAGACGAGGTTCGGCCCGGCGGGGGAGAGCTCATCGATCCCGGCGGCACCGTGAACCACGAAGGCGCGCCGCGCCCCGAGCCGTGCAAGCACGTCTGCGATCGTGCGCACGAGCTGCGGCGAGTAGACGCCGACGATCTGGGCGCGCGCGCCCGCGGGGTTCGTGAGCGGGCCGAGCACGTTGAACACCGTACGTGTCCCGAGCTCGCGTCGCACGGCCGCCGCGTGGCGCATCGCGGGGTGGTGGGAGGGGGCGAACAGGAAGCCGAAGCCGAGCTCGTCGATCGAGCGAGCGATCCGTTCCGGCTCCTGCTCGAGCGAGAAGCCGAGCGCCTCGAGCACGTCGGCCGAGCCCGACGCGGAGGAGACCGCGCGGTTGCCGTGCTTGGCCACCGCCGAGCCCGCGGCCGCCGCGACCAGTGCCGCCGCGGTCGAGATGTTGATCGTCCGCTGCCCGTCGCCGCCCGTCCCGGCCGTGTCCACGAGGTCTTCCCGGCGCGGCCGGACCTCCAGCGCGTGCGCGCGCATCGCCTCGGCGCAGCCGGCGATCTCGTCCGCCGTCTCGCCCTTCAGCCGCAGGGCGACGAGGAAGCCGCCGATCTGCGCGGGGGTCGCCTCGCCCGCCATCACCGAGCCCATCACCTCGCGCGCCTCCTCGCGCGTGAGGTCGTGCCCGTCGATCACCTTCTGGAGCGCGGCCTGCATCATCCGAGGAAGTTCCTCGCGAGCTCGGGCCCGAGCGGGGTCAGCACCGACTCGGGGTGGAACTGGACGCCCTCGACGCGCAGCTCCCGGTGGCGGACGGCCATCACCTCGCCGTCGTCGGCGGTCGCGCTCACCTCGAGCACGTCGGGCACGCGCACGGCCGCCAGCGAGTGGTAGCGGCCGGCCTCGAAGCCGTCGGGCAGGCCGGCGAACACGCCTCGTCCATCGTGGTGCACCGGGCTCGCCTTCCCGTGGAGGAGCGCCCGCGCCTGTCCGACCTCGCCGCCGAACGCCTCGACGATCACCTGATGGCCTAGGCACACGCCGAGCGTCGGGGTCGTCGGGGCGAGCCGGTGAACGATCTCCAGGGATGCGCCCGCATCGGCCGGACGGCCCGGGCCGGGCGAGATCACGAGGTGCGACGGGGCCAGGCGCTCGGCCCGGTCCGCGTCGATCTCGTCGTTCCGGCGTACGACCACCTCGGCCCCGAGCTCTGCGAACAGATGGGCGAGGTTGTAGGTGAAGGAGTCGTAGTTGTCGACCAGCAGGATCATGGGGTCTTCTCGGCCAGTTCGATCGCGGCCTCGAGCGCGGCCAGCTTGGACAGGCATTCCCGGTGCTCGGCCTCGGGATCGGAGTCTGCCACGATCCCCGCCCCCGCCTGCAGCCGGGCCACACCGTCGTGGAGGACGATCGTGCGGATCGCAATGCACGTGTCGAGCGTCCCGTCCGGCAGCGCGTACCCGACCGCGCCCGCGTACGGGCCGCGGCGGTAGCCCTCGAGCTCCGAGATCAGCTGCATCGCCCGCACCTTCGGCGCCCCGGAGACCGTGCCGGCCGGGAAGCACGCGCGCAGCAGGTCGAATGCGGTCACGTCGGGGCGGAGCTCGCCCGCCACCTCCGAGACGAGGTGCGTGACGTGTGAGAAGCGCTCGGGCTCGAGGAAGCGCTCCACGTGCACCGTGCCGGCGCGGCAGACGCGAGAGAGGTCGTTTCGCCCGAGGTCGACGAGCATCACATGCTCCGCGCGGTCCTTCTCGGAGGCGAGCAGGCGCTCCGCGTCGCCGGGGCCCGGCCTGGTCGTGCCCGCGATCGGGTTGAGGCTCGCCCGCCTCCCGTCGAGCTTGACGAGCGTCTCGGGCGAGGAGCCGACGAGCGCCAGGCCGTCCAGCTCGAGCAGGAACAGATACGGCGATGGGTTGACCCGGCGCAGCGCGCGGTAGAGCTCGAGCGCGCTCGCCGAGGTCGGCCGCTCGGCGCGCTGCGAGAGGACGATCTGGAAGGCGTCTCCGGCGCGGATGTGCTCCTTCGCGACCCGGACCCGCCGCTCGTACTCCTCCTGGGACGGGAACCGGCGTGTCCCGGGGTCAGGCACCGGGACCTGTCTCGCGGGGACGGGCACGGGCGCTGCGAACAGCGCTGCGATCTCCTCGGGGTCGCCGCACAGCACCTCGGCGACGCCGGCTCCGTGATCGAAGCGGACGAGGAGCTCGGCGACGACGAAGCGGCTCTCGGGCAGCGCCGGCCCGTCCTCCGGCAGCCGCACATGCGGCTCGAGGCGGGTGACGTGGTCGTAGCCGAGGTAGCCGACCACCGGCTCCCCACATGCCTCCGCCTCGTTGACGTAGACGAGGCGCGAGCCGCAGCCGATGAACGAGTGGCGTCCGAGTCGCCCCTGGTCGACCGACTCGAGCAGGAAGCTCGCGCGCCCGGCCTCGCGCAGGCGCAGGTACGCCCCGAGGGGGGTGATGAGGTCGGTGGCGATGTCGGTGCTAAGGGTCAATGCGGTTGGCCTCCGGGACGCGAAGAGGCCCTCTGCCGAGGGCCTCTGGTGAGCGGTACGGGTTGTCTCTTCGCCTGGTTCAGCTCAGGCGCAGGCTCCCGCCCCGCTCGTGGCGCCAGTGCCAGGCCCAGGTGCGAGTGGCGGGAGACATCTGCGCTCAGAGTAGGTGCAGGGGCCGCAGTACGTCAAGATAGACTCGCCGCCGTGCCCGTACCCGACCTCCTGCACCAGCTCCTCACCGCTCCTTCGCCCTCCGGCTCGGAGGAGCGCGCCAGCGCTGTCTGGCGTGCGGCGGCCGCTCCGTTCGCCGAGGTCTCGGGCGACACGCTCGGCTCTAGCTTCGCCCGGGTTGCAGGGCGGTCCGGCGGCCCGGTGTGCGCGCTCGTCGGCCATATCGACGAGATCGGGGTGATCGCGACCCACGTCGACGACCAGGGCATCGTCTGGATCCGGCGCATCGGCGGCTTCGGCGTCGAGCCGCTCGTCGGCCAGCGCGTCGAGTTCCTGAGCGGCGTCAAGGGCCTCGTCGCGCGGCGGCGGGACACGGCCACGCCCCAGGCGGA
>Ga0315275_10005911_pt1 | contig 11643 bp, 14 predicted proteins | sample YL17G03_0_MG_FD_205557 | JGI IMG/M metagenome (GOLD analysis project Ga0315275, IMG submission 205557) | Sediment microbial communities from Yellowstone Lake, YNP, Wyoming, USA - YL17G03_0 | ecosystem: Environmental > Aquatic > Freshwater > Lake > Sediment | place: USA: Wyoming | collected... | reverse complement strand
TGTTGTATCCGGCGGCGAATTGAAAAAATCGATCGGTGTATTGACTGAAGACGCGATTGACAAAAATAATAACCCTGCTAAAATAATATTATTAGGAATAATAGTAGGATTGATATGTATATCCAAAGATCGTTGGAAAGTGTCATCAGGAAATATCTGCCCGGCCCGGAATATCTCGCGGTCACCGGCGCTCGGCAGGCCGGAAAAACAACCCTGCTCCGCCATATCCAAGAGACCGTCAAGAATTCCGTTTTTCTGACGTTCGAAGACATAGAGATCCGCGCTCTTTTCGACAAGGACGTCAAATCCTTTATCAAGCTCTATGTGGAACCGCATCGCTTCCTCTTCATCGATGAGTTTCAATACGCTAAAAAGGGCGGGCAGTCGCTGAAGTTCATCTTCGATACGGTTCCCGGGAAAAAAATCATCGTCTCGGGATCCTCGGCCCTGGACTTGACGGTCGCGGCCGTCAAGCATCTGGCGGGACGGATTTTATCCTTCACTCTGTACCCCTTGTCGTTCCAGGAATTTCTGAGCTTCAAGGATCCCGCCCTTTTTCAAATCAGGGCTGAATCCAAGGGCCGTCTGGAAAAACCCGTCATCGATAGAATCCGTAAGATTCTGGATGAATTCGTCGTCTTTGGGGGCTATCCGCGCGTCGTTCTGGCCGGGGATGACGAGGAGCGGCGCACGATCCTCAAGAATATTTTCAGCATTTACCTTCTCCGGGACGTCCGGGATATTCTCGGCTTGATCGATGATTATCAAATGCTGGCCCTGGTCAAAGCCCTGGCGCTCCAGATCGGGAACATCGTTTCTTATCAAGAACTCGGGATGCTTAGCCAGCAACAATATCCTCTTCTCAAAAAGCATCTCCGTCTTCTGGAGAAAACATTCATCCTCCAATTCGTCAAACCGTTCTTTTCCAATAAAAGAGCGGAGTTGGTCAAGAATCCCAAAGTTTATTTCATAGACTCCGGATTGAGGAATTCCGTCATCGGCGACTTCCGTCCGCCCGAGCATCGACAGGACAAAGGAGTGCTCCTCGAGAATTTTCACTTTTCCGAATTTCTCAAGGCCGACCGGGAAGTGAAATACTGGCGAACAAAGGCCAAAGCCGAAGTCGATTTCGTCATCGACGATCGCCTCCCCGTGGAAATCAAGTCCGCCTTGGCGAAACCCACGGCAGGGAAATCCCTTTACAGTTTCATCGATAAGTACCGCCCCGAGTCGGGATTCGTTTTCAACGATCATCTTGTGGATAAAATGAAAATCGGAGGGACGAGCTTGAGGTTCTTACGTCACTTCGATGAGCTCCCGTGACGGGGCGCCCGCCGTTCACATTTATTGACATTCAAACCTGGAAATGGGGGAATTTCAGGGAAATCATGGGAGACAATAGCTGAAAGATCGAAAAACATATGGACAAAGAATAAAAAATCGTTATCTTTAAGATGAAGATGGGTACTTTTTCAAGGAGTAAAACAGTGAACAAAATCAAGTTGAACAGGAACATGGGAATGATCTTGTTGGGCATCTGGCTCATCATGACCGGGCTCATCCCGGTGCTCAAATTGTACTTTGCCGGTCTCCCGGTGATCATGGAGATTCTGGCCATCGCATCCGGCGTCTTGATCCTGTTCGGCCGCTAAGCGAGGCGGTGACTACTAAAGTTTAAGGAAGCAGCTGCCACGCGCCGTTTACTTTTTTGTACCGGGTCGTCATCGTTTTCACAAAGCGGCGGCTATCCCACGCATATCGATCGAAACAAATATCAGGCGGATCGATGATGATCCTGTCATAAGAGTTGTTCTCGCCTCTTGTTCGTTTGGAGGTCGCCGTGCCCGCCTGCGCGACGAGGATCGACCGTTTTACCGCCGTGTAGTAACTTTGCAGATCTCCCATCCAGCTTGACAATGCCTAATTCCGATACTACGTTCAGAGTATGAACAATGTCGCAGAGGTTTATCATGCCTTATAAGTCAAACGCTCAGCGGCGAAAATTTCATAGTCTTTTAGAGAGACACGAGATCTCCAAGGCCGTCGTAGACGAGTGGGACAAGGCCAGCAAGGGTAAGAAACTGCCCGAAAGAGTCAAGCCCAAAAAGGGCTGTAAAAAGTAACCATTCGCCCGAGCGCGCGGTTAGGTTTTTAAATGCTTGGACAGGGCTTCGATGCCTTTTTGCGCTTCTTTGGCGATTTTTTCGTAATTATCCTTGACCATATCGCCCGCTTTATTGATTTCTTTCTGGATATTATGACGGGTTTTTTTGCCGCCGGCGGGGGCGAAGAGGATGCCGACGACGTATCCGGCGGCGGCGCCGATCACGAAGGTCAAGGCGATTTCGAGGACCGAGCTCTTGTCATTCGACATAATGTTTCTCCTTCTTTTTTTTCATTTGCAGCATGACGAAACGGGCCGCAGGCAGGACGAACGGGAGGAACTTGGCCGGGGCCGGAAGCAATTTCGAAGTGACCAGCAAGGTCGCCTCGGAAATGTCGACGGCAGCCTTCCTGGACAGGCCGAGCGTGTCCCCCAACTCTTCTACGCGGGCCTTGACTTCCAGGTCCAGTTCGCTCAGGTGTCGAACCAGAACGCGGACTTCGGCCAGCGTTTTCTCGGCCTCCCCCGCCGTCGTGTGAAGCCGGATGAGGAGGCGGACGAGGAAGACGACGGCGACGACGGCCGCGACGGTCAAGACGATCAAGAGGATGTCGGTCAGCGGCATGGCATGTAAAACATAATGGTAAAGAGGGAATTTGTCAATTGAAGAAGCAAGCCCGGGACCGGTCATTCGATATCGTGTTTTTCCTTCCCTTTTTTTGTTTGCCGCACGACGTAACAGGCCGCAAGCAGGCCGAGCGGGAGGTACTTGGCCGGGGCCGGAAGGAATTTCGAGGTGACCAGCATGGCCGCCGTGGAAAGGTCGACGGCGGCCTTCCTAAACACGCCGGGCGAGTCCCCCAGCTCTTCTAGGCGGGCCTTGACTTCCAGGTCCAGTTCACTCAGGTGTTTAACCAGTACGCGGACTTCGGCCAGCGTCTTCTCGGCCTCCCCCGCCGTCGTGCGAAGCTGGATGGAGAAGCGGACGAGGAAGACGACGGCGACGACGGCCGCGGCGGTCAAGACGATCAAGAGGATCAAGAGAATGTCGGTCAGCGGCATAGTATATCAAACATAGTGGTAAAGAGGGAATTTGTCAATCGATCCCCGAAGGCGTGCGCGGTTGGGGCGCCAAGGGCGAATTGAAATTAGACGTCATTCGGTCACTGGCCAAGCAGTTTTCTTCGTTACAATTCTGAGATTCGAGCAAGTTCGCGCAAGACGATGGCTCGTACCCGTTCCGCTGGGATGCGGCGGGCCCATTGTCTCGCTTTCCCGAAGCTGAACGAGCGGGGGAATTCGAGCTCGGGAAAGTTTCGATATTGGCTCTTACGGTGAGCGGACAAATAGAGGCTGTCAACGAGAGCTTTCTCCGGGGAAGCGAGCAGGTAAGCCCGCTCGGGCCCGTTCCAATCGAAGCCCGCGAAAAAGGCCGGTGAAATCCGGTGGATCCTATATGTCCCGATCCGCGTTCGTATCGTTTTTGTATGGGCGGTTGAAGCGATGGTGATGACTTGCGGGATCTGTTCGATGATTCCGTGGAGATGCAGGGCGCTTAAAAAAGAGACATACGCCCGGTGGCCGGGCGCTAAATACGGAATCAATGAAAACGCATTCAAGCGGTCCCCGTCCGCTTCCGCCCAGAGTCCCCTACGGACCTTGATTAAGATTCCCTGTTCGGCCAGATAGCGCAATCCCTGAGTCGTGACCGAAAGGGATTTCCCGGCGAGGGCGGATACTTCGCGCGTCGTGAAAACGGGCCGCCCCAGTTTGCGGACGAATTTAATCAGCGGTTCTCTTGGTTGGGCGCTCACAAAGATCCTCCAAATATCCGGAAACCCGCAGCTTGATGTCGTCCCAGACCTCCGGCCTATCAAAACGGGTCCGATCATCAAGAGACAGATAGTCCAGCACCGTATCCCGGAACAGCACAAATTCCGCCTCGAAGACCCGCTCCTGGGCTTTGCGGCAGAGCGCGCGGCCTGGAACCGCAGCGGCGGCTGGCTCAGGCCCGATCCGCGAAATCAAAATATGAAGGTCGAAGATATCCCGTGCCTGAACGACCGGTCGGCCGGCCAAAGCTTCGGTTTTTTGGGCAATCGCCGACGACAGATTATAATGCGGGACCCAGACCGGAGTCATGCGGTAGGACCGCAGGATCGTATCCGAGACGATGTCGACACCGGTCGTGCCCTTGAATCCGCGTCGCGAAAACTCGACCTTGGTAAAAAGATCTTCGCCGCTGACCGTTAAAAGATGGACTTTGAACCTCTGGGTGGTTTCGGTTTGTTTGGCCCGCTCCATATGGGGAGGCCGGATCTCCCGAATTCCAAAAGGGCGCAACTGGTCGGAAAAGGCCGGACTCGACAGGATCCCCGTGACGAGAGCTTTCAGCCGATCGACATCGGGCGCAGCGATATCCAAGTCCATATCCTCGGAATATCGGACGCTCCCGAAAAAAAAACGCAAGTTGACGCCGCCTTTCACGGCATAGGATTTTGGGCTGAGTTTCCCGCCCAGCCGACGCAGGAATTCCAGGTGAAAAACTTCGCGGAGCTGCAGAGGGTTGAAAGGAAGAGCGTTCATATATGTATTGTAATTAATCTATAGTTTAATTACAAGACATATTAATCGAGCCTAGTCAGCGCGGCGTCATGCTTCGATATATAGATCTCTTGGGATTTTTGTTTTGTGCCTGGGATGGGACTCCACCAGCCGATAAATGTCGGCCAGGCCCTTTGCGTTTTGCTCTTGCGCCGGGATTCCTGCTAACTTTAATTTTAGCATAAGCGGGGCCATCGTGGTAAAATGGTCATCAGAGAGAGTTGACAAGCAGGAGGTTCCCATGCGTAGATCCATCGTTTTCATCGCGGTCCTGATTCTGGTGTTTGCGTTCGGCGTTCAATCCGGCGCCCAGCAGCCCAACCCCCGAAACAATCCCCAGTACCGGCAGAACGATCCCCGATTCCAGAGAAACAATCAGATGCGCGGCGACCGCCGCTCCTTCGTCGCCCAATTGAGCGTCGACCTCGTGCGGCAAGCCCAATATCTATCGGAGTCGAGCTTTGAATATTTCATGGGCTGGAACGGGATCGTCTCCAATCAGGAGCAGGCCATTCTTTTCAAGTCCGAGGAGTTCGCCGCCGCCTGCCGCTTGTTCAGCAAGCTGGTCCAAGACCAGAGCAATTATTTCCGCCTCGAATCCCTGCGGACCAACCTTTACAACGCCTCCCGCTATGTGGCGGTCTCGTTCCGCCAACTCGAAGAACAGATGCGGCTGGGCGGGATGCAGGGCGACTTCAACAGAATGCGCCGCGACGGCCGGCCGTTCACGCAGAGACTGAATCGCGGCACGATGGGGCCGGTCGGGTTGGCCGAATGCCGCCGCATTCTCGACCGGATCGAGAGTGAATTCTCGTCCTGGCGGTAAGAAGGAAGTTATCGGACGATATCCACAATCCTGGATTTCGGCGATACGTCCAGACGTTCGATCCTGCCTTGTTTGGCGGTCCCTTCCAGGATGGTTTTATAGGGCGCGTGGAGTTTGAACGTCACGTCCCAATCCGATGGCCAGGCGGGCAGCATGCGGATCTGCTTGTCCTCGCACTGCAGGAGCATGACCTGGAGCGTTTTCGTTAAGACGCCGCCGTGGTCCTGGTCGGGCGTCCAGTCGTAGTTGGGACCCCAGAACGCCGGGAAGCGGCGTTTCTCATTCCACCGGCTCGCCCGCTCCACCAGTCCGCTCTTGACTTGATCGGTCAATCCGAGCAGGGCCATAAAAATGTCGTCCTGGCGCCAGCCGAAGTGCCCGCGGTCCGTGCGGGCGTCGAGGGCGCGGATGGCCAGGTCGATGTCGGGCTTGCCGATCCCAAAGAGGCGGAACGGATAGACGGCATAGAGCTCGGGGTTTTCGACATTCTGTTTTTTCTCGAAGCGCTCGGCGGCGGCGAGCATTTTCTTGCCGTCGACTTCGCGGGTGGGAATGGGGGGCAGAATCGCGGCCAGATGATCGACGAGCCGCGCCTGGTCAACGGTCATGAGTCCGCGGGGCAGGGTCTTCAATTGGCGGGTCAAATAATGCAGGCCGGCCACCTCGGGCATGGCGTTGGTGCAATCCCACCATGTCTCGAGGGCCTGGGACGGCTGGAGCTTCAAACGCCCCTTGTCGTCGAGGCCGTAATGCTTGTCAAAGAACGTCAGCATGGCCTCGGCGAAGGGCAGGACTTTCTCGCGTAGGAACGCGTTGTCCTGGCTGTAGAGCCAGGCGTCGAACATCATCGAGGCCATCTCCAGGCCGCCGACCCATTCGTACTTGTGCCAGCCGCCGGCCTGGATGCGGTCGGGCATGTCGGCCAGGTATTTGTCGCCCCAGGTCCCGGGGAAAACGATGCCCCAGAAATTGATGCACTCCGGGAAATAGGCGCCTTCGTGGCCGAAGTAGAGTTTGGTGCGGTATCGGCCGAGCGGAAGAAGATCGCTGTACATGTTGAAAAACGGCTGCATGAGGTCGATATCGCCGGCGGCGGGCATAGCCATGTAGGGCAGGCGTGTATTCTGCCACCAGTAGCCCGGCCCCCAGAGGCGATAGTCGGCGAAGCCCTCTTTGTCCGGCTCCTCGACCGTGAAGAGGGAGCCGTTGAATTTAATGGGGAATGCGCCGCGCCCCGCGCAGGCATTGACGAAGCGCTGGAGGATGTAGCCGCGGGTCACGACGTCGCCTTCGTTTTCCATGCCCAGCGGCGTTTTAATCGGGCGGGGGCTTCGGACAAAGATCCAACTGCGGTTCCAGAAGGCGTTCCACCAGGCGTTGTGAGCGGCCTCCGCTCGAACGGGAGAGAAGGAATCGGTCAAGCGCATCTGGGCCTCGAGGGCCGCCATGAAGCGGGCCGGATCGGAGGGCTGCAGAGTAAGGACGTGGATGTTCAGCTCGCGCGCTTTTCCCTTGGCGCTGACGATTGTTTTCAGGTCGCGCTTGGCGAAGCCCCGTCCTTCCAAGATCCCGCCGAAAATCCGATCTTTGAGCGGATCGCGGATCGGGGACTTTTCCAAGCCCTGCATGGCCAGGGTCTTGGCGAAGGAAGGCGTTTCGGGATTGAGGTGATACCAGCCGATGCGGTCTGCGTTGAGATCGAGAATGACGTCGGGCTGGATCGTGCTGAATCCCGTTATTTGCGGATAATAATTGATGCCGCTGACCAGATCGTCCTTCAAGGTCTCGGCTTTGACGCGCCACGGTTCGATGCCGGCCGTGATCGTCATCTTCTCCGGGACCGCGGCCTCGAAGCGGATAAGTGGATGGTTGGCGTCGACGCGAAGGCGGAGCCGCACTTCGTCCGCGCCCTTCCCGGCCGTGATTTCGATCGCGCCCTCGGCGAGGTTCAATTTCTGGAGGAAGGGTTCGCCCGCGCGGAAGGGATTGGGCTGGAGTTTAATGCGCACTTTGGATAATTTCAGAAGGCGCCCGGTCTCGTCCCAGGAATCGGTTTTGCTGATGTAAAAGCAGATCGAGCCGGTCGCTTCCTCCGTCCAGACGTTGAGCCCTATGTCGCCGTTGCCGAGGGGCATCGAATCATTGGATTTTTTCCCGGGACGGTCCCAAGCGACGTCGAACCGCCGCAGCTCTTGGAGATTTTCGAAGGGGCGGTTCTGGCCTGGCGCAGAGAAAACCGGAGCGGAAATAGTCACGATAGCGATAAGAAAGAGCGGACCCGCGAAAAGTTTCCGGGACAAGATCGGCTTGATCATGGGGACACTCCGGGTTGCGGACGGCAAGACTCGAACTTGTAACCTTTTTCTTTATTACTCGATAATCATTCGGTTGTGGATGGCTTTAACGCCATGGATATCTCCAATGCGTCTGCTGACCAATTCTATTTCAGCAGCGTTCTTGGCCTTGCCGGTCACGGTGACCACACCTTTTTCGACGGTAATATCGGTTTTAAAGGCCCTCGTACCGCGGTGGAAGAGCAAGGCCCATTTGATCTGCGATTTAATTGATGCGTCGTCGATAAATTCTCCAACTGATCGGTGTTCCTGACGGGGTGTTTTGGCCACAGTCATCTGATTGTCAACGTCCTTCACGCCATCGAAATCTTTTACATATTCCGTGGTCAGCTCTTTTTCAGCTTGGCTGCTGACCTCGCCCCGCAGGGTCACCAGACCATCTTGCACCGCAACCTCGGTATTGGCGCCGTCCAGATTGCTATGCATCATGAGCATTGTTTTTAGCCTCATGCGGATCCAAGCGTCTGAGTTTTTTTCTGGAATGCCCCCCTTGACCGTCAGCCGGTTGTCTACACGTTTAACTCCAGGCAGATCGGCGACCGTATCCTCTGCGAGTGATAAATGGATTTCCGCCGAAACAGTTCCTGTCAAGGTGACGACGCCATCTTGGGAGCGAATCTGAATATCATCGCCTTTGAGATAGGTATTGAATACATACGAATTTCTAAAGGCTGATTCGATGCGTCTGTCCGTTTCCTGAGCGAACAAAGAGGCAGTCAGGATCAACAATAGCACTGCTCCCATAATCAACGTTACCCGGACCTCTTTTTTCATTTGAGTTTCTCCTTTTTAGCGATCATTATGGCGTTTTCCCCGTCAAAGAATTTTCCGGCCCTGCAGCTGTCCTCCTCCCAACAGTTATAGGCCGACACGATGGACTGGGAGATGCCACCTATCTCAATGCAGTTTACATGCCAGAATCTTTCCCCATTCTCAGAATGTCAGGAAATCGAATTTCTCTCTGGAAAAGGGCTGAATTTCAGGCGATTGGCGGTTCGAAGCTTCCGGTTAAACGAATTGAGCTGTTTTCCCGCCTAAAAAATTATCCCATAAAACAGCACATTTCCTATTTGCTGGGATTTTCGATCCGCTTTGAACTTGAGTTTTTTCTTGATTTCGTCCAGAAAACCGGGGTCGACCGCAACCCCCAGGGCCCGGGCTTTTTGGATATGGTCCCAGGCCTTCTCGTAGGCGCTTTGGCCGAAGTACAGGACCGCGATGTTATTGTGGAGCGTCCCGTCGTCAGGATCGAGGGCGGAGGCCTTGAGGAAAAACTCGAGGGCCTCGTCCCGTTTTCCAAGGTGCATCTTGAGATTGGCCAGGTTGGCGAAGGCGTCCTTGAATTTCGGGGCGAGCTCGCAGGCCTTATGGAAGGACTCCGCGGCCTCGCCGAGCCTTCCCCTTTTTGTGTAGGCGATTCCTAGATTGTTATGCGCCATGGCCAGCGAAGAATCGATCCCCAGGGCCGCCCGGGCCTCGTCGATCGCCGGGTCGAACATGTTTTTCAGGAGGTACGCGTAGCTCAGGTTGAGGTGGCTTGCCGCGGAGACGAGTCCGAGCTTCTGAGAAAGCAGGATCTCCGCGATCCCCGCATCGATCTTCCCGTTCTTGAGCAAGCAGTCGCCGAGGCTCGCATGGGCTTCGGCGAATCCGGGGCGGAGCTCGATGGCTTTCGAAAAGAGGCCCGAGGCCTCCGGGATGAAGCCCCCCTCGAAGCGGCAGATTCCGAGATTGTAATAGGCCTTTTCGTAGCCGGGGTCGATCTCGATGGCTCGAGCATATTCCGCGAGGGCCTCCTTGACCAGGCCCTGGTGATGAAGGAGATTCCCGCGGACGTTGTGAGGTCCGGGCAGGTCCGGATTGAGCCGGAGGGCGAGCGCGACTTCGGCAAGGGATTTTTCGAACTCCTTTTTCCTGACGTAGACCTCGGCCAGGTTGGAATGGGCGAGGGCGAACGAGGAGTTGAGGGCGATCGCCCTGAGAAAGGCCGATTCCGCATCGCCGAGCCGGCCCGACCGCAGCCCGAGATCGCCCATGTTGTTGTAGGCCTCGGCGAAGTTGGGCATGATCTGGACGGCCCGGCGGTAGCAGTCCATGGCCCCATCGGCGTCGCCGGTCCTGGCCAAGGCGATCCCCAAGTTGTACAGATACCGGGCGGATCTAGGCCTGGCCTCGAGAATCTTCCGGTAGATTTGGATCGCCTCGTCGACCCGGCCCCGTCTTCTCAAGATGATTCCCTCGAGGTTCCTTGTCTCGAGGTTCTCCGGGTTGAGTTTCTGGGCGGCCCGGCAGGCCGCCAGGGCCTCCTCGTATTTTTTCTCCTCCAGGTGGATCTGGGCCAAAAGGAAGTAAGCGTCGTCGAGAAAAAAGGATTCCTCTCGTCCCTTCACTCCGACCAAATCCTGGATCTCGTAAGCGAATGGCACCGACAAGTTTTTCGCGGCCGGTTCAGGCGTTTTTCTTAAGGCCGGCGCAGCTCGGTTGAAAGCGCAGATTTTCTCGTAAATCTTGATCGCCGGCCCCCGGGCCTTCGTGGCCAGCGGGAATTCGATCGAATTGAACGTCCGGTCCTTATTCAGGCGGATCGCCCCGGCGTTCAGTACGTCGAAAGCCGTCCCCCGGACGAAACAGTCCATGACCGATTCCACTTCGGCGATGTGGACGGCGCCGAACATGTGGCCCCATTCATGTTTCAGGATCTGTTGGAGGCCCACGGTATCGCCGGTGTACAGGCAGAGGACGATCCCTTCCTTATAGAGGGAATAGCCGCGCAAGCCTGAAGCGGATGTTTCCTGGGCCGTCAAGGCTAAAACGGCGTCGTAGCCGCCTTTGTCGGACTGTATCTCGAGGCTGTCGAGTAGAAGGTCCAGAGACTTGAGCGAATTGTCGGACGTCCAGCAGGCAAATTCCTTGAGGATGAAGCGGATTCCGAAGAGCCGCTCGAAATCCGCGGAGACGGCGCTCACGGCCGCCGATACCCCGGCTTGCCAACCCGAGATGTTCCGGGTTTCTTCGTCGGCCAGGACCCTGACGCTGACGTCTCGGGTTTCCGCCTCGGCCGCTATCGGGCTTATAAGGCCGAGCGCGGCCATAAGCACGACGAACCTGGACAAGCTTCCCCTGTTGATAGCCGCCTCCCTCTCTTTTTATTCTAACTCAGTCGAGGGGCGAAAAAATATGGGTCAGGTTCGGCCGCCGCAAATCCGAGGGAGGTGAAATGGACAATTTCCACATAAATAGAGCGCCCCAACGTTTCCGGCTATTCCCTCTTTTCAGACTCTATGAGAGCCACATAGATCTTGTTGCCCTTGGCTCTATACACGATTTTATCCTCGCGGGCAAGCCAGCCAAGCGCCTGATGGACGATGAGTGTTTTCTCTTTTATCATCCTGGAAATTGAGATATAGCGACTTCTTCGTTTTCTCTCAGGATAGACCAAATTTTTCCGGCGGCTTCTCCAATCTTTTCTTTCATTTTTAGCTCCTGATAGACAAGAATCCCAATTTTATAAAAACCTCTTACTACGGGGAGCAGTAAATATGTTACATAATCCTTGCTGCTCCCCGAGTACTAGCCGGGCGGCAAAGACATCCGGGGTCAACTATATTCCGCCCGGCTTAGTAGTTCAACTTGGATATATTATCTTCAAATTATTTATACCATACTCTTTCCTTTTTTACATTTTTAGAGCTCCACCACCTCAGATGAGGAATTCTTGACAGGAATTCTTGACGTCTATTCTCGTTAGGAGGTAT
>Ga0315275_10005910_pt1 | contig 11645 bp, 6 predicted proteins | sample YL17G03_0_MG_FD_205557 | JGI IMG/M metagenome (GOLD analysis project Ga0315275, IMG submission 205557) | Sediment microbial communities from Yellowstone Lake, YNP, Wyoming, USA - YL17G03_0 | ecosystem: Environmental > Aquatic > Freshwater > Lake > Sediment | place: USA: Wyoming | collected... | reverse complement strand
CCCGGCTGGCCGCCGGCCCTGCCCTCGATCGTGACCACACCGCCGGTCATCGCGGGGCACTACCCGAGTGCGGAGGTGTTCGTCGGCTGCGCGGACGGCGCCGTCTACGGCCTCGACCTCGACGGCGGAGTCGTCGACTCCTTCCGCGTCTCGGACCAGGCGAGCGGGCCGGTCGCCGGCCGGCTCGCGGTCGCGCCCGCGCCGGGGCCAGGGGATCTGTGGCGGGTCGCGGCGGGCACCAGCGACGGATGGATCGCGACAGGTCTGGCCCGCCAGGCGGCGGACGACCACAGCGCGGTGCGCGAGATGTCGGCGAAGCTCGACTCCCTCACACCCGACTTCATCTGGATCCCCCTCGACGGTGCTCCGCGCCTGGCGACCACCGCTGCGCGTGCTGCCGGAAGCGGCGAGGTCTGTGGCGCCGGGGTGCCCGCGCTCGTCGTCCACCATGCCGATCGTCTCTGGGCCTTCTGCCCGGACGGCACGCCGCTCGCCGGCTGGGGCCACTCCTTCGGCGACACCATCGTCGCGGGCCTGGGCGCCGGCGACCCTGACGGCGATGGTCTGCCCGAGGTGCTCACGCAGAACGTCCGCTCCGGACTCGCGTTCGTGGACCGCACGGGGTACCCCTCTCCCGGGTGGCCGAAGCGCGGTACGGCCGAGGACCTGCGCACCGGCAGCCCGGCGCTTGCGCTCGACGTGGACGGCGACGCTCGCAGCGAGATCGTGGGCATGAACGCGAGCGGGATCGTGGCGGCGCTGCGGGCCGACGGCCGCATTCCCGAGGGCTGGCCGCTGGCCAGCGGCAGCGGCGCCACCGGCTCGCCGGTCGCCGCCGACCTGGATCGCGACGGCGCACTCGACCTGGTGGTGCCCGACCGCCTCGGGCAGCTCCTCGCCTATGCGTTGCCGATCTCGTTTGGCGGCCCGGTCGCGACCTCGTGGACGATGCTGGGTGGGGATGCGGGGCGCAGCTCTGCGCTTGCGGCGCTCGCCACCCCGGCGGCTCCGCTGCCCGCGGCCGGGCCGCTCGTGCGTGGCTCGCTCATGGCGTTCCCGAATCCCGCGCGCCGGCAACCGGTCTTCTTCGCCTTCCAGCTCACGGAGCCCGGGGATGTCGAGTTCCGCATCTTCGACACCTCAGGTCATGAAGTGGCTTCGTTCTCTCGCCCCGGCCTGCAGGCCGATAACCGGGAGGTCTGGGATCCGGGCGCGCTGCCCGCGGGCCTCTACCTGGCGCGGCTGCGCTTCCGCGGGGCGACGAGCGAGACGGTCGGGGTGCTCCAGGTGGGGGTGTTGCGATGATGCCCCGCCGCGCCCCGGGCCTGCGGGCCCTCGGCCTGGCGCTGCTGCTGGCCGGTGGGGTCCTGCTGAACGCGGGGACGGCCGGTGCGGTGATCCGCGGCTCTGCGCTGGCGTTGCCGATGATCACGGACCACGGCCGGCCGCAGTTCGGTCTCGCCCAGCGCGCGATCGACCGCTCGTGGGGACTCTCCGAGGACTCCACCTACTCCGAGGTGGATGTACCCGAGTGGCGCTCCGAGGGGCTGGCCGCGGGGTTTTCGGCGGTGGTGCCCGGTGCGGGCCAGCTCTACACAGGGGAGGGGAGTGGAGTGTGGTTCGCGTTGGCCGAGGTGGCGGGCTGGACCGCGAACCGCATCTACCTGCACAAGGCGCAGACCGAGCGCGAGCGCTCGGCCCGCTTTGCGGGCGATCCGACCGACGCGACGAGCGCCTGGTCCTTCCAGCGTTTCACGGAGGCCACGGGGAAGGATGCCGCGGAGCTCGAGACCGTGTGGGCCCATGACCGGCAGGCGTTCTACGAGATGATCGCGCGTGATCCGGCCTACCTGGCTGGCTGGAATGGCCAGCCCGAGGCCACGCGCAGCGAGTTCTTCGGCATCCGCGACGCCGCGCGCGGTCATTCTGACCGGGCGTCCAGCGCGGGCTACGTGCTCTGGCTCAACCACCTGCTCGCCGCCGTCGATGCGTTGCGTGCGGCGCGGCTTCACAACGTGATGTTGCAGAACAACCTGGAGTTCAGGCTCCGGAGTTCCTGGCACGGCGGTCGCCCGGCCGTCACGGCGGTGCTCGTGAGGAGGTTCTGATGCGGATCTGGCTGAGGCCGTGGCTCGCGACCTCCGTACTGCTGGCCTTGCTGGGTGGAGGCGCGGCCCCGGCCACCGGGTCCGTGGCTCCGTCGCCAGTCGGTCCGGAGCGCACGGCAGGGCCGCGTGCGAAGCTCATCCCGGGAGCGGTGGCCTGTCGCGAGCCCGTGGCGGGCACGTTCGCGCTGGCCCGCCCGCTGGCATCCTTCCTTTCCGACGAGCCGCTCGGCGATTCCGACGGACCGCTCGCGCTCTCCTTCGGCCGCCGAGGCGCACGGACGCCGCGCGCCGCGCGCCCAACGGTGCCGTCCGGGGCACTGGGGGCAGAGCGGGCCCGCATCCTGCTGCGTTCGCTCACGCTGCCGGGCTGGGGGCAGGCGACGCTCGGCCGCCGCACCTCGGCCATCTTCTTCGGGCTGACCGAGACCGCGATCTGGGGGACGTTCACGGCCTTCCGCATCCAGGTCGCGATGCGCGAGGACGCCTTTCTGCGCACGGCGCGGCTTCATGCCGGCATCGACCTTCGAGGGCGGGATGAGGAGTGGCGGCGCATCGTCGGAGGATATGGCAGCAGCGATGAATACAACCTGCTGGTGGTGGCTCGCGACGCCGCGAACCTCTACCTGTCCGACCCGGCCGCGCCGGACTATGTCGGCTACCGCGCCTACCTCGAGGAACACAGGCTCAAGGGCGCCGACACCTGGAACTGGTCGAGCGCCGAGGTTCAGCGCGGCTATCGAGACCTGCGCAAGAACGCCCAGCGCGCCGCCCAGCGGGCGAACACCGCGCTGGCGGTGGCGGTCGTGAACCGGATCGCAAGCGCGTTGCACGCGGCTCGCGTCGCCGGGCGCCCGGCGCCCGCCGCCCGCGCGTGGCAGTTCGAGGTCGTCCCCGTGGCGTGCGAAGACGCGACGGCCTTCCAGTTCCGGGTGCGCGCGCGGTTCTGACGCGGGCTCGAGCGGCCATCCCATGCGGCGACGATCGCGCCTCTGTGCTCTGGCGGTACTGCTGGCCGGGAGCGCCGGCGGTGCGCTTGCGACCCCGGGCGCGCCGGACAGCACCGGAGCCGCAGTCGCCGGGACCAGGGCCATCGTCCACCCGGACTCCGCCGGCGCGGACACGCTCGCGCTGCGGCTCGTGCCGGTGCAGACGCTGGGAAGGGCGGGCGGCGAGCGGGCCGTGCTGGTCGAACCCAGCGGCGTTGCGGTGGACGCCTTCGGACGCGTCTACGTCACCGACGCCTCACAGCACCGCCTCGTGCGCTTCGACGCGCGGGGGACCTCGCTGGGCGAAGCCGGAGCGCTGGGGAGCGGCCCGGGCGACCTGCGCCGCCCGGCTGCAGTGGCCGCCGTGGGCTCGCTCGGCGTCGCGGTCCTCGACCGCGAGAACCTGCGCGTCGTGCTCTACGACCTGTTCGGACGGCTGGTGGGCGTGCTCGCCGATTTCGCCGCACTCGAGGACGAGCTCGGCCGAGTGGACCCGATGGCGCTCGCGGCCGACCGTGGCGGCGCGCTCTACGTCGCTGACGCGGACCGCGACCGCGTGCTGGTGCTGGACTTCTCCGGCCGCTACGTGCGCTCGTTGGGGGGCTTCGGCGTGGGTGCCGGATCGTTCCGCGGACTGGCGGGCCTCGCCACCGGTCCCGACGGTGGGCTGGTGACCGCCGAGCGAACGGGCGCGCGCGTGCAGCGTCTCGACGCGGCCGGCAACCCGCTGACCGCCTGGCCGCTCCCGGTCCGACCCGGGCGCGGTCGGTTGGCCGTGGCGGTGGATGACTCCACGCGCATCGCGGTGGCGGACGAGGTCTCCGGCCGGCTGTGGCTCTTCGACCTCGCCGGCCGCCTGCTGGGCGCGCGCGCGGACCTGGCCTCGCCGCGCGCCGTGACCTTCGCCCCGGACGGCAGCCTGCTCGTGGCCGAGGGCGCGGCGGGCCGAGTGCGCCGCTTTGCGCTCGATCCCGGCAGGACAGCCACGCGCCCCGGGCGCTGAAGCGTGCTGCCCGTGGCGCTGGCGCTGGGCGCGGTGCTGCTCGCGGCGGTCTCCGCGGCTGCGCCGCCCGGGATCGCGCCCGTCGCGCCCGTCGCGTCCCCCCAGCGCGATCCCGGTTGCGGCACGCTGGTCGTGGTGCAGCGCGCGGACGCGCTGCTGTATCGGCTGCCCCGGACCTTCCTGCGGGCGGGCAGCGATTCGGTCTGGAGTCGCGCGGGCCCCTGGCGGCGTGGCGCGGACTACCTGATCGTGCCGCTGCAAGGCGAGTTGCGGCTGCTGCGCCCGCCGCTGCCTGGAGACACGGTGTGGGTCGCGGCCTGCTGGCTGCTGGCGCCGCCCGTGCTCGAATGGGAGATGCAGCGCTACCGCCCGGCGCGCCCGCCCGGCGCGTTCGACAGCGCCGCCGCGCCGCCGCGCGATGGCCCGGCTCCGGGGGCGCATCCGGCGACCGCCCGGAGTCCGCTGGTCGCGCCCGCGGGGGCGAGCCTCGCCGTGAACGGGAACAAGACCATCGCCGTGGATTTCGGCTCGAGCCAGGACGCCTTCCTGCGCCAGTCGCTGGACCTCGCGGTGAGCGGGACGCTGTCCCCGGGCGTGCAACTTACGGGTGTGCTCTCCGACCGCAATCTGCCGCTCACCTCGGCGGGCAGCACGCAGGACCTGCAGTCGCTCGACCGCGTCATGATCGAGCTCACGGCACCGCGGGGCTCAGCCGCGCTGGGCGACGTGTCGCTGAGCCTCCAGCAGGGCGAGTTCGGACGGCTCGACCGGCGGGTGCAGGGCGTGCGTGGAGAGTGGGCGGCGGGCGGCTTCCGCGGGCTCGTGGCGGCGGCCAGTTCCCAGGGCGAATACCTGCGCGTGCAGTTCTACGGCTCCGAGGGATTGCAGGGCCCCTACCAGCTCCGTGACCGCAGCGGCAAGGCGGGCATCTCGGTGGTGGCGGGCAGCGAGGTCGTGACGGTGGACGGCACGCGCATGGCCCGCGGCGAGGGGGCGGACTACGCGATCGACTACGAGCGGGCGCGCCTCACCTTCACGAACCAGCGGCCCATCACGGCGACCTCGCGCATCACCGTTGACTATCAATACACCCTCAACCGCTTCCGCCGGAACCTGGTGAGCGCCGCCGGCCGCTGGGAGGCCGGACGATTCCGTCTCCACACCGAGGGAATCAGCGAGAACGACGACCCGGGCCGCCCGCTCGACCTTGTGCTGAGCGCGGAGGACCTGGCGGTGCTGGCCGCGGCCGGTGATTCCGCGGCGCTGGCGGTGAGGCCGGGCGCGGACTACGACACCGTGCGGGTCTCGGCCGACACTCTCGCTTACGCCTACGCGGGGTCCGACCAGGGAGACTTCAGCGTGCAGTTCGTTCGCGTGGGTGCCGGGTTGGGGGACTACGATTCGATCCAGGTGTCGGGGCGCCCGGTGTATCGCTGGACGGGCGCGTTCCGCGGGGCCTTTCGCGTCGGGGTGGTCACGGGCCCGCGCGCACTGCCACTCGCCGAGTCGCACCAGCTCTGGTCGCTCGGGGCCGGCGTGAAGGCCGGGGCACTGCAGCTCGAGCTGGAGGGCGCGGTCTCGAAGTTCGACCCGAATACGTTCTCTGCCCGGGGTGACGAAGGTCACACCGGCGGCGCCGGCCGAGTCTCCGCAGGCCTCGAGGGACGCCTGCCCGGGGCCCTGGGCGCGGGCGGTCTGCTCCTGGCAGCCCGTGCCGTGGGCGAGCGCTTCGCGCCATTCGCGCAGTTCGAGCGCCCCTTCGAGCAGGAGGACTGGGGCCTGCCCTTGGGCGGGGATCTGCAGCACGCGCGACGCGAGGAGTTGACGGGCTTCGTGCGCCCGCGCGCGGGCGGCGAGTTGCGCGCGCTGGCCGGCCGGCTGAGGTTGCCGGGCGGGTTCTCCTCCTGGCGGCGCGGGCTCGAGTGGCGGCGCGACGGCCGGATCGGGACCCGGGCGCGCTGGGAGCGCGCGGACGCCACCCAGCCGGGACTGCGGCTCGCGGACGGCTGGCGCCAGCGGTGGTCCGGCGAGCTGTGCCTGCGGCTGCCGTGGCTCGAGCCCGTGCTGCGCGCCGAAACCGACGAGCGGCGCTTCGCCGGCGACACGGCCCGCACCGGCGACCGCTACCGCGAGACCGGGGCGGAGCTGCGCAGTCCGGCCCGGCTCGCGTGGCGTGCGCTCGCGGGCTGGAGCCTGCGGCGCGACGGGCGGCTCCTGACCGGCGAATTCGTGGACCAGTCGCAGGCGCGGACCCTGAGATTCACGCTCGAGACTCCCGCCCATGCGGCTCTCTCGGCCGTGCTGAACCTGCAGCGCCGCCTGATCGAGCCGCTCGCCGACCCGAGGCGCAGCCGCAACGACCTGGCCAGCGTGCGGCTCAAGGGCGAGCAGCCGAGCCGCGGGCTGCGCGGGCATCTCGACCTGGAGATCACCAGCGAGGGCGAGAACCAGCGGTTGCGGCGCGCCGTCTATGTGGGAGCGGGCAAGGGCGGCTACGACGCGCTCGGCAACTACACGGGTACGGGCGATTACGATCTGGTCGTCGTGGTGAACGAGGCGATCACGCCCGTGGCCCGCGCGGCCACCAGCGCGCGCGCCGAGTGGCAACTCGGGGGGCAGGGCGCGTGGCGGGGCACCCGGGCGGGGTTCGACTTCGAGACCGAGACGCGGCGGCGCGGCGAGTTGCGCGTGCTGGACCCGTTCCTCGCGCCCGGGGCGGCATTGAGCGACCCCACTCTCTCCCGCGCCAGCGTGCTCCAGCGACTGGAGGCCGAGGTCGCCCCCGAGTCGCGCCGTGCCGCGCTGCGCCTGCTCGCCGAGCGGCGGGTGACGGGCGACCGCGCGTACGAGAACTTCGCCCAGATGCTCGATGACCGCACCCTGAGCGGTCGCTGGCGCGCCCGGCTCGGCGCCGCCGTGGGCACCGAGTTCGAGGCGCGGGCCCGGCGCCGCGTGGCGGTCCAGGCCCTGGTTGGCAGCGTTGGCTACGCCCGCACGCTGGTCGAACAGGTCGGTACGGGACAACTGGTCTACACGCCGGGGGCGAAGTTGCGGGCGGTGGGGACGATCGAATTCACGCGCTCGCGGCCCGAGGGCGGGACGGAGTACACGCGGACCCTCCGATCGGGCCCGGACCTTGCCTGCGCCTTCGGCAAGCGTGGACGCGCGGAGCTCAAGTTCAGGCGCGCGTTCGTCGCGGGGCCGCCGGCCGTGAACCTGCTGCCGACTGTGGATCCGGCGGGCGTGCCGCGCTGGGAGGGCTCCGCCAGGGCCGACTATCGGGTCCAGGAGAACACCACGGCGAGCCTGTCGCTGGACGTGCGCGAGCGGCCCGGGCGCTCGGCGCTCACGACCGGGCGCGCCGAGCTGAGGGCCTTCTTCTGATGAGACGCGCAGGCATCATCTTGATGGCCGTGGTGGCGCTTGGCGCCCCGCTGGGCGGGGGCGGCGCGCGCGCGGCCGCACGGATCGAGTACCGGGGCAACGGCCTGCCGCGGCGGGAGGTCGAGTCGCTGGCCGTTCCCGCGCTGCGCGTGCCGGGCGATTCGACCGCGCTGGCGGCGCTGCTCGGCACGGTGGTCACGCGGCTCCAGGAACTCGGTCACCTCGATGCCCGGGCGCAGGCCGCGTGGGACAAGGGCCGGGCGGTCCTGCGGCTGGAGACCGCGGAAGGCCCGCTCTACCGCCTGCGATCGGTCACGATCGAGACGCCGGACCGCCCGGACTCGGCTGCCTTCGCCGCCGGGCTCACGCGGCGCGCGGGCGACCCGGCCTCGCCGGGCGCGGCAGGCCTGGCGGGCGAGCGCGCGCTGCGGATGGTCGCGGACGAGGGCTATCCATACGCCCGGCTGAGCCTGAGCCGCTTCGACGTGGACACAGCCGGGGCCGCCTCCGCAGCGGCCCGCGGTGTGGCGCTGGGCTACGCCGGGACGCGCGGCCCCCGGGTGCTGATCTCGCGTCTGAGCGTGGACGGGCTCAAGGTCACGCGGCCGGAGGTGGCGATGCGCCCGCTGGGACGGCTGGTCGGGCGGCCCTGGGACCGGGCCGCAGCGCTGGCGGCGCGCGAGCGGCTTGCCCAGCTCGGGCTCTTCCGCAACGTCTCCTTCGAGGGGCTCGAGGGAGAGGCCGACTGGAGCCGGGCGCGTCTCGTCTACCGTGTCGAGGAGCCGCGCTACAACCGCTTCGAGGCGGTCGCGGGATTCCAGGGTGACGCCGGTACCGCGGGGCTGGCGCGGATCGAGCTGGGCAACCTCCTCGGCACCGGGCGTTCGGCGGCGCTGCGCTGGGAATCACGTGGCCGCGGACGCTCGGACTTCGAGGCGCGCTACGCCGAGCCGCTTCTGCTGGGTGCGCCGTTGCGGCTCGAGGGCGTGATGCAGCAGCAGATCCAGGACTCGCTCTATGCACGCACGCGCTGGGGCGCTCGCGCGCGCTTCACGCTGGGCGCGCAGGAGCGGCTCGAGGTGGGCTGGGAGCAGGAGCGGGTCGTGCAGGAGCACGGCGAACTGGAGCGCGCGGAGATCCAGAGCACGCTCTTCGCGCTCGAGCGCAGCACGCTCGACGACCCGCTGGCTCCGCGGCGCGGCACGCGCACGCGGCTCGAGGCCGCGCAGTCCTTCAAGGGCGAGATCCTGCGGCCGTCGGGACAGCGAAGCGCACGGGCCTCGGCGGCCGAGTTGCGCGGCGAGTGGCACCGTCCGTTCGGGCGCGCGGCGGGGCTGAGCCTGGAGCTGGCGGGTGCGGGCCGGCTCAGCTCGCAGCGCGTGCTGCCGCTCTTCGAGCGCTACGTGGTGGGTGGGGCGGCGAGCCTGCGGGGTCACGACGAAGAGGCCTTCCGCGTGGACCGCTTCGCGCTCTCGCGCCTGGAGTGGCGCTGGTTCCTGGGGCCGGGCGGGCAGCGCGCGTTCCTGTTCTGGGACCACGCCGTGATGGGCACGCGCCTCGCGCTCCCGCAGGGCGGCGACCGGCTCGCGGTGCGACATGGCGATGGAGCGGGCTTCGGGCTGCGGCTCGAGACCGCGGGCGGGCTGGTCGGCGTGGACTACGGACTCGAGCCGGGCCGCCCGCCCCTCGAGGGCAAGGTCCACCTGCAGCTGGTTTCGACGTTCTGACGGGCGCGGTCCGCCGCGGCGCTCGCGTGCCTGCGCGCCGTTCGCGGATGATGTGCGCGGAGGGGAAGAGCCATGTCGCTGGTCGGCGAGGTCGAAATGTTGCTGGCGCCGGGGGGACGACTCTCGCAGCGCTGGCCGCGCTACGAGGAGCGGGCGGTTCAGCGCCAGCTCGCCCTGGACATCGCGCAGGTCGTCGGGCGGGGTGGCGTGCTGCTGGCGGAGGCGCCGACGGGCGTGGGCAAGTCGCTCGCCTACCTGCTGCCCGCGGTGCTCCACGCCAGCGGCGGCGGGCGGCGGGTGGTTGTGGCGACCTGCACACGCTCGCTCCAGGACCAGCTCTTCGAGCGCGATCTGCCCGCACTGCTGGAGGCCGTGGACCTGCGGCTGCCCTGCGTCCGTCTCAAGGGCAAGCAGAACTACCTCTGCCCGCGCGCGCTCCAGCAGACCGATGGGCGCGGTCCCGAGGAGAACGAGACCCTCGAGGAGCTGCGCCGCTGGGCGGCCGCCGATGAGGAGGGCGACCTCGATCGCTTCCCGGCCTCCGACCCCGAGGCGATGAGGCGCCTGCGCGGGCGCCTCGGCGCGGATCCGCACGCCTGCACCATGCTCACCTGCAAGAAGGGCCGTGAGTGCTACTGGGTGCGGGCGCGGCGCGCCGCCGCGCAGGCGGAAGTGGTGGTCGTGAACCATGCGCTGCTCGCGATCTCCGGCGAGGTGGAGGGCCTGCTCCCCGATTTCGACGTGCTGGTGGTGGACGAGGCCCACCGGCTCGAGGGCGTGCTGCTGGGTCAGCTCGAGGTCGCAGTGTCCCGCAACCGCATCGAGGAGGTGTTGCGGCTGGTGGGCACGGGCCGGCGGCGCGGGGGTCGCGGGGCGGCCTCGCCGGGGAACCCCGCGGGTCTCCTGGCGCGCGTGCGCGGTTTCGCTCTGCCGCTCTTCACCGCGGAGAAGGGCAGCGCCCGGGCCGAGCGCGAGGAGCTGGAGGCGCTGGCGGGGCGGGTCACGCGGGCCCGCGAAGATGCCGACCGATTCTTCGAGACGATCGAGCCCAGGGGCGAGCGTCACGAGGTCTACGGGGCGCGGGAACGCTACCGCTCGGCCCTCGAACTGCTCGGGCGCGACCTCGAGCCGCTCGAGGCCATCCTCTCGCACTGCAACCGGTTCGCTCGTTCGCTTCACCTTCTGGCGGAGGACCTCGAGACGCTCCGGGCCGGTGAGACGGCGGACGATCTGGTGGGCGAACTCGAGCAGGTGGCCGGCCGCTTCGCGCAGCTCGGGGCCGACCTGGGACACCTCGCCGAAGCAACCCACCGCGACTGGGTCTACTGGCGGAGTGCCGGGGGGCGCGGGGTCGAACTGCACGGGGCGCCGGTGAGCGTGGGGGACCACGCCCGGCGGCTCGTGATCGGCAGGGCCCGCGCTGCGTTCCTCACTTCGGCGACGCTCTCCACGGGTGGGGACTTCGGCTTCCTGGCGGAGCGGCTGGGCCTGGGCGAATCGAGGGGGCTGCCCTACGAGACGGCCTCGTATCCGTCACCGTTCCCGCTCGCGCGCCAGATGAAGGTGTTCGTCTACGAGGGGAGCGGGAACGAGGCCGAGGCGGTGAGCGAGGTGGTCGCGGCGCTGGCGCGGGCGACCGGGAGGAACCAGCTCGTGCTCTTCACGGCCCACGAGCGGCTGCGGCGGGTCCGCGAGCGGCTGCTGTCGAGCCTCGAGGCCGGCGGGCCGCTGCTCGCCCAAGAATGGGACGGGCCCGCCAGCCTCCTGGCCGAGCGCTTCCGGCTCGAGCGCGGCGCCGTCTTGCTCGGAGTCCAGAGCCTGTGGGAAGGTGTGGACTTCCCGGGTGAGGCACTCGAGATTCTCGTGGTCGCGAAGCTCCCGTTCTCCGTGCCGGACGAACCTCTGGTCGAGGCGCGGGGGGAGCGGTTGCGCGAGCAGGGGCTCGATCCGTTCCAACACGACGCGGTGCCCGAGGCGGTGTTGCGTTTCCGACAGGGGGTGGGGCGCCTGATCCGCCGTTCCGATGATCGCGGGGTCCTGGTGGTGTGTGACCCTCGACTGGTCACGGCCTCGTACCGCAGGCCGTTCCTCGAGTCATTGCCGGTCGTGCCCGAGCGGACCCATGACGCCCGCGCACTGGCAGCCGGGGCGGCGCGCTTCCTCGGCGTCCCGCTGCCGGCGCCCGAGACGCTCTTGCCCCTGCCGCCCCCGGGCGACTGACCGAGGAGGTGCCGAGCACATGGAACCGACCCGCGTGACCCACGCCGTGCGCGCGCCGCGCGGTACGGCGCTCTCCTGCAGGGGCTGGGCGCAGGAGGCCGCGCTGCGCATGCTCATGAACAACCTCGACCCCGAGGTCGCCGAGCGTCCGGAGGAGCTCGTGGTCTACGGCGGCCGCGGCAAGGCGGCGCGTTCGTGGGAGGCGTACGAGCGGATC
>Ga0315275_10005908_pt1 | contig 11645 bp, 11 predicted proteins | sample YL17G03_0_MG_FD_205557 | JGI IMG/M metagenome (GOLD analysis project Ga0315275, IMG submission 205557) | Sediment microbial communities from Yellowstone Lake, YNP, Wyoming, USA - YL17G03_0 | ecosystem: Environmental > Aquatic > Freshwater > Lake > Sediment | place: USA: Wyoming | collected... | reverse complement strand
CGCCACAAGCCGCCTCGTGGCCATCCCGGTCGGCCTCCCCACCCCCCCCTTTTCGCGATGAAGGTGCCCCAGAGTGCGCTAGGGGCAGTCTGGGCGCCCCACGGGGAAGGGCCAGATCGCGACGAGGCGATGAAGCGGCGAGGCGACACGGGCGGCGTACCAGCCCTGATTCCGGTCAATTCGGGCGTACGACTGCGATTCTGACCGCGCGGGTTCTCCCCCGATCGCCCGCAGGAGGTCAGACCATGCTCGACTCACCGGCATCCCTAGCCACCCTCAATCCGCGCAAGTTGGCGGCTGAGTTCGTTGGCACGTTCCTGTTGGTGCTCCTTGCGGTCGGCAGCGCGGTAGCCGGGCTCAAGAGCAGTGGCGTACTCGCCGTGGCCGTTGCCTTTGGCTTTGTGCTGATTGTGGCCGTGTACGCCTTCGGCCCGGTTTCCAACTGCCACATCAACCCGGCGGTCACCCTCGGCATGGTGCTGAGTCGACGGATGCCGATCGCCGACGCCGCCGGGTATTGGGTTGCCCAGTTCGCCGGCGCCATCGTCGGGGCGGCGCTGCTCAAGTGGTTCGTGTCCTCCGCTGGCGTGAAGGACGAGACCGGAAACCTCGGCAGCAACGGGTACGGCGTCCACATCTCCCAGTCCGGTGCGTTCGTCCTCGAGGTCGTCATCACCGCCGCCTTCGTGTTGATCATCTTGTTGGTGACCGATCGCGTCGCCTCACCCGGAATGGCCGGATTGGCCATCGGCACCGCCCTGACCGCCATCCACGCGTTCGCGATCCCGCTGGACGGGACCTCGGTGAATCCGGCCCGTTCCTTCGGCCCCGCCTTGCTGGCCGGTGGCGAGGCGTGGAGCCAGGTCTGGCTGTTCATCGTGGCCCCCCTGATCGGTGCCGCTGTAGCCGTCGGTGTTCACATGTTCACGCAAGCGCCTGAGGCTGCCTGAGCCCTGTTACACTCGCGCCTGACCCATCCGCCCCTCACGGGGTGGTTGTGCAAGCGGAGTCCACTCCCACCCGTCGACCTCGGCCGCGTCAACGCGCGGACGCAGTGTTGCCAGGTTCGGTCAGCGAGGCAGGTGTACGCGGTGTCCGCACCGTGGCACGCCTGCTGCGTTGAGGCCTCCGTGCGCGCACGGAGGCCTTTTGTTGTCCGTACGACCTAGGAGCGCCCATCAGCACCGAACCCCGAATCAATGACCGGATCCGCGTACCCGAGGTACGGCTTGTCGGCCCGAATGGCGAGCAAGTCGGCATCGTGCGCATCGAAGATGCGTTGCGGTTGGCCCAAGAAGCCGACCTGGATCTGGTCGAAGTCGCCGAAATGGCCAAACCACCGGTCTGCAAGCTCATGGATTTCGGCAAGTTCAAGTACGAGTCGGACATGAAGGCCCGTGAGGCCCGCAAGAACCAGGTCAACACGGTCATCAAAGAAATGAAGCTTCGCCCCAAGATCGATCCGCACGACTACCAGACCAAGAAGGGTCACGTCGAGCGGTTCCTGAAGGCGGGGGACAAGGTCAAGATCACGATCATGTTTCGTGGTCGAGAGCAATCTCGTCCGGAGCTTGGATTCAAACTGCTTGCTCGATTGGCAGAGGACGTCGCCGAACTCGGTTGGGTCGAATCGACGCCCAAGCAAGACGGTCGCAACATGATCATGGTGTTGGGTCCGCACAAGAAGAAGGCTGAAGCGATGGCGGCGGCCCGCGCGGAGCGGGAAGCCGAAAAACGTCGCCGCGACGAAGCAGAGAACTGACCAAGCCCGACCAGGTACGACGAAGTGCACGATCAAGCACGATCAAGCACGACCAAGACAGCCCAGGCCCGATAACACTGAGGAGAACGGCGTCATGCCGAAGCAGAAGACCCACTCCGGCACCAAGAAGCGGTTCAAGATCACCGGCTCGGGAAAGATCACCCACGAGCAGACCAACCGCCGCCACCTCCTGGAGAGCAAGTCCTCCAGGCGCACCCGTCGCCTCAACCTCGACCAGGAGTTGGCCCCGGCCGACACCAAGCGCGTCAAGAAGTTGCTCGGCCGCTGACGGCGTACACCCCCTGTCCATTTCCCCCGGGTGCGGCGTACGACGTCGAACTCAACGATTGCAAGGAGCACTGTCGTGGCACGCGTGAAGCGGGCGGTCAACGCCCATAAGAAGCGTCGCGAGACTTTGGAGCGCGCCAGCGGTTACCGCGGCCAGCGCTCACGGTTGTACCGCAAGGCCAAGGAGCAGGTCACTCACTCCATGGTCTACTCGTACGCCGACCGGCGGGCGCGCAAGGGTGACTTCCGTCGACTGTGGATCCAGCGCATCAACGCGGCGGCCCGTCTCAACGGGATGACGTACAACCGGTTCATCCAGGGACTCAAGGCAGCGGACATCGAGGTCGACCGCCGCATGCTCGCCGAACTCGCGGTCAACGATGAAGCCGCCTTTGCGACTCTCGTTCAAATCGCGGCCAAGGCGCTGCCGGCCGACAAGAACGCGCCCGCCGCGTAGTTCAAGCGACTTCACTCGAGTGGCCAGTCCCGAGCTGAACTCACTTCGCAATCCGCGTGTGAGCAAGGCTCGACGACTGGCCACTCGCAGTTTTCGTGAACAAGACGGCCGCTTCCTGGTCGAAGGCCCGCAAGCGGTACGCGAGGCAGCCGCCAACGTCGGTGGGCTCGTGGAGTTGTTCCTCACCGCGGATGCGAAGGCCCGTCACCCTGATGTAGTGGCCGCTGCCGAAGCGGCCGGCGCCGAGATCCTGTTGGCCAGCGGAGAAGTGGTCGCGGAGCTCTCTGGGACTGTGACGCCGCAGGGGATGGTCGCGGTCGCGCGCCACATCGACGTCCCGCTCAGCGTCATCGCGCCAACCGCTCGGCTCGTTGCGGTCCTGTCCCACGTACGCGACCCCGGCAACGCGGGCACGGTGATCCGCACCGCGGATGCGGCTGGCGCCGATGCGGTTGTGCTCACCGATGCATCCGTCGATCCGTACAACGGCAAGTGCGTTCGCGCGTCGGCCGGCAGCCTCTTTCATCTGCCGATCGTGCGCGGCGTTCCGGTCGCCGATGTGGTCGTTCAGTTGCGCGCCGCCGGTCTGCGCGTGCTCGCCGCGGACGGCGGAGGAGCCGAGGACCTCGACGACCTCATCGACGACGGTTCGTTGGCCCGCCCCACGGCTTGGCTGTTCGGCAACGAGGCATGGGGACTGCCACCGGAGGTACGCGACCTCGCCGACGCGGCCGTACGCGTCCCGATCCACGGCCGGGCCGAGAGCCTGAATCTCGCCAGCGCAGCGACCGTGTGCCTCTACGCCAGCGCCCGCGCCCAGCGGCGCACGCCCGCCTAGTTCGTTTCCGGCCACCCAGGACGCTCGCCGCTCGCTGTGACCCACGCGACACATCGGCCTGGATAGGCGTGCCAGGTCCTGCCGAGGGTGAGAATGGGCGCATGGCCAATCCAGCGAAATACGTCACCATGCCGATCATGGCCGAAACCGGCTACGTCGTCCTCGAGCCGTACGACCAGGGCGCCGACCCCGAAGAGTGGCGCGACATCGAATTCGTCGACTGGAAGTCCTCGGGCGAGACGCGCTTCGCTCCCATCGCATCGGCGTACGGCGACATGGAGTGCGACGGGTTCTGGAATCACACCCCGCCCAAGACCGACAAGGACGGCGTCTGGGTGGAGAAGAACTACCGACTCGCGCCGAACCTGGTTCGTCGCGCCGAGGAGCCCGGCGTCAATATCGGGCGTTGTCGCGTGATCGAGTTGATGCCCAACAGCTACGGCGAGACGCTCTACAACTTCCACCGTGACGACAACAACCGGCTGAACCCGGAAGGTACGGGTTGGATCGTGCGGGGGTTCTTCAACCTGACCGACAACCCCGACTCGGTCATGGTGTTGCGCGAGGACAAGGACGACCCGTCGACGGAGACGCGAATACCGCTTCCTGCTGGCGCGCAAGTCATCGTTGACACCCAACGGCTGTACCACGCGGTGTGGCACCCCGGCCCCGAGCCGCGCTACTGCTTGATCACCTCGTGGGAGTCCGGGCCCGAACTCGAGGCGTACATCGAGGCGAAGAAAGGCGTGTCGCGGATCGAGTCGCCGTACGTCGACCCGGCTGTTCTGGCCGAGGGCGAGCAGCTGGCGGCGGACAAGCGGGCGGCCCGAGCCGCGGCGATCGCGGCGCGGGGAGCGGACCCGACCTTCGGCGACGGCACGCTGACCGTCTACGAGTCGAGGATGGGCGAGATGGACTCGATGGATTCGGTTGACGAGACCGAGGTCCTGTCCGAGGCATGAGCGGCCAGCGGTAGCAGACGCTCACGCAACCTCGTAGGAATGAGCGAGGCCGGTCAATAGACTGCGCCACCGTAGGCCCGCCGTGGGCGGGTCCTGGTGCCGAGCCCAGTTGCTGAGTCCTGTTGCCGAGTCGAGGAGTTTCGCGCATGTCTGCGCCCAACAAGTCCTTCGACCCGGTCGGAGTCTCTGCGTTGTCGGACTCCGAGATCACCAAGGCGCGCGACGAAGCGCTCGCGGCGATCCAGGGCGCCCCGGACCTCGACGGACTCAAGGCGGTACGCCTGGCCCATGCGGGCGATCGCAGCCCGTTGGCGTTGGCGAACCGAGAGATCGGGGCGTTGCCACCTGCCGCCAAAGCCGACGCGGGTAAGCGCGTCGGCGAGGCTCGCGCCGCCGTACGCGCGGCGCTCGACGAACGGACCACCGAACTCGAACTCGAACGCGATGAGCGGGTACTCACCGAAGAGTCGGTCGACGTCACGCTGCCATGGGACCGCAACCCGCGCGGCGCCCGACACCCACTCACGACGATTCAGGAACGCATCGCCGACGTCTTCGTCGCGATGGGATACGAAGTCGCCGAAGGGCCCGAGGTCGAGGCGGAGTGGTTCAACTTCGACGCACTCAACATCGCCCCCGATCATCCGGCGCGCACGATGCAGGACACGTTCTTCGTCGGCAGCCAGGACTCCGGCGTCGTCCTGCGCACACACACCAGTCCGGTCCAGATACGCACCATGCTCGAGCGCGATCTGCCGATCCACGTCATCTGCCCGGGCCGCGTCTTCCGCACCGACGAACTCGACGCCACGCACACCCCCGTCTTCCATCAGGTCGAGGGTCTCGTTGTCGACGAAGGCATCACGATGGCTGACCTCAAAGGAACTCTGGATCACTTCGCCACCGCGATGTTCGGACCGGAGGCCAAGACGCGCCTGCGCCCGTCGTACTTCCCGTTCACCGAGCCTTCAGCCGAGCTCGACCTGTGGTTCCCGCAGGCCAAGGGTGGCCCACGCTGGATCGAGTGGGGTGGCTGCGGGATGGTCAACCCGCGCGTACTCACGGCATGCGGCATCGACTCCGACCAGTACTCCGGCTTCGCGTTCGGGATGGGCATCGAGCGCACGCTGATGTTCCGCCACGACGTGACGGACATGCACGACATGGTCGAGGGCGATGTGCGATTCACCCAGGCATTCGGAGTCGAGATCTGATGCGCGCCCCGTTGTCGTGGTTGCGCGAGTACGCCGACATCCCCGCTGACGCCACCGGTGAGGCGGTCGCTGAGGCTCTCGTTCGCGCTGGGCTCGAGGTCGAGGAGGTCGTGACGGTCGGCGCGGACATTCACGGCCCGCTGGTGATCGGCAAGGTCCTTGCGATCGAGGAACTGACCGAGTTCAAGAAGCCGATTCGCTTCTGCCGGGTCGAAGTCGGCCCGCAACACGGGGCGATCGTGGACGCTCAGCAGACGACCGTTCGCGGTGTGATCTGCGGCGCGAGCAATTTCGTGGTGGGCGACGTCGTCGTCGTTGCGCCTCCCGGCACTGTGCTCCCCGGCGGTTTCGAGATCGCCAGCCGCGAGACGTACGGCCGCTTGTCCGACGGCATGATCTGTTCCGAACGCGAACTCGGCTTGGGTCAGGACCACGACGGCATCCTGGTGGTGGTCCCGGACGGTCGCGGAAACCTGACACCCGGTCAGGACGCGGGACCGATCCTCGGTCTCGGCGACACCATCTTCGACATCGCCGTCACGCCCGACCGCGGCTACTGCCTTTCGATCCGAGGTCTCGCACGCGAAGCAGCGACCGGTTTCGGCGTCGCCTTCCGAGACCCGGGCACCGACCTCAGCGACCTTCCCGCCCCCGCAGTCAGCACACAGGAGCCGGTCAACTGCCGCGTCGAGGACTTCGACGGCTGCGACCTCTTCATGTTGCGCACGCTCGTCGGTTTCAACCCGAGTGCGCCCTCGCCGTACGCAATGCGCCGCCGACTCGCGATGTGCGGCATGCGTTCGGTGTCGCTGGCTGTCGACATCACCAACTACGTCATGCTCGAACTCGGTCAGCCGCTGCATGCCTTCGACGTCAACAAGCTGCAGGGGGGCATCGTCGTGCGCCGCGCGACCCTGGACGAGAAACTCGAGACACTCGACCACGTCGTTCGCGATCTCGACGCCACCGACATCCTGATCACCGACGACCGCGGCGCGATCTCGCTGGCCGGCACGATGGGCGGCACCCAAACCGAGATCGACGACGCGAGCACAGATCTGGTCATCGAGGCAGCGCACTTCTCGTCATCTGCCACGGCTCTCATGTCGCGTCGGCACAAACTCTCGTCCGAGGCGTCGCGACGATTCGAACGCGGGGTCGATCGCATGCTGCCGCCGTACGCCTCCGCTCGAGCGATCGCACTACTGATCGAAAACGGCGGCGGGATGTACATCGGCGCAACCGCAGTCGAAGCGCCGCACTCGCCAACGGCGATCACGATCGACCCAAACCTCCCGGGCCGGGTCGCGAGCCTCGACATCTCAACCGACGAGGTAGTGGCCAAGCTCGAAGCCGTCGGCTGCGAGGTGACAGCGTCAGGCACCGAACTGACCGTCGCGCCGCCGACGTGGCGTCCGGACCTCACTGATCCGGCCGACCTGGTGGAGGAGGTCGTACGCCTCATCGGTTACGACAACATCCCCTCGCGTCTCCCGCACGCGGTAGTGGGGCGTGGGCTCACACGAAGTCAGCGATTGCGGCGTCAGGTCGGCCGCACTCTGGCCGGTGCCGGCTACACGGAGGTGTTGTCCTACCCGTTCGTCGGAGCCGCCGATCTGGACGCCCTCGCGCTGCCCGCCGACGATCCGCGCCGACACATGCTCGAACTCGCCAACCCGATCAGCACCGAACAACCGGGCATGCGTAGGACGTTGGTGCCAGGAGTGCTGGCGGCCGTGCGCCGAAACGTCGGTCGCGGCATCGATGACGTCGCGATCTACGAGATCGGCTCGGTATTCCATCTGCGCGACGGGCACCTGCCGCAGGGCGTCACCGACCCGCCCCGACCGGGCGTGGACCGGCGTCCGGCGGCGGACCACATCGGCGAACTCGAAGCCTTGTTGCCCGATCAGCCGATGCATCTCGCCGTCGCTCTCACGGGCGACCGCGAAGCCGCCGGTTGGTGGGGGAGTGCGCGAGAATCACTCTGGGCGGATGCCATCGAAGCCGCTCGCCTTGTCGCGGATTCCGTCCACGCCAAACTCACCGTGCGTGCGGGTGCAACGCCGATGCCGCTGCATCCCGGTCGCTGCGCGGAGTTGGTCGTCGATGAGCAAATCGTCGGGTACGCCGGCGAAGTGCACCCGCGCGTCGTACAAGCGATGGGCCTTCCACCACGCACCTCGGTGATGGAACTCAACCTCGATCTCGTTCTTGCCGCGTCGACCGAGGTCGTCCCGGGACCGCGGATCGACACGTACCCGGTCGCCAAGGAAGACGTCGCCCTCATCGTCGACGAGGCCATTCCCGCCGCGGCGGTCGAAGCGGCGTTGCGCGAAGGCGCGGGCGAACTGCTCGAGTCCGTTCGCCTCTTCGACGTCTACACCGGCGCCCAAGTCGGCGAGGGCAAGCGATCGTTGGCGTACGCCCTGCGATTCCGCGCTCCCGATCGGACGCTGTCGATCGACGAAGTCACCGCCGCTCGCGAAGCCGCAGTCGCGTCAGCCAAAGCGAGCGTTGGAGCCATCCTCCGCGCTGGTTAGCAACCCCACTCCGGAGGGCGATCCAGGACCACGACCGGGCTTGGGAGCGCGGCAACCACTCGCACAGCGATTCCAGAACCATCGAGCAGCTAGACCCGCTCATGGGCTGAGTATTCGCATATGCGTATACTCAGTCCATGAGCTCACCGACCTATGCCGCTGCCGTGGCCGGAGCCTCCGGGTACGCCGGGGGAGAGATCCTGCGACTGCTGCTCGGTCACCCCAACTTCACGGTGGGGACCGTGACCGCGGCCAAGAGCGTCGGCGACGTCCTGGGTGAGATCCATCCGAACCTGGTGCCACTTGCCGATCGGGTCCTGGAACCCACGACTCCTGACACCTTGGCAGGCCACGACGTGATCTTCCTGGCCCTACCGCACGGGCAATCGGCCGCGCTGACCCCGTGGTTTCAAGACGACGTACTGGTCGTGGACTGCGGCGCCGACTTCCGTCTCACTGACCCCGAGGCCTGGACGAACTTCTACGGCGGTGTTCACGCCGGGACCTGGCCGTACGGCATGCCCGAACTGCCAGGCGCCCGCGACGCTCTGCGCAGCACTCGCCGCATCGCCATCCCCGGGTGCTATCCGACTGCGAGTACGTTCGCACTGCTTCCGGCGGCGCAGGCGAATCTGATCGAGTCAAACGACGTGGTCATCGTCGCGGCATCGGGGACGTCCGGCGCGGGCAAGGGGCTCAAGCCCAATCTGCTCGGCAGTGAGGTGATGGGATCGATGAGCCCGTACGGCGTCGGGGGAGTGCATCGCCACATCCCTGAGATCGAGCAGAACCTCAGTGCCGCAAGTGGTCAGAGCTACACGGTGTCCTTCACTCCGATTCTGGCACCGATGCCCCGAGGGATCCTCGCCACCTGCACTGCGCGACTCACACCAGACACGAGCGAGTCTCAACTTCGAGAGGTCTACGCGAAGGCGTACGCCGATGAACCCTTCGTGACGTTCCTCCCCGAAGGTCAGTGGCCGACAACCGCGGCCGTCCTCGGCAGCAACAGCGTCCATGTGCAGATCGCGGTTGATGCACGAGCAAATCGACTCATCGCCATCGCTGCGGTCGACAACCTGACCAAGGGGACCGCGGGCGCAGCGATCCAGTCAGCCAACGTCGCGCTCGGTCTCCCTGAGGGCGCGGGTCTCACGACCGTAGGAGTTGCGCCATGAGCGTCACTGCAGCACAGGGCTTTCGGGCCGCCGGTGTCGCCGCTGGACTCAAGGCATCAGGTGCCCGCGACGTGTCGCTGGTGGTCAATGACGGCCCGTCGCAGGCTGCGGCCGGCGTCTTCACGACCAACCGGGTCAAGGCCGCGCCCGTGGTGTGGTCCGATCAAGTGCTGAAGTCCGGAGCCCTCAAAGCCGTGGCGCTCAACTCGGGCGGTGCAAACGCGTGTACGGGGCCGCGTGGTTTTCAGGACACCCACGTCACCGCGGAACACGTCGCCTCACTGCTGGGATGCGGCGCGGGTGAGATCGCCGTCTGTTCCACCGGCCTCATCGGCGATTTCCTCCCGATGGAGCGGCTGCTCAGCGGTTTCAACGAGGCGTTCTTGACGCTGTCGGCAGACGGCGGTGCCGTCGCGGCCGGCGCGATCATGACCACCGACAGCGTGTCCAAAGAGTCGAGCACGACACGCGGTGGCTACATCGTCGGCGGGATGGCCAAGGGCGCGGGCATGTTGGCCCCGGGATTGGCGACGATGCTGGTTGTCCTCACTACCGACGCCCTCGTCGACTCCGTGACGTGCGACGACGCGTTGCGAGCCGCGACGAGGCGTACGTTCGATCGCATCGACTCAGACGGCTGCATGTCGACCAATGACACGGTCCTGCTACTGGCCTCTGGCGCTTCGGGGACTGGACCGGATCCGGACGACTTTGCCGATGCGGTACGCGCTGTGTGCGCAGATCTCGCGCGACAACTCATCGCCGACGCCGAAGGCGCGACCAAAGACATCCGCATCGATGTCCTCGGCGCGGCCACTGAAGATGACGCGGTGCTTGCTGCCCGTGCCGTCGCTCGAAGCAACCTGTTCAAGTGTGCGGTGCACGGTGAGGACGCGAACTGGGGACGTGTCCTGGCCGCTGTCGGTACGACGGCCGCAGCGTTCGAACCCGATCAGATCGACGTGAGTATCAACGACGTGTGGCTTTGTCGGGATGGAGCCGCGGCCGACGATCGATCCGGTTGCGACATGTCCCAACGCGAGGTCGTGGTGACCGTCGACCTGCATGCAGGGGTCGCGAGTGCGACGGTCTGGACCAACGACCTGACGGCAATGTATGTCCACGAGAACTCGGCGTACTCCTCATGAGCAACTCCCGAGCCGATGCGTTGGTCAAGGCCGGAGTACTCGCTGAGGCACTGCCCTGGTTGACCGAGTTCCACGGCTCGACCGTCGTCATCAAGTACGGCGGCAACGCCATGATCGACGACGAACTGCGGGCCGGGTTCGCCGCCGACGTCGTCTTCTTGCGGATGGCCGGGCTTCGTCCCGTTGTCGTACACGGTGGTGGTCCGCAGATCACGGCCATGCTCGAGCGGCTGGGCGTCGAGTCGGAGTTCCGGGGTGGATTCCGGGTGACCACGCCCGAAACGATGGACGTCGTACGCATGGTGCTCACCGGTCAGGTTCAACGTGAGGTCGTTGGGCTCATCAACGCGCACGGTCCGCTTGCGGTCGGGGTCTCCGGCGAAGATGCGCACCTGTTCACCGCGCAACACCGGGATGTCGTCGTCGACGGGGAATCGGTGGACATCGGCCTGGTCGGGGACGTCGTGGAGGTACGCCCCGAACTCGTCCGCATGCTCCTGGACGACGGATTGATTCCCGTTGTTTCCACCGTGGCGCTGGATCGCGACGGTCAGCCATACAACGTCAACGCTGACACGGCGGCCGCGGCACTCGCTATTGCGCTCGAAGCCCGCAAACTCATCGTCCTCACCGACGTCGACGGCCTGTACGCCGATTGGCCGGCGAGCACCGACATCATCGAGACGATCACCGCCACCGAACTGCACGAACTCCTGCCGAGTCTCTCCAGCGGCATGGTGCCGAAGATGGAGGCGTGCTTGCGTGCGATCCATGGCGGCGTACCCCGCGCGCACGTCATCGACGGTCGCGTGGCCCACAGCCTGTTGCTCGAGGTCTTCACCGACTCCGGCGTGGGCACGATGATCACGCACGGGCAGTTCCCGTGACGCCAGCGATGACTCCCGCGATCATCCCCGGGCCCGTCACCAACAGTGAGTTGACCTCGCGCTACTCGAAGGCGCACACCAACAACTACGGGACGCCTGCTCTTGCGCTCGTGCGGGGTCAGGGGACACGGGTGTGGGACGCCGACGGCACGGAGTACGTCGACTTCCTGGCTGGCATCGCGGTGAATTGTCTGGGCCACGCGCATCCCGCCATCGTCGAGGCAGTCACGACGCAGCTCTCCACGCTCGGGCACGCCAGCAACCTCTACGCGACGGAGCCAGCAATACGCCTCGCCGAACGGTTGGTGGACCTGAGTGGGCGTGACGGCAAGGTGTTCTTCTCGAACTCCGGCGCCGAAGCCAACGAA
>Ga0315275_10005907_pt1 | contig 11648 bp, 12 predicted proteins | sample YL17G03_0_MG_FD_205557 | JGI IMG/M metagenome (GOLD analysis project Ga0315275, IMG submission 205557) | Sediment microbial communities from Yellowstone Lake, YNP, Wyoming, USA - YL17G03_0 | ecosystem: Environmental > Aquatic > Freshwater > Lake > Sediment | place: USA: Wyoming | collected... | reverse complement strand
AAACGCGGGGTAACTACTGGCCCGTAGATTTGTGGAGGGGCCAGGGAGCGGTGAATTCTTTCTGGACACGCCGTGAATACATCCGTGTAGGCTCCTCGCCAGCATCCCTGCTGGCGACGGTCCAGAAAGAACTCCCCACTCCCTGTCCTCGGACGCTGGGTACTGCGACGCATTACCGAATGAATCCGCAAGTTTGAACGGCACTGAGGTGCCAGAACGACAAGCGAACCGCGGCGGGGAGCCTTACCCGGGAGTGTATGCGGCAGGGATGCCGCATCCAAGCCTACAGGGATCGTATTCACGGCGTCTCCCGGGAAAGGGTACCGGCGGCGGGTTGCGCCCCAAAGCCGAACAGAGGCAAGGAACTTACTGGGCAGTGCAGCCTGTCCTGAAACAACTCACCGCTCCCTGGACCCTGCGACGAATCTAGATGGAAGTATTCACGTCGAGGGCAAATGGAGAGGGGACTAAGCCAGTCGCGATTGGGCACGGCGAGGTTTCTGCCGTATATTGCGCACTGGACTATGGCTGCGGACTTTACTTCATGCTCACACTTCATCACCTGGAAAATTCCCGTTCGCAGCGCATCCTGTGGCTGCTTGAAGAGCTCGGTGTGGAATACCGCATCAAGCGTTATAAACGCGACGCGAAGACCGGCCTGGCCCCGCCGGAATTGCTGGCCGTGCACCCACTGGGGAAATCTCCCGTGATCACTGACGGAGATCTCACCATTGCCGAGTCCGGCGCCATCGTTGAATACCTGGTTGGCAACTACGATGACGGGCGATTGTTGCCCGCCGCGGGCACTCCGGAGAGACTGGCATACACCTACTGGCTGCACTATGCCGAGGGCAGCTTCATGCCGCTGATGATTGTGTCGCTGATACTGAACCGCATTGAAACGGCGCCCATGCCCTTTTTCATCAAGCCAGTCGCAAAGGGAATTGCCGCGAAGGTGCATGCCAGCTACCTTGACCACAACGTCACGCGCAACCTGGACTTCATGGAATCAAGCCTGCAGAAATCTGCCTGGTTCTGCGGCAACGAAATGACCGCTGCGGACATCCAGATGAGCTTCGCCGTCGAGGCGGCTGAAGTCCGTACCAACCTGTCTACCAGCTATCCACGCCTGGCTGCATTCCTGGCAAAGATACGTGCCCTGCCGGCCTACCAGGCAGCACTGGAGAGAGGTGGACCATACCAGTTAATGGGCGGTAATCCTTCGCGCTGAGGCACTCGCAACATCGCTGACACATCATTATGGAGAGAGCAATGTCCGGCCAATCATATTCTGTATTCAATGCACTGGTGGACATCATTGCATCGCCAGGCACTGCGCTGGACGAGGTCAAGTCACACACTTCCTGGTTGTGGTGGCCGCTACTGATCAGCCTGCTGCTGGCAGCCGGGCTGTTTTATTACTATTACCACTGGGTGGACTTTCCCTGGCTGGTGGAAGAGACCATCCGGCAGATTCCTGCAGAATCCCGTGCAGAAAGCGCCGACGCCGTGCGCAATTTCATGAACCCGACAACCACCATGTGGGCCAGTATTGGCGGAGTAGTGCTTGGAACGCTGGTAATTTACCTCATCCAGGCGACCTACTTCCACCTCGTCAACAAGATCACCACCGGGGCTGAAATTAGTTTTGGCCAGTGGTTTTCATTCACCAACTGGACAGCTTTCGTGGGAATTTTCAGTACCCTGATTTCCTTCGCGGTCATGTTTACCGCTGAGTCCAACATGGTGGCTGCGGAAAGCCTCGATGTTACTTCGTTAAATGCCCTGCTGGTGCACGCCGCGCCCGGCGATCCGTGGTTCCGGCTGGCCAGCGCGACCCGCTTGATCAGTATCTGGACCCTGGTCCTGATGAGCATGGGTTACGCGCGCTGGACCGGTGCTTCGATGCTGAAGTCCAGCATCATCGCGACCTTGCCCACGGTGGCAATTCTTGGCACCTGGGCAGCGCTGGTCTGACGGCGACCGTAAGTGAGGAAGATACTCATCTTTGCCGGCCTGGCCGTAGTGTTGGTCGCAGTCGCCCTGCTGTCCAGGTTCAACACGGGGGAGAAAACCCGCGAGGTCGAAGTCCAGCCAGCCGAGCTCAAGCTGATTCGCAGTTCAATTTTGGCCTCCGGCAGTTTGGCCTACCGTGAGCAGGTGCAATTACGCTCCGAAGTCATAGGCCAGGTCACGGCCTTGCATGTCGAAGAGGCAGCCCGGGTAAAAAAGGGCGATCTGGTGATCTCGCTGGATCCCAAGTCCTACCAGGCCCAGGTTGACCAGGCTGAAGCACACGTGCGCATCCAGGAGATTGCGATCGAACGTCAGCAGCTGCTGCTGCAAAACCTGGAAGAGCGCTTCGCGCGGCAAAAGCAGTTGTACAGCAGCAACCTGGTCGATAAAGACAGTTTCGAGCGGCTGGAAAACGAGCTGTCGCTGGCTGGTGTTGATCTGCGTTCCCTGCAGGAATCGCGGTCACAGGCGCGTGCTGCACTCGAACAGGCAGCCGAACTGCTGGATAAAACGCAGATCAAATCTCCCATTGACGGAATCGTGATCCAGATCGACGTAAAGGTCGGCGAAACGGTTATTGCCGGAACCACGAATATTCCCGGGTCTACCATGATGGTGATCGCTGATCCTTCTGCCACCCTGACCGAAGTAAACGTTGACGAAGCCGATATAGCCACGGTGCGCGAACAGCAGAAAGCTGACGTCTACGCAGCAGCCTACCCGGATAAGCCACTTTCCGGCACGGTTGAGTCCATTGCATCCGTCGCACGCCAGCCGGAGGGCCAGCAAAGCCTTTCCTTCCTGGTAAAAATCCTGCTGGATGAGCAGGAAGCGCTGGTCATTCGCCCGGGCATGAGCGTACGCGCGGACATCTACACTGAAACCAGCGATGCCACGCTTGCGATTCCGGTTCAGGCGGTTTTGTTCGACGAGGAAAGTAGCGGCGAGGAAAGTAGCAAGGGGACTGCGCCAAACATCGAGCAGGCTTATGTCTTTGTCATGCAAGACGGTAAGGCCAGGCGCAGGAACGTGAAGACCGGTATTTCCAGTGACAGCGACCAGGAAATTCTTGACGGACTGAAGCAGGGCGACCAGGTGATTACCGGCCCATTTCGAACTCTGCGAGCTCTCGTCGAAGATGATTCAGTGGCTCAGATAACCCATGCAAATGCCAAAGCCAAAGCCAAAGATGACGATGAAGACGAAGAGGTAGAGGTAGTCATCGATTGATAAACGCCGATGACAGCATGCCCACGGTTATCGAGTTGCAGGATGCATACCGCACCTATGAGGTCGGTGGCCAGAAACTTAATGCGCTGGCCGGGGTGGACCTCAGGATCAGGCGCAACGAGTACGTAGCCATCGTGGGTTCATCAGGTTCGGGCAAGTCCACCATGATGAACATCATTGGTTGCCTCGACCGTGTCAGCAAAGGCGAGTACCTGCTCAACGGCACCAATGTGGGTGACCTCAGTGAAAATGAACTTGCAGTGGTGCGCAACCGCGAAATCGGTTTCATTTTCCAGAGCTTCAATCTGTTGCCCCGGGCCTCGGCATTGAAAAATGTCATGCAGCCGCTGGTGTACCGCGAAGTTTCCCGCGCCGAACGCAGGCGACTGGCGAGCGAATCGCTGACGCGTGTAGGCCTGGCCGATCGCATGGACTACCTGCCCAACCAGTTGTCGGGTGGTCAGCGTCAGCGGGTAGCCATTTCCCGCGCCCTGGTAGGCAACCCGGCCATCCTGCTGGCCGATGAACCGACTGGCAACCTGGACAGCAGAACCAGCACCGAGATCATGGCACTGATCGATGAGCTGCACGCACAGGGCCAGACCATCATCATTGTTACGCATGAAGCGGATATTGCCCGCCATTGCAAACGGGTCATCCGCCTGGAAGACGGTAAGGTGCACTCCGATGCACAAAGCATGCAGCCAGTGCTGCAATGAACATGCTGCTGGAGAGTTTCCGTTCCGCGCTTGAATCCATCTGGGCCCATGGCCTCAGATCCCTGCTCACCTCGTTGGGAATCATCATCGGCGTGACTTCGGTGATTGCCGTGGTGTCCATCGTGCAGGGCTTGTCCTATACCATCAATGCACAGTTTGCCGGCCTCGGCGGAAATTCCCTGACCGTGCAGTCTTACACCCCGTTCAAGCAGCAACTGCAGGGGCGCCTGGCCAAGCTCAAGGATAGTGATCTGCAGGAGATTACGCGGCAGGTTGAAGGGATTTCCCACATCACCCCGGTGGTGTTTGCCCAGTCCGGTAACCAGGGCGTGATCAGCTACCGCTCCAGGACATCGTTCACCCGGGTGATTGGTATTGGCGCGGATTACCTTGAAGTCAACAGCACCTACCCGCAACAGGGCCGCTTCTTTACTGCCGACGACAATGCGCGGCGCAGATTGGTTTGCGTAGTTGGCGAAGACATCATTGAAAACCTGGAGATGCCGCAAGACGCCATCGGTGAGTATTTCCGGGTGGGCAACGAGTGGTGCAAAATCGTAGGTGTATTGCAAAAGCGGGGCGAGTTGCTGGGTTTCTCCCAGGACGATTTCGTGCTTTTTCCTTACGATACGGCCAAACGCGTCATGGGAGCCTCGCGGGACCTGGATATCCAGATTCAGTTGCTGGTCGATGACATCGACCGACAGGATGAGGTGAAAGAGCGCATTCGCCGCGTGTTGCGCAAGGAGCACGACCTCAAGCCCGGTCAGCCGGACGATTTCAAAGTTCAAACTGCCGAACAACTGACCGAATCATTCAACTCCATCATTACCACCATTACCGCAGTTTCCATCGGCATCGTTGGTATTTCCCTGCTGGTCGGCGGCATCGGTATCATGAATATCATGCTGGTGTCGGTTACCGAAAGAACCCGCGAGATTGGCATCCTCAAAGCACTCGGCGCCACCCGGCAGAACATCCTCATGCAGTTCCTCATCGAGGCGCTCACGCTGTGCATGTTCGGAGGCCTGGTAGGCATTGCCATTGGCTTCGGGTTAGCGGCTCTCGTGTCCGCCCTGCTACCCGATTTCCCGGCACCGCACATCCCCTTGTGGGCCGTGCTTCTCAGTTTTGGATTCTGCGCAGCGGTAGGAATTATTTTTGGAATTGTGCCCGCCGCCAAGGCTGCGCAGCTCAATCCCATCGATGCTTTGCGCTACGAGTAAACCAACAATTGCGGATCATTTTGTTGCCCCGGGGTGACCTGAAAGAAGCGGCCCGTGACGGGCCTCGTTTGACCTCAAAATATGTGTTGACAATTTTTCGGTCAGGTCTATATTACGCACCAAATAGGCGGGGTTTTCCCGCTCGACTCGAAGGGCAGGGTCGGTTTTCACCAGCAGGTCGCCCATCTGCGCAAAAGGAACTTGAATGAAAACCGCCAGAGTGCTCTGTGAGGAGCCTCCAGGGAAAGCCATAGCTTCCCGTCCCGTGTCTTCCCCGTCACTTGCTCCTGCTCCAGAACCCGTTTCACTTCCAAAACTGACTATCGCACCACGCGCGAAATCGCCGTTCCGCGTGTCTGTCCGCTCGGCCGAATTCCTGCGCAGGTACTATCCGGACGCAACCATCAGCGAATGGAATGACTGGCGCTGGCAAAATCGTAACCGTGTGCGCACGCTGGCTGAACTGCAGCGCATGATCACCCTCAGCGACGAGGAAAATGACGCCGTCAAGCGCCATGCCGGGGCTTTGCCCGTCGGCATCACGCCCTACTACGCCAGCCTGCTGGACCCGCTGGACGCCGGCCAGGCCTTGCGCAAAACCGTGGTCCCGGTGCTGGGCGAATACCAGTTGACCCGCGGCGAAAATGAAGACCCTTTGGGTGAGGACTCACACAGCCCGGTTCCTGGCCTGGTGCACCGCTACCCGGATCGCGTGCTCCTGCTGGTCACCAACTTCTGCTCCGTCTATTGCCGCTATTGCACCCGGGCGCGCATGGTCGGTTCGGCCGGTGAGCGCAGTGTAAAAAAAGCCGATATCGAATTGGCGCTGGACTACATCGAGCAGACCCCGGTCGTGCGCGATGTGCTCATCTCCGGTGGCGACCCGCTCAGCCTGGACGACGACCGGCTGGAATACATCCTCGGGCGCCTGCGCAAAATCAAACACGTGGAGTTTGTGCGTATCGGCAGCAAGCAGCCGGTGGTTCAGCCCATGCGCATCACCAAGTCCTTGCGGCAGATTCTCAAACGCCATCACCCGCTGTGGATGAGCCTGCATTTCACCCATCCTGAGGAGTTGACGCCGGAAGTTGCCGAAGCGTGTGGACGGATGGCAGATAGCGGCATTCCGCTGGGTAGCCAGACTGTGCTGCTCAAAGGCGTGAATGATGATCTGGAAACGCTCCGGAAACTGATGCATGGCTTGCTGAAAATCCGCGTCAGGCCCTATTACCTGTATCAGTGTGATCCGATTTCCGGTTCCGCCCACTTCCGTACTCCTGTTTCACGAGGCGTGGAACTCATTCGCGGCTTGCGCGGCCACACCACCGGTTACGCCGTGCCGACTTTTGTCGTTGATGCACCCAACGGCGGCGGCAAAATACCCATTTCACCCGACTACGCCGTCGGCTACGAGAACGACGACCTCCTGTTGAAAAGTTACGACGGCGGAACCTACCGCTACCCGGATTCCGGTCCGCCCCTGATCATTGCCGATGGAGCTCATTCATGAATGCTGTAATCACCCGCGTTGGCCTGACGTTCGACCTGCGTGACACCTACCTCGAAGCCGGTTACAGCGAAGTGGAAACCGCCGAATTTGACCAGGTAGAGACCATCGACGGCATTGAAAATGCGTTGCAACAACTGGGTTATACAGTTGACCGCATCGGCCACGTAAAACAGCTCGCAGCCAGGCTGGTGGCTGGTGAACGCTGGGACCTCGTATTCAATATCTGCGAGGGCATGCACGGCATTGGCCGGGAGGCACAAGTGCCTGCATTGCTGGATGCCTACCAGGTGCCCTACGTGTTTTCCGACACGCTGACCTGCGCACTGACCTTGCACAAAGGCATGACCAAGGACGTGGTTCGCGCTGCCGGCGTGGCTACGCCGGACCACTGCATGGTGCATAGCCGCAGCGACATCAAGAACGTCAAGCTGCCGTTTCCCTTGTTTGCCAAGCCGGTCGCGGAAGGCACGGGTAAAGGCATCAATGCCAATTCAAAAATCACCGATGCCACCCAACTGAAACTGGTATGTGCGCAGTTGCTGAAGGAGCACCACCAGCCGGTACTGGTGGAGCGTTTCCTTCCCGGTCGCGAATTCACCGTGGGCATATTGGGAACGGGAGCAAAGGCCACTGCACTGGCGACGATGGAAATCGAATTGCTCGAAGGCGCGGACTCGGAAGTGTATTCCTACCGCAACAAGGAGGAATGCGACGAACTGGTGCGCTACAGACTGCTGCCTGCCGGCAAACTGCGGCGCGACATCGAGTCACTTTGCCTCAAGGCCTGGCAGGCGCTGGGTTGCCGCGACGCGGGTCGCATGGATGTGCGACTGGATGAAGTGGGCAAGGTACATTTCCTGGAAGTGAACCCGCTGGCTGGCATTCACCCGGTGCACTCCGACCTGCCTATCATGGCTAACATGTCCGGTATGCCCTACCTCACGCTCATCGAAAACATCATGAACTCCGCCGTCCGTCGTTGCGGCACAGTGCTGAGCGCAAATACGAAGGCTGCCTGAACTATCAGCACAGATACCAGGTCAGCTTCGGCATGAATCGGGTTGTGCAAACCGTGCTCGTGCTGCACCAGGAAATTGCTGACGGCACACGCCTGGACGAACTCGATACACTGGTGCAACTGGAGCAGGTTTCAGCAGCCCTGAAGGAACTCGGCTGGAGCGTCGTACCTCTTGCCACGGGGCTAGACCTTGCCGCGACCCTGGACTCCATCAAAAGCATCAATCCCGCCTGCGTTTTCAACCTGGTTGAGTCTCTCGGGGGGGAAGGACGCCTGATCCATTTCATTCCCGCGCTATTACAGGCCTATGGAATTCCGTTTACCGGCTGCAGCGGCGACGCCGTGTATCTCAGTTCACACAAATTGCTGGCCAAAGCCTTGATGAGCCAAAAGGGGATCTCGACACCGGCCTTCTTTTCCGCCACATCTCCGACACCAGCAAGTTCTTCTTTGAAACAAGCTGCCGCAGGTGCACAGGGACAGTGGATAGTGAAGTCCGTGTGGGAGCATGCATCCTTCGGGATGGATGATGGCTGCGTAGTAGACAGCATCGGCGGTGCACAAGAGCGCATTGCGGAAAGCACCCGGCGACATGGCGGGGAATGGTTCGCCGAACAATTTGTCGCCGGCCGTGAATTCAATATCTCGGTGCTGCAACAGGATGGACAGCCGCGAATTTTGCCCATGGCCGAAATGACCTTTGTGGATTACCCGGCGGACAAGCCAAAGATCGTGGGTTATGCAGCCAAGTGGGACCCAGGTGCGCCGGAGTTTCACGCCACCTGCCGGGAATTTCCCGAGCTTTCCGGGGATCTGTTCAATGCATTGCAGCAAGATGTCCTGGCCTGCTGGGAAGGATTCGGCTTGAGCGGATACGCAAGGGTGGACTTCCGTGTGGATGATGCCGGCAAGCCCTGGGTGCTCGAAGTCAATGCAAACCCTTGTATTGCGGCCGATGCCGGTTTCATTGCTGCGGCGCAACGCGCCGATCTTGCACTTGAACAGGTGGTTGAGCATATTGTGCAAGCAGCCTTACCGCAGGCGCGCAAGAGGCAGGACTGATGCAGTGGCGCACGCTCATACAGAAAAGTGACGCAGAGGCAGTCCGCACCCTCGTGGCTGACACCGGCTTTTTCTCCCACGAGGAAGTGCTGGTTGCGGTCGAACTGGTGGATGAGACCCTGGCACGGGGCAAGGCCAGTGGCTACGAATTCCTGTTCCTCGACCAGCCGGACCGTCCCGGCTGTCTGCTGGGCTACACCTGTTATGGCCTGATCCCTGCAACGGAGTCGAGCTTCGACCTGTACTGGATTGCCGTTTCGCCCCAGGCCCAGGGCCAGGGTCTGGGGGCAAAGCTGATGCGGGAATCGGAACGGCTGGCGCGTGCATCCGGCGCCACGCAGATGTACGCCGACACCTCTGCAAGCGAACAGTACACACCCACGCGCGCATTTTACGAGGCCATGGGATACGAAAAAGTGGCGGTGCTGAAGAATTTCTTTGCGGTAGGGGATGACAAGGTCATCTACGCCAGGCAACTTGGGTGAAACAATCTCTGCTTCATGTAAGCCTGGTCGTGCGCGACTACGACGAAGCCATCGAGTTCTTCACCAAGAAGCTGGGCTTCAGCGTAACGGAAGACACCGTTATTCCGGAACAGAACAAGCGTTGGGTGCTGGTTTCCCCTGCGGGCTCCAGCGGCACGAATATACTGCTCGCGAGGGCTTCATGCCCACAACAGGAAAGTGCCGTGGGCAATCAAACCGGCGGCCGTGTGGCTTTCTTTCTGCAAACCGATGACTTCTGGCGGGACTACAAGGCCATGCTCTCAAAGGGGGTCAAGTTCAGGGGCGAGCCCAGAAACGAGGTTTACGGCACGGTCGCCGTGTTTGAGGACCTGTATGGTAATCTTTGGGATCTCCTCGAGCTGACCGCCGCGGCTGCGACGTCCCCCCGTAATTGAGTAGCAATAGCTTTGGGCACCGGCACTACAAATCCGTCTACATATCGAGCCATGTCACTACCTCCTCCATTATTCCAATTACGTGTAGGAACCCAATGCATAAGGATTCAGGAACTGACGCCTCCAAAACAAAGCCTTGTCGACAGCCGTTAGCTCAGCTTCCTCACACACAGCGTCCCAGTTGGCCCTGATGACTTCAAGCTGGTGATTGATGATGTCACGGGCTGCGCCGACTGATAATTGAAACTGCGTAGCTGCTGCCAGGCAGACATCCAGGGTACTCAAACGATCATTACCCAGGATCAACATGGCCTGGCTGGCCTCGTTGCCGGTACGGGCCTGGGGGCAAATGTCATAGGCCGGGGTAAGCTGCAGGGTTGTGCCATCCCAGAACGCGGAATGGTTGCGGGCGTGGTCATCGGTGTTGCCGCACAGAATATTGAAGACCAGGCGAGAAAACAGTTCACGCAGGCTGCCTTTGGGTTGTGCAAAGCGATGTCGAATCAACTCCGCCAGCAGCTCATAACTGGCGTAACGGGCCATCATCTCGTCCAGCTCCAGCAAGGTCAGCGCCGACACTATGCATTTGCGCTGCCAACCATCCGCAGTTGGATGCCGGTCAAACCTCTCCACCAATAACACGTCCTTACCCGCGGCACCGGTCATTTTCACCGGCGCGACCCGCATGCCTGACAATGCCGCCAAACGCATGGCGATAAATTCGCCCTTTACCACGCTGTAGAGGTCTGTCCTGCTGGAGAACTTGGCTACATACTTGCGCTCGCCGTCGGTGATCAGGGCCTTGGGCCGCGCGCCACCAATTGCAGTGCCGTGATTGAGTGCCTGATCCAGTTCGGGTGAAAGGGGCAAGCCCAGTTCCACCCGTTCGGCGGAAGCCAGGAGTTCCTCAAGTGGAGCCCCCGCAGCAAGACGCGGCGCGTACTCGCTGGGCGAGCGCTGAAAATCCAGGGCACCGACACGGTCGGAACCCGATTCCAGCAAATAAGTCAGCTCGTCCAGGTCGGCTGTTTCTGTATCCGCACCCTTTCTGCCCAACAGACGGTTGATGATCACGCGCCGTCCCCACGCATCCGGGGAAGCATCCCGCAGGCAGCTGGGCATAGAGAGCCCGGGCTGCAAAGGCAATAGCCCGGGCTGCAGCGGCAACTCCGGCAGGTAAATGGGGATCGCCCCATCTCTGACTTTAGCTCGCTCCAGGTAGCTCTTGCCGTAGTTGAACTGCAGGCCACGCTCACCCGGCGCCAGCCGGCCGGCCACCACCGGGGCGGTCTGCCCCGGCAACCAGATCCACACATAGGCTTCGCGCGGAGCGTTCCCGTTTGAGCCCTTAAACATAATGTCTAGAAGTCATCCTTCACCTGCGCCGCTCGCTTATGCACGGCCTTGGGCAGCAGCGCCAGCTTTTCTGCCACTGCCTGGGTACGCTCAGTCAACCCGGAAAGGTCAGGTTCGAACAGCGGCACCCCCACAATGGCGGCCACCTCGAACGCTACCCCCATCTCACAGCGGGGGTCGCCCTTCTCAATCCGGTACAAGAAGTCGCGGGAAATACCGGCCCGATTCGCCAGTTCCTGGGCCGTCATTTTTTTCCCGGTTCGCCCGGCACGCACCAACATCCCCAGCAGGCCAACGGCTTCCAGGGTATAGCGTGAATAGGAGCGAACATTGTTCTTGGTCATTTTATCTATATGTGACTTATATGTAAGACATATTAACTATAAATGTCTTACTTGTGAGACATAATTCTATAGCAGACGTCGGGTGACATCAAGCCGCAGCGTGCCGGTCAATGTCAGTCCAAATAAAAGGTTGCAGGGGTGAAATGGCGGGCAATTTGGGAGAAGCTACAGCGCACTAACCGACCCGGATATGCTTAAAGCTCATGCTTTTCCTTGCAGTGCTACCGTGCCCAGCAGGCGCGGCATTATACTGCCCCCCGGCCACA
>Ga0315275_10005906_pt1 | contig 11648 bp, 10 predicted proteins | sample YL17G03_0_MG_FD_205557 | JGI IMG/M metagenome (GOLD analysis project Ga0315275, IMG submission 205557) | Sediment microbial communities from Yellowstone Lake, YNP, Wyoming, USA - YL17G03_0 | ecosystem: Environmental > Aquatic > Freshwater > Lake > Sediment | place: USA: Wyoming | collected... | reverse complement strand
TGCGCAGGATGCCGAACGCCCCGCCGGGAATGCCGTTACGGTTGAGCGACTTCGCGCTGGCCCGCAGGAAATCGAGCATCTGGCCGTCGGACATGTGCCCGTACTTCGCGCGTTCGCACTTGACAATCGTGTCCGGGTTGCTCGAGTTGCACGCAGCTCCGGGGGTCGGCGGGGGCGTCGGCGGGACGACCACAGCCTTCGGTGTCACGAAGCTCTGGGTCAGCGACCACGGGCTGGCGACATTGGCGTCGAATGCCCGGACCCGCCAGTAGTGCTTGGTGTCCGACTTCAGCTGCTGGGCGATGGTGAATTTTGTCTCCGAGGGCTTCTCGGCGACCGTCACAATAGCCACCATGGCCGTGAATGATTCGTTCTCGGAAATTTCGAAGGTGTAAGCGACCGCACCAACTGGTCCAGTCCGCGCGGCATTGGTTATACCGAATTCAGGGCTCAGCGACGAGACAGTGGCGGCGCCGATGGGGAAGCGCGGAAGTGGGGCCTGAAGCTCGGCAATGGTGACCACCGCGAAACTCAGAGCCTCGGAATAGTCGCTCTGATTGGCGCCGTCAGCGGCCTTTGCCCGCCAGTAGTAGGTCCGATCCGCCGTGAGCGCGTCCGGCAGGCGAAACGCCGTCTTTCCGTCGCCCCCAGGTTCAACCCCGTCCCGCGCGACGACCTTGTTCGCGAACGCTCCATCCACGGCTACTTCAAAACTGTAAGTGATCGGCCTCTGGCCATTTGTGGAGGAGTTCTGAACGGTCAGCGTGATCGGTTGCTCTTTGGCGGAAATCTTGGTGCCCGCCCCAGGCGCCACGGGCGCCGGCGAGGTGATGTTGACACCGGCAATCGGCCCGGCCACCGATGGGCTGGTGGGGTTCGAGCTCTTCGCGGCGTCACAGCCGGCGAACACCATCAACACCACCGGCAGCATCAGAATGCTGTTCGTCTGTTTGCTCATGATCCGTGCTCCATCCACACAGCCTGCCCTGGCAGAGAGAGTCCCCCGTAGCTAATGCGCTTGCAATGGCCGTGCCACCTCTGACCGGACGTCACGGCGGCCTGGACTCGGGTCCACAGACAATTCTGCCCGCCGATTCATGTATCGGCCGATCTCCTCTGGGAGTTGAGCATCCCGGGGAAAAGATCGATGAGACGAGCGTTCCCTCAGGAATCCGACGATGCGTCCCGGCGGCGGATGCGCGATGCGCGTGGTCAATCGGCCTGCCCGATTGAGCGATCGCACGCGAAGGCCGCGGTCCACCCGGAGCCGCGGAGCAGGTACGCCACGGCACCGGACATCGAGAAGAGAATAATCAGGCCGGCCCCCATGAACGACACGACGAGCGCAGACTCGATTGGCAGGCCGATCCGGGAAAAGTAGAACGTAAATGTCGCTTCGCGGACTCCGAATCCGTTGAGCGACACCGGGGCCATCTGCACGACGAAGGAAACCGGGACGATCACCGCGAGGTGCCACACGGAAATCGGGATGCTCATGCTTCGAACGATGGTCACGTAAAACCCCACAAGAACCGCCTGAACAAGGACGGCGCCAAGCAGACATGCCACAAGCGAGCGCGGTGCGCTCCGGAACTTCGTCAGGGCGCCTGTCAGACGGCCGATGCGTTCTTCGACCCATTCCTGATGAATCAATCGCAGGGGGCTCAGCAGGCGGGCGACGCCGCTCGGCAGAAGTACGGCCGCAGCCGAGATCGTCAGGCAGACCGCAAGGGTCAGCCAGAGCATTGACGCCAGCACCGGTGGCCGCCCCCCGGCGGCCGCGGCAACGCTGGCCCCAATTGCGGCGATGCAGAGGAGACCGACCAGGCCGAGTCCCCGGTCCATCAGGATGATGGCCGTGGCCAGCGTCTTGGAGCCGGCCAGGCGGGCCGTGTCCCGGATCCGGACCACGTCTCCGCCGATGTTGCTCGGCAGGAAATTGTTGAAGAACGTGGCCACCAGGTACGAATTGACCAGGCGACCGGCCGGGACCGACACGTGCTGCGCGTCCAGGAGCAAGCTCCACCGCCACGCGCTCAGCAGGATCATCACGAGGTAGAGCCCGAGGCCCCCTGCCAGCCAGGCGGGGGACGCATGGCGCACATAGATCCAGAGACGCGACACGTCCGTCCGTCCGAGCAAGAGGGCGAGCAACCCGACGCTCACGACGACCTTGAGGAGCAGGACAAGCGCCTGCCGGGCAGGGCTCTGGCGGGGCGTGGGGTCGTCGACAGGTTCAGCCATGGATCATTCGATCGGGCTCTGCATGGGGTCCCAAGACAACGAGCGTAACATGCACTCCCACGAGTGTAAACCGCTAAAGGGTTCAGGGCAGGGGAGTTCCCGATGTCGTTCATTGACGCTGCTCACATGGGCCTCGTACAATCTCAAGATCGGCCTGGGTGCACCGCCGATGGTGCGCGAACAGCCCGCCCAAACACATGCGAATCCTGATGATCGCCCCACAGCCCTTCTTCGAACCCCGGGGCACGCCCTTCAGCGAATATCACAGGATCCGCGCCCTGACGGACCTGGGCCATACCGTCGACCTCGTGACCTATCCCTTCGGCCGGGACGTATCGATCGTCGGGCTCCGGGTGCATCGAAGCTGGCGCCCGCCTTTCGTGCGTCGGGTGAAGATCGGTCCGTCGCTGGCGAAGATCCCGCTTGACCTGCTCCTGGCGGTCAAAGCGCTCCACGTGGCGGTCAAGTGGCGGTTTGACGTCGTGCATTCCCACGAGGAAGGCGGGGCGATTGGCCTCGTGCTGGCATGGCTCCGCCGTGTGCCGCATCTCTACGACATGCACTCGAGTCTCCCGGAGCAGTTGTCGAACTTCCAGTTCAGTCAGTCCCGGCTCCTTATTGCCGCCTTTCGTTTCCTGGAACGGCAGCTGGTGCGCCGTTCGGCGTCCGTGATCGTGATCTGCCGGCACCTCGAGGACGTCGCTCGCGCCATCTATCCCGATGGGCATATCGTCCTGATCGAGAATGCGCCGGGGTCGGGTGAAACCACCCGGCCGCCCGGTCCGAATCCCGTGCGATCGCAGGCCGGCATCCCGGACGGGGTGCCGCTCATTCTGTATACGGGCACCTTCGAGGCGTATCAGGGGCTGGGTCTGCTCTACGACGCGATGCGAGTCGTGGTCGCGCAATATCCGGAGGCCAGGCTGCTCATGGCCGGAGGCCACCCGGACCAGGTGGAACGCTCGCGGGCGGAGGCCGCACGCGCGGGGGTGGGTCCGGCGACGGTCTTCGTGGGGGAGCGGCCATCGGAGGAGATCCCGTTGTACCTGGAAGCGGCCGACGTGCTGGTGTCGCCCCGCAGTCGCGGCAAGAACACGCCGCTGAAGATCTATCAGTACCTTCGCGCGGGGCGGCCAATCGTGGCGACGAATCTCCTGACGCATACCCAGGTGCTGGACAGCAACGTGGCGGTGCTGACCGACCCCTCGCCGCAGGCATTCGGGACGGGCATCCTGAGCGTGCTGCGGGACCGGGACCTCGCCGCGCAGCTGAGTCAGCGCGCACGGCAACTCGCTGAGACGCGCTACACGTATGAGGCATACCTCGGCCGGACTCGAGAGGCGATCGGCCCGATCGCGGGTGCGACGGCGGGCGGGGCACGAACGTGACCGACGATCACTACAGCTATCGTGTCTATGCGGATCCCTCCATGGCGGAGCGATTCGACGCCATGCGGTTCAGCGGACCGATCGGCACCCTGCTGGCCGACACCCAGGAAGCGGTCGTCGCGGGCTTCCTGGGACCCGTGGACGGACGAGCGATTCTCGATGTCGGCACGGGCACCGGGCGTGCCGCGCTGAGCCTTGCGCGACGCGGTGCGCGCGTGACCGGGGTTGATGCATCGGCGGAAATGCTGCGTGCGGCGAAAGAGCGGGCGGCCGCAAGCGGGCTTTCTCTGACCTTCGACGTCGGCGACGCGCATCGCCTGGGGTTTCCTGACCGGTCGTTTGACGCCGCGGTCAGCCTGCGTGTGCTGATGCACACACCCGACTGGCGCGTCTGCGTGCGCGAATTGTGCCGGGTGGCCGACGACCGCGTGGTGTTCGACTACCCAGCGGCCTGCAGCGCCGCGGCCGTACAAGCGGCGGGCCGTCGCGTCCTGGCCGTATTCGGCCGTCCCGTCGAAGCGTACCGCGTGCTGCGGGCGCGAGAGGTGAAACACGCGGTGGAAGCGTGTGGCTTCCGCATCGAGCGGGAACACAGGCAGTTCGTGCTGCCGATTGCCCTGCACAAAGCCATCGGGTCGAGACGAGGCACGATCGCGGTGGAGAAGGCTCTGGGAGCCGTGGGGCTCCTCCGCCTCGTGGGGTCCCCGGTCACCGTGTTGGCGGTCCGATGCGAACGCTTGTAACCGGCGCAACGGGCTTTACGGGGGGACACCTGGCGCGCGCGCTCCGCCGGCAGGGCCGGGACGTGCGTGCAATCGTCCGCACCGATGACGCCCGGTCGTCGGCCCTGGCCGCTGAGGGGATCGAGGTCTGTCACGGGGACCTCCGTGATGCAGGTTCCCTCCGGCGCGCGCTCGGCGGGATCGACATCGTGTATAACATCGGTGCGAACTACAGGCAGGCGTCGGCCGGACGGGACGACTACTACGCGGTCAACGCCGCCGCGGTCGCCACGCTGGTGGAGTTGGCAGCCGCCACCGGCGTGCGCCGGGTTGTACACTGCAGCACGGTCGGCGTTCACGGGGATGTGGAACACCCCCCCGCGAACGAGGACGCGCCGCTGCGGCCTGGCGACGAGTATCAGCGCTCGAAACTGGAAGGGGAGCGCGTGGGCCGCGAGGCCGCCGCGCGCCACGACGTGGAACTCGTGATCGCCCGGCCGAGTGGCATCTACGGGCCAGGCGACCGCCGGTTGCTCAAGCTGTTCCGGGGCGTGTCGCGGCGGACCTTCGTGACGCTCGGCTCCGGAGAGATCTTTTATCATTTGACGTATGTCGACGACCTCGTTGAGGGGTTCAGGCTTTGCGGGGAGGTTCCGGGTGCGGCTGGCAGGACCTACATCCTGGCGGGCGACGACGTGACGCCGCTCAACGAATTGGTTCGCCGGATTGCCGCGGCCGCGGGCGTTCGTCCGCTATCGCTTCGAGCGCCTGTGTGGCCGTTCTGGGTCGCGGGCGCCCTGTGCGAGGCGGTCTGCGTGCCGCTGCGCATCGAGCCGCCGATTTACCGTCGCCGTGTGGATTTCTTCACGAAGAGCCGAGCCTTCGACATCACGCGGGCCAGGCGGGAACTCGGGTACTCGCCGCTGGTCGGACTCGACGAGGGCATCCGCCGCACGCTGGCGTGGTACCGTGAACAGGGGTGGCTCTGATGGCTGACATCCCGAAGGCGCAGGAGCAGTTGTTCGATGCGCGCACCTCGGCCCTCGACAAGTACGCGGCACTTGTCGTCGGCAGACGCGGGTGGTGGCCGCTCGTGAAGCACGAAGTGATTACGCTCGTCAGCCAGGCGGTTCCAGGCGCGCTGGGGTTGGTGCTGCGCAAGGCGCTCTACCCGCGCCTGCTGGGCGCGTGCGGCCGCAACGTGGTCTTTGGCCAGAACGTCGTCCTGAGACACCCCGGCAAGATCCGCATCGGTGACAACGTGGTCATCGACGACAACTGCCTGCTGGACGCCAAGGGCGACAGCAACGCGGGGATCACGATCGGGAGCGGCGTCTTCGTCGGCCGCAACACCATTCTGTCGTGCAAGAACGGCGACATCGAGCTGGGCGATCACGCGAACATCGGTTTCAACTGCGAGGTGTTCTCCGCCAGCCGGGTGGTGCTCGGTGCCGACACCCTGCTGGCCGCGTACTGTTACGTCGTCGGCGGGGACCACGATTATTCGGACCTTTCGAAAGCCGTGCTGGCGCAGGGGCGCACATCTGCCGGTGTCGAGATCGGCGACGGGGTGTGGATGGGTTCCGGCGCGAAGGTCCTCGACGGTGTGGTCGTCGGACCGCACGCGATCATTGGCGCGCAGGCTGTCGTGCGGGAGTCCGTGCCCGCGTATGCGGTCGCGGTGGGGGTCCCGGCGCGGATTATCGGTACCAGGCAGGGCGCACCGGCCGCGGGCGCGACGGCTACAACATGACCGAGCGCAAGCTCAACGTCCTTCAGATCTGCGACCACCTCGGCTGGGAGGGGTCCCGCATGCACGGCGTGAAGCGCCTGTTTTCGTGGATGATCCCGCGCTTCGACCCGGCGCGATTCAACGTGTCCCTCGTGAGCCTCCGGAAGAAGGATCTCTCGGAGGAAACCCTCGAGTCGATCGGGGTCGACATCAGCTACCTGCACAGGTCCAAGTTCGACCCGGCCACCTTGACCGCCCTGTTGAAGGTGATCGATCGGAAGTCCATAGACATCCTGCACATGCACGGGTACGGTGCCACGACGTTCGGGCGGGCCGCAGCCGCTTTCCGACGGTTGCCGACGATCCTGCACGAGCACGCCAACCTGACCGACACGCCCTGGTATCAGAAGGCGGCCGATCGCGCGCTCGAGCCGTTCACGGATATCGCCATCGCGGTGTCCCGGAGCACGGCGGACTTCGTCGTCCGTGCACGCCTGGTGCCGGCCAAGAAGGTCAAGGTCGTGTACCTGGGCGCACCGGTCGACGAGTTCAGCCGGGAGCGCAGCGCGGAGGACGTCGCGGCCGTGCGCCAGAGCATTGGGCTGGCCCCGGACGACTTCGCGATCGGCGCGGTGACGCGATTGCACGATTCGAAGGGCAACGAGTTCCTGGTGGATGCCGCGAAACTGGTCCTGGACGTCCGGCCACAGGCCAGGTTCTACCTGGTAGGCGAGGGGCCATTGCGTGCGGACCTGGAGTCTCAGGCCAGGCGGCTGAATCTGGGTCACCGTTTCGTGTTTGCCGGATTCGCCAAGGACGTGGCCGGCATGCTCGCAGCCTTCGACCTGAGCGTGTTTCCTTCCCTGTGGGAGGGCACGCCGCTCACCGCGTTCGAGGCCCTGGCGGCGGGCAAGGCCATCGTCGCCACCGACGCCGACGGATTGCTCGATATCCTGCACGACGGCCACGACGCTCGCATCGTCCCGAAGCGGAATGCCCGGGCGCTTGCTGATCAGATGGTCGCACTGATGGACGCCCCAGTGGAGCGCGCCCGCCTCTCCGCCAACGCGAGGAACACCGGCCGCGGGTACGACATCGGGGCGTTCGTGCGCAAGATGGAACGGCTGTACGAGATCCTGCACGGCGTCTCACGCCGCACGCACCGGCGAGGCGTGCTGGAGCAGGACCTGTCATTTCTCAACGGGGGACGCGCGTCGTGAGCCTGATCGCCATGCACCGGCGTGATGCCATTCCCGGCGTCCTCGCCGCGGCGCTGGTCGTCTGCGTGTACGGCGGCATCGCGCTGTCCGTGGACGTCCCACGGGCGGCCTTCGGCATCCAGAGCGACGAGGCGACCTACTACATGATGGGGCACAGCCTCGTGGAGGACTTCGATCTCTCGTACCGCCGGGAAGATCTGGCCCGCGTCTGGCGCGAGTTCCCGTCGGGACCTTCCGGGGTGTTCCTGAAGAAGGGACGGAATCTGGAGGTACACCTGACGGACAGCGTCCCATTCGTGCGGCTTGAGGGCAGGCCCGATCCGGACCCGGCCCGGCTGTTCTATGGCAAGTCGTACATCTATCCCCTCATCGCGTCGCCGTTCGTCGCCGCGTTCGGGACCAACGGTTTCCTGGTCTTCCATGCCCTCCTGCTTGGCGTGGTCGTGCTGGCCGGCTACCTGTTTCTGAACGCGCGATCATCTCCCGGCATCTCCATCGTGCTCGCATCGGGGTTCCTCATGGCGTCGGTGGCGCCGACGTACTTCGTCTGGATGACCCCCGAGCTCTTCAATTTCAGCCTGGTGGTCCTTGGGTACTTCTGCTGGCTCTACAAGGACGTGGCCTCCCCGGACACGCCGGTTCGCGGCACCCGCTGGCTGTTCCGGCCTGGCTCGGATCGCGTCGCGGCGGTTCTGCTCGGCGTTGCGACCTTCTCCAAGCCCTCGAATCTCCTGTTGATTCTGCCGTTGCTCGGGTGGCTGCTCATCCGGCGGCAATGGCGGCGCGCCTTCGTGGCCGGAGCCGTCTTCGCCGTCGTGGGCGCGGTGCTGGTCGCCGGGAACCTGGCGATCACCGGCGACTGGAACTTCCAGGGCGGTGATCGCCGGACCTTCTACGGCTCATTCCCGTTTCAGAACCCGGCGTTGCAGTGGGACGATGCGGGACAGGATCGCGCCACGAACCGCGTGTTGTGGGACCACATCTTCGACCGCCGCGTGTTCTGGACCGTGTTCTCCCACAACCTCGGCTATGTCGTGGTGGGACGGTATTCGGGCCTGCTCCCGTACTTCTTTCCGGGCGTGTTTGCGGTTGTCGCGTTCCTCCTGGCCCGCGGAAGACGCGCGGCCTGGCAGTGGCTGGTGCTCTCCGCAGTGCTCGCGGAAATCCTGCTCCTTCTCATCTGGGTGCCGTACACCTTCAACGGCGGAGGAGGATCGATCGGCAACCGCTACTTCATGAATACCTACGGCGTCCTGCTGTTCCTCCTGCCGCCCATCACTGGCGCGGGGATCGCGGTGATCCCCTGGATCGTCGGGTGCCTGTTTTCGGCGCAGGTGACGTTTAACCCGTTCTTCTCGTCCTTCAACCCCTCCCAACAGGCGAAGCAGGGCCCGTTGCGCTGGTTGCCCGTGGAGCTGACCCTCGTCAACGACCTCCCGATCAACACCCAGCCGAATCGCGCCCGGGTGTGGTTCGGCCAGCAGCGGCGGTTCCAGATCTACTTCCTCGATGACAACGGATACGCCCGCGAAGATCTGAGCTTCTGGGTCCGGGGCCGATCGACGGCAGATCTCCTGGTCAAGACGGTCGAGGCGGCTTCCGCCCTCGAGCTGAACCTCGCCAGCGGCAATGCGCCTACCACGGTCACCGTCACTCGAGGGTGGCGTTCGCAGCGTGTCGAGATGGCCGCGAATGCCACCGCACGCATCAGCGTGCCGCTCGACGACGGTTTCCCGTACATCGGCACGAGGGTCTGGCAGGTCTCGATTCGGAGCAGCGCCGGATTCGTGCCGTTCTTTGTGACACCAGGATCCCAGGACACTCGATTCCTCGGCGTGCAGGTCACACCGGAGTTGCGGCAATAGCTGCCGGCCGACATCCATGAGAGACGTATCATGAAGGTGGCCGTCGTGACGTCGAGCCCTCCGCTCGCCGAGGGCGGTCATCTGGTGATCGCCCGCTCGGTTGTCGAGGCGCTCCGCGAGGCGGGTCACGAGGCGGGTCTCGTGGTGACGCCGCAGAACCGATTCGGCCGCCAGGCCTCGGCCTACCTTGCCAACTGGATGACCGACGTCGGCGTGGCCCACGACGGGTCTTCCATCGACCAGGTCATTTCGTTCCGGTATCCGAGCTACGCGGTCCGTCACCCTCGGCACGTCGTGTGGCTGAACCACCGGATGCGGGAGTACTACGACCTCTGGGAACGCTTCCAGTCGACGCTGTCGTGGAAAGGGCGCCTGAAAGAGGGTGTGCGCCGGCAGGCGATTCACGCGGTCGATCACTACCTGCTGACCAGGCACGTCAGCCGCGTCTACGCCCAGTCCGCCACGATTCAGCGGCGGCTTCGACAGTTCGGCAAGATCCCATCCGAGGTGTTGTACCCGCCACCGCCGCCGCGGCCCTACCGCTGCGACGGCTATGGCGGAGAGTTCTTCGCGGTCTCCCGGCTGACCCCGTTGAAGCGCATGGACCTGCTGTTGCGCGCCCTCGCCGAGCCGGCGGCGGCCGCCGTGCGGTGCACGATTGCGGGCGACGGGGAAGAGGCGCCCCGGTTGCGGCAGATGGTGCGCGATCTGGGTCTCGAGGGCCGGGTGCGCCTGGTCGGGCGCGTCGACTCTGACGCGCTGGTGGCTCACCTCGCGACGTGCCGCGCGGTGGTGTTCCCTGCGCGCGACGAGGACTACGGGCTTGTCACGATTGAGGCGTTTGCCTCCGCCAAGGCCGTCATCACGTGCCGCGACAGCGGCGGGCCCGCCGAGTTGGTGGAGACGGGCCGGTCGGGCATCGTCTGCGAGTCCACGCCTGCGTCCATGGCGCAGGCCCTCAGCGCGCTGGCGGGCGACCAGCCGCTGGCCGAACGGATGGGCGCCGAAGCGTCTCGCGTGGCCGGCGGCATCACCTGGCCGCGGGCTATCGAGACATTGATCCTGCGGTAACTCACGCTGCCCGATGTCGTATCGAAACACACTTGAAGCCCGCCTGGCCCGGAAGGTGACGCGGGCCATCACGGCGCATGGCCTGATCGAGGACGGCGACCGCGTGATGGTCGGGCTGTCCGGTGGCAAGGACAGCTGGGCCCTGATGCAGATTCTCGACGTGCTGCGCCGTCGCGCGCCCATCACGTTCAGCCTCGTGGCCGTCACCGTCGACTCGGGATACGAGGGATTCCAGCACGAACTCATCCACCAGGCCTGCCTGGCCCGGGGATGGGAACATCACGTCGAACGCACGTCGATCGGCTCGGTGATGGACGATCTGCTCGACCCGGGGGACACGCCGTGTTCGCTCTGCGCCCGGTTTCGCCGAGGCGTCCTCTATCGTCTCGCTGCCGGCGTCGGCGCCACGAAGATTGCGCTGGGCCATCACAGCGACGACTTCATCGAGACGGCGCTGCTGAACCTGTTCTTCGCGGGCGCCCTGAAGGCCATGCCCGCGAAACTGGTGTCGAACGACGGCCACCATATCGTGATTCGACCGCTGTTCCTCGTCTCCGAGGACGAGACCCGGGCCTACGCGAAGGAGAGCGACCTCCCGATCGTCGGATGCTGCTGCTCGGCCTGCGGCGATCTCGGCCTGCAGCGGCAGCGCGTCAAGCGGCTGATCTTCGATCTCGAACGCGAGCATGCCGGCGTGAAGTCGTCGATGCTGCGCGCGCTGTCGAACGTCGTCGCGAGCCACCTGCTGGACACGCGTCTGAATCCGCAGGCAGAGCTCGCGATGGAGGCCCGGACGCTGACCATCGCGGGACTGGATGGTGCGTGATGAGAGCGGTCGTGCAGCGCGTCCGCGAGGCCCGGGTGCGCGTCGACGGTGCCGTGGTAGGAGAGATCGGTGAGGGCCTGCTCGCCCTCGTTGGCGTTGCCAGGGACGATGGTCCGGCGGATGTGGCGTACGTGGCGGCCAAGATCCGGGACCTGCGGGTGTTCGAAGACAGCGATGGGAGAATGAACCTGCCGCTCAGCGAGGTGGGCGGCGCCATCCTGGCCGTGTCCCAGATCACGCTTTACGGAGACTGCCGAAAAGGCCGCCGCCCATCCTTCGACCGTGCGGCGGGGCCTGATGCGGGACGCCTGCTCTTCGACGCGGTGGTCGGCGAACTCCGGGCCGGCGGTGTCCGGGTCGAGACGGGAACCTATCAGGCCCACATGCGCGTGGAACTCGTCAACGACGGCCCGGTGACGATGCTCATCGATAGCCGCAAGGAGTTCTGAGGCGCTAGGAGCGTGTCCGAGTATTCCTCCGGACACGCTCCTGGCGGCACGTGTTGGGCGCCGAACAGGAAACCAGGACGCATGGCTCCAGGGAGATGTCGCATGGTTGATGCGGGGGCTGGGCCGATGTC